>Ga0326726_10001334_pt1 | contig 22929 bp, 33 predicted proteins | sample MHFenrmetagenome_2_FD_207603 | JGI IMG/M metagenome (GOLD analysis project Ga0326726, IMG submission 207603) | Lab enriched peat soil microbial communities from Michigan Hollow, Ithaca, NY, United States - MHF15MN | ecosystem: Environmental > Terrestrial > Soil > Wetlands > Peat | place: USA... | reverse complement strand
TCCATTGCGCCGCGATCCCGTGGCCACAGTGATCGAGGGCTGCGTGGGCTGCGGCCTGTGCGGCGAGAACGCGCACGCGGCGACGCTGTGCCCGTCCTTCTACCGCGCCGAGGTGATCCAGAACCCGGGCCCGTGGGACCGCGCGCTGCGCGGCCTGCGCAGCCTCTTCGTACCCGCCTGATATGGAACGTGCGTTTGCCGATGAAATTGAGAGCCTGAAGCTCGGCGAAGGCGAGACCTTCCGCGGCGAGGGCATCCTCGCCGTCACCAAGGCCCTGCTGCAATCGGGTGTGTCCTACGTGGGCGGCTACCAGGGCGCGCCGGTGTCGCACCTGCTCGACGTCATGGTGCAGGCGCGCGACTACATGGAGGAGCTCGGCGTGCACGTGGAGGCCTGCACCAACGAGGCCGCCGCCGCCGCCATGCTCGGCGCCTCGATCAGCTACCCGGTGCGCGGCGCGGTCACCTGGAAGTCCATCGTCGGCACCAACGTGGCGGCCGACGCGCTTTCCTACCTCTCCACGGCCGGCGTGATGGGCGGCGCGCTGATCATCGCGGGCGAGGACTACGGCGAGGGCGCGAGCGTCGCCCTCGAGCGCACGCACGCCTTCGCGCTCAAGTCGCAGCTCTGGATGCTCGATCCGCGGCCCGACCTGCCCGCCATCGTGCGCATGGTGGAAAAAGGCTTCGAGCTATCGGAAGCATCCAGCACGCCCGTGATCGTGGACCTGCGCATCCGCGCCTGCCATGTGCAGGGCGAATTCGCGGCGCGCGCCAACCGCGCGGCGGCCTTGTCCACGCGCCATCGCGGCGCGGCCGCCGGCTTCGACTACGAGCGCCTCTCGCACCCGCCGGCAACCTTCCGCCAGGAAAAGCACAAGGTCGAGGTGCGCCTGCCCGCGGCGCGCCGCTTCATCGCCGAGCACAGGCTCAACGAAACCTTTGCGGGCGATCTGGATGGCGTCGGCATCATCGTGCAGGGAGGCCTGTACAACAACCTGCAGCGCGCGCTGCAGATGCTCGGCCTTGCCGACCCCTTCGGTGCGAGTCGCGTGCCGATCCTTGCGCTGAACGTCGTCTATCCCCTGGTGCCCGAGGAGATCGTCGCCTTCTGCGCGGGCAAGCGCGCAGTGCTGGTGCTCGAGGAAGGCCAGCCCGAGTTCATCGAGCAGGACATCGCCACCACGTTGCGACGCCGCGACCAGGTTGCCGAAGGGACTTCCGGGACCCCGACCAAGTTGCACGGCAAGGACCTGATGCAGATGGCGGGCGAATACTCCGCCGAACTGATGGTGCAGGGACTGCAGAAGTTCTTTGCGCAGTACGAGCCGCAGCTCGACCTCGCGCACGGCGCCCGATGGCTCTCGAACGTCGCGGGCATCCGCAAGCAGGCCGCGGAACTCCTCGGCGCGCCGCTGCCAGCGCGCCCGCCAAATTTCTGCATCGGCTGCCCCGAGCGGCCGGTGTTCGCCGCGCTCAAGATCGCCGAGCGCACCACTGGCCGCCCGCACATCTCGGGCGACATCGGCTGTCACGCCTTCGCCACCTTCGAGCCCTTCTCGATGGGAAACTCGATCCTCGGCTATGGCATGAGCCTCGCCTCCGCCGCGGCAGTGGGCCCCATGATGGCGAAGCGCCCGCTCGCGGTGATGGGCGACGGCGGCTTCTGGCACAACGGCCTGCTCTCGGGGGTCGCCTCGAGCCTGCTGAACAAGGGCGACGCGGTGCTGGTGGTGATGAAGAACGGCTACGCCTCGGCGACCGGCACACAGGAGTTGATCTCCTCGCCGCCGAAGGAAGCGCGCGACGCAAGCGGCAAGAGCACGGCGCACGCCGATCGCACCATCGAGAACGCGCTCGCGGGCCTCGGCGTGCGCTGGGTGAAGACGGTGCACACCTACCATGTCGCCGAAATGCAGAAGACGCTCACCGAGGCGCTCACCACCGACGAAGGCGGGCTCAAGGTGATCGTGGCCGAGGGCGAGTGCCAGCTGGAGCGCCAGCGCCGCGCGCGCCCCGAGACCGCCCGTGCGCTCGCCGCGGGCGAGCGCACGGTGCGCGTGAAGTACGGCGTGGACGAGGACACCTGCACCGGGGACCACTCCTGCATCCGGCTCTCGGGCTGCCCGACGCTCACCGTCAAGGACAACCCCGATCCATTGCGCCGCGATCCCGTGGCCACAGTGATCGAGGGCTGCGTGGGCTGCGGCCTGTGCGGCGAGAACGCGCACGCGGCGACGCTGTGCCCGTCCTTCTACCGCGCCGAGGTGATCCAGAACCCGACTCTCCTGGATCGCGCCCTCAGAAGCCTTCGCAATCTCGTTGTTCCCGCATGAGCCATCCCGTGCCCATCGTCGACGGAGGGTGCGGGGGGGCCGGGAAGGCCCCGATCGCTTCAACCGGAAGGGGCCCGGCCCCCATGCTATGAGCCTGCCTGAGCGTTCCCTCACCGTGCTTGTTGCCGCCCTCGGCGGCGAAGGCGGCGGCGTGATGGCCGACTGGCTGATGCACGCGGCCGCCGCCTGCGGATACCCGGCACAGGCGACCTCGATCCCCGGCGTGGCGCAGCGCACCGGCGCCACCACCTATTACCTCGAGATCTTCCCGGCGAAGCGCGAGCTGCTCGGCGGGCGCGAGCCGGTCATGTCGCTCACCCCGAGCCCCGGCAACGTGGACGTGATGGTGGCATCCGAATTGCTCGAGGCCGGCCGCGCCATGCAGAACGGCTTCGTCAGCCCGGAGCGCACCACGCTCATCGCCTCGACGCACCGCATCTACGCCACCGTGGAGAAGATGCAGATGGCCGACGGGCGCTTCGCGAGCGAGCGGGTGCTGGAGGCGGCGAAGCGGCTCGCCAGGCGCGCCGTGCTCTTCGACATGCGCGAGCTCGCGCAGGCGAGCGGCACCGTGATCAACGCGGTGCTCTTCGGCGCCATGGCCGGCTCGGGCGCGCTGCCGCTGCCGCGCGAGGCGTGCGAGGCAGCGATCCGGCGCTCAGGCAAGGGCGCGGAGGCGAGCCTGCGCGGCTTCGCCGCCGGCTACGACATCGCGGCGGACAAGCGCCCGGCGCCCGCGCCTGCGCCGCGGCCCCTGCCGCCCGAGACACGCGAGATCCTCGAGCTCGGCGCGGCGCGCCTGCGCGACTACCAGGGCGAGGACTACGCCAGGCTCTACCTGGAGCGCATCGCCACGTTGGTCGATGCGGACGCGAAGCTCGTCGGCGAAACCGGCCGCCAGCTCGCGCTGTGGATGAGCTACGAGGACATCATTCGCGTCGCCGACCTGAAGACGCGTGCCTCGCGCTTCGCGCGCGTGCGCAAGGAGGTCGGCGCGCGCGAAGGCGAGCCCGTGGTCGTGATCGACTACCTCAAGCCAGGCGTCGAGGAAGTGGCGTCGCTACTGCCGCCCGTGCTTGGGAGGCGGCTGCTGGCCTGGGCCACGGCGCGCGGAAAGCTCGACGCCTACAACGTGGGCATGCACGTGAAGACCTCCGGCGTCCGCGGCTACCTGATGGTGCGCGCGCTCGCCTGGCTCAAGCCTTGGCGCCCGCGGAGCCTGCGCTATGCCGAGGAGCAGGCGCTCATCGAGCGCTGGCTCACGGCGGTGCGCGATGCCGCATCGCGCAGCACCGCGCTCGCGTTCGAGATCGTGGCCTGCGCGGGATTGCTGAAGGGCTACGGCGAGACGCACCGGCGCGGGCGCAGCAACTTCCTGGCGATCCTCGACGCGCTGGTGGAGAACCCGGCGACGACGGATCCCGCGACGCAGGCGGCGGCGATCCGCAAGGCGCGCGAGGCGGCGCTCGCCGACCCGGAGCAGAAGGCGCTTGGGCAAGCGCTCGGCCGGCCCGTGACCTGGATGCGCGAGGAAAAGACCCGCTAGAATCCGCCCCTCGTGAACAACGCCGCCTTCCTCAGCCGCGAGTACAACAACCGCGAGCTGTTCCCCGACCATCCGCGGCATTTCGCGCGCTGGCAGGAAAGCTCGGCGCGCACGCGCGGCACAATGACCTGCTATCTTGACCGCGCCTACGGCGACTCGCCCGGCGAGACCCTGGACATTTTCCCGGCGCGCAAGGGCGACGGCAGCGCGCTGGTATTCATTCACGGCGGCTATTGGCGCTCGCTCGACAAGAAGGACTTCTCTTTCCTCGCCCCGGCCTGGGTGGACGCGGGGGTGTCCCTGGTGGCGGTGAACTACGGCCTTGCGCCGGCGGTCTCGGTGGAGCGCATCGTGCAGCAGATGCTGGCGGCTTCCGCCTGGCTTTACCGCCACGCCGGGGATTACGGCATGGACGAGGACCGGCTCTTCGTGGGCGGCCATTCGGCGGGCGGCCATCTCGCGGCGATGATGCTTGCGGCGCTGTGGCCAGTCTACGACCGCTCGCTCCCCAAAGACCTCTACAAGGGCGCGCTCGCGGTGAGCGGCGTGTACGACCTGCGCCCGCTTGTGCAGGTGGGCTGGCTGAACGGCGACCTGCGGCTGGACGATGCCGCGGCGCTGAAGCTCTCGCCCGCGTTCCTGCCACCCGCGATGCGCGCGCCGCTCTGCCTCGCCGTCGGCGGCCTGGAGAGCTCGGAGTTCAAGCGCCAGAACGCGCTGCTCGCGCAGCGCTGGAAGTCGGTGCTGGCGCGCGACGTGCCGATGCCCGGCAGGGACCATTTCACGGTGATCGACGGGCTCGCCGATCCGGCGAACCCGCTGTTCGCGGCTACGCGCCGCATGATGGGACTGGAGCAATGAAGGAGTTTCTCTCGCCCGGCCGCTACATCGACAGCGACCATCCCGACGTCATCGCGTTCGCGCACAAGCACGCCAGGGGTACCACCGACGTGGAGCGAGCGGTGTCGCTGTACTACGCGGTGCGCGACGCGATCCGCTACAACCCGTTCCTCGACTTCTCCAGGGACGAGAGCTTCCGCGGCAGCGTATGCCTGCAGAAAGGCGAGGGCTTTTGCATCGGCAAGGCGGCGCTGCTCGCGGCCTGCGCGCGCGCGGTGGGGATCCCCGCGCGCGTGGGCTTCGCCGACGTGAAGAACCATCTCACCACGCCGCGCCTCGCGCAGCACATGGGCGGCACGGACCTGTTCGTGTACCACGGTTTCACCGAGTTCTGGCTGGAAGGCAAGTGGGTCAAGGCGACGCCCGCCTTCAACTTGGAGCTGTGCCGCAAGTTCCGCGTGAAGCCGCTGGAGTTCGACGGCCGCCACGACTCGATCTTCCATCCCTTCGACGCGGACGAGCGGCGGCACATGGAGTACGTGCGCGATCGCGGCTCCTACGCGGACGTCCCGGCGGAAGAGATCAAGCGCGTGTTTCGCGAGTCCTACCCGGGCCTCTACCAGCTGGGCAAGGACGCCGCCAAGGAGAGCTTCGCGCCTAGCGCGAGCTAGGGAGCCTCTCGACGAATCGCGCATTGGCGCGTTGCGGCCGAAACGCGGCGCCTGCTAGGCATCGCCCCACACCTCGCGCGCGGTCTCGACCACCAGGCGGATCTTCGCCGCCTGCGCTTCCACTGCGAGCACGTTGCCGTGCACGGTGCTGGAGAAGCCGCACTGCGGCGAGAGGCACAACTGCTCGAGCGGCACATGCTTGGCGGCCTGACCAATGCGCTTTTTCAGCTCGTCCTTCGATTCCAGGGTGCCGAGCTTGGTGGTGACCAAGCCCAGCACCACCATCTTGCCCTTGGGCACGAAGCGCAACGGCGCGAAGTCGCCCGAGCGTGCGTCGTCGTACTCGAGGAAGTAGCCGTCCACCTGCAGCTCGTTGAACAGCACCTCCGCCACCGGCTCGTAGCCGCCCTCGGCCGCCCAGGCGCTCTGGAAATTGCCGCGGCACAGGTGTACGCCGACCGACATGTCCTTGGGCTTGCCGGCGATGGCGGCGTTGATCAGGCGCGCGTAGCGCTTGGGCAGCTCGTTGGGATCGTCGCCGCGCTGCTTCGCCCCCTCGCGCATCTTCGGGTCGCAGAGGTAGGCGAGGTTCGTGTCGTCGAGCTGCAGGTAGCGGCAGCCGGCGTCGGCGAGCTGCCGGATCTCGTCGCGATAGCAGCGCGCCACGTCTTCGTAGAACCTCTCCATGTCGGGGTAGGCCTCGCGGCTGATGGCGCCGCGCCCGCCGCGGAAGTGCAGCATGGTGGGCGACGGGATCGTGACCTTGGGCATGCGCTTCGCGACCGACTTGAGGAACTTGAAATCCTCCAGCTGGATCGGCTTCACGTGCTTCAGCTTCTTCGTCACGTACATCACGGGCGGCGCGAAGTCCACGTCGCCCGCGGCGCCGTGGAACTTCACCTGGATGCCGCCCTTCACCTCCACGCCTTCGAGCTGCTCGAGGAAATCCACGTGGAAGTAGGTGCGGCGGAACTCGCCGTCGGTGATGCCCTGCAGGCCCCAATCCTCCTGCAGCCTGACGATGTCGCGGATCGCCTTGTCCTCGACCGCGCGCAGTTGCGCGCGGCTGATCGCGTTCTTCTTGAAATGCTGGTCGCGCGCTTCGAGCAGCTCTTTCGGGCGCAGGAAGCTGCCGACGTGGTCGGCGCGGAAGGGTGGCGTGGTTCGTTTCGTCATAGGAAGGGGAGGATAGCGCAATCCGCGCGCCGTGAGCGGCGGGGTTCGCGATGGGACGGCTCCCACGCAGCGCGCGCGCCGGTAAACTGCACGCGATGCGCGCCCTGCTCGAGGAGAGCTTCCGCGCGGCAGTGGCCGCCGCAGATCCGCTCATGATCCTGCCCGCGCACCTGCCGCGCCCGCCGCGCGGTCGCACCTTCGTCGCCGCGGCCGGCAAGGCGGCGGCCTCGATGGCACTTGCGGTCGAGCGCCACTGGCCGCGCGACGCGCCACTTGAGGGGCTTGCCATCACGCGCTACGCGCACGGCCTGCCCACCGAGCGCATTCGCGTGATCGAGGCGGGGCACCCGGTGCCCGACGCGGCGGGCGAAGGGGCGGCGCGCGCGCTGCTCGAGCAGGTTCGCAGGCTGGGGCCGGACGACCTGCTGCTCGCGCTCGTCTCCGGCGGCGGCTCGAGCCTGCTGTCGCTGCCGGCGCCGGGCGTGCCGATGGAAGGCCTCCAGGCGATGACGCGCGAGCTGCTGCGTTGCGGCGCGCCGATCCAGGAGATGAACACCGTGCGCAAGCACCTGTCGGCAATCCAGGGCGGGCGCCTCGCCGCTGCCTGCCGCGCGCCGGTGCTCGCCCTCATCGTGTCGGATGTCACTGGCGACGATCCCACGAACATCGCCTCGGGGCCCTGCGCGTCCGACCCCACGACCATCGCCGACGCTCAAGGCGTGTTGCGCAAGTACGGCATCGCCGCGCCGGGCCCGTTCTCCGAGACGCCCAAGCCCGGCGATCCGCTGTTCGCGCGCGTGGAGAACCGCGTCATCGCCACCGCGCGCCGCTCGCTCGAAGCTGCCGCGGCGGTATTCGCAGCGCGCGGCTTTGCCCCGACGATCCTCGGCGACGACATCACAGGCGAGGCGCGTGAGGTGGCGCGCGCGATGGCGGCGCAGGTGCGCGCGGCGCGGCGTCCGGGCGTGCTGATTTCCGGCGGCGAATGCACGGTGACCGTGCGCGGCAGCGCCGGACGCGGCGGCCGCTGCGCCGAGTTCCTGCTGGCGCTCGGCATCGCATTGCAGGGCGCACCGGCCGTGCACGCGATCGCGGGGGATACTGACGGCATCGACGGATCCGAGGACAACGCCGGTGCGCTGCTCGCGCCAGACTCCCTCACCCGTGCGGCGGCACTCGGCATCGACGCAAGCAAGATGCTCGAAGCGAACGACAGCTACGGCTTCTTCTCCGCGCTCGGCGACCTGGTGGTTACCGGGCCTACGCGCACCAACGTCAACGACTACCGCGCGATCCTGCTTGGTTAGGGTGGCGAAGGGGGATCGTGTGGCTCATTCGGTCCGCCACTCTTGAGCGCGTCGTCCTGCGGCGAGCCATCTTTCGGCTTTCCCTGGCGGATCACCCAGACGATGGCGGCGACCGTGAGGCTGACGTTGAGGACGATGCCGACGATCCAGAACCAGCTCATCCGCCGAAGCCGTCGGCGATCATGACTTCCACGAGCTGCGGTCCGCCGTCGCGCATCGCTTCGCGCAGCGCGGGCGCGACGTCCTGCGGATCGACCACGCGCCGGGCGGCGACGCCCATCGAGCGCGCCAGCGAGACGAAGTCGATCTCCGGGTCGCGCAGGTCCATGCCGACGAAGCGCTCGCTCTTGCGCATCGAGACGAGGCGCTCCTTCAGGATGCGGTAGCTGCGGTTGTTCGCGATCACGTAGGTGATCGGCAGCTTCAGGTGCGCCGCGGTCCACAGCGCCTGGATGCCGTAGAGCGCCGCGCCGTCGCCGACGACTGCGACGATCGGGCGCCCGGGAAGCGCGAGCGCGGCGCCGACCGCGCCCGGCAGCGCGAAGCCCAGGCCGCCGCTCGCCAAGCCGAAGTACGACTTGGGATCGCGCTGCGGCACCAGCGCCGGCAGCGTGAGCGACGAGGTGAGGGCTTCCTCGACGACGACGGCTTCGCGCGGCAGCGCCTCGGCGATGCGCAGCATCAGGAAGCGCGGGTCGATCGGCGTTTCCTCGGCGGCTTCGAGCGCGGCGATGCGCGCGCGGCCTTGCTGCGCGCTCCAATTGCGCGGCGCAAGTGCGGCGAGCCGTTGCGCCGCCTGCGACGCCGCGCCGGCGCTGCGCTGCGTGCGCAGCAGGGGCAACAGGGCCGCGAGCGTTTCCTTCACGTTGGCCTGGATCGCGATCTCGGTAGGCTGGTTCTTGCCCAGCTCCCACTCGCGCTCGCTCACGTGGATCACGGGCATTCCCGGCGGCAGCGGGTCCACCGGGCTGTATACCGACATGCGCAGCAGGTCCGCGCCGAGGCACACCAGCAGGTCGAACGGCTCGAGCGCGGCGCGCACCGCCTTCTGGTTGCGCGTCAGCGCGCCGAGGCAGGCCGGGTGCTCGCTCGGAAACTGCGCCGCATAGGGGACGGTCTGGTGAAACACGCCCGCGCCGAGAAGCTCGGTGAGCGCCACCGCCTCGGCGAACGCGTCGTGCACGCCAAGCTCATGGCCAGCGAGGATCACCGGGTTCTTCGCGGCAAGCAGCCGCCTGGCCAGCATCGCGAGTGCAGTGTCCGACGGGCGCATGCGCGCGTCGACCCGGGTCGATGCGCCGAGCTCGAGCTCGGCTTCCTCCTCGAGAACGTCGCCGGGAAGGGAGATGAACACCGGCCCGGTGGGCGGCGTGAGCGCCACCTTCGCGGCGCGGTGCATCACGAGCGGCAGGTCCTCTGCACGCGTGACCTCCACCGCCCATTTCACGAACGGCTGCGCCACCGGGACGAGCGGCGCGTAGAGCAGCGGTTCGAGCAGGCCGTGGCCCTGCTCCTGCTGGCCCGCGGTGAGGATGATGGGCGAGCCCGAGAACTTGGCGTTGTAGAGCGCGCCCATGGCGTTGCCCAGGCCCGGGGCAACGTGCACGTTCGCGGCGGCAAGCCGGTTGGAGGCGCGCGCGTAGCCGTCGGCCATGCCGACGACCACCGACTCGTGCAGTCCGAGCACGAATTGCAGCTGCGGGTAATCGGGAACGACCTCCATGATCGGCAGTTCGGTCGTGCCCGGGTTGCCGAAGAGGTGCGAGACGCCTTCCTCGATGAGCAGGCGCAGGAACGCGCTGCGGCCGGTGAGTCGCGTCATGCCGGGCAGTGTGTCCGAAACGGATGCCCAGTCAAGCCTTGCGCCGGAGCGTTTCACGGCCAAGCCCGACGGCAGGTCGCGACCCTGGAAAAACAAAAGGCCGGGGATCTCCCGGCCTTTGTTGGCTGCCAAACTGCGCCTGCTATGCCGCCTTCTTCTCCTCGGCGGCGGGCTTCTTCGCGTCTGCCTGCGGCTCCGGCCGGTCCATCAGCGTGACCAGCGCCATCGGCGCGTTGTCGCCCTGGCGCATGCCGAACTTGAGGATGCGCAGGTAGCCGCCATTGCGCTTGGCGTAGCGCGGCCCAAGTTCATCGAACAACTTTCCTACGATTTCGCGGTCGCGCAGGCGGTCGAACGCCAGGCGCCGGTTGGCGAGGCTCGGCGCCTTGCCCAGCGTGATCATCGGCTCCACCACCCGGCGCAACTCCTTCGCCTTGGGCAGCGTGGTCTTGATCTCTTCGTGGCGCAGCAGCGAAACCATCATGTTGCGCAGCATCGCGAGCCGGTGGCTCGAGGTGCGGTTCAGCTTGCGCAGGCCCAGTCCGTGACGCATGGCGGCCTCGTTAGCGGTGGTGCTCGAGACCGGCCGGCGGCCAGTTCTCCAGCTTCATGCCCAAGGTCAGCCCGCGCGAGGCGAGGACTTCCTTGATCTCGTTGAGCGACTTGCGGCCCAGGTTGGGCGTCTTCAGGAGCTCGGTCTCGCTCCTCTGGATCAGGTCGCCGATGTAGTAGATGTTCTCGGCCTTCAGGCAGTTGGCCGAGCGCACCGTGAGCTCCAGGTCGTCCACCGGGCGCAGCAGGATCGGGTCGACGGTCGGCGACTTCGGCGCCTCGGTGGGCAGCGCGGTGCCCTCGAGCTGCGCGAACACGGAGAGCTGGTCGACCAGCACGCGCGCGGAGTAGCGGATCGCCTCCTCGGGCTCGATCGAGCCGTTGGTCTCGATGTCCATGATCAGCTTGTCGAGGTCGGTGCGCTGCTCGACGCGCGCCGACTCGACCGAGTAGGACACGCGCCGCACCGGGCTGAAGGACGCGTCCAGGATGATGCGGCCGATGCCCTTGGTCTCCTCGGGCAGGAAGCGCATGTTGCCCGGCACGTAGCCGCGGCCCGCTTCCACCTTGATCTGCATCTCCAGCTTGCCCGCGGCGGCCAGGTGCGCGATGACGTGATTGGGATTGACGATCTCGACGTCGTGCGACGGCTCGATGTCCGCGGCCGTCACCGGTCCCTCGCCCTTCTTCTTCAGGCTGAGGATCGCCTCCTGCCGGTTGTGCAGGCGGAAGACGATGCCCTTGAGGTTCAGCAGGATGTCGACCACGTCCTCGCGCACGCCGTCGATGGTCGAATACTCGTGCACCACGCCGGCGATCTGCACTTCGGTGGGCGCATAGCCCGGCATGGATGAAAGCAGCACGCGGCGCAGGGCGTTGCCGAGCGTGTGGCCGTATCCGCGCTCGAACGGCTCCATGGTCACCTTGGCGTGCGAGGGCGACAGGTTCTGGACGTCGACGATACGCGGCTTGAGGAATCCGGATTGCGGCATATTGATTTTCCCGTTACTTCGAATACAACTCGATGATCAGGCTCTCATTCACGGTCGAGGGCAGGTCCGTGCGCGCGGGCAGCGACTTGAACGTGCCCTTCATCGCCTTGGCGTCGACTTCCAGCCACTCGGGGAACCCGCGGCCCTCGGCGGCTTCCGCCGATGCCTTGACCCGCAGCTGCTCCTTCGTCTTGCCGGCGACTTCGATCACGTCGCCGGGCCGCAGCTGGTAGGAAGGAATATTGACGCGCTTGCCGTTGACCAGGATGCCGTTGTGCCGCACCACCTGGCGCGCCTCGGTGCGCGAGGCGCCGAAGCCCATGCGGTAGGCCATGCTGTCCAGCCGCGTCTCCAGGAGCTGCAGCAGGCGCTCGCCGGTGACGCCCTTGGAGCGGGCGGCTTCCGCGTAGATCTTGCGGAACTGCCGCTCCAGCACGCCGTAGATGCGGCGCAGCTTCTGCTTCTCGCGCAGCTGCTTGCCGAAGTCGGACATGCGCGTGCCGCTCTTCTGGCCGTGCTGGCCGGGGGCGTAGCTGCGCCGCTCGACCGCGCAGCGGTCGGTGAAGCATTTTTCGCCCTTGAGGAAGAGCTTCTCGCCCTCCCTGCGGCACTGGCGGCACTTCGCGTCGAGGTTTCTGGCCATGCGTTCTCCTTGCTCCTTCTCTAGACCCGCCGGCGCTTGGGCGCGCGGCAGCCGTTGTGCGGGACCGGGGTGACGTCCGCGATGCTGGCGATCTTCAGGCCGATCGCGTTGAGCGCGCGCACCGCGGATTCGCGGCCCGGCCCCGGACCCTTGATGCGCACTTCGATGTTCTTCACGCCGCATTCCTGCGCCGCGCGGCCGGCGCGCTCGGCGGCGACCTGCGCGGCGAAGGGCGTGGACTTGCGCGAGCCCTTGAAGCCGGCGTTGCCCGAAGTCGCCCAGGCGAGCGCGTTGCCCTGCCGGTCGGTGATGGTGACGATGGTGTTGTTGAAGGACGCGTGGATGTGGGCGATGCCCTCGGCCACGTTCTTCTTCACCTTCTTGCGCGCGCGCGCGGAGGCAGTCTGCTGCAGCTGCTGCTGGCTCGGGGTGGTTTTGCTTGCCATGTCTAGTGCTGCCCTTTCTGACTGTTTTCGTTGCGGTGCGGCGCGCAACGACACTCCGCAGCGAATCGTTGTTCTCTCATGCGGCCTTGCCGGTCGGCACGTTGAGCTTGATCGCGGCCTTGCGCGGCCCCTTGCGCGTGCGCGCGTTGGTGCGCGTGCGCTGGCCGCGCACCGGCAGCCCCTTGCGGTGGCGCACGCCGCGGTAGCAGCCCAGGTCCATCAGCCGCTTGATCGACATCGATACCTCGCGCCGCAGGTCGCCCTCGAGCGTGAGGCGCGTGACCTGCTCGCGCAGGCGTTCCATCTCCGCGTCGGAGAGCTCCTTGATCTTGCGCGACTTCTCCACGCCGGCAGCAGCGCAAATCGCCTGCGCGCGCGCGCGGCCAATGCCGTAGATCGCGGTGAGCGCAATCTCCGCGTGCTGGTGGTTGGGAATGTTGATGCCTGCGATGCGTGCCATGGGCGTCCCGAGGAAACCTGCAATTATACCTGTGTCGTCAAGGCGTTAGCAATCAAAAGCGCCGCGTCAGCCCTGGCGCTGCTTGTGGCGGGGATCCGAACAGATCACGCGCACCACACCCTTGCGCCGCACGATCTTGCACTTGCGGCAGATTCTCTTCACTGAGGCCATTACTTTCATCGTTTTGCTCCTGGATCTCGTTCAGCGGACGGGCAAGCCGCCCTTGAAGCTCGCCTTCTTCAGCAGGCTCTCGTACTGGTGCGTCATGACATACGCCTGCACCTGCGACATGAAGTCCATCGTCACCACGACGATGATCAGCAGCGACGTGCCGCCGAAATAGAACGGCACGTTCCAGCGCAGGATCAGGAATTCGGGCAGCAGGCACACGACCGTCACGTAGACGGCGCCCGCCAGCGTGAGCCGCGTGAGGATGATCTCGAGGTAGCGTGCGGTCTGGTCGCCGGGCCGGATGCCGGGCACGAAGGCGCCGGACTTCTTCAGGTTATCGGCGGTTTCCTTCGGGTTGTATTGCAGCGCCGTGTAGAAGAAGCAGAAGAACACGATCAGCCCGGCGTACAGCAGCACGTAGATCGGCTGGCCCGGCGTCAGCGTGGCCGCGACGTCGCGCAGCCAGTTCATGCCCTCGGCCGAGCCGAACCAGCCGAGCAGCGTCGCCGGGAACAGGATCAGCGACGAGGCGAAGATCGGCGGGATCACGCCCGACATGTTGAGCTTGAACGGCAGGTGCGAGCTCTGCCCGCCGTAGACGCGGTTGCCCACCTGGCGCTTGGCATAGTTCACCAGGATCTTGCGCTGGCCGCGCTCCACGAAGCACACCACCGCGGTGACCCCCAGGACCGCCGCCGCGATCAATAGCGCAGTGAGCGGATGCATCGCGCCGGTGCGCACCAGCTCGAGCGTGCCGGCGATCGCGTTCGGCAGGCCGGCGGCGATGCCGGCAAAAATGATGATCGAGATGCCGTTGCCCAAGCCGCGCTCGGTGATCTGCTCGCCCAGCCACATGAGGAACATGGTGCCGGTCACCAGCGTCGTTACCGTGGTGAGGCGGAAAATCAGGCCCGGTTCGAGCACCAGGCCGGGCTGCGACTCGAGCGCGATCGAGATGCCCGTGGCCTGGAACAGCGCCAGCACCACCGTGCCGTAGCGCGTGTACTGCGTGATCTTGCGGCGTCCCGACTCGCCTTCCTTGCGCAGCTGGTCGAGCTGCGGGCTCACCGCCGTCATCAGCTGCATGATGATCGAGGCCGAGATGTACGGCATGATGCCGAGCGCGAAGATCGTGAAGCGCGACAAGGCGCCGCCCGAGAACATGTTGAACATGCCGAGGATGCCGCCCTGCTGGCTCTTGAACAGGTCCGCCAGCACGTTCGGGTCGATGCCCGGCACCGGGATGTGCGCGCCGATGCGGAACACGACCAGCGCGCCGAGCAGGAAGAACAGGCGCCGCTTCAGGTCGCCGTAGCGCCCGGTCTTGCCCGCAGTGGGGAGCGTGGTAGCCAAGCCGCGCTATTCCTTGGGCGCTTCTGCCGGCACTGGCACCGGCGCCTCGACCTTGCCGCCCGCGGCCTCGATCGCCGCGCGCGCGCCTTTGGTCGCCTTGACGCCTTTCAACGTGACGCTGCGCGTGAGCTTGCCCGACAGGATGACTTTGGCCACCGTCACGTCGCGCGGCACGATGCCCTCGGACTTGAGCAGGGCCAAGTCGACTTCCGCCGCCTTGATGCCCTGCAGCTCGGACAGGCGTACCTCCGCGTACAGCGCACGCGTCGGCGAGGCGAAGCCGCGCTTCGGCAGCCGGCGATGCAGCGGCATCTGGCCGCCTTCGAAGCCGACCTTGTGGTAGCCGCCCGAGCGCGCGCGCTGGCCCTTGTGGCCGCGGCCCGCGGTCTTGCCCCAGCCGGAGCCGACGCCGCGGCCGACGCGATGGCGCGAGCGCTTCTCGCCCGGCGCGGGTTTGAGTGTATTGAGGCGCATGTCGCTATCCTTCGATTCGCACGAGGTAATTGACCCGCTCGATCATGCCGCGCACTGCCGGCGTGTCGACCAGTTCCACGGTCTGGTTGAGCTTGCGCAGGCCCAGGCCGCGCACCGTCGCGCGGTGCCCGGTCTTGCAGCCGTTGGTGCTCTTCACCAGCGTCACCTTGATTTTCGTCTCCGCCATGGTCAGCCCTGGGCCAGGATCTCTTCGACTTTCTTGCCGCGCTTGGCGGCGATCTCCGCGGGCGTGTTCATCGCCTGCAGGCCCTGCAGCGTAGCGCGCACCACGTTGTACGGATTGGTCGAGCCGAAGCACTTGGCGAGCACGTTGGTGACGCCCATCACCTCGAACACCGCGCGCATCGGACCACCAGCGATGATGCCCGTGCCCTCGTGCGCCGGCTGCATGAGCACCGTCGCCGCGCCGTGCCGCCCGACGACCGCGTGGTGCAGCGTGCCGCTCTTGAGCTTCACCTTGAAGAGCTTGCGCCGCGCTTCCTCCATCGCCTTTTGCACCGCCACGGGCACTTCGCGCGCCTTGCCCTTGCCCATGCCGATGCCGCCGTCCCCATCGCCGACCACGGTAAGCGCGGCGAAGCCGAGCACGCGACCGCCCTTCACCACCTTGGTGACGCGGTTGACGGCAATCATCTTCTCGCGCAGGCCGTCCGAGCGCTCTTCGCCTTGCTGCATCCTGGGTTGCATCTTCGCCATGAGTGGTCCCTCAGAACTTCAGACCGCCCGCGCGGGCGGCCTCGGCGAGCGCCTTCACGCGCCCGTGATAACGGTAGCCGGCACGGTCGAAAGCGACCGCCTCGATGCCGGCCTGCTTGGCCTTTTGTGCGATCCGCGTGCCCACCATCTCGGCGGCCTTGCGGTCGCCGCCATTCTTGAGCTGCGCGCGCACTTCCTTCTCCACGGTCGATGCCGTCGCCAGCACCTTCTCGCCCGCAGCCGTCGTGATCTGGGCGTAGATATGGCTGTTCGTGCGATGCACCGTCAGGCGCACCGCGCCGATCTCGCGGATCTTAAGCCGCGTCTGGCGCGCGCGCCGCAGGCGGGATTCGTTCTTGTCGAGCATGTCCGGGCTCCGTTACTTCTTCTTCGTCTCTTTCAAGACGATCTGTTCGCTGGCATAGCGCACGCCCTTGCCCTTGTAGGGCTCGGGCGGCTTGGTGTCGCGGATCTCCGCGGCCACCTGGCCGACGAGCTGCTTGTCCACGCCGGTCACCACGATCTCGGTCTGGGTCGGCGTGACCACCTTCACGCCCTTGGGCATCTGGTGCACCACCGGGTGCGAGAAGCCGACCGACAGGTTCAGCTTGTCGCCCTGCGCCTGCGCGCGGTAACCCACGCCCACCAGGGCGAGGCGCTTCTCGAAGCCCTTGGTCACGCCCGTCACCATGTTGGCGACCAGCGCGCGCAACGTGCCCGACATGGCGTTGGCGTGGCGCGAGTTGCCGAGCGCTTTGCACACCAGGGCGTCGCCTTCCTTCTGGATGCCCACGTTCGGGTCGGTCGGCCGCGCGATGCTGCCGAGCGGCCCCTTGACCGAGATGCTGCCCGTGGCAAGCGTCACTTCCACCCCCTTGGGCAGCGCGATCGGATACTTGGCGATGCGGGACATCGTTCGCTCCTTACGCCACGATGCAAAGCACTTCGCCGCCGACGCCGTCGGCGCGCGCCTTGCGGTCGGTCATCACGCCGCGCGAGGTCGAGAGGATCGCCACGCCCAGGCCGTTCATCACGCGCGGGATGTCGTTGCGTCCCTTGTAGACGCGCAGGCCCGGCTTGGAGACGCGCTCCAGGCGCTCGATGACCGGCCGGCCGGCGTAGTACTTCAGGCCGATGCGCAGTTCCTTGTGCAGGCCCTGGTCGCGCACCGCGAAATCCTCGATGTAGCCCTCGTCCTTGAGGACCTGGGCGATGGACAGCTTGAGCCGGGAACAGGGCATGCTCGCCTCCGTGTGCCCCACCATCTGGGCATTGCGGATGCGGGTCAGCATGTCGGCGATCGGGTCAGTCATGCTCATGCGCAAATCTCCTTACCAGCTCGCCTTGATCACGCCCGGCACTTCGCCGCGCATCGCGAGCTCGCGCAGTTTGTTGCGGCCCAGGCCGAACTTGCGGTAGACGCCGCGCGGGCGCCCGGTGATCGCGCAGCGGTTGCGCAGCCGCGACGGCGAGGCGTCGCGCGGCAGCTTCTGCAGCCGGGCGCGCGCAGCGTCGCGGTCCTCGTCCGCGGCGCGCGCGTCGTGGATCACGTCGAGCAGCGCCTGGCGCTTGGCTTTGAATTTGGCGACGGTCTGGCGGCGCTTCTTGTCGCGCAGTTTGACGGCGAGCTTGGCCATTTGCGGTGTCCTCGGTCTCAATGCTTGAACGGGAAGCGGAACGCGGCGAGGAGCGCCCTCGCCTCGTCGTCCGACTTCGCCGTCGTGGTAATGGCGATGTTCATGCCCCGGAGCGCGTCGATCTTGTCGTACTCGATCTCAGGGAAAATGATCTGTTCCTTCACGCCCAGGCTGTAGTTGCCCCTGCCGTCGAACGCGCGGTTGGAGACGCCGCGGAAGTCGCGGATGCGCGGGATGGCGATGTTCACCAGGCGGTCGAGAAACTCGTACATGCGCGCGCCGCGCAGGGTGACCATGCAGCCGATGGGAAAGCCGGCGCGCAGCTTGAAGTTGGCGATCGAGCGGCGCGCCTTGGTGATCACCGGCTTCTGGCCGGCGATCTTCGCCATGTCGGCAACCGCGTTGTCCAGCACCTTCTTGTCGCCCACCGTCTCGCCCACGCCCATGTTGATCGTGATCTTGCGGATGCGCGGCACCTGCATCGTGGTCTTGTAGCCGAACTTCTGGATGAGCTCCGGCACCACCTTCTCGCGGTAGTGCGCCGCCAGCCGTGCTGGCGGCACCGGCAGCGCGGGCCGCGAGGACTTCTCGGCGGCGGGCTTTTCCGCCGCTTTCGCCGCCTTGGCCGCCCTATCGGCTGCCCTGCCGGCCTTCTCGGCCTTTTCCGCCTGGGCGGCCTTGTCGGCCTTGTCTGTCTGGGGGGATTTTTCCTTGGCCATCGATCGCACCCTATACGTCCACCTGCTCGCCGTTCGACTTGAACACGCGCACCTTGCGTCCGTCGTCCAGCTGCTTGAAGCCGACACGGTCGGCCTTCTGCGTCGCGGGATTGAACAGCGCGACGTTCGAAACGTGGATCGGCATGTCCTTGTCGACGATGCCGCCGGTCACGCCCTTCATCGGATTCGGGCGCGTATGCTTCTTCACCCGGTTGACGCCTTCCACCACCAGGAACTCGGCGTCGACTCGGCGCAGCACGGTGCCGCGCTTGCCCTTGTCCCGGCCGGCGATGACGACCACCTCGTCGCCCTTGCGAATGCGTTGCATGGCTCTGTTCCTTGCGGGTCCGGTCAGAGAACTTCGGGCGCGAGCGACACGATCTTCATGAAGCGCTCGGTGCGCAGCTCGCGCGTCACCGGGCCGAAGATGCGCGTGCCGATCGGCTCGAGCTTGGGTGTCAGCAGCACCGCGGCGTTGCTGTCGAAGCGGATCAGCGAGCCGTCGGCGCGGCGCACGCCCTTGGCGGTGCGCACCACGACCGCGTCGTAGATCTCGCCCTTCTTCACGCGGCCGCGCGGTGCCGCGTCCTTGACGCTCACCTTGATGACGTCGCCGATGCTGGCATAGCGGCGCTTGGAGCCGCCCAGCACCTTGATGCACATCACCGAGCGCGCGCCGGTATTGTCGGCGACGTCCAAAATCGACTGCATCTGAATCATCGGAAACTCTCCATCCAACTTGCACCGCCCGGTCGCCGGGTAGGCAGTTTTGGACCCCGTGCGGGGGAAAGGGCGCGAATTCTATCGTGAAATCCGCGCCTTGGGCAATCTAAATCGCCTTCGATTTCTCGATCAGCCGCGTCACCTTCCAGGACTTGGTCCTGGAGATGGGGCGGCACTCGGCGATTTCCACCAAGTCGCCCTGGGCGATGCCGCCTTCCGCCACGTGCGCATGGTATTTCTTGGAGCGCGTGACGGTCTTGCCCATCATCGGGTGGCGCACCCTGCGCTCCACCAGCACGGTCACCGTCTTCTGCATCTTGTCGCTCACCACGCGCCCCACGAGGGTGCGCGCGCGGTCCGCGGCCTGCGTCGCTGGCTGGTTCATTTGCCCGCCTTTTCCTTCATCACGGTGCGCACGCGCGCAATATCGCGCCGCACCTTCTTGATTTGGCTGTTGTTGGCCAACTGCTGCGTGGCGAGCTGCATGCGCAGGCCGAACTGCGCCTTAAGCAGCTCCTTCAGCTCCTTGGACAGCTCGTCGCCTGTCTTGGCGCGAAGTTCGCTCGGCTTCATGGCCTACCCCAGCATCCTGTGTACGACGATGGTCTTGAACGGCAGCTTGGCCGAGGCGAGCGCAAAAGCCTCCTTGGCGATCGTGGCGTCCACGCCGTCCATCTCGTAGATGATCTTGCCCGGCTGGATCTCGCACACGAAGTACTCCGGGTTGCCCTTGCCGTTGCCCATGCGCACTTCAGCGGGTTTCGTCGAAATGGGCTTGTCCGGGAACACGCGGATCCAGATGCGCCCGCCACGCTTGATGTGGCGCGAAAGCGCGCGGCGCGCGGCCTCGAGCTGGCGCGCCGTCAGGCGGCCGCGGCCGATCGCTTTCAAGCCGTACTCGCCGAACGACACCTTGTTGCCGCGCGTGGCGACACCGGTGTTGCGGCCCTTCTGCTGCTTGCGGTACTTGGTTCGTGCGGGTTGCAGCATCGCTCAGTTCCCTTTCATTCCTTCTTCTCGCCTTCGTCCTTCACCACCTTCTTGGCGCGCTTCACGATGGTCTTCGGCGCAGGCGTCTCGGGCTTCTTCGCCGCTCCCTTCTTCTCGCCATCCGGCCTGGCGCGCGCCGGCGCGCGCCGCACGCCCGCCTTGGGCGCCGGCTTCTTCGCGCGCTTGGGCTCCGCCGGCGCTTCTGCCGCCGGCGCCGCCGGCGCCGCCGTGGTGCCTGCGGCAGCCTGCGCCGCCTGGGCTTCGGCCTTCGACATCACCTCGCCCTTGTAGACCCAGACCTTGATGCCGATCACGCCGTAGTTGGTCTTCGCCTCGCCCGTGCCGTAGTCGATGTCGGCGCGCAGGGTATGCAGCGGCACCCGGCCCTCGCGGTACCACTCGGTGCGCGCGATCTCGATGCCGTTAAGCCGCCCGGCGCTCATGATCTTGATGCCCTGGGCGCCCAGGCGCATGGCGTTCTGCATCGCGCGCTTCATCGCGCGGCGGAACATGATGCGCTTCTCCAGCTGCTGCGCGATGGAATCCGCGATGAGTTGTGCGTCAATTTCGGGCTTGCGGATCTCCTCGATGTTGACGTGCACCTGCTGCACGCCCATCAGCCGGCGCAGCTCCGCTTTGAGTGCTTCGATCTCCTCGCCCTTCTTGCCGATCACCACGCCCGGGCGTGCCGAGAAGATGGTAATGCGCGCGTCCTTGGCGGGCCGCTCGATCAGCACGCGGCCGACCGAGGCGTGCGCCAGCTTCTTCTTGAGGAAGTCGCGCACCTTGATGTCCTCGGCCAGCATGCCTGGGAACGCCTTGCTGCTGGCGTACCAGCGCGAGCTCCAGTTGCGGTTGACCGCGAGGCGGAAGCCGATCGGATTGATTTTCTGTCCCATAAGCCCTCGTCAGTCTCCGACCGTCACGTAGATGTTGCAGGTGTGCTTGAGCACGCGGTTGCCGCGCCCCTTGGCGCGCGCCGCGAAGCGCCTGAGGAAGGAGCCGCGCTCCACCAGCACGCTCTTCACCTTGAGCGCGTCGATGTCAGCGCCGTCGTTGTGCTCGGCGTTGGCGATCGCCGACTCGAGCAGCTTCTTGATGATTGCCGCGCCCTTCTTCGGCGTGAAGGCGAGGATGCTGAGCGCCTTGTCCACCGGCTGGCCGCGGATCATGTCGGCAACCAGCCGGCCCTTCTGGGCCGAGAGTCGCGCGCTGCGCAGGATTGCCCGGGTTTCCATGTCGGCTCCCTACTTCTTCGCCGCCGGCGCCGCCGCGGGCGCGGGCGCGGCTGCGGGTGCGGACGGCGCCGCGGCCCCGGGCGCGCCACCGCCGCCAGGCCTGCCGCCGCCCACCGCCTCTTCGGTGCGCTTGCCCACCGCCGAGTGGCTCTTGAAGATACGCGTGAGCGCGAATTCGCCCAGCTTGTGGCCGACCATGTTCTCGGTGATGTAGACCGGAATGTGCTGCTTGCCGTTGTGCACCGCCACGGTCAGGCCGATGAATTCCGGCATCACGGTCGAGCGGCGCGACCAGGTCTTGATCGGCCGCTTGTCGCTGGCGGCGCGCGCCGCTGCGACTTTGTCCATCAGGTGGTAGTCCACGAAGGGACCCTTCTTGATTGAGCGTGCCATGTCGTCTAGCCCTTATTTCGTGCGCCGGTCGCGCACGATCATCACCTGCGTGCGCTTGTTGCGGCGGGTCTTGAATCCCTTGCTTTGCACGCCCCACGGCGACACCGGCGGCTGCGCCGCGGCGGTGCGGCCTTCGCCGCCGCCATGCGGGTGATCGATCGGGTTCATCGCCACGCCGCGCACCGTCGGGCGAATGCCGCGCCAGCGCTTGCGGCCCGCCTTGCCGATCGATTCGAGGTTGTGCTCCTCGTTGCCGACTTCGCCGATGGTGGCGCGGCAGTCCACGTGCACCTTGCGGATCTCGCCGGAACGCAGGCGCAGCTGCGCGTACGATCCCTCGCGCGCGAGCAGCTGCGCGGAGGCACCCGCCGAGCGGGCCAGTTGCGCGCCCTTGCCGGGCAGCATCTCGATGCAATGCACAGTGGTGCCGACCGGGATGCTGCGCAGCGGCAGTGTGTTGCCCGACTTGATCGGCGCCTCGGCGCCGGACAGCAGCTGGGCGCCCGCGCTCACGCCCTTGGGCGCGAGCACGTAGCGGCGCTCGCCATCGGTGTAGAGCAGCAGCGCCAGGTGCGCGCTGCGGTTCGGATCGTACTCGAGCCGCTCCACGGTCGCCGGGATGCCGTCCTTGTCGCGGCGGAAATCCACCATGCGGTAATGCTGCTTGTGGCCGCCACCCTGATGCCGCACGGTGATGCGCCCGTGGTTGTTGCGCCCGCTGGTCTTCGACTTCTTCGCCGTCAGCGGCCAGTGCGGCTCGCCCTTGTGCAGCTCGGGCGTGACCACCTTCACCAGCGCGCGGCGCCCGGGGGAAGTGGGTTTGACCTTGATCAGTGGCATGGCTTACTCCGTCGCCGCGAAATTGATTTCCTGGCCGGCAGCCAGGCGCACGTACGCCTTTTTCCAGTTGCGCCGCCGACCCATGAAGCGCCCGAAGCGCTTCTCCTTGCCGTGCACGTTCAGCACCGTAACCGACTGCACCTTGGTCTTGAACAGCAGCTCGATCGCCGCCTTCACCTCGGGCTTGGTCGCGTTGTCCGCGACGCGGAACACGTATTGGCGGTTCTTGTCCGCCACCAGCGTGCTCTTCTCCGACACCACCGGCGCGAGCACCACGTTCATCAGCCGCTCCGCGGCATATTTCTTCGCTGCGCTCATTTGTACATCTCCTCGAGCCGCGCCAGCGCCTTGCGGGTCAGCAGCACGTGCGGAAAGCGCACCAGCACGAGCGGGTTGGCCTTACGCACGGGGAGCACGGTGACGTTGGGCAGATTGCGCGACGACAGCTCCAGGTTCTGGTCCACCTCGTCGGTGATCACCAGCACCTCGTCGAAGCCCATCGACTTCACCTTCTGCGCCAGCAGCTTCGTCTTGGGCGCTTCGAGCTTGAATTCCTCCACCACGCGGATGCGGTCCTCGCGCGCGAGCTGCGACAGGATCGAAGTCATCCCCGCGCGCATCATCTTGCGGTTGACCTTGTGCGAGAAGTTCTCGTCCGGGCTGGCGGCGAAGATCTTGCCGCCGCCGCGCCACAAGGGGCTGGAGGCCATGCCGGCGCGCGCGCGGCCGGTGCCCTTCTGGCGCCAGGGCTTCTTCGTCGACTTGGCGATCTCGCCGCGCTCCTTCTGCTTGCGCGTGCCCAGGCGCGCATTGGCCTGGTAGGCGACGACGACCTGGTGCACCAGCGACTCGTTGAAATCGCGCCCGAAGATCGCGTCCGGCG
>Ga0326726_10001333_pt1 | contig 22934 bp, 25 predicted proteins | sample MHFenrmetagenome_2_FD_207603 | JGI IMG/M metagenome (GOLD analysis project Ga0326726, IMG submission 207603) | Lab enriched peat soil microbial communities from Michigan Hollow, Ithaca, NY, United States - MHF15MN | ecosystem: Environmental > Terrestrial > Soil > Wetlands > Peat | place: USA... | reverse complement strand
CAGTGAAGTCTGCGCCGAACCTTCGATTTGCCGGGCTGCAGGCCTACAACGGCCGCGCGCAGCACGTGCGCTCGATCGCGGACCGGCAGACCCTGATCGGCAAGGCGGCCGACGCGGTGCGCATGACGCGCGCGCTGCTCGCGCAGAACGGCATTGCCTGCCCGATCGTCACGGGCGCGGGCAGCGGCACCTTCATGTTCGAAGTGGAGTCGGGGGCCTGGGACGAAATCCAGCCCGGGTCCTACGCGTTCATGGACGCGGACTACGCGAAGAACGACTGGGCGGCGCCGCTGCCGCGCTTCGAGCACGCCCTCTTCGTGCTCACCACGGTGATGAGCCGGCCCCGCTGGGACCGCGCCATCGTGGACGCGGGCCTCAAGGCCTCGAGTGTGGATTCGGGCATGCCCGCGGTCTGGCAGCGCTTCGGGCTCAAGTACATCCAGGCATCGGACGAGCACGGCTTCGTCGAGATCGCACCGGGCGCGCCGGCGCCCGCGCTGGGCGAAAAGCTGCTGCTGGTGCCGGGGCATTGCGATCCGACGATCAACCTTTACGACTGGTACGTCTGCGTGCGGGGCGGGGTTGTGGAAGACTTGTGGCCCATCGGCGCACGCGGCGCCGCGCAATGAAGCGGCGGCAGCGCCAGTACTGACTTGGCCAACGCTCGCACCGGCTGGGTGGTGGTGCTCGCCGCCTTCACCCTGATGTTCATGGGGTTCGGCGCGGCGTATTCGTTCGCCGCGTTCTTCAGCGCTTTCCAGGCGGAGTTCGGCGCCTCGCGCGCGCACGTTGCGCTCGTGTTCTCGCTCAGCGCGCTGCTGTGGTTTTCCTTCGGCGTGCCGGGCGGCATGCTTGCCGACCGCTTCGGGCCGCGCGGCGTGTGCCTCGCGGGCGCACTGATCCTCGTTGCGGGTCTCGCACTCTCCGCCCTCGCGCCCTCGCTCGCGGTGCTGTACGCCACCTTCAGCATAGGCGCGGGCATCGGCATCGGCCTCACCTACGTGCCGTCGGTGGCCGCCGTGCAGCACTGGTTCGTGCAGCACCGCGCACTCGCCTCCGGCATCGCCGTCTCGGGCATCGGCGCGGGCAACCTGCTCTTTCCGCCGCTCGCTGCCTGGCTGATCGGCCTTGCCGGTTGGCGCAATGCCTACCTGGCGCTCGCCGCGGCGACGCTCGTGCTCGCGGTGCCCGCGGCACTCGCGCTCGGCGGCCGCGCCGCGACGCGCGCCAACGCGGGCGGCACGCCGCTTCCCGGCATGACGCTTGCCGCGGCGCTGCGCAGCGCGCCGTTCTGGGCCCTCTATGCGCTGGGGTTCTTCGTCTGCGTGGGCGTCTTCGTGCCGATGGTGCACCTCGTGCCCTACGCGCAGGACGCGGGGCTCGGCACGGCGCGCGGTGTCACGCTGGTGAGCCTGCTCGGCCTGGGCAGCCTTGTCGGGCGCTTCGCGATCGGCGGCATCGCCGACCGGCTGGGGCACGCGCGCGCGCTGGTCGCCATCAGTGCTGGCATGGGCGCGATGTTCCTGCTGTGGTGGGTATCGACGGGCTTCTGGCCGCTCGCCGTGTTCGCGTTCGTGTTCGGCACGCTCTACGGCGGCTACGTCGCGCTTTCGCCGACGGTGTGCATGGAAACCTTCGGCCCGAAGAGCCTGTCGGCGATCATCGGCAGCCTGTATACCGCCGCGGGCATCGGCACGCTGATCGGGCCGACCTTCGCCGGCGCGAGCTTCGACGCCTTCGGCAGCTACGACGTCTCGATCCTGGGCTGCGCGGCGCTGTGCTTCATTGGCGCCGTCATCGCCGCCTCGATGCGGCGGCAGTTCGCGCATCGCGCATGAGCAGGCAGCCGGCGCTTACCGTGAGCGAGGAGCGCGGCGTGAGGACGCTGCACGTCGGCGGCGAGGCGATCCAGAGCTCGATGCGGCTCTCGGCGCCCTTTGCGCTCGAGCTCGACTACACGCGCTGCATGACCTCGTTCCTGCTGTTTCATCCGCGCCCGCGGCGCGCGCTCAAGATCGGCCTGGGCGGCGGATCGCTGGTGAAGTTCTTCTGGCGCGAGCTGCCGTGGCTGCGCACGCGCGTGGTTGAGCTGGACGAGCGCGTGCTGGCGGTGGCGCGCGAGCAGTTCTGCCTGCCGCCCGACGACGCGCGGCTGGCCGTGGAAATCGGCGACGGCGCCGAGGCGCTCGCGCCCGAGTGCTGCGACCTGCTGGTGGTCGATGCGTTCGCCGACGAGCACCCGCCGGCGGCGCTGGTGAGCCAGGCGTTCTTCGATGCGGCCTGGCTCGCGCTCGAGGCGCCCGGCGTGATGGTGATGAACTTCATGGACGACGATCCGAAGCTGGATGAGCGGCTGCGGCGCATCGAGCGCGCATTCGGCGGCACGGTGCTTGCGCTGCCGGCGCTCTACGACCCGAACGTCATCGTGTTTGCGCTCAAGGGTGCGCCCGCATCGGTGGCGTGGGACGAGCTGCACCGCAGGGCCGCGGCGCACGAGAAGCGCTACGGTATCCCGTACTCGCGCTACCTGCCGCGCCTGAAGCGCATGAATCGCTTCGACACGCAGCGGCTCTACCTCGTGCCGGCGCAGAGCCTCGCGGCCGGTTCGGAGGCGACGGCTTGATCGCGCCCGAATACCTGGCGCTGATCCCGATCGCCTTCGCGGGGTCGCTGGTCTTCGGGCTCACGGGCTTCGGCTCGGCGCTGGTCACCATCCCGCTCGCGACGCATTTCGTGCCGCTGCAGTTCGCGCTCGCGTTGTATGCGCTGGCCGATCTTTCCAGCGCGTTGCGCATCGGCTTCGAGAAACCGAAGAACGCGGTGCGCGCGGAGTGGACGCGGCTCGTGCCGATGATCGTGGTCGGCACCGCGCTCGGCGTGACGCTGCTCGTCAAGCTGCCGCGCGCGGCGGCGATGTTCGCGCTGGGCGCGTTCGTGGTGAGCTACGCGCTGTACAGCCTGTTCCGGCACGAATCGAGAAGGGTGATCGCCGCGGGCTGGGCCTGGGCGGCGGGGCTCGCCGGCGGCATCACCAGCACGCTGTTCGGCGCAGGCGGGCCGCCGTACGCCATCTACCTGTCGCACCGGGGATTGAGCAAGGAGCAGTTCCGCGCCACGATGGGCTTTGCGACCCTGACCAGCATCTCGCTGCGCGTGGCGGCATTCACGCTCACCGGCCTGCTGCTCGAGCCAAAGGTCTGGCTGGTCGCCCTCGGTGTGATTCCGGCGTCGTTGCTGGGCATCTGGGTGGCGCAGCGCATGTTCCTGAGGATCTCGCGCGAGCAGCTGCTGCGCGCGGTGGCGCTGGTGCTGCTGGTGACCGGCGGCTCGCTGATCGTGCGCGCGCTAGGCTAGCGCGCCGCGCACGCGCCGCTCTAGCTGCCGTACATGTAGTCGCGCGTCCACGGCAGCGGATTCTTCCGCGTGTCCTCGGACTTCACCGCCAGCACCTGCTGGATCGACACCCAGCCGCGCTCGAAGGCGTGCGCGCAGCCCGCGAGGTAGGTGCGCCAGATGCGCGCGCGCTTCTCGCCCGCGAACGCGCGCGCCTTGTCGAGGTTCGCCTCCAGCCGCTCGCTCCAGCGGTGCAGCGTGCGCGCGTAGTGCAGGCGCAGCGTCTCCGCGTCCATTACCTCGAGGCCCGAGGCGCCCATCTCGCGGATGACCAGCGAGAGGTGCGGCAGTTCGCCGTGCGGGAACACGTACTTGTCGATGAACTCGCTTGCGCCCATGCCGACCGAGCGGCTCTCCGGGTCCACCGAGGTGATGCCGTGGTTTAGGACGATGCCGCCATCCACCAGCAAGCGCCGGATCGCGCTGAAGTACAGCTGCAGGTTCTTCAGCCCCACGTGCTCGAACATGCCGATGGAGGAGATCTTGTCGAAGGTGCCTGCGCCCGGCACGTCGCGATAGTCCTGGATGCGCACCTCGCAGCGGTCGGCGAGGCCAGCCGCCCGGATGCGCTCGTTGGCGAGCGCATGCTGGTTCTTCGACAGCGTGATACCGAGCGCCTTGACGCCGTAGTGCTGCGCCGCATGCATGACGAGCGCGCCCCAGCCGCAGCCGATGTCGAGGAAGCGGTCGCCGGGCTTGAGGCGCAGCTTGCGGCAGATATGGTCGAGCTTCTGCTCCTGCGCGAGCTCGATCGACTCGTCGCCGGTCTTGAAATAGGCGCAGGAGTACACCATGCGCGCGTCCAGCCACAGCGCGTAGAAGTCGTTGGAGACGTCGTAGTGGTAGCGCACCACCTCGGCGTCCTTCTTCTTCGAGTGCAGGTTGCGCAGCATGGTCGGCACGCGGCCTTTCTTCGCCTCGCCCCAGCCGCGCGCGAGTCCCTCGGCTGCGCGCATCGCGTCGCCGATCGGGCCCTCGACGTCGATGTGGCCCTCGACATAGGCCTCTCCCAGCTTGGCGAGGTCGGCGTTCACCAGGTAACGCAGCGCCGAGGCCGCGGGCACGCGCAGGGTCACCGTGGGGCGGTCCCCCAGCGCGTAGCGCTTGCCGTTCCAAAGCTCGATCGCGAGCGGCAGGCTCGCTTGCGCGCGCAGCTCGCCGACCATTTTTTCGATGCGCGATTCGAGCAGCATGATCAGGATGCCTTCTCGCGCATGGTAACGAATTCCTCCGCCGCCGTGGGGTGGATGCCGATGGTGGCATCGAACTGGGCCTTGGTGGCGCCCAGCTTCAAGGCGATGGCGATGCCCTGGACGATTTCGCCGGCGTCCGGCCCGATCATGTGCGCGCCGAGCACGCGCTGCGTTGCGGCATCCACGACCAGCTTCATGAACGTGCGTTCGTCGCGCCCCCCTAGGGAGTGCTTGAGCGCGCGGAATGCGCTCTTGTAGATGTCCACCTTGCCGACGCGCTCGCGCGCGCGTTCTTCGGAGAGCCCTACGGCGGCGACGTTGGGATCGGAGAACACGGCCGTGGGCACGTTGTCATGGTCGATCGCGGTGGGCTCGCCGCAAAACAGCGTCTTCGCCAGCGCCATGCCTTCGGCGGTGGCAACCGGGGTCAGGTTGAGGCGGTTGGTCACGTCGCCGATCGCATGGATCGAGTCCACGCTGCTTTTCGCGTAGGCGTCCACCACCACCGCGCCGTCGGCGGCGAGCTTCACCCCGGCAGCCTCCAACCCCAGCCCCGCGGTGTTCGGCTTCCTGCCCGTGGCGAACATGACGAGGTCCACCTCCTGCGTCGCGCCGTCCTCGTAGGTCACGCGGATGCCGCGCTCGAGCTCTGCGGGATTCGCCTGCAGGCGGATGGCGACGCCCTTGCCGCGCAGTTCCCCGGCGATGCGCTCCCCCAGGTCCGCGTCGAAGCCGCGCAGCAGGCGCGCGCCGCGGTAGGCGAGCGTGGTCTGGACGCCGAGGCCGTTGAAGATCGAAGCGAATTCCAGCGCGACGTAGCCGCCGCCGACGACCAGCGCGCGCCGCGGCAGCCGCTCGAGCTGGAAGGCGTCGTTCGAGGTGATCGCAAGCTCGCGCCCGGGAATGGCGGGCAGAGACGGCCAGGAGCCGGTGGCCACCAGGATGTGCCGCGCACTGTGGCGCTCGCCGTTCACCTCGACCGTGTGGGCATCGAGCACGCGCGCGCGCCCGCGCAGGATGCGCGCGCCGGCCTTGACCAGCGCCCCTTCGTAGACGCCGTTCAGGCGCGCGATCTCGCGGTCCTTGTTGGCGAGCAGGGTCGCCCAATCGAACTTCGGCTCGCCGAGCGTCCAGCCGAAGCTCTGCGCCACCTCGAAGTCCTCTTGGTAATGCGCGGCGTAGGCAAAGAGCTTCTTCGGGATGCAGCCGACGTTGACGCAGGTGCCGCCGAAGCGGCCGGACTCGGCGACCACCACGCGCGCGCCGTAGGACGCGGCGAAGCGGCTCGCGCGCACGCCGCCCGAGCCGCCGCCGATGGTGAACAGGTCGAAGTCGGTCTTCAGCTTACTTCAGGTTGGGGAGATTGATCTCCACCAGCTCGAGCTGCGCGGCGAGCGCCTTGCAATCGGGCCGGCCGGCGAGCCACTTGAGCGCGCTGCGCACGGTGGACTCCAGTTGCGCGCGCGGCGCGCCTTCGGCGCCGGCAAACAGCTGCGCGAGCTCGGCAAGGCCGGCGGCATTGGCGGCCGCGCGGATCTCGGCGAGGCGCGCTTCGATGCCCGCGCGGTCCAGGTTGGTGACGAGCTTCAGCGTCTTTTCGTAGCTGCTCATGGCGATTCTCCCGTCAGCCAGCCGCCGCCGATTGTACCAGCGCGAAGCGGCCGTCCATGACGCGCGCGCGGCCCTCGGCGGCGAGCTTTTCCAGGTGCGCGCGGAGCGAGCGCTGTGCCACGCCGTGCAGGCGCGGCGAGACGTCGTCATACACCTCGGCCACCAGCTCCTCGAGCGTGGGCGCGTTCATGCGTTCGAGCGCCCAAACCACCTTCTGCTCGCGTGCCAGGCGATGCCGGATCAGCCGCCGCGCTTCGCGGTGCGGCTCGCCGATGAGGTAGCCGTGGCCCGGCGCGAGGATCAGGATGTCTTCGCCGAGCAGCCGTTCGAGCGAAGCGAGATAGGCGCGCATGTCGCCGTCCGGCGGGTTGATCACGACAGTCGAGCCCTGCATCACGTGATCGCCCGTGAACAGCATGCGGGTGTTCTCGAGCAGGTAGCACAGGTGATTGGAGGCGTGCCCGGGCGTATGCAACGCGCGCAACGACAGGCCGTTGATCATCACGCGGTCGCCGTCCTCGAGAACGCGGTCGGGGGCGAAGTCCGCGTCCTGCCCGGGCTGCGCGGGCGCCGGGCGGCCGATCACCACCGCGCCGGTCGCCGCCTTGATTGCCTGCGCCGCGGGCGAATGGTCCACGTGCGTGTGCGTGCACAGCACGACCCGGATGCGCCCCGCGCCCGCCGCGAGCACCGTGGCGATGTGCGAGTCGATCGCGGGGCCGGGATCGATCACCGCGAGGTGCTCGCCGCCGACGAGATAGGTATTGGTGCCGGGGCCGGTCATCATCCCGGGATTGGGCGCGATGATGCGCGTGACGTGCGCGTCCAGGCGCTTCGGCACGCCCGGCGTGAGCGCGATGCTCGTCTGGCCGGTCTCCTCGGGATCGCTCCAGTGGATCTCGAAGTACTGCGGGTCGCGCCGGCGAAACAGCGCCGCCGCGCCATCGGGGCCCAGGGCCCAGCAGGCGCGGTTGGTCTCGACCTCGACTTCGCGCGCGTGCTCGTAAGCGTCCTTGGCGCGCGCGAAGCGCTGCAGGTCGGCGAGCGTGTTCTTGGTGGCGAACACCAGCTCCATCGCGCCGCGCGCCTGGCGCTCGAGCGCCTCCACCGGCCGCAGCCAGAGGCTGTCGATCAGCTCGGTGCCGTCGTGCGCGCCCGGCTGGCCCTCGGGCGCGAGCGCGAGGAAGAAGCGCGTGTCGAAGCGTCGCGCGCGCCCCGGCGCCGTGATCCAGTGGCCGAAGTAGGCGAGCTCCGCGCCGCGCAGCAGCAGCCGCTCCTTCTCCAGGAACTCGTGGAAGGCGAGCTTGCCCGCGTGCAGCGCGCCGCGGTACTGCGCGAGCGCGGCGACGCGCCGCGCGTCCAGCGCGCGCCCTTCCTCGCTCTCGGCGAGGAGAATCCCGGCTTCCTCGAAGCACTCGCGGATCGCCGCTACCCAGTAGGCGAGTCCGCCCGATTCGATGCCGAGCCGCTCGCTTGCCTGGGCGTCGCTGATGCCCGTAACGCGGCGCAGCACGCGGATGTCGCGGTCGGCCTTGTCGAGCGCGCCGCCGGGGAACACGTGCGCGCCGGCGAGAAACGCGGCAGTCTTCGTGCGCTGCAGGAGGAAAGCCTCGGGACCGAGGCCGCCGTCGCGCAAGAGGAGCAGCGTCGCCGCGGGGCGCGGTTCGAGCTTGTCGGCGGCCATCTTTCCCGGCGCCTTCCTAGGCCGCGCGGCCGGCGCGGTCCTTGTCGTTCTGCGCCTTGATGAGGTCGCGCGCCTTCTGCCAGTCGGTGTCGGTCATCTTGTCGAGCTCGGTGAAGTAAGCGCCGGTGGCGAGGTAGCCCGCGCCGTCGATGGCGATGGTCTCGCCGGTGAGCCACTCGCAACCGTCGGCCATGAGGAAGGTGGCGAGGTTCTGCAGCTCCGACATCGCGCCGATGCGCCGCATCGGGTTGACCTTGGTGGAGTCGCCGAAATCCGATCCCGGGCGCAGGCGCTTGGTGGCGCCTTCGGTGGGGAAGGGACCCGGCGCGATGGCGTTCAGGCGGATGCCGTGCTTGCCCCATTCGACGGCGAGCGACTTGGTCATGATGTGCAGCCCGGCCTTCGACATCGCCGAGGGCACGACGTAGGGCGACCCGGTCCACACCCAGGTGACGAGGATCGAGATCACGGAGCCCTTGTTGCCGCCCGCGATCCAGCGCTTGCCGACCGAATGCGTGACGTAGAAGCTGCCGTGGAAGACGATGTTGGCGATGGCGTTGAAGCCGTTGGGCGTCAGGTCCTTGGTCGGGCTGATGAAGTTGCCCGCGGCGTTGTTGACCAGGCCCGTGAGCGGCCCGGACTCGTCCCAGATGCGCTGCGCCATCGCGTCCACGGCGGCGAAGTCGCGGATGTCCACGGCGTGCGAGCGCACGCGCCCGCCGTGCTTGGCCATCAGCTCCTTCGCGGTCGCGTCGAGCACGCCCGCGCGCCGGCCCGCGATCCACACGTCGGCGCCGAGCTGCAGGTACTTGGCGGCGATCTCCTTGCCGAGCCCGGTGCCGCCGCCGGTGATGAGGATATTCTTGCCCTTGAGCAGGCCGTCCTGGAACATGCGCTTCTCCTCGCGGGAAGCGCGTATTCTAAATCAGGCCGCTACCGTCCCCGCCGGCGCGTACGAGGCGATGCCGTTGCCGAACGACCAGTTCTCCTTCGCCACCTCGATCAAATTCACCCAAACGTCCTGCGGCCGCAGGCCCACCGCCTGCGCGAGGTTGTCGGCGATGCGGCGATACAGGGCCCGCTTGAGCTCCAGCGAGCGCCCGGCGCTCAGCGTGATCTGGACGATCACGATGTCGTCCGTGCGCTCGATGCCGAGGTACTCGGCGTCGTAGAGGAGGTCGTCGCGCGCATGTTGCGTGATGACCTGGAAGCGGTCGCGCGCCGGGACGTTGATGGTATCCACCAGCGCCCGGTGCACGGCTTCGCCGACCTTGCGCCGGTACTCGCCGGGCTTGCCCTCGATCAGCGAGATGCGTACGAGTGGCATGCGTCTGCCTCCCCGGGCGTGCGCAGGCTCAGCGCGTGCGCGGCCCGCGCCAGGTAGCGGTACATCAGCTCGGCGCGCTCGCGGTGGGCGCGCCGCACGAGCTCTTCGCGCAGTCCTTCGTCCTCCAGATACCTTGCGTAGGTCATTTCCATGGCATTGCTCCTTTCGTGTCAGGCGAGCGCCACGGTGGCGTCGCCAAAGGCGTGCACCAGGGCGAGGCCGGGCCGGCGCAGCTGGTAGCAGCCGCCCGCCTCGAGCACCACGTCCTTGCGCATGTTTTCCTCGGTGATCCAGACGCTGCCCTCGTTGCAGCAGATCGTGCTGCCGAGCGCGTCGGTCACCTTGAGCGTCTGGCCACGCGCCAGCTTCAGCGCGCCGGGTTGCAGTTCGATCCTCATCGCCGTCTCCTTTCGGGTTGCGTTTGACATGCGCATGGTGCATCCTTGGCCGCAGTGTCTCAAACGGTAAGTCCTCAGGACATGCATGAACGATAGGAATGCGAAAGCCACTGCCGTCCGGCTGCCCTCGCTCGACCTGCTGCGCGGCTTCGAGGCGGCGGCGCGGCTGCTGTCCTTCACGCGCGCGGGCGAGGAGCTGCACCTCACGCAATCGGCGGTCAGCCGCCAGATGCAGGAGCTGGAGGCGCAGCTCGGAGTGAAGCTGTTTGCGCGGCGCCACCGCGCCCTCGCGCTGACCGACGCCGGCCAGCAGTTCTACCCGGCCGCCGCGCAGGTGCTGGCGACGATGCGCGCCGCCACCGATCGCCTGCGCGCGCAGTCAGACCGGCGCGCGCTGTCGGTGACCACCACGCATTCGCTCGCCGCGCTCTGGCTTATCCCGCGGCTCGCCGGCTTCACGCGCGCGCATCCCGGCGTCGACGTGCGCATCGCTGCCGACACGCGCGTGCAGGACCTCGAGCGCGACGGCCTGGACGTGGCGATCCGCCACGGCCCGGCAAGCCTCGCCGGGCCGAACGCGGAGCGGCTCTTCGGTGAGCGCGTGTTCCCGGTTTGCAGCCCGAAGCTCCTGAAAGATGCGCGTCGCCCGCTCGCCGAGCCGGTCGACCTGCGGCACCACGTGCTGCTCTCGTACGACGACCCCGACGCGCGCCATCCGTGGCTGCACTGGCGCACCTGGCTCGAGGTCGAGCGCCTGGCGGAGTTGAAGCCCGCTGGACGCCTGTCGTTCTCGGGCTACGAGCAGATCATCACGGCGGCGGTCGCCGGGCACGGCGTGGCGCTCGGCCGCAGTCCCCTGGTGAAGGACGCCCTCGCCTCGGGCGAGCTGGTGGCGCCATTCAAGCGCGCGGCCGACGTGGCGCGCGCCTATTACGCGATCGTGTCCTCGCACGCCCAGGGCCGCCCGGAGGTGGCCGATTTTGTCGCCTGGCTGAAGCGGGAGGCGGCGGGCGACGAGGCCGCGCCCGCCAAGCCGGCCCGCGCTGCTAGAGCAAGGCCGCGGAAGAAAGGCGCTTGACGCCCGCCCGCTTCATCCCCTTTAGGGCGACGGCAAGCGAGCCGCCAGCGTCGATCGCGCGGCACGCATCCTCGATTACCAAGGCCTGAAGACCGAAACGTCGCGCGTCCACCGCGGTCCAGGCGATGCAGAAGTCCGTCGCCAGGCCCGCGCAGAAGACGCGCTTCACGCCGCGCGAGCGCAGATAGCCGTCGAGGCCGGTCTTCGTCTTGCGGTCGGCCTCCAGGAACGCCGAGTAGCTGTCCACCTTGCGGTGGTGGCCCTTGCGAATGACGAGCTGCGCGTGGGGGATATCCAGCCCGGCGTGGAACGCCGCGCCCGGCGTACCCTGCACGCAGTGATCGGGCCAGAGCACCTGCTCGCCGTAGGCGAGCCGCATCGTCTCGAAGGGCTTGCGGCCGGGATGGCTCGAGGCGAACGATGTGTGGCCCGCCGGGTGCCAGTCCTGCGTGAGCACGACCACGGAAAAGTCCGCGGCGATCCGATTGACGAGTGCCACGATCTCGTCGCCCCTCGGCACGGCGAGCGCGCCGCCGGGCATGAAGTCGTTCTGCACGTCGACGACCAGGAGGCAGTCCGTCGCTCGGCGCATGCTAGGGAAGCCCTGAGCGGGTCGCGCGCACGCCCGCCTAGAGCGTGAGGACGATCTTGCCAATGTGCGCGCTCGACTCCATGAGGCGATGCGCCTCGGCGGCCTGCTCGAGCGGGAAGGTCTTGTAGATCACCGGCTTGATCCTGCCGGCCTCGATGAGCGGCCAGATGCGGCTGCGCAGGCTCGCGGCAATCGCGCCCTTGAATTCCACGGAGCGCGGGCGCAGCGTAGAGCCGGTCAGGGTGAGGCGCCGGCGCATCAGCTCGTTCACGTCGAGCTCGGTCTTCATGCCGCGCAGGAAGGCGATGAAGACCAGGCGGCCGTCTTCCGCGAGCGCCTTGAGCTCCTTCGGCACGAAGTCCCCCGCCGCCATGTCGAGGATCACGTCCACGCCCTTGCCGCCGGTGGCCGCCTTCACGCCCGCGACGAAGTCCTGGGTCTTGTAGTTGAAGGCGGCTTCCGCGCCGAGCCGCACGCAGGCCGCGCATTTCTCCTCCGAGCCCGCAGTGGCGAACACGCGATTGCCCGTCGCCTTCGCCATCTGGATCGCGGTGACGCCGATACCGGAGGTGCCGCCCTGCACGAGAAGCGTTTCTCCCGGCGCGAGGCGACCGCGATCGTAGACGTTCGACCAGACGGTGAAGAACGTCTCGGGTAGCGAGGCCGCCTCCACCATGGATAAGCCCTTGGGCACGGGCAGCGCCTGCACTTCGGGCGTCACGCAGTACTCGGCGTAGCCGCCGCCGTGCGTGAGCGCGCAGACCGCATCGCCCGGCTTCCACATTCTCACTGCAGCGCCGCATGCGACGACCTCGCCCGCGATCTCCAGGCCTGGCAGGTCAGAGGCGTCAGGCGGTACCGCGTAAAGGCCCATGCGCTGCAGCACATCGGGGCGGTTGACGCCCGCGGCCGCGACCTTGACGAGGATTTCGTGCGGCTTCGGTTCCGGGCGGACGCGCTCCGCGGGGCGCAGCGCCTCGGGGCCGCCGGGCTTCTCGATCTGGATGACGCGCATGAAGGCGCGCATCTTAACGCAAGCGGCCACCCGGGCTACTTAACGCAAACGCCGAGCCCGACTATGATGCTGCGCTTCATGCCGCGCGCTTTCGCCTTCCTGGTTGTGTTTATCTTCGCGTCCGTGGCGTTTGCGCGCGAGCTGGCGCCGCTGCCGGGTGCCGACGACCGCGTGTCCCTCGGCGCCTACGTCGACGTTCTGGAGGATCCGACCGGGCGGCTGCGGCTGGAGGACCTGCTCCGCCCCGAGCAGGCGGCGCGCTTCACGCCCGCGAGCTCCGAGCCGATCAATTTCGGCTACACGCGCTCGGCTTGGTGGCTGCGCTTCTCGCTGCCCGGCGGCGCGCCGCCCGGAGAGGACCTCATCCTCGAGATCGCGTTCCCGAGCATCGACCGCATCGAGCTGCATATCCCGGAGGCGTCGTTCGACGGAACGGTGCGCTACTGGATGCGGGTCGCAGGCGATACCTTTCCCTGGGACGCGCGCGAAGTGAAGCACCGCAACCACGTGTTCCGCTTCGCGGCATCCGAGCGGCCGGGTGAGCACCAGTACTTCCTGCGCGTGCAGTCGCAAAGCGTGCTCACGGTACCCCTCACGCTGTGGCGGCCGCAGGCGTTCGCCGCGCGGGACCGCGACGTGCAGCTGCTCCTGGGCCTGTTCTACGGCCTGGCGCTCGCGCTGGTGCTGTACAACCTGATGCTGTTCGTCGCGGTGCAGGACCGCCTGTACCTGTACTACGTGCTTTACACCGCGGCCTTCGGCGTCTTCCTCCTGGGGTACGACGGGCTCGCCTTCCAGTACCTTTGGCCGACGAGTGTGTGGGCGGCGAACCACGCGGTCGCCATGACGCTTTCGCTGACGCTCGCGCTCGGCGCCCTGTTCGCGCACGTGTTCCTCGACATGCGCCGGCTCGCGCCGCGCGCCGCCTTCGCGATGCGTGGCGTGGTTGTGGCGGGCATGGCGCTCGCCGCAAGCGCCGCATTGGGGTGGCCGCTCGATTACGGGGACGTGCTGCGCGTGATTTCGGTCCTCGGTTTCGCCACCGCGGCGCTCGCGACCGGCGCCGCGGTAGGCGCTTTGCGCCAGGGCTACCGGCCGGCACGCTACTTCCTGTTCGCCTGGGCGGGACTGCTGTTCTTCATCCTGTTCGGGGCGCTGCGCAATTTCGCGCTGGTGCCGACGAACTTCGTCTCCATCTACGGCCTGCACATCGGCTTCGCGCTCGACGTGCTGCTGCTGTCCTTCGCGCTCGCCGACCGCATCAACGGCCTGCGCCGCGAGCGCGCGCAGGCGCACGCGGAATCGCTCGAGGCGCAGCAGCTGCTGCTCGAGGCGACGCGCGAGAACGAGCGCGAGCTGGAAACGCGCATCGCCGTGCGCACCGCGGAACTCAACCGCGCCAACGAGCGGCTACGCGCCGAGGCGGGCGAGCGCGAGCAGCTGATGGAGCAGCTGCGCAAGCAGGAGGAGCACCTGCGCTTCATGGCGCAGCACGACGCGCTCACGGGGCTGCCCAACCGCATCTCGATGCAGCAGCGCCTCGCGCTCGCGCTCGAGCTCGCCAAGCGCAACCGCAAGAAGGTCGCGGTGATGATGGTGGACCTGGACGAGTTCAAGCGCGTGAACGACACCCGCGGCCATCCGGCGGGCGACCAGGCGCTGGTGCAGCTCGCCGCGCGCCTGCGCACGAGCGTGCGCGGCTCGGATACCGTGGCGCGCTACGGCGGCGACGAGTTCGTGATCCTCGCGGGCGAGCTCGACCGGGCGGAGGACGCCGTCATGGTGGCGGAGAAGGTGGCCGACATGGTGAGCGTTCCGATCGCCATCGAGGGCGGGCCGGCGAGCATCGGCTGCTCGATCGGCATCAGCGTCTACCCTGATGATGCCGAGGATGCCGATGCCCTGATTGCGCTTGCCGACAAGGCGATGTACGCATCGAAGGCGGTGGCGGAGAAGCGCTACGCGTTCTATGGCGCGGTGACTTAGCCGCGCTCAGGCGTCACAACCGTCCTTCGCGCGCTCGGCATCGCCCGGCAGCGACGCGTTCCCCGGCGTCGCGAAGAAGATCGGGGTCAGACCCCGATTTTCTTTACCCTCGCCTCGTTGCCGTAGCCGTACCACGACGGCGGCAAGGAGGTCAGGAAGTGCGCCGCCGCCAGGCAGTGCCTTTGCGGGCCAGCGGGCTAGCGAACGAGCTGGCGTGCCGCCCAGGCGAGATCTACGTTGCCGCCCGAAATTACCACGCCAACGCTCTTTCCCTCGGCATCAATCTTTCCCTGGAGGAGCGCGGCGGCCGCGAGCGCGCCGGTGGGCTCGACCACGATCTTCATGCGTTCCCACAGGTAGAACATCCACTTGAGGAGCTCGTCGTCCGTCACCGTGAGGAAGTCGCTCACGTTCTTCTGGATGATGGAAAAGGTGAGCTTGCCGAGCGACGTGGTGCGCGCGCCATCCGCAATGGTGTCGGGCAGCTTGATAGTCTCGAGCTTGCCGGAGCGGAAGGCGCGCAGGCCGTCGTCGCCCGCCGCTGGTTCCACGCCAATGACGCGGCACTTGGGCGCGAGATGCTTCGCCGCGATCGAACAACCTGAAAGCAATCCGCCGCCGCCGCAAGGCACCATGAGGATGTCGAGCGGCCCCGTTTCCTCGATCAACTCCTTCGCCGCGGTGCCCTGGCCCGCAAGGATGTGCGGATGGTCGAAAGGCGGAATGACCGTCAAGCAGCGCTCAGCGGCAAGGCGCTCGGCGATCTTCTGCCGGTCCTCGTTGCTCGCGTTGTAGGTGACGATCTCCGCGCCGTAACCGCGCGTCGCATCGAGCTTCACCTTCGGAGCGTCGGTCGGCATGACGATGGTAGCGGGCACGCCGAGGAGCTTGCCGGCGAGCGCCACCGCCTGCGCGTGATTGCCCGAGGAAAACGCGACGACGCCTTGCCGCTTCTGCCCGGGCGCGAGCTGCGACAGCGCGTTGTACGCGCCGCGGAACTTGAACGCCCCCATGCGCTGGAAGTTCTCGCACTTGAAATGCACTCTTGCGCCAGTCAGCGCATCGATGGTGCTCGAGGTGAGCACCGGCGTGCGCTTGGCGTAGGGCTTGATGCGCTCGTGCGCGGCGGCGACGTCGGCGTAGGTCACGTCCATCGGTTCAATGCCTCCCGGGCGATGTCCTCGCCCCATTCCTGCAGGAAATGCCCACCCTTCGCATGGAGGTAGGGCTCGGGGCAATTGCGGATCAGCTTGCGCAGCGCGTTCATCACTGGCGGTCCGAGGACGGGATCGGTCGCGCCGATCGCCATGAAGGATTCGCCTTGCCAGGAGTTCGTCCACCAGTCGCGCGCCTTGCGCGAGATCGCCGCGCCCGGCGCATCCGGCCGGTCTGGCACCAGGTTCGGAAAGGCGCGCGCGCCTGCCTTTGAGGCGAAGTCAGGAAACGGTGCGTCGTAGGCTGTGGCCTCGGCGTCGGTGAGGTGCGGACAGGTGCGCTGCATCAGCTTGCCGCAGGGCAGGTCCGGCGTGCGGTTGACATAGGCGCGCCAGGCGATGAAGCCCTCCGACAATGGCACGTCGCCCGTGCCAAGCGCCGTGTTCATGACCAGCAGGCGCTCGAAGCGCTGCGGCATCTCCATCGGCAGGGTGAGGCCGAGCAGCCCGCCCCAGTCCTGGACCACGAGCGTGATGCGCGAAAGGCCGAGGCGCGCGATGAAGTCGAGGAGGAAAGAGCGGTGCATATCGAAGGTGTAGAAGCCCTGGTCCTCTGGCTTGTCCGAGCGACCGAAGCCGATGAAGTCGGGTGCCACCACGCGCGCTCCCGCGGCGACGAACGGCGGGATCATCCGCCGGTAGAGGTAGCTCCAGGTCGGCTCGCCGTGCAGGCAGAGAAACGTCCGCGCACCATCGTTGCCTTCATCCAGGAAGTGGGCGCGCAGGCCGCGCCACTCGAGGTAGCGAGGCGCGTACGGGAAGCCCGGGAGATTCACGAAACGTGCGTCAGGCGTGCGCATGGCCCGATTGTAGAATGGAGTGCATGGACTACTCCAAGTACCAGGACCTGAAATGCCGGCTGATCGAGCCGGGCATCCTCGATATCGTGATGGGCGACGAGGCGAGCGGCAAGCTCTCCACCGCCGGCCATCGCATGCACGCCGAGCTCGCCGAGATCTGGCGCGACGTGGACCGTGACCCCGCGGTGCGCGTCGCCATCCTCCGCGGCGCGGGCAAGGGCTTCTCGGCGGGCGGGGACTTCGGCCTCATCGAGGGCATCATCAAGGACTTCGAGACGCGCGCGCGCGTCTGGCGCGAGGCGCGCGATCTCGTCTACAACGTCATCAATTGCTCGAAGATCATCGTCTCTGCAATGCACGGCCCCGCGGTCGGCGCGGGACTGGTGGCCGGGCTGCTCGCCGACATCTCGATCGCGGCGAAGAACGCGCGCATCATCGACGGGCACACGCGCCTGGGCGTCGCCGCGGGCGACCACGCGGCGATCGTCTGGCCGCTGCTCTGCGGCATGGCGAAGGCGAAGTACTACCTGCTCACCTGCGAGCAGGTATCGGGCGAGGAGGCTGAGCGCATCGGCCTCGTCTCGCTCTGCTGCGAGGAAGCCGAGCTGCAGGCCAAGGCGCTGGAGGTGGCGCGCAAGCTCGCCGCGGGCGCGCAGACCGCGCTGCGCTGGACCAAATTGAGCCTCAACAACTGGCTGCGCATGGCCGGCCCGACGTTCGACAACTCGCTGGCGCTGGAGATGCTCGGCTTCACCGGGCCGGAAGTGCGCGAAGGCGCCGCCTCGCACCGCGAGAAGCGCAAGCCCTCCTTTCCGCCGGAGCCGAAGGACTTCTAGCTCTTGCCCGCGCCGCAAAGGCGCTCGAGATCACGCGCGACGGCCTCGGGGTCGGGGCCGACGCGGCCCATGTAAGAGAGCAGGATTCGCACCGGAAGATCGGTGAGCGTCGGCTCGGGGTGGTCGCGCAGGTGCGCCACGTTCTGCAGCATCGGCACCACGCGGCCGCTGCGGATGCCGGCGAATTCGCTCTCCATGCCGTTGACCACGGCGGCCTGCGCGCGGGCGATGCCCGAGAGCAATTCGGCAAGCTGCTGCGCGGAAATTTCCATGCGTTCCTCCCCGGACGTTGTGCGCGCCGATGGTAGCATCGAGCATCGATGCTGAGCCGCCTGCTCACGGCGCTCGCGCTCGTCGCCCTTGGCGCGGCCGCGGGCTTGGCGCTGCACCTCGCCATCGCGAAGGGAGACACCATGTTCGCCGGTAAGCGACCCGACTACCTCGGCGTCAAGGATGGCCGCCTCCCGCGGCCGAGAAGCACGCCCAATTGCGTTTCGAGCCAGGCCGATCGCGCCGACCAGCAGCATTACATCGAGCCCATCCGCTTCAAGGGGACGGCGCTCGAGGCGATCGCCGCGGCGAGGAAAGCCGTCGAAAGCATGCCGCGCGGCACCGTGATCCGGCACGAAGGCAACTATCTCTACGCCGAATTCAAGTCGCGACTGATGGGCTTCGTCGACGACGTCGAGGTCACCTACGATGACAAGGCGGGCGTGCTGCACGTGCGCTCCGCCTCGCGCCTCGGGCGACGCGATTACGGCGTCAACCGGGCGCGCGTCGAGCAATTGCGCAGCATCATCGAGCGCCGCATCACGACGTAAAGAATGGGGTCAGGGCCGCATTTCTTCTCACAAGAGAAATGCGGCCCTGACCCCGATTTTGCCGGCATACTGATGACGGAGGTTGCCATGACCGCCGTGCTGCGTTCCTTCATATTTCTTCTCGTGTTGGCGGCGACGCCGGGCTTCGCCCAGGACCGGCAGATGGATGACGCCGACGAATTGCTCTCGGCCGTGGTGCAGGTGAAGGCGAAGATCCTGCCCAATGCGCGCAGCCTCGCCACGCTGGGGCCGCAGCGCCAGGGCTCGGGCGTGCTGGTGCGCGAGGGCTACGTGCTCACCATCGGCTATCTGGTGATCGAAGCCGAAGCGATCGAGGTCGCCGGCGCGGACGGCAAGGTAGTTCCGGCGACGCTCGCCGCCTACGACTACGCGAGCGGCTTCGGCCTGCTCAAGCTGATCGGCCCGCTCGCCGGCAGGCCGCTGCCGCTCGGCGATTCGACGGCGCTCGCCGAGCGCGAGCCGGCGATGATCGCGAGCTACGGCGGGCGCGAGGGGGTGAGCGTCGTCTACGTCGTGTCGCGCCGTCCGTTCTCGGGGAGCTGGGAGTACCACCTCGATTCGGCGATCTACACCTATCCGCCCGTGGAAAACTGGTCGGGCGCCGCATTGATCGGCGGGAAGGGAGAGCTTCTCGGCATTGGCTCGCTGGTCGTCCCGGACGCGGGCGGCGAGGGCACGCGCTCGCCGGGCAACCTGTTCGTCCCGATCGACCTGCTCAAGCCGATCCTCGCGCACCTGATCGAGAAAGGCCGTGCGCCCGGCCCGCTGCGCCCGTGGTTGGGATTGAACACGGAGGAGGTGCGCGGGCGGTTGTTCGTCGTGCGCGTCTCGCCCGAGGGGCCGGCCGACCGCGCGGGCGTGAAAGGCGGCGATCTGGTGATCGGCGTGGGCGGCGAGGAGGTCGGCTCGCTCGCCGACTTCTACCGCAAGGTCTGGGCGCGCGGCGAGGCGGGTGTCGAGGTGCCGCTACGCATCGTGCAAGGCATGCAGGTGAAGGACGTCAAAGTGCGGTCCATCGACCGCGTGCAGTACTTCCGCCAGAAGTCGAGCTACTAGGAAAGCTCTCGGCTCGTTGCGCGAGAGCGTATTGCCGCCGGCTCGCGACTTTCGCTAGGCGCTGGCGGTCGCCGTCGGCGTCTCCGGCAGCGTGCGCCGCAGCAGTTCGCTCAAGCCTGCGTCCGCCACGACGCGGGCGTGGCGCACGTTCTTGTGGATTTCCTCGAGGTAGAGGTTCTGGCCGCCGAAATGGCGCTCGGCGTACTCATAGGCGCGCGCCAACTGCAGGTCGAGGCGCTTGGTCGCGGTGATGAAAAAGCCAGGTGTCGCGCGCACCAGGTCCTCGCCGGAGCGGTAGCGTCCGCGCGCCACGCCGCCCGAAACGAACTCTGCATAAAGCCGGTCGCGGCATTTTTCGAGGTAGCAGCGGTCCGACATCTGCGCGAGGATGTCCGCGCTGCCGAGCATCTGGCCGATGCGCCGCAGCAGCGCATGGTCGAGGCGGATCGCCTCGGTCGGCCGTTCGTGGCCGGTGAAGTGCACCAGCGCCGCCGCCGCGGTTGCGTGGCGCGCTAAGCCCGCCTCGCGCAGGTACTCCAGCAGGAATGCAGAGCCGCGCGAGACGTGGGTGAGCATGTACTCGGCACCGTTCCGGTGCCGGCGGTCGCCGCGCCGGCGCACGTAGCCGACATCGTGGAACAGCGCGCAAATCACGCCCATTGTGTAGAGCGCCGCCGGCAGCGGCTCGGCGCCGCGGCGCGTCCGCTCGTAGCCGTCCATCAGCCGCGCCTGCGCCAGCGTGACGTCGAGCGCGTGCTGCAGGTCGTGATAGCCGGTGTCACAGCGCTGGAAGCACGGGTGCTCGCCGCTGTAGATGCGAGTGGCGTCGGCAAAGGCGCGCTCGATCGGGCGGCCGGAGGCCTGCGGGTAGAGCCCGAGGAATAGTCGCGCGACTTCCGCGCAGACCGCGGCAGGGTCGGTGGTGCGGATGCTGCCCGATACGTCGTGGTCGTTGTGTCGCATGCCGGCGTCCGCCCCCTAGGCGCTTGCGTGAAGTGGCGCTAGGATGCGTAGCGGAGGGGCACCGGAGCGGTGAACTTTTTCACGACCTGCCGCAGGCATCCGCAAGAGTTTGTGCGACTCCCGGCGCGAGGCGCGCTTTGAGCAATCAGCCGCTCACCGATGAAGAACGCGCGCAGATCGAGGCGCGCATTCTCGCGCTCGAGACGGAGCACCGCGACCTCGACGACATCATCACGCGGCTGGTCGGGGATCCGGTGCAGGACCAGCTGCAGCTGCGGCGGTTGAAAAAACGCAAGCTTCTGCTGAAGGATCTGATCGCGCGCCTGCGCGACCGGCTGATCCCCGACATCGTCGCTTGATCGCGCTCATCCAGCGTGTCGCCGAAGCGCGCGTGCAGGTCGGCGGCGAAACCACGGGCAGCATCGGCCGCGGCATGCTGGCGCTGGTCGGCGTCGAGCGCGGCGACGGCGAGCGCGAGGCGGAGCGCCTCGCCGAGCGCGTGCTCAGCTACCGCGTCTTCCCGGATGCCGAGGGCAAGATGAACCGTTCGGTCGCGGACATCGCCGGCGGCCTGCTGCTGGTGCCCCAGTTCACGCTCGCGGCGGATACGAAGAGCGGCACACGCGCCGGCTTTTCCACTGCTGCGGCGCCCGAGGAGGGCCAGCGCCTTTACGAGTGGTTCGTGCAGATCTGCCGCGACAAGCACCCGGTGGTCGCCACTGGGCGCTTCGGCGCCGACATGCAGGTCAGCCTCGTGAATGACGGCCCCGTGACTTTCTGGCTGCAGGTCGCTCCAGGGCTGAGGCAGCGTCAGACTGCCGCTCGTTGTGGGTCTTGAAGTCGGCGGGCGCCACGACCTCGATCATCTCGAGGTCGCGCGAATGCCGGATCTCGCGGTGGCGGATGCCCGGCGGCTGGTAGAAGCAGGTGCCGGCCTTCATGCGCACCCGGCCGACGCCCTCGTACTCGAACACCGCCCAGCCCTTCAGCACGTAGACGAACTGCACGTCGCAATCGTGCCGGTGCCATTGCCCGTGCGGCGCCTTGCCCGGGCGGGCGCGGATCACGTGCGCCACCACCTGGCCGCGCGTCGCGCGCCGGATGCCGAGGTCGCGATATTCGAAATAGCTGCGCAGGCCGCGCTTCGCGAATTTCGCGCCCGCGCGGTGACTCAGCGAGAACCGGGTCTTCATCGCACCTCCGGTGCAAACCAGCCGCCGAACATGGTCAACGGAATTCCGGCTGCACGCGCGCGAGGTAATCCTCGAGCTGCGCCGCCAGGTTGCCGACGCTCGCCGCATCGCCGCGGATCGAGCGCTCTTCGATCGCGCGCCCGATGCGCGTGATTTCCTCGAAGCCGTAGCTGCCACCTACGCCGCCCAGCGAGTGGCCGATGGTGCGCGTGACCGCGAGATCGCCGCCGTCCAGCGCTGCGCGCAGGCGCGCGAGGTCGCGCCCGCAATTGATCAGGAACCTCGCGACGAGCGTGCGCAGGCGCCCGTCCACCAGCACCGAAATCGCTTCGGTGCCGCTTGCGCGCGGCTTGGCCGCCCCTTCGGCGTACGGTGCGAGGACTTCGCGCAGCCGCTCGAGCGACACCGGCTTGCTGACGACATCGTCGCAGCCTTCGATGAGCGCGCGCTCCAGGGGCGAACCTGCCTGGTGCGCGGTGAAGCCGACCACGGGTCCGGTATAGCCGCGCTCGCGCAGCACGCGTACGGTCTCGTAGCCGTCCATGAACGGCATGTCCATGTCGAGCAGCACGACGTTGTACGGCTCGGCGAGAGCGGCGTCGATCGCCTCGATGCCGTCGCCGACTGCCTTGCTGGTGAAGCCCAGCTCGCCAAGCTGCACCTGCACCAGGTCGCGCAGGTCCGCGTTGTCGTCCGCGATCAGCACGCGCCCGGAGAGCTTCGCGACTTCCGGCGCCGGCGCTCCCGCCGGCGCACGCGCCGGCGCGGCTACCGGCAGCGTCGCCTCGGGCGCCGGAATGCGCAGCTCGAACACGGAACCCTTGCCCGGCTCCGAGCGCGCGGTGATCGAGCCGCCCATCAGCTCGGCCAGCTTGCGCGTGATCGACAGCCCGAGGCCGGTACCCGCCGCCGTCACGCCGGGTGCGCGCTGGAACGGTTGGAAGATGCGCTCGAGGCTGTCGGCCGGAATGCCGGGCCCGGTATCGCGCACTTCGCAGCGCAGCTCGCCGGATTCCCACCTGGCCGCGAGCGTGACCTTGCCCTGAGCCGTGAATTTGACGGCGTTGCCCAGCAGGTTGATCAGCACCTGGCGTACGCGGAATGCATCGAGCGACAGGGCCTTCGGCATGCCTGCGGCCAACTCCAGCTCGAGCCCGAGGCCCTTCTCGTGCGCCAGCATGCGCAGGGTCGCGACGACATCATCGAGCAGTGCACGCGCCTCATGGGCGGCGCGCTCGACCTTGAGCTGGCCCGCCTCCATGCGCGCCAGGTCGAGGTTGTTGTTCACCAGCGCCAGCAGGTGCTCGCAGTTGCGCGCGATGATGGCGCTGTGGCGCAGGCGCTGCTCGCGGCCGATGTCATCGCCGTACAGGTTGAACTTGTTGAAACCCATGATCGCGGTGATCGGCGTGCGCAGCTCGTGCGTCATGTGGTTGAGGAATTCGGTTTTCAGGCGGTTCGCCTCCAGCGCCGCGGTCTTCTCGTAATACAGGCGCTGCTTCTCCTGGTACAGCGCGAGGAGCCAGACGAGGAGCGCGAGCGCGAAGGCGCCCGCGCCCGCGGCGGCGGCGAACAGCCAGTGCGACTGCTGGCTGGCCGCGGCGGCGCCGATGCCGGCGCACGCGAGCAGCACGACGCCCGCGGCGAGGCCGACCAAAAGATCGCGCGGCCGCAGCGCCGTGCCGCGCGCCGCGAGTCCGGCCGGCAGCGCGAGCGCGAGCAGGGTGAGTGCGAAGTCCAGCCAGAGCCGCGG
>Ga0326726_10001332_pt1 | contig 22934 bp, 26 predicted proteins | sample MHFenrmetagenome_2_FD_207603 | JGI IMG/M metagenome (GOLD analysis project Ga0326726, IMG submission 207603) | Lab enriched peat soil microbial communities from Michigan Hollow, Ithaca, NY, United States - MHF15MN | ecosystem: Environmental > Terrestrial > Soil > Wetlands > Peat | place: USA... | reverse complement strand
CGGCGTCGATCGCCGCACGGTAGAACGAGTCGACAACGGCGCGGCTCGCCGCTGTCAGGGCAAGATGCCTGGGCGTCGCTTTGTCCTTGGCGGGGACTTCAATGAGCCAAAGCACGGGCTTCCCCGGCGGACCGTAAGCCGCCATGCGGCGCGTCGGAAATTTCGGATCCCAGTCAGCAACCAGATCCATGACGCGGCCGCAGCCGAGCGTTTTCATGGCGGCGTCATACCAGCGTGCGGTCGCAGGAAAATCCGTGGCGTAGGTACTGAGATGGTCAATCACTTGAAGGTGCTCCATGTGCGCTTGCAGGAGGATGATCTTCCGGCCTCTGAGCGATGAGTTCAATGGCTGCGCGAGTGCTAGAATTCGCGTCCAATCATGCTCGAGCTCGCCACCAAGTCGCTGATTGCCTATCTGCTGGGCGCCATCATGGGCAGTCTGGTGATTGGGCGCCTGAGTGGCGGTGTTGATATTCGCCGGCTGGGCAGTGGTAACGCGGGAGGCACAAATGCACTGCGCACGCAGGGTGTGCTGTTCGCTCTCGGTGTGATCGTAATCGATGTCCTGAAGGGCTGGTTCGCGGCACGCTGGCTGCCGAATGTTTCCTTGCCACTCCTGCCGATCGACCCGATGCTCGATCGCGCCTGGCTCACTGGCGCCTGCGGATTGAGCGCGATCCTCGGTCACATCTATCCCGTGTGGTACGACTTCCGTGGCGGCAAGGGTGCGGCGACGCTGGTTGGCGTGACACTCGGTACCGAGCCGCGGTTTTTGCTGCCTGCGCTCGGCGTCTGGGTTGTCGTTGTGCTGCTCACGGGGTTCGTCGGCCTTGCAACAATTGCAGCGGCGCTGACACTCGCGCTCACGGCGGTGTTCGTGTTCAACGAGAATTCACTCGCAACCATCACATTCTTTGCCGTCAGCGCCGCCGTGATCATCTACGCCCATCGCGACAATGTGGCCCGCATGCTGTCGGGTACCGAGAATCGGGCGCGCCGCCTCTGGCTCTTCGGGCGATGACCGCAGCGGCGAGGAGTGCGGTTCCGCTCATGCGGCGTGTCATCGAGCGGCTCGCGGATGGCCGCTTTCATTCAGGCGAAGGCATTGCCAATTCGCTCGGCGTGAGTCGCAGCGCGATCTGGAAGTCCTTGCGTTCGGTGCGCGAGCTCGGGCTCGAGGTGCATGCGGTCACGCGCAAGGGTTATCGCTTGCCGCAGCCGCTTGAGCTGCTGGAGGCCAACGCTGTTCGCAAAGATCTGTCGAAGGATTGCCTGCGCAAGCTCGGCACGCTTGCCGTTCACAGCAGCATCGAATCCACCAACGCTGCTTTGCTGTCGAGTCCCGGGAGCGCGACCGGCCGTATGGATGTGTGTCTCGCGGAATATCAGACGGCGGGACGCGGCCGACGAGGGCGGCAATGGCTGATGCCCTTCGGCGCCGGCCTGTGTCTTTCGGTGAGCTGGACCTTTGCCGAGACCCCGCGCCAGCTGAGTGCGCTCGGGCTTGCGATGGGCGTTGCCGTTCTGCGAGCGTTGCGCCGCTTGCAGGCCAAACGCGTAACCCTCAAGTGGCCGAATGACATCTGGTTCGAAGAACGCAAGCTCGGCGGCATTCTGCTTGAACTGCAGGCGGAAGCGAATGGGCCGGCCTATGTCGTGATCGGTCTGGGATTGAACTATCGCTTGCCTGCCGCCAGCCGCCGCGCAATTGCAGCAACGGGAACGCAAGCGGCCGAAGCGCACGAATTGTTCGCAGGCGACCCGCCCGGCCGCAATGAGCTTGCAGCGGCACTCATCGAGGAAATGGCAGCAGCGCTCGAGAGTTTCTCAGCACGCGGATTCGCGCCTTTTCATGCTGAGTGGCAACATGCGGATGCCCTCTCGGGACGCACTGTCACCACCCACAAGGGCAGCGACGTTCAGGGGGGGATCGCGCGCGGTATCGATGAGGATGGGGCGCTCCTCATCGAGTATCGCGGACGCGTGATCAAGATCGTATCCGGCGAGGTCTCGCTGCGTCTGGTGCACCCATGATTCTGCTGATCGATGTGGGCAATTCACGGTTGAAGTGGGCCTGGGCCGATGGCGACCTGTGCAGTGAGCAGATTTCGCTTGCGCACAACGGAGAGCCGGCACCCGGCTGGCTGCCGCTGGTGGTTGCCGCGGGCAGACAGCCGCAGCGCATTCTTGTTTCGAACGTCGCCGGGCCGCGGTTTGCCGAGGTTCTGCGGGGCGCATTGACGCGGCAATTCGGCGTGGATCCGGAGTTTGCGAGTGTTGCTGCGAATGCCGCAGGAGTTACTTGCGCGTATCGCGAACCGCAGCAGCTGGGTGTCGATCGCTGGCTCGCCGTGATCGGTGCCTGGCACCGCGCGCAGCGGGCCGCGTGTGTCGTCGACAGCGGCACCGCCACGACTGTCGATGCGGTCGATGATGCGGGACTGCATCTCGGCGGCATGATTCTCCCGGGCCTCGATCTCATGACGGAGTCGTTGTTCAAGCGCACGAGCGACATCGCGCAGGCCGTCAACCCGGGCCCGTCATCCCGCGTGACGATCTTCGCCGATACCACTGCGGCGGCCGTACGGAGCGGTGCTGTATTCGCGACCGCCGCGCTGGCCGAGCGCGCCGCGGGCGAACTCGAGAAGCGCACCGGGCGCGCGGCGGCGCTCTATCTCACGGGGGGGACGGCGACGCGCATAGCTCCAAGTCTCGCGCGTGCCAATGAAGTCGTGCCGGATCTGGTTCTGCGCGGGCTCGCGATCTGGGGCCGCTGATACAATATGCGCATGCGTACGTTCTTCTTCAGCCTGCTGCTCGCGAACATGGCGTTCTATGCGTGGTCGCACTGGATATCGCCGCACGAGGGCAATGCGACGCCCGGCGATGTCGCCGGCGTTCCGAAGCTCGTGCTGGCGACTGAGGCGAAGCTTGCGACACCCGAGGCGCCGGCCGCCTCTGCAAACAACGGTGATGCACCAACCGCACCGCCAACTACGACCGTGGCTGCAAGCACGCCGGCGAACGAAGCGCGCTGCGTGAGCCTCGGCCCCTTTCAGCAGCTGGCAGAGCTCGCGCACGTATCCGCCGCCATGCGCGAGGCAGGCTACGAGCCACGCGAACGCGTGGAAGAGGGCGATCAGGTCAAAGGCTATTGGGTCTATCTCGATCAGTTCCGTAATCGCAAGGAGGCGCTGGAAGCGAAGCGCGAGCTCGTGGCGCGCGGACTTCCGGAAGCGATGATCATGCCCGGCGACAATGTGGTGCTCTCCGTCGGGCTCTTTTCGGAAGAGGCGCGGGCGAATCGCGTCGCGGAGCAGGTGCGGGCGCTCGGGTTGAAGCCAACGGTTTCGGACCGCACCCAGCGCGGCACGCTTTACTGGATGGATATCAACCTGAAAGCGACCGACGGCTTTATCGACCCGGCGAGCCTGCAGAGTGAATCTGGCCGTATCATTCGCGTGACAGCCTGCCCGCCTGCGACGGAATCGCAGAGCGGCGACGCGGCGCACGGGTAGCGTTGCATCTCGAATATGCCGGCTTAGCTCAGTGGTAGAGCAGCGGTTTTGTAAACCGTTGGTCGGGAGTTCAAATCTCTCAGCCGGCACCACGACTCGCTGATATTTTCCCCGCCGCGCGGCTCAACCGTCCGCGAAGAATCGCTGCCGCAGACTATCGCGCCCGCCGCGCGAGAACGCAGCGATGATCCAGATGGCGGCGAGCGCGAGGCTCGAGAGCCACCAGGAAAATCGATCCTGAAGATTGCGATTGAAAAAGGTCTGCGACGTCGCGATCAATGCGAGCACCGCGAAGCCGAAGATCCACAAGGCAATGACGATTCGAAGGATGACCACGTCGCGTCGATTCAGCGGTTGCCGTAGTTCTCCATCATCAGTCCCGTGCCGCCGCCCGAGATATGGGCAACAACCGCCGTGCGGCGGTGAATCTTGGTGACCGTACCGAGATTGATGGCAAAGGCGAGCTCGACCTGCTGTCCCTTGTGCAGGCCCAGGTTACTGGTCTCAACGAAAACGCCATTCGCGCTCAGGTTCTTGGCCTTGCAGAGCTTGCCGTTACGCCCCGGATACGTGATGTAAACGGTAGTGCGTGCGCGATGACGAGTGTGCAGTCGTCTTTCCATGGTTGTCCCGATTCTCTTCTTCTTCTGCCTCGATCCGGGTGCAGGCCGATTATGCCTTGGTCGCGCGGGCATTGCGATTCCACCCAAATTTATGTCACAGGATCAACACGTTAAGTCAACATTGGAACGCCGTAGCGAGCAGCGGGTCACAGTCATCTCGCGGTTGTCCGGGCACCATGCGCGACCCACAAGAAGAAGCGACGAGGTGGACCCGCGCACTGCCGCTGATCGCAGCCGCTGGGATTCACGTCGTGTTGATCACGGGCTTTCTCATTTCGTCGCGTATCCCATGGCGGCTCGTCGATTCGAGCGATTCCATCGTCATGATTCTCTTGCCGCAATCGCCGTCTCGGCCTGACACTACCATCCCTAAGAAAGAGGTGACGGCGCGGCCGAGGATTTCACGGCACGTGGCGGTTCAGACTGAGGTGCCGCAACCGGGCGCCGCGCCTGCAGAGTCGACAGCGCCTGTAGCGCTACCGCCGATCGACTGGCAGCTGGAAGGCGAGCGCGCGGCGGCCCGCAAGGCGCTGGCAACGCCTTGGCAGCCGGCAACCGGGGACAAGAAACTTCACAAACCAGAATTCGGCTGGTCGCACGCACGAACGCATCGCATTGAGAAGGACCCGGAGTCCGGCATAGCAATATTAGAGCTGAATGATCACTGCGTACTTGTGGGGCTGATCATTCCGATGTGCAGCGTCGGCAAGATCAAACCGCGCGGCGACCTGTTTGATGGCATGAAAGATCCGGACCGGCCCAGCTCGGTGCCGGATGCGCCGAAGCAGGATGTCTTGAACTTTGCGAGTAAGGAGCCCTAAGTGAAATTGTCCGTTGCCCTCGCGGCTGCCTGTGCTCTGGGTGCGTTGGCCCCAGTAACCGATGCCGCCACGACCGCCGCACCGACGCAAGTCGCCGGCTTTTCGTATGTGAAATCGCTGGCCGGCATCGACGAGTATCGCCTCGATTCGAATGGCCTTGACGTGCTGCTGGTGCCGGATCACTCCGCTCCCGTCGTGACGTTCATCGTCACCTATCATGTGGGCTCGCGCAACGAAGTCATTGGCACGACCGGCGCGACGCACCTCCTCGAGCACCTGATGTTCAAAGGCAGCGAGCATTACAACGACGCGAAGGGCAACAGCGTCAAGCAGTATCTCGAGAGCATCGGCGGCGAATACAACGCGAATACCTGGCTCGACCGCACTGCGTATTTTGCGGAAGTCGGCAGCGAGAATCTCGAGGGCTACATGGCGATCGAGGCGGATCGCATGCGCAATCTCTGGCTGCGCGAATCGGATCGCCGGCCCGAGATGACGGTCGTTCGCAACGAATTCGAGATCGGTGAGAACGATCCGGTGGAAGCGCTCGACAAGGAGATCTTTGCAACGGCTTATCAGGCGCACCCCTATCACCATTCGACGATTGGCTGGCGCAGCGACATCGAAAAGGTGCCGATCGAGAAGTTGCGCGCCTTCTACGACACGTTCTACTGGCCGGACAATGCAACGGTGTCCGTCATCGGTGACTTCAAAGCCGAGACCGCACTCGGTCTCGTGAAGAAGTACTACGGCGTCTATCCGAAGGCGCCCAACGCGATTCCGGTCGTGTATACCGAAGAGCCGGCACAGTCGGGACCGCGCCGCGTAACGGTCAAGCGAGCTGGTGAACTGGGCGTCGTGGGTATCAGCTACAAGAGTCCCGCTGCGACGAGCGCGGACATGCCGGCGCTCAACGTGCTCGGCAATATTCTCGCGAGCGGCAAGACCAGCCGTTTCTATCGCGCGCTGACCGACAAGAATCTGACGACCAATGTCAGTGCCGACCCGGGCTTCTTCCACGATCCGTCGCTCTTCCAGATCTATGCCTATCTCGCTCCAGGTATCGGCCATGAGCAGGTCGAGAAGGTCCTGCGCGATGAGGTGGCGCGCGTGGTCGCCGGCGGCGTAACCGAGCTCGAGGTGAAAACGGCGGTCAGCAAGATATCGGCAAGCATCGCCTATGCGCGAGACGGCACAGCCGCAGTGGCAGAAGTGCTGAATGAATGGATCGCGGCCGGCGACTGGACTCTCTATTCAACCTATCCACAGAACGTTGCGAAGGTAACTGCCGCCGACGTGCAGCGCGTTGCGCGTACCTACCTCGTTGAAGATCAGAGTACGACCGGCTGGTTCGTGCCGACGGTGTCCCAATGAAATTTCAGAAATGCCTCGCGGTCCTCGCGCTGCTCGCAAGCTCATCCGCCTTTGCAGGCCTGGCTGAACATGCGGTGCGCACGCATATCAACGGCGCCGACGTCATCATCTATCCGACCGGGGTAAAGGATGTCGTGACGATGGTCGGCTCGCTGCCTGCGGGCGATGCATTTGCGGACGAGAAGAGTCCGGCCGTCGCGACGCTCACCGGCATGATGCTCGACAAGGGCACGACGCGCGCCGACAAGTTCGCCATTGCCCAGCAACTCGATGGCGTCGGCGCGAGCATCTCTTTCAATGTAGGTGTGCTGACTGTCGGCGTGCATGCCAAGTGTCTGCGCAAGGATACCTCGACGATACTGCGGCTGATCGCCGAGCAGCTGCGCACGCCGGCCTTCCCAGCGGCGGAGTTCGAGAAATCAAAGAAACAGCTCACCGGTGCCCTGCAGCGCTCGATGGAGGATACGGACTATCGCGCGAGTATTGCTTTCGCGCGCGCCATCTATCCCGTGGGCCACCCCAATCATCGTGTGGCGACCGAAGACATGCTGGCCGCGATTGACGGTACACAACTTGACGCTATCAAGGCGTTTCACAAGAAGTATTACGGGCCGGCGCACCTGACCCTGGTCATTGTCGGCGACCTTGATCCGAAGCAGATCACGGCGGAATTGAAGAAGGATTTCGGCGGCTGGACGGGTGGCGTCGATGTGCTGCGCGCGGACCGGGCCAAGCCCTTGGACACACCGAGCGTGCAGACGCTTTACATGGCGGACAAGACCAGTGTTTCGCTCGTCCTCGGTCAGGCGAGCGGCGTGCGTTACAGCGACGCGGACGCCATTCCGCTGCGGGCGGCGGCGGCGGTGCTTGGCAGCGGATTTACGAGCCGGCTCTTCGGCACCGTGCGTGACAAGGAAGGACTCACTTACAACATCAATGCCTATATGGACAACGACACCTACACGGACGGCGATTGGCGCATCAGCGCATCATTCGCGCCGGAGCTGCTCGACAAGGGTCTCGCCTCCACGCGGCGGGAGCTCAAAACGTGGTGGCAGAGTGGCGTGACAGCGGATGAGCTCAAGGCCCGCAAGTCCGACCTCGTCGGCTCCTATAAAGTAAGTCTGGCAACCACCGATGGACTTGCCAGCTTCATCCTGAGGACGCTGCAGCGTGGCCGGCCACTGACCTGGCTCGACGACTACCCGAAAGCGATCGAGGCCCTGAGCCTCGAGCAGGTGAACGGCGTGATACGCAAATACCTGAACCCGGATAAAATGGCGCTCATCGAAGCGGGGAGCGTACCGGGGGCGAAGTAGGTGTGAATGACCTGACTCAGGGATCGATAGCCAAACATCTCATGCAGATGGCCGCGTTCATCGCGGCCGGCATGCTGGTTCAGACGCTCTACATCCTCATCGATCTGTATTTCGTATCGCGCCTCGGCAAAGAGGCGATCGCGGGCGTTGGCGCCGCCGGCAATGCCATGTTCATCGTGCTGGCACTCACTCAGATTCTGAGCATCGGCACGGTAACTCTCATTGCGCAAGCGGTTGGCCGCAAGGATCAGGCCGACGCGAATCTCGTGTTCAATCAGTCGATGCTGCTTTCAGCACTCTGCGGCGTGGCCGTGATCGTCGGTGGCTACCTGACGTCGAACGCCTACCTCTCGTCGATCACCGCCGATGCAGCGACGTTGGCCGCCGGTGAAACCTATCTGCACTGGTATTTGCCGGGCCTCGCACTGCAGTTCGCAATCGTCGGCATGGGCTCGGCGCTGCGTGGCACGGGGATCGTGAAGCCCACGATGGTCGTGCAGTCGCTCACGGTCATTCTCAACATCATTCTTGCGCCGGTCCTGATAGCCGGCTGGCTCACGGGACATCCGCTCGGCGTGCTGGGAGCGGCGCTTGCCAGCACCGTCTCGATTGCGGTCGGCGTACTGATTCTCATCCTCTATTTCGCGCGCCTCGAGCACTATGTCGCCTTCAACGCAGCGCAATGGCGCGCGCATTTTTCGACCTGGAAGCGACTCCTCAACATCGGGCTGCCCGCGGGCGGGGAGTTCGTGCTGATGTTCGTCATCATTACGGTGATCTACGGCGCCGTGCGACAGTTTGGCGCGCATGCGCAGGCTGGCGTCAGCATTGGCTTCCGATCGATGCAGTCGATTTTTCTCCCGGCGATGGCCGTGGCGTTCGCCGTATCGCCGATCGCAGGTCAGAACTTCGGCGCGAAGCTTGCGGGGCGCGTGCGTGAAACGTTTCGCTCGGCATTGATCATAGGCACGATGATCATGATAGCGCTGACGCTGCTTTGTAAGCTGAGCCCGCAATCCCTGGTCAAAATCTTTTCCACGGATCCCGCAGTGGTCACGGTCGGCGTCGTTTATCTGCAGATCGCTTCCTGGAACTTCGTCTGCAACGGCGTGATTTTTACCTGCTCCGCTCTCTTTCAGGGGCTCGGCAATACCTGGCCGGCGCTCATGAGCAGCGGCATGCGCATTCTCACGTTCGTATTGCCCGCGCTCTGGCTCGCGCGTCAGCCGTGGGTCAAGATCGAAGACTTCTGGTATCTGTCGGTCGCATCGATCACGCTCCAGGCGATCGTGAGCTACCTGCTGCTGCGTGGTGAGATGCGCCGGCGGCTTAACTTCGCGCCGGTCGCCGCAGCGACCGCGTAAATCCGGCTTATTCCTTTCTTCGAATGGCGAGCTGCGTCGGTGCTTCGATGCCCATCTTGATGCGACGGCCCGTGCCCCCGAGCAGCGTGATCTGAATCGGGCCGTTCGCGAACAGCTCCTTCAGAGTCATTTGTTCGTCAGTGCCTTCGGCAGGCTGGATGACGATCGATTCATCGGCGCGTCGGCTGAGCACAAGCATGGTCGTGATCCTCTGGCGTGCCCTTTTGGTGTCAGGCTCTGGCTAGCGCCCGCGCGCTCGTTGCCGGCGCGCTGCGCGCACCGCTGGGGCCGTAGGTTTCCGCGCCGCTCGAACCGCGCAGCAGGCCGAGGAGCTGGCGAACCTGAATCTGCCGGTGGCTGACGATCAGGCCGTTGGTCTGATTCGCGTCCCGGCACTGGGCCGTGAGTTCGAGCAGCTGCCGCCAGCTGGTCAGGAGCAGCGACTGCCGGTCCAGCGTTTCGAGCCAGCGTTCGAACGTGGCGCGATCATCGCTCGCTAGGCCCTCGGCACGTCCGAGAACTTGGCGCGCCTGCTCGAGCTTTTCAAAGGTCGCGAGCGCCGCGACCTTCGCCGCCCCAGCGGTTTCGAGTGCCGCCGCGTGTGTGCCTTTCAGCGCTTCACGCTCGGCAGTGAGCGTGTCGAAAAGGGCTTGCGCAGCCGCGATCTCTGCGTCGAGATGCGTTGCGAGTGCCGCCGGTATGTCTTGCGCGTGCATGCGCGGTCACTCGCGGGGATCAGCGGAGGTCGCGTTCGAATTGCAGCATCTTGTCCGCAACACGCTCCGCATCGACGGTGAACGCATCGCGAGCGAGCGCATCCTTGACGGACTGCACCTTCTCCGCATTGGTCACCGGCGCCTTCGCGACTGCCTCTTCCAGCTTCTGCAGCTGGCGAGCCGAGTCGGTCAGAGTCAGCGTGTCGCGGGCTTTGCTCACGGCAGTAACCGGCTGGGCCGAGCTGTCCGCGCGGCCGGCTGCACCGCTCTTACCGCCACCGGTAACGAGAGGCTGGGTTTGATTGAAGCCGTCGATCTTGTTCGCCATGTGAGCAAAGTCTCCGAGGAGCCGATCAGGCTCTTGTGCCGTTGTATCGTCAGGAAGTCCCTGAACTTGAGTTTGCTTAAGTCAAATTCTGATTAATGAATTGCGACTTCCACCACACCCGTACCGGTCACCACGCCCTCGACCTGCCGGCCCGATCCGAGGTTCTGCACGCGGACCGTGGCACGTAACGCGGCGTCGCTCATGGCGCGGCCCTGGGCTCGCACAATTATGGCGCCGGACTGGGCGATCAGCATTACGACATCGCCCCGATGGATGATGTGATCGGCAGCGAGCACTGAAGGTGAAATCACGGTGCCCGCGACAACCGGCCGCGCCAGGGTAAATCCGGCCAATTCCGCCGGATCCCGCATGTAACTCGCGGGCAGGGCACTGGTCTCGCGCTCCTCGACGTTGAGGTCCGCGGCGTTGAGTACCGCGCCGCGGTCGACGGACCGGGCGGCAACCACCACGCGGTCATAGAGAGTCAATTCGACCGGGACGTACACACGCCATCCGCCTGGATCGGCGCAGCGGACCTGGACCGTAACACGGGCGGCCGATCGGCCGCCCGGGGCGAGCGATGCCTGCAACGGAGTCGCGCAATTCGCCAGATGGAGCCGTGCATCGAGCGCGGTAGCCCGCGCTTCACGCCGCGCGCCACCGTTGCTGGCGCTCCCCGCGACAAAATGCCGCGCGACTTCAGCGATCTGCGCGAGATCCTGAAGATGACCGCCATCGCTGCTGACCGCCAGCGTTATCGGAAACGATCCCAGGAGAAGAAGGCAGAGCATGCGCATGATGTGACAGAGATGTGCAACAGACATGCCAGCCGGCAGGCGAGCCGCAATTTCTCGCGATGACAGTGAGTTGCGCGAATTCCCACGGCGCGCAGCGAGTAGCCGGCACGGGCAAGCGTCAATCCTCCGGCGCCACCCTTCCGGCGCTCCGCGTCCTTGCCGCGCGGTTGCCGCCGAAGCGGCGAACCCTTGCCGCTCGGAAGAGTGCGGTCCGATCGAATTTCGCGCTATTGCGGCGGTGACAATGGATCTGAAGCCGTTTTTTGACATGGCACGGGACTTGCTCATGTCTCAGGCATGCGCGTAAGTCCCGACATATTTGGCAATCACGAACTCGGCCTGTTGGTTCGAGCGCGCCGCGCCGGCGTGCTCGCGGCCAATCTCGCGAACGCGGACACGCCGAACTACAAGGCGCGCGACCTCGATTTTTCCTCGGCGCTCGAGGCGAGCGGCGCGATTTCCGATCTCACCCTGGCGACGACGAATAGCGCGCATCTCGGCGGTGCTGATCGCGCGCAGCCGGGCGGCGACCTGAAATACCGCATTCCGTTCCAGCCCTCGCTCGACGGCAACACCGTCGAGACGCCGATCGAGATGGCGGCGTTCTCGGAGAACGCGGTGCGCTACCAGGCAAGCCTCATGTTCATCAACCGCACCATCAACACCATCGAGACGGCGCTCACCGGCCAGTAGACGCATCACAGCAGTACAGGAAGTTCCATGTCGCTCTTTCAGATCTTTGACGTCTCCGGATCCGCGATGACCGCGCAGTCGCTGCGGCTCAATACGACGGCGAGCAATCTTGCCAACGCCGAGAGCGTGGCCGGCAATCCGCGCGCCGCCTACAAGGCGCGGCACCCAATCTTCGCGTCCCTGATGAATGAATTCGGCGCGACTGCGGACGAGGACGAGAGCGCTGTGGGCGTGCGCGTGCTCGGCATCGTCGAGAGCAGCGCTCCCGCGCTGGTGCGCTACCAGCCCGATCATCCAATGGCGGACGCGAAGGGCAACGTCTACGTCTCGAACGTCAACAGTATCGAAGAAATGACCAACATGATCGCGGCCTCGCGCTCCTTTCAGTCGAACGTCGAGATCATCAACACCTCGCGCGACCTGCTCCTGAAGACCATCACCATGGGGGCGCGCGGCTGACGCCGCGCGGCTTGCAACGCCATGACCATCAACACGGTAAATACCGGCTCCAACGACTTCCAGGCAGCGCTCGGAATCGATCCGGCGTCGAGCACGGCAGCGAAAGCGAAGTCGAGCCCCACGCTCGGGCAGGACGAGTTCCTGAAGCTGATGATTGCCCAGTTCAAGAATCAGGATCCGTTCAAGCCGCTCGCGAGCGGCGAGTTTCTGTCGCAGCTCGCGCAGTTCAGCACGGTCTCAGGCGTGCAGGATCTGCAGTCCTCGTTCAAGGCGATGTCGACATCGCTCGTATCGAATCAGGCCCTGCAGGCGTCATCGCTCCTCGGCCGCTCCGTCCTCGTGAAGCGCAGCGACGGTCTGCTCGCGGCCGGCGGCACGATTTCGGGAGCTGTCGATGTTCCATCGAGCGTGACCTCGGTTGTCGTCAGCGTCACGGATCAGAACGGCCAGCTCGTCCAGCAGCTCGGCCTCGGTGCGCACACCAAAGGTCTCGCGGAATTCACCTGGGACGGCAAGCTCGCGACTGGCGCGGCCGCCGCCCCCGGCATTTACACAATGACCGCGCAAACGCTCGTCAGCGGCAGCAAGCAGGCGGCTGCCGACGTGCTGACGAGCGCTCGTGTAGAGAGCGTCACCATCGGCGCGGATCAAAGCGGCCTCACCTTAAGTCTCGAGGGACTCGGTGACATCGCGTTCAGCGACGTGCGCCAGATCAAATAGCCCATCAATGTCCAAGCGAGGAAACTTCCCATGCCATTTCGTATCGCACTGAGCGGCCTGAACGCCGCGACCGCCGATCTCAACGTTACGGCGAACAACATCGCGAACTCCAACACCACCGGATTCAAGTCCTCGCGCGCGGAATTCGCGGATGTGTTCGCGGTCGGGTCGACCGACTTCCGCACCAATCAGGTGGGCAACGGCGTGCGACTCGCGAAGATCGCCCAGCAGTTTGCGCAAGGCAACATCTCCTTTACGGACAGCAATCTCGACCTCGCGGTCAACGGTTCCGGCTTCTTTACCTTGCATGATGCGTCGGGCTATACCTACACGCGCAACGGCAGCTTCAGTGTCGACCGCGACGGCTTCGTCGTCAGCGAAAAGAACCAGCGATTGCAGGTGTATCCCGCGCTCGCGGGCGGCGGCTTCAACACCGGCACGTTGACCGACCTCAGTCTGCAGACGACGCAAAGTCCGCCGCAGGCGACGACGGGCGGCGTGGTGGGCGTCAATCTGCCCGCCAATGCGACGCCACCGTCGGTGGCGGTGTTCGATCCCACGGATCCGCTGAGTTACACGAATAGTACGTCGACCGCGGTGTACGACTCACTCGGCAATCTCTACACATCGACTTTCTATTTCATAAAGGACGCGGCGCCGAACGCCTGGAACGTTGCGATGACGGTTAACGGCACGCAGGTCGGTGGTCTCAGCCCGCTCACCTTCGATGCGACAGGTCAGATTGCGACGCCCGTGGGTGGCAACATCACGTTTCCGGCATACACGCCGCCCGGCGGCGCGCTGCCGATCAACATGACGTTCAACTTCAACACCTCGACACAGTTCGGAGATCAATTCGCGGTCAATACGCTGACGCAGGACGGTTTCTCTTCCGGCCGCCTCACCGGCATCGACATCGACAAGACGGGCGTCGTATTCGCGCGCTTCACCAACGGCCGCTCGACACAGCTCGGTCAGCTGACGCTGTCGAATTTTCCGAACCCGCAAGGCTTGCGCCAGCTTGGCGACACGACCTGGGGCGAAACCTTCGATGCCGGTAACGTCATTCGCGGCGTACCGGGATCGGCGAGCTTTGGTCAAATCCAGGCCGGCGCAATCGAGGAATCCAACGTCGATCTGACGAAAGAGCTCGTCAACATGATCACGGCGCAGCGCAACTTCCAGGCGAACGCGCAGATGATCACGACGGCCGACCAGATCACGCAGACGATCATCAATATCCGGTAACGGGATCCGATCGAGCTCGCAATGGACAAAATGCTCTATGTCGCGATGACCGGCGCCAAGCAGGTGATGCAGGCGCAGGGCATCAACAATCACAACATCGCCAACGCGAGCACGACCGGCTTTCGCACCGACATGCACAGCTTCGGGAGCTATCCGATCTACGGCGATGGCTTTCCAACCCGCGTCAACGCGGTGGCCGAGAACAACGGCTTCGACGACAGCGCCGGCACGATCGCCGACACCGGCGGCAAGCTCGACGTCGCCATCCGCGGCTCCGGCTGGATCGCAGTGCAGGCGGCCGACGGCAAGGAAGCCTACACGCGCATGGGCAATCTGCGGATTACCGACACGGGGCTTCTCGAGACCGCCGCCGGACAGCCGGTGATCGGGGACGGCGGACCGATTTCGATCCCGCCGAGTAACGAGATCACGATCGGCGGTGACGGCACGATCTCCGTTGTTCCCCAGGGACTCGGGCCGGAGACGGTGTCATCGGTCTCCCGCATCAAGCTCGTCGATCCGGATCGCAAGCAGCTGGTGAAGGGCGATGACGGCCTGATGCGCCTCAAGTCGGGCGCAACGGCACCTGTCTCGGCCGACGTGCACCTCGTCTCGGGCGCGCTCGAGTCAAGCAACGTCAATCTGCCGCAGGCGCTGATCAGCATGATCGAGCTGTCGCGCCTCTTTGATCTCGAAGTGCGCGCCATGTCGACCGCCGAACAGACCGAAGCCCTGGCGACGAAGCTGCTGTCGCTTACCTGATGATTCCAACACGGGAATAGAAAATGAATCCAGCACTCTGGGCCGCCAAGACCGGGCTCGACGCACAACAGGTGCGCATGACGGTCGTCTCGCACAATCTCGCGAACGTCAACACGACCGGCTTCAAACGCGGGCGTGCGGTGTTCGAGGACCTTCTCTATCAGAACATCCGCCAGGTGGGCGCGCAGACGTCGCAGAACACGCAGTATCCGTCGGGCCTGCATCTCGGCACCGGCGTGCGCGTGGTTGCCACGGAGAAAATGTACGAGCAGGGGAGCCTGGTCCAGTCGTCAGAGCCTCTCGACATGGCCATCGAGGGCCGTGGATTCTTTCAGATACTCATGCCCGACGGCACGCTCGCCTACACGCGAGCCGGAGAGTTCCAGCTCGATTCACAAGGACAGGTGGTGACATCGAGCGGTTACGCACTGCAGCCGCCGATCAATATTCCAAGTGATGCCACGGGCATCACGATCGGGCACGACGGCACGGTGAGCGCCAGCCTGCCGGGCCAGTCGACGCCCACGCAGATCGGCACGCTGCAGCTTGTCGACTTCATCAACGCGCCCGGCTTGCAGCCGAAAGGCGAAAATCTGCTGCTCGAATCCGCGGCGAGCGGCCCACCGCAGGTCGGCACGCCGGGCCTCAATGGCCTGGGCACACTGCTGCAGGGTGAGCTCGAAGCCTCGAACGTCAACGTGGCAGAAGAACTGGTCGACATGATCGAGACGCAGCGCGCCTACGAGATGAATTCGAAAGCGATCGCAACGACCGATCAGATGCTCCAGTACGTCACCAACAATCTGTAAGCGCATGTCATCGACCCTGCACGAAATCGCATCGGCAGTGATCCTGAGCGGAGCCCTCGGGGCATGCAGCCTGATGCCGCAGGAGCCCAAACCGCTCGCCCCGCCGGTGACAGCCGTGCCGCCACCCGCGGCAGAACGGGCACCCGGTGCCATTTTTCAATCGGGACGCGAGGTGGCGTGGCTCGAGGATCTGAAGGCGCATCGCGTCGGCGACATCGTCACCATCCGGTTGCAGGAAGCGACGCAAGCGAGCAAGACCTCCTCGACCAAGACCAAGAAGGACACTTCGGTCGCAAACGCCGCCCCGACGCTCCTGGGGCGAGGTGTAACGTCGGGCGGCACGCCTTTGCTTTCGAACAGCCTCGACGGCGCGCAGCAATTCCAGGGCGATGGCTCATCGAGTCAGAGCAACAGCCTCGACGGCAGCATCACGGTCACGGTCATTGATCGACTGCCGAACGGGAATCTCGTTCTGCAGGGCGAGAAGTGGCTGACGCTCAATCAGGGCGATGAGTTCATCCGGATCACGGGCGTCGTGCGCCCTTACGACATCGGCACCGACAATACGGTGACCTCCGACAAGATCGCGAACGCGCGCATCAGCTACAGCGGCCGCGGCACGCTCGCGAATACGAACAGGGCTGGATGGCTCGCGCGCTTCTTCAATTCACCGTGGATGCCATACTGATGGCAGCCCGGGCGCGTCTTCCCGCAGTCGGCTCGCGCATGCTGTGGGCAGGCTTTGCATGGAGCCTCGTGCTGGCTGCGACACCCGCAAGCGCCGAACGCGTGAAGGATCTCGCATCCGTTGCCGGCGTAAGAATCAATCAGCTTCTCGGCTACGGACTGGTCGTCGGACTCGACGGCACGGGCGACCAGACGAGCCAGGCGCCGTTTACCGTGCAGAGCCTGAAGAACATGCTCTCCCAGCTCGGTGTCACGGTGCCGGCGAACGTCAATCCACAATTGAAGAATGTCGCCGCGGTGACCGTGCAGGCAGAGCTTCCGCCCTTCGCGAAACCGGGCCAGACCATCGACGTCACGGTTTCATCGATCGGCAATGCGAAGAGTCTGCGCGGCGGCGCGCTGCTGGTGACCGCGCTCAAGGGGCTGGATGGGCAGGTCTATGGTATCGCGCAGGGAAATCTCATCGTGAGCGGCTTCGGCGCGGAAGCGAACGACGGATCGCGAGTGACCGTGAACATCCCGAGCGCTGCGCGCATACCGAATGGCGCGACAGTCGAGCGCGCGAGCCCCAGCTCGTTTGCACGGGGCGATGCCCTGGTGCTGAATCTCAACACGCCGGACTTCACGACGGCCGCGCGGCTCACCGAACGTGTCAACGCCGCGATCGGCGCCGGTACCGCGCGCACGCTTGATGGCACGTCGGTGCAGGTCGCCGCGCCCGCGGACACGAACCAGCGCGTCGCCTTCATCTCGGTGCTCGAGAATCTCGAGGTGGACCCGGGTGAAGCGCCAGCCCGCGTCATCATCAATTCGCGCACGGGAACAGTCGTCATCGGCGCCCACGTCACGGTGAGCCCGGCCGCTGTCGCGCACGGCTCGCTGTCGGTGACGATCCGCGAGGACCAGCTCGTGAGTCAGCCGCCGCCGCTCTCGAACCAGGGCCAGACGGCCGTTGTTCCGGAGTCGAGCATCGAAGTGACGCAGGAAGGCAGCCGCATGTTCCTGTTCCAGCCCGGCGTCACGCTCGATGAAATCGTACGCGCCGTGAACCAGGTCGGCGCCGCACCAGGGGATCTCGTCGCGATTCTCGAAGCGTTGCGCGAAGCGGGGGCATTGCACGCGGAACTGATCGTCATCTGATTTTGACTCCCTCGCCCCTGCAAGGGGAGAGGGCTGGGGTGAGGGGTTTTGATAGACACGCTGCCAACGATCACGCCCGCCGACATCAAGTCGTCGACTGACTTCAGTGGACTCGCGGCATTGCGCAATCAGGCGAAAAGCCAATCACCGCAAGCGTTGAAGGCGGTCGCGCAGCAATTCGAATCGCTCTTTCTCGACATGATGATGAAGAGCATGCGCGAGGCGAATCTTGGCAGCGGCCTCGTCGACAGCGAGGACTCGCAGTTCTATCAGGAGATGTGGGACAAGCAGATCTCTCTGCAGATGTCGAAGGGCAAGGGCTTTGGCATCGCTGACATGATGATGCGTCAGCTCATGCAGCAGACAGGCGTCGCGCAACCGCCAGCCGCGGACGCAACACCGCCTGCCACCGATCCCACCAGCTTCGTGCGGAACCTGCTGCCCCTTGCCGAACGTGCCGCAGCTAAGCTCGGCACACACCCAATCGCGCTCGTGGCGCAAGCCGCACTGGAAACCGCGTGGGGCACCAGAATTCCGAAGCAGGCAGACGGCGCCTCCAGCAATAACCTGTTCGGCATCAAGTCCGGCGGCAGTTGGGCCGGCCCGCAGGCCTTGAGCCGCACACTCGAGTTTCAGAATGGAGCGCTTACTGCAAAGCACGATGCGTTTCGAGCATACGGATCCAGCGAAGAGGGTTTCTCGGATTATGTTCAATTATTGACGGGCAATCCGCGCTACCAGGCGGTACTCGCGGCAGGCAAAGACCCGGTGCGCTTTGCCCAGGCCCTGCAGGACAGTGGCTACGCTACCGATCCGAATTACGCTAGCAAGATCAAGGCGATATACGAGAGCGAGCCGATGCGTGCTGCGCTCGCACAACTCAAGGATGGGACACTCTTGCCGACTCCAGACTCAGGTGGGTCAGGTCGATAGGCCGATCCGCCTCTTATTTATAGGTATCGAGGACGCGCATGGCCGACCTCCTGCGAATCGGGCTTTCGGGGTTGATCGCGTTTCAACGCGCGATCGCGACCACGGGGCACAACGTTGCCAACGTCAACACGGACGGCTACAGCCGCCAGCTGACGGATTTCGGGGCGCGCCCGCCGCAGGGCACCGGCGGTGGCTTCGCCGGCAATGGTGTCGACGTCACGACCGTTAGGCGCATGTTCGATCAGTTCGCAGTGAACAATCTGCGTACGGCGAATTCGAACTCCGGCCTTGCCGGTTCCGTCGCCACGTTCGCCGGTCAGGTCGATGGCATCCTCGGCGATCCCGCGACCGGGATCGCTTCGGGGTTGCAGGACTTTTTCAACGCCTGGCAGGACGTTGCCAACAACCCAGCTTCGACAGCAACGCGTCAGGTGCTGGTGTCGCAGGCGCAGACGCTCGCCAGCCGCTTTGCCGACGCGAGTACGCGTCTCGAAAACGTCTCGACCGAACTCAACGGCCGCATTCGCGCCGACGTTGCTCAGATCAACGACATCGCGGCGTCGCTCGCGAAGATCAACGGCGACATCGTCCAGGCAGCGGGCTCGTTCGGCGGGCAACCGCCCAACGATCTGCTCGACAAGCGCGACGCGCTGGTCACGAAGCTATCGCAATTCACCAACGTCACTACGACCGTTGAGAACGACGGGGCCGTCAATGTCTTCATAGGCAACGGCCAGCCGCTCGTGCTGCGCAATAAAGCGCTGTCGCTCGGCACCGTACCGAACGCGAACGACGCGTCGAATCTCGATGTGCTGTACACGGGCGCCGGCGGTTCCACCATCATCACGCCCGCGCTGACGGGCGGGGAACTGGGCGGCTTTTTCAAGATACGCGATCAGCTGCTCGACCCGGCGCGCGATCAGCTGGGACTCGTAGCGATCGGGCTTGCGCAGACTGTCAATTCGCAGCAAGCGGCGGGCCTCGATCTGCAAGGGCAGCTGGGGTCAGCATTCTTCAGCGTTGCCGGACCGCAGGTGCTGACGCGCTCGGGCAATACCGGAACCGCGACGGTCGCCGCGACGGTGAGCAATCTCGGCGCGCTGACCGGCGATGAATATGATCTGCGCTACGACGGCACGAACTATTCCTTACTGCGCGTTAGTGATGGCTCGAGCGTCGCTCTCAGCGGCGCGGGCACCGTCGCGAGCCCGCTGGTCGCGGACGGCATTTCGATCGTGGTGAGCGGGGCCAACGTCGCAGGCAACGTTTTCCGCATTCAACCGACTCGGCTTGGCGCCCAGTCACTGACGGCGATTATCAGCGATCCGCGCGGCGTCGCCGCGGCAAGTGCAATCCGCACGTCGGCTACGATTGCGAATGCGGGCGGCGCCACGATTTCCCAGGGTGAAGTGCTCGACGCCACGAACGCGAATCTTCTGACGACTGCGACCATTCAGTTCGTCACGGCTACGACCTACAGCGTCAACGGCGGCGTGCCAGTCGCCTACACGAGCGGCGGCAACATCGATGTCAACGGCTGGCGCGTGCAGATCACCGGCGCTCCAGCCATCGGCGACACATTCAGCGTTCAGGCCAACACGGGCGGCATTGGGGATAACCGCAATGCGCTGCTGGCCGCCGGAATTCAAACCCGCGGTGTGCTGGCCGGCGGCACTGCGAGCTTGAGCGACGTGTTTGGTGGACTGGTCGGCACCGTGGGCACCCAGACGCAGCAGGCGAATGTCAATCGGGACGCGCAGTCCACCATCGCGGCTCAGGCACAGACGGCAGTGCAATCGGCCTCCGGCGTGAACCTCGATGAGGAAGCCGCCGATCTGGTGCGCTGGCAGCAGGCTTATCAAGCAGCAGCACAGACCATTGTGGTCGCGAAGACCATCTTCGACACGCTGATTGCCGCCGTGCGCGGGTAGCTCCCAGCGCATCTGCTGGCGCAGATGCTGGGCTGAGGGATAGAGGAAACCTGGTATGAGAGTCACCGCAAATTCGCTACGAGACATCTGGCTGCAGGCGTTGAGCGCTACGCAGGCGCAGCTCGCGCAGACGCAGAATCAAGTGTCCACGGGGCAGAAATTTTCGCGTCCCGCCGAGAATCCCATCGGGGCGGTCCAGGTGCTCGATCTGCAGCGGGCGCTATCCGAGAGCTCTCAGTATTCGCGCAACGCTGACCTCGCAACCAACCGGCTCGGCGTTGAAGAGACGGCGCTGACCAGCGTGGGTGATGTGTTGCAGCGCCTGCGCGAGCTTGCCGTGGAAGCGAACAATGCGACGCAGACGAACGCAACGCGCGCCGACATCGCGAGCGAGGTACGCCAGGCGCTCGATAGTCTCGTGCAGCTCGCCAACACCAAAGACGCCAGCGACAACTACATATTTTCCGGATTCAGCACTCAAACCCAGCCTTTCACCCGAACCGGCGCCACGGTGACTTACGCGGGCGATCAGGGCCAGCGTCAGATTCAGATCGGCGCGAGCCGCAAAGTCGCCGACAGCGATAACGGTGCCGCGGTGTTTCAGGCGATTGCGAGCGGCAATGGCGTATTCACCGTGCAGGCGGGTTCCGCCAACACCGGCACCGGCGTTCTCGGTCAGCGCACGGTGACCGATCCGACTCAATATGACGGCGGCAGTTATGCCATCAATTTCACCAGCCCGACCACGTACGAAGTTCGCGATGCGGCGAACGCGCTGGTGACAAGCGGCACCTTCGCGCCCGGCCAGTCGACAACGGCGCAGACAATCGCATTTCGCGGCATCCAGTTCGAGATTTCCGGGGCGCCTGCGACCGGCGACAGCTTTCAGGTCGCTGCCAGCCGTAATCAGGATTTGTTTGCCAGCGTGCAGAGCTTCATCACGGCGCTCGATAGCGGCGCGAGCAGCCCGGCCGGCCAAGCGGCGATCAACAATCAGATCGGCAACTTCCTCGCCGACGTCGACCAGTCGATCACTCATGTGCTCGACGTGCGTGCGCAGGTGGGCAGTCGGCTCAACGCGCTCGATTCCCAGAAGGACTTCAACGCCAGCGTCGACCTGCACAACAAATCGCTGCTTTCGGACCTGCAGGATCTCGACTACGCCGACGCCCTGTCGCGTCTGAATTTGCAGCTGACTGGGCTGCAGGCCTCGGAGAAGGCTTTCGCACAGACGCAGGGACTGTCGCTCTTCAACTATCTCTAGCCCTGGCTAGCCGCTGAAGAGCTGCGAGAAAGTTGCCAGGCGGTGTCGCGGGCTCCGGCACTCGCCGCACGCTGCGCGTTTCCCCAATTCTTGAGCTCCCGCCGCTCCAAATGTGACGCAGATTCTTGTCGCAATCTGTTAAGTGGTGGATGGGGTTAAAGATTCCACCGAACGCACCGATAAAGCTCCTGAGCGTGGTTTGGTGGCCCCCCGTGAAACGCTTGCTTCGGGCCCGACGACCACAGGTGTTAGGGAGGCCGTCGGTAGGCCGGATTCATAAATCGCTTCAGGAGTTCGCAAATGGCTCAAGTCATCAATACCAACATCGCTTCGCTCAACGCGCAGCGCAACCTGTCGACGTCGCAGTCGGCCCTGGCCAGCGCATTGCAGCGCTTGTCATCCGGCCTGCGCATCAACAGCGCCAAGGACGACGCGGCTGGTCTCGCGATTTCAGACCGCTTCACGACGCAGATCCGCGGCCTCAATCAGGCAGTGCGCAATGCCAACGACGGTATCTCGCTGTCGCAGACGGCCGAGAGCGCGCTTGGTGAAGTGACCAACAACCTGCAGCGTATCCGTGAAATCGCCGTGCAGGCCGCCAACGCCAGCAACAGCGCCTCGGATCGCGCGGCCCTCGACCAGGAAGTTCAGCAGCGAATCGCGGAAGTGGAACGCATCGCCACACAGACGGCGTTTAACGGTCAGAAGGTGCTCGACGGCACGTTTGGAACCGCGACCTTCCAGGTCGGTGCCAACGTCGGCGAGACCATCTCACTCAATCTATCGACCAGCGTGCGCAGCACGGCCATCGGCAAGACTGCCGACTACGCCAGCGGCACCGCTGCCTACGTGACAACCTCGAACGTCGGCCAGCAGGGCGCGGGCGTCGACACGACGGCCATTTCCTCGGGCGACGTAACGATTGCGATTGGTACCCAGTCCGCAGTCACGGTGCAGGCTTCTGTTGCGGGTTCGGCCACGGGCCAGACCGCGGGCAGTGCCTATGCGAAGGCGCAGTCGATCAATGCCTCCGGTATCGGTGGCCTGACAGCGACTGCCGACACAACCGCGCAGTACGACCTGGGCGCCGTCGCCATCTCGGGCACGCAGACCGGCTACAACCTGACCATCAACGGCATTGCTATTTACAGCAACTACAGCGGCGTCGCTTCGGGCGCGGTCACGGCGGATCAGCTCGTGTCCGCGGTCAATGCGAACACGGGTGCGACGGGCGTGACGGCATCCTACGATTCGGTCAACACGCGCATCACTTTCAATGCCGTTGACGGACGCGACGTTGCGATCACGCAAGCGAGCACGACCAATGCGACGACCGGCACTGGCGAAGGCATCGGCGTGAACGAGGGCACGAACAATGTCGCGAACACGGCCTCCGGCACGCTCGCGAACGGTGCGGGTGCGAGCACG
>Ga0326726_10001331_pt1 | contig 22953 bp, 25 predicted proteins | sample MHFenrmetagenome_2_FD_207603 | JGI IMG/M metagenome (GOLD analysis project Ga0326726, IMG submission 207603) | Lab enriched peat soil microbial communities from Michigan Hollow, Ithaca, NY, United States - MHF15MN | ecosystem: Environmental > Terrestrial > Soil > Wetlands > Peat | place: USA... | reverse complement strand
ATGCAACCTCTTCATCGACCTCGCGACCAAGAATGAATCCAAGCTCATCTTCCCGCTCTTCATCATAGTTTTTCCCCTTATCGTAGTGCCGATTCTCGACGGGATCGAGGAAGCGCACGGGCGCAGGCGCGCGCTCCTCATCACATGGACGGCGCTTCTCTTTCTTCTTCCGCCCGTGCTCATCTTTCGCGGGTTCGTTCTCGACAGGCCCAATGAGCCCTGCGAGGTGAGGCGATTCGAGGTGACGGCGGACGAGGAGCGCGTCTTCGAGTGGATCCAGAACAACACGCCGAAGAACGCGACGGTTATCGGAAGCAGCACCTGCGGGTTGATGCCCGTCTACGCTCATCGCCGCGACTTCTATCCCGATCCCGGCATCGTAGAGGTGTTCCAGTATGCAAGCGACAAGACTCGACGGTACCGAGCGATACTGGATGACATCTACGCCGGCACCCCATTGAAACCGGAAGATCTGTCGTTTCTGCGAAGCATCGGGTGCCCGTTCTACATCGTCGTCTGGCAGGATGACAGGGATCAGGTGTTGCGCGGGAAGGCGGCGCTCGAGGCTCGCCCGGATCTGTTCAAAGAGCTCTTCCGGAACGGCGCGGGTTCCGTATATTTCATTCGGAGCACATGAGGTTTCCAACAAGGAAGGACTCGATTGCGATGATCAAAGAGAAGATAGTGCAGGCGTCGGAGATTCTCAGGGAGGAGAATGTCGACCTCTGGCTCACGTTCGTGCGGGAGAGCGAGGTCACGGGAGACCCGGCGCTCGACCTCATTCTCGGTTCGAACTGCACGTGGCATTCGGCGTTCATGATCCCCGCCCAAGGCACGGCCGTCGCGATCGTCGGGAGCCTCGACGAGGCCCGGATCCGGGAGACGGGCGGGTACGAGGTCGTCGGGTATACGAAATCGGTGAAGGAGCCGCTCCTCGAGCATCTCGGCCGGATCGCCCCTCGAACGATCGCCATCAACTTCTCCGAGAACGACTACATGGCCGACGGCTTGAGCCATGGCCTCTACCTGAGCCTCATGAGGTACCTCGAGGGAACTGCCTTCACGAGCAGGTTCGTGAGCTCCGAGAGGATCATATCGAAGCTGCGGGGCCGGAAGAGCACGGAGGAGATCCGGCGAATCCGCGCCGCCGTGGAGCTCGCCGAGAAGATCTTCGAGAAGGTTTCCGGCATCATGAAGAGCGGCCTGACCGAGAAGGACGTCGCCGCCTTCATGCTCCGCGAGGTGGACCGCCTCGGCGTCGAAACGGCGTGGGAGCGCTCGCTCTGCCCCTCGGTCTTCACGGGACCGGAATCCGCGGGCGCTCACGCAGGGCCGACGGACCGCAAGATCGAGCCGGGCCACGTCCTCAATATCGATTTCGGCGTCAGGGTCGAGGGCTACGTTTCCGATCTCCAGCGCACCTGGTACTTCCTCAAGGCGGGCGAGAAGAAGGCTCCCGTGGAGGTCGCGAGGCCCTTCGAGACGATTCGGGACGCGATCGCGCTCGCCGCCGAGCGGATCAGACCCGGCATGGAGGGGCTCGCGGTCGACACGATCGCCCGCACGTATATCACGGGCCGGGGATTCAAGGAATTTCCCCACGCCCTCGGGCACCAGGTCGGCCGCCAGGCCCATGATGGAGCGGGGCTTCTCTGTCCCGAATGGGAACGCTACGGGAACCTTCCCCACCTCAAGATCGAGGAAGGGCAGGTCTACACCCTCGAGCCCCGGATCGTGATCGATGGATACGGCGTCGCGACGATGGAAGAGATCATCGTCGTGCGGCCGAACGGGGGCGAATACCTGTCCCACCCCCAGCGGGAGCTCTATCTCGTATGAAACTGCGTCTCTCTTCGTCCAAGGTCCGGCTCATCGTGTTCATCGCGGCGGCGGGAGCTCTCGCCGGAAGCCAGATCGCTCACCCGTCGAAGCGCATCCTCGAGGCGCTCGGGGGGCTCATTCTCGTCTATCTCATCTGGAACTTCTCGACCCTGAGTGCGCTGTGGCTCCTCCTCGTCATCTACCCCTTCCCCTTCGCCATCTCGCTCGGCAACTCGACCTTTGTCTTCGTCGTGATCATCTTCATCATCTACCTCATCAGAGTGTCGGCCCGGACCGCCACGATTCGTTTCGACAGACAGTTCAATCTGCCCATCCTTCTCATGGTGATGTCGTACATCATCTCGTTCTACAATTTTCAAGTGAGCCCCGATGTTATGCGGTTCGGTATCGTTCACACGGCCAACTTCTTCGCTGCGATCCTCTTCTTCTACATGATCGTCAATTTCGTTGACAACGAGGAGAGGCTCTATAGAACCCTCAGAATCTCGATGGTCACCGTAGTCCTCATCATGGTTTTCACCCTCCTCGAGGGGCTCTTTCCGGGGCGCCAGCTCATACCACAGTGGCTCTACACCCAGCACAAGGCCCAGCTCGTGATGAAGGGGCTCCGGATGGAGGGGCCGTTCCACGACTTCGAGCTCAACGCCGAGTTCTGCGCCATCAACGCCCCTATAATCCTCTTCCTGACCATTCGAGCGCGGAGGCTCCTCACGCGGAGCCTGTTCACGTTCATCCTCGTCGCCGACATCGTCATGCTCTTCTCGACCGTGACACGGGGAGCGTTCATCAGCCTGACGGTCGGCATGGTCTACCTGGCCTATGTCACTCGGCGCGATCTCAATTTCCCGCGGCTCGTCGTGATCGCCGGCGCGTTTGTGGCGCTCGCCTTCATCGTCGACACGCTCGTCGCTCAGTACACGGTATCCGGTTCACTTTTCGGCAGGATGCTCGAAACAACGTTCAAGAACGGCGTCGTCCCCGAGAACCGCGCCGCCGCATGGAGTGGCGCGCTCTCGCGAGGCTTCGAACGCCCCTTTATCGGCCACGGGCCAGGATGGGATTTCACCAAAACGCTCGGCGTCGAGCTCTGGCCCCACAACGCCTACCTGTACTACTTCAATATCACGGGATTGTTCGGGCTATCGGCGTTCGTATTTCTGCTCGTGAGGCTCGTGCAGGCGTCTCTCTCGGGGGTCCGGAGCTCGATCATGCACGATTCCTTCCCTGAGGCGCTCATGAAGCCGCTCCACGTCGCGCTCGTCATCTTCATCATCGACCAGATCAAGATCGACTACCTGCGAAATGACATCTATATGTATTTTGTGTGGCTCCTCTTCGGTTTGATCGCCGCGACCCGAAACGTCATCCGGTCGCGCGAGGTCGCGCCGCGAGCGGAGAAATAGCTGGGCGCCGCGCACCCGCGCCGCCCAGCCGTTCTCGTGGATCTCACTTCAGCAGAAATACGCCATTCCTGATGATCGTCTTCTTCCCCGCGAGGAGCGTCGCCTTGTCGACGAGTGCGTCGAAATGGAACGTGCTCTTGTTGGTGCCCAGTCCGTAGCTGTCACCGATGGCGAAATGAACCGTTCCGAATGCCTTTTCCGCCTCGAGCATGTTCTTGCAGATCCTTGCCCCGCGGTTCGTCCCGATACCGAACTCCCCGATCATTCGTCCAGTCGGATCGCTCCCGATGCCCTTCATGATCTCGGAGATACCCTTGCCCTTGAACGAGACGAGCTTCCCTTTCTTGAAGATCATCTCACCCCGACCCACCTTATCGTCGATGAGGCTGAAGACGATGCGCCCGGTGAAGGTCCCCTCGACGGGGCACGTGTAGCACTCACCGGCGGGAAGATTCCCGTGCGTGCCCTTCGTGCCGATATCTCCATTGTCGTTGTCCCATCGACGGCCCTTGACGCTGAAGGCGATGTCGGTTCCGAGGCTGTTGGTCACGCGAACGTCCGGAGAGGCCTCGAGCGTGCGGATCACCTTCCGCGTGAGCCGATCCATCTCCGCGAAGTCGATATTGACAAGGCGCTCCATCATGTCGACGGTGATTCCCGGCATCATGCAGATGCGCCCCTTCTTCGCGCCGTGTGCGACCATATAGCCGCGGAACGGCTTTTCCGCGACCCGCGCGTCGAGCATGTACATCGTGACATCGGCCATCGCCATCATCTCCTTGAAGACGGCGGTCGGCGCAGTGATCGGGCGCAGCGTCTCGGTCATGAGGTACGTCGTGACCTCGGCGTTCGCTCTCTTCGCCCAGTACGCGAACGCCTCGGCGATCTTCATCTTCTGACGGTCGGTGACGAGAAGGAGCTTCTCCCCCTTCTTCACCTTCAACGACTGAACGATCGCGCGTTTGGCGGCACGTTCGAGTTTGTTCAACCCTCGCTCCTTTCCTTCGCGGATCCGCCGCACGGGGATTGACCGCCCCGATCCGGCGGAGGACGCTCTGTCTATTTCCTGAGCCTGATGATGCTTCCGATCTCGCGAAATGACAGGCCTTCCGCGAAAACACACGCGAGCCCGTTGCCCACTATGCTGACGAAGATGCAGGCATTATAGATCAGGGAAAACATCAGAGCCTGTTCCCCCGGCACGTTGAACAGTTTCAATATGGCGACGCACACGAACTGCACGTTCCCGATGAAACCGGGCGCCGACGGGAGCGCGACGCCGATGCAGAGCGCGACGAGGAGGAGCGTTGAGACCAGCACGGAGAGATGGATTCCCACGGAAGGCAGGAGGAGGGCTATTATCGCCACGTTCGGCACCCACACGAGCAGCGACGTGACGATCGCGGCGACCATGTTCTTCGTGCTCCGGAATATCGTGAGCCCCTCGATGAACGAACAGAGGACGTTGAGGAGCTTCATCCGCACGGTCGGGGGAAAGCGTCCCAGCATGATCTCCGCGACTCGCACCGCGACGGGTGTGTGCGTTTTGAGCAGCACGAGAACGACGAGCGCAAGCACGTAGCCGATTATCGCGATATACCCCGCACGCACGAGCCATCCCTGGAAATATCGCGTGCCGAAGAACGCCACGATCACGAGCAACAGAAGGAGCGCGAAACCGTCCAGAACCCTCTCGATGATGATCGTCGCGAAGGAGGCGCTCCTGCTGATATCCTCCTTCTTCCCGATCGCGTGGGCGCGGACGAGCTCACCGAGCCTCGCCGGCAGCACCATATTGACCATCGAACCGACCCCGATCGCATAGTACAGGCTGGGGATCCCGATGCTCTTGATCGGGGCGAGGAGGTATCGCCATCGAATCGCCCGCAGGATGAGACTCACGAGAACGATCAGAATTGCCGGAATTACGAGGGTGTAGTCGGCGCTCCTGAACGCAGCCCCGAGCTCCTTCAGGTGCACCGCGCGGAACGCGAGATAGAGGAACAGGGTGCTCAGGCCAACGCCTACAATCGTCTTCCAGTTCTTCATTCAGCCCCTGCTCCGGAGAGCGGCCTCTGATCGCCTCATGAGGACGCGGGAGAGCCCGCGTCCGAGGTCCGGGCTCTCCTCACGAATGACTCGACGCGCTGAAAGCGGAACTTGGTGAGGTAATACATGAATCGGAAGCCGTCCCACCACGTGATCTTCTTGCCTTCCTCGGTCGTGCGGGGCTCGTAGCTGATCGGCACCTCGGTGATGCGATGCCCGAGCCGGAGGAGCTTCGCTGTGATCTCGGGGTCGAACTCGAAGCCGACGCACCGCATGTTCAGCTTTCGCACGATATCTGTCCGGACGAGCTTATACGCCGTCGCCATGTCGGTCAGCGTGCTCCCGTAGAGAAGGTTCGTGTAACCGGCGAGAATCCTGTTGGCCAGAATCGTGTACCATGGCACCGATGCGACGCGCGTGCCCCGCGACTTGAATCGGGAGCCATACACGACGTCCACGCCTCCGGCGATGACCGGCTGCACGAGCTTGATGATATCTTCCGGATTGAGCTCGAGATCGGCGTCCTGGATCACCACGTAGTCGCCGCTGACGTACTCAAGCCCGAACCGCACCGCGGCGCCCTTGCCGAGATTGATGAGGGAGCTGTGAACCTTGAAGACGTTGTCCCGATTGATGCTGTCGATGAGCGCCTTCGTATGGTCCGTTGAACCGTCGTCGACGACGATGATTTCGACGCCGAAGGGAAACGAGATGGCGAGCAGTTTTCGCAAGATGAGCGCGATCGTGCTCTCTTCGTTATACACGGGTATGATGATGGACAGTACCACGTCTCTCCCCGGCTGCTCGTGCGCGGCGGATCATCTCAAGAGAATCATCTTCCGAACGAAGACCTTGCCGCCGAGCCGCAACTCTGCAAAGTATATTCCGCTCGCGACCTGTTTGCCATCTTTTCCGGACCCGTTCCATACGGCGGAGTACCGCCCCGCGGGGAGCTTCCCCTCCTTGAGCACGGCGACCGCGCGCCCCGAGACATCGTAGAGCCTCAGTGACACGAGCACCGTTCCGCCCGCGGGTGCATCGCCGGCCCCGACGGTGAAGGTCAGGGTCGTCGAGGGATTGAACGGATTGGGGTAGTTCTGCTCGAGGCTCGACAGGGTCGCCGGCGGCGTCGCGGCGGTGAGGTCCGTCACCTGCCGCGTGGCGAGATCGCTCCGACCGCTCGCCTGCCCTTCGGCGTCGAACGCCCTCACGCAGTAGAGGAAGCTCCCGAGCTCCTGCGGCCAGCGGTGGAACCACGTGTTGACTAACCCTGAAGCTATCACGGAGCTCCGCTCCGCGCGCGTCACGGGACTGACGAGGTCGATGTAGAGCCCCTCGTTGTTCACCGACTCGTCCGTGACGTAGACGAATCGCACGAGGGCGAATCCCGTCTCAGTCACCATGAGGTTCGTCAGATCGAAGGTCGCGCTGACCCATCCTCCGGAGGAGCCCGTGATCCCGTTTCCGCGGTTTGTGCCGTTCGGATTGGAATTGGTCGTCCGGCTTCCCGGCAAGGTCACCCAGCTCTTGCCGTCGTCCACGCTTCCCTCGAGGTACGCGTAATCCCATCCGTTCTCGATATCATACCAGAGCCGGCACGTGAGAACCGTCGGAAGCCACACCGGATAGATGTTCACCATACGCAGCGTGCGGTGGAGATTGTCCCCGCGCCCCGAATAGTAGCTCTGCGAGCCCACGTACGCGCGCGTGCTCGAGAGGGCGAAGCCGTCGGCTGTCCAAAGGGCATCGGCGGCCTCGACGGAATCGATACCGGTCGTGAGATTCTTGATCTCGGTGAGCTCGTATGACACCGCCGGATTTGGATCGTGCGGATCGGCCCCCGACCAGCTGATCTCGAACGCCGGGGGATTGAGCGTCGCGACGGGACCCATCTGCGGCGTCCACGGCCCCAGGACACGGTGTGGATTGTCGGCGAGCGCGAGCAGCGTGAGATTGAGGCCGAGCAGCTTGTTGAATGTCGGGAGGATGAGACTCTCCGGAGGCGAAAACCCTCCTTCCTCGTACGTGTTGACCTCGACCGTGAAGGCATAGACGACGTTCTTCGTCTGGACGTCACCGTAGAGCCAGTCTTCGCTGCCGCCGTTCGTCAGATAGATGGCGCCCGCGGCCACGTTCCCGGCGAGGTAGTTATTGCCATACTTGAGCGTATCGCCGAGGGCCGCGAAGAGATCCTGATCCATCGTGTTGAGCGCCGCGTATCCCCACGGATAGAGGATGAGGTCGCCGTAGGAATGGTACGAGATGCTGAGCGTGAAATGGTGCAGGGCGCAGAAATTGCGCACGGCCTGCGTCTCGGGCTCGCTGAAGGCGGCGCTCCCGCGGTACACATCCGAGGCGGGAGTCGGCGAGCTCCCGATATTGTCGTATCCCCACTTGTACGAGTAATTCCTGTTGAGATCGACGCCAAAGCTCCCGTCCCCGTTGACCCTCCGGTTCTTCCGCCACCAGTTGACGGAAGAGCCGCTGTGGTTGAGCTGGACCCAGTAGTGTCCGTCGATGTTGATCATGGGAGCGATCCAGACCTCGCGCGTGTTGACGAGATTCGTGACGACCGGATCGGTCCCATAGTTCGCGAGCAGGTATTTGGCGAGGCGCATCGGAACCTCGACCGACATGAGCTCGCGTGCGTGGTGGCAGCCCATGAGAAAGACCTCGGGCTCATCCTCGTCGACGTCCGCGTTGTCCGATATCTTGATCGCTCTCAAATAGATTCCCTGGTAGGTCGTTCCGAGCGTGTCGATGTGCGTGAGCGCCGGATACGCCTGGGCGAGGCTGTCGAGCCCCGCCTCCATCTCGACATGCGTGTAGTAGGCGCCGAGATTCCCGTCGAGCGCGGCGGGAGCGAGGAGATTGATCCTGTCGAGCACGGAGAAGGAAACCCCCTTGGACGAGATCCACGCGAGCTGTTCGTCCGTGACGGCGAGGTCCACGCGCCCGTCCGGGTAGACGTGCATGATGTCGACTCCCCGCTCGACGAGAGCCTTCTGAGAGATCCCCTTCGAAAGCCTCGTGCGAACGACCGCCGTTGCCTTCTGGCTCTGCGCGCGGGTTTCGGGGGGCGTGAGCGCGACGAACACGAGCGTTGCGAGAACGAGCAGGATGTATTTCCTCATGGAGGCCTCCTCGCCGGGCACCGTTGATTTTCTCCTCGGACGGCGGACCACTAATTCACTCAATCTTACTACGTAACGCACGCTATGACAAGGCCATATTGAGAGCCCCGGCGGGCGCGGAGCAGAAGCTTTCCCTTGATTTTTTGAGGACTGGCCCCTACCTTACCTCTTTGACGGTCACGGGGCAATGAGCGAGAGGAACGCGCATGGTGACGTATCGCTACTCCTGCGAGAAATGCGGATACGAGTTCGATTGTGAGCAACGGATCACGGCCCCCCCGAGGAAGCGCTGCCCCAAATGCCGGGGGAGCCTGTACCGCGTGATCCAGGCGGTCGGCCACATCCTCAAGGGAAGCGGCTTCTATACGACCGACTACCGTACGAAGGATTTCAAGAAGCGGGAGAAAGAGGAATCGGCCGGAGCGCCTCCTCCGGCCGATCACGATTCGAAAAAGAGAACGGAGAAGAAGTAGGATCCCCTCCTACTCCGTGTGCACCGCCCCGGAGCCGTTCCCCGAACAGGTCGAGCCCTTGTACTTCTTGAGCACGTCGTCGAAGATGAGCGCCGCTTGCTCGATCTCGTTCTTCTGGACGTTGAGCGGCGGGCGGAAGCGGATCGTCTTGACGCCGCACTTGAGAATGAGGAGCCCGTGTTTGATGCAGGAGGTGACGAGGGCGTCGCGGCACGCCACGTTGCAGAGATCGAACGCGCAGAAGAGACCCCTTCCGCGTGCATTCGAGATGAACTCCGGGTAGCGGCCCTCGAGGGTCTTCAGGTGCGCGAGCAGCATTTCCCCCGACTTCGCCGCGTTCTCGACGAGATTCTCCTCGTCGATGATCTCGAGGATTCTCTTGGCGCGGTACATGTCGACGAGGTTCCCGCCCCAGGTCGAGTTGATGCGGCTCGGTACCTTGAACACGCTCTCGACCTCGTTGAGGCGGTTCCCCGCCATGATGCCGCACACCTGGGTCTTCTTGCCGAACGCGAGGATGTCCGGGGCGGCGCCGAAATGCTCGTAACACCACATCTTTCCCGTCATGCCAACGCCGGTCTGCACCTCGTCGAAGATGAGGATCGCTTCTCGCTCGTCGGCGATCCTGCGGAGCTCCCTGAAGAACTCGCCCCGGAAATGGTTGTCCCCACCCTCTCCCTGGATCGGCTCGATGATGATCGCGGCGATGTCGTCCTTGTTGTCGCTGAACGCCTTCTCGATCGCGGCAATCGCGCGCTTCTCGGCGGCGACGACCTCACCCAGGTGCTTCTCGAGAGGGAAGACGATCTTCGGGTTCTCGATGCGCGGCCAGTTGAACTTGGGATAGTAGTTCACCTTCGCCGGATCAGTGTTCGTGAGTGACATCGTGTAGCCGGTGCGGCCGTGGAACGCCTCGCGGAAATGGATGACCTGGCGCCCCCGCTCCTCCTTGTAACCCCTGGCGAAGTTCTTGCGCACCTTCCAGTCAAACGCCGCCTTCAGGGCGTTCTCGATTCCCAGGGCGCCGCCGTCGATGAAGAAAAGATTCGGGAGGTTCTCCGGGACGGCCACCCTCGCGAAGGTCTCGACGAACTCGGCCATCTCAACCGTGTAGAGGTCGGAGTTGGAGGGCTTCGTGACGGCCATTTCCCCGATCCGCTTATAGAAGGCCTTCTCCTTGAGCCCGGGATGGTTGTGCCCCAAGGCGTTCGAGGCAAAGAACGTGAAGAAATCGACGTACTCCCGGCCCGTGGCCTTGTCGATCATGTACGAGCCGTGGCTCTTGTCCATGTCGAGAACGAACGGGAATCCATCGACGAGCATGTGCCGGGCGAGGGTCGCGTGCACGTCGGCCGGGGCGATCTTGACCTTACCCTGGAGCTTGCCGCTGGCCATCAGCCACCTCTCTGGTTCAATTCATTTCAAAATAAAAGGTTACACGACCGAAAACGACGCATCTCAAATGAAATAATCGTCGCGAATATATCAACTATCGCCTGATATTTCAACTATTTTTTGCGTGACGGCGAGCGAGCTCCTGCCGCGAAAAAAGGATAAGGGACGCCCCGCGAGCGTGCGTCCCTTAGTCCAAAGGCTGAGATGGTCAGCCTTCACGCACCCCAGTGCCCCAGTCAGTAGCCTGGGAATCTGTCGAACCGCCCGCGTCGATCCTCGGGCCAGAATGTCCTCGTGGAGACGAGTGCCGAGTTCTCGTCAAAGGTGAACTCGAGCCCGAGATCGTAGTACGTCCAGCGCTCGACGATGCGGTTGTACCCGTACACGCGGAGACGGTGCACGGGATAGCCGTACTCCTGGTAGACCGCGAGCATGTCCTTCTGGAGGTTCTCGACGAAGTATAAGCCTTGTAAGTATTTACGGCCCTTTGGGGTCTTGTCGAAGGTGATCGCCTCGGCCGCGGTCGTGCCGAGAAGGGCTGCGAGCGCCATGATCAGAATGATGCGTTTGGCCACCATCCTCACATCCTTTCGCCTGCTGCGGTGCGCACGTTGTTTTACTTGCCGCCCTTCACACATTGAGTATATCATAAACGACCTTATCGTTTCAAGTTGCTCCTTGGAGTTGCGAAAGGTCGCCGGTTGTGTCTTTCACCCCCCACCAGGGGCACGGTACGCCAGGGAGGATGATGCTCCTCCTCGTGCTCCTCTTCGTCATCTGGTCGAACTCCTTCACCGCGATCAAGTACCTGCGCGCGATCTTGAGCCCGACGGATCTCGTGCTGGCGCGGTACCTTCCGGCCGCGGTCTTCTGCCTCATCTGGCTCCTCGCGGTGCCCGCGCTCAGGAGGGAGAGCGTCGCAGTTTTGAAGCGGGCGCCACTGAGGCTCGTCGCGATGGGCCTTGCGGGGATCGCCGGCTACAACGTCTTCCTCTACATCGGTCAGAGCGAGGTCAAGCCGGGGGCGGCGGCGCTGCTGACGACGCTCTCGCCGTTTTTCACGCTGCTCGGGGCCATCATCTTTCTCAGGGAGCGCGTTCCGCTCAGGAGAGCGCTCGGCATCGTGATCGCCTTCGCGGGACTCTACGTCGTCGTACGCTGGGGAAGGGTGGGACTCGGCCTGGTGACGGGCGGTTCCCACACGGAGCTCCGCTACGTCCTCGTCACCGCTCTGGCCCCCCTGTGCTGGTCGATCTATACGATCATCGGTAAGAATCTTCTATCGACAACGTCCGCCCTGACCGTGACCTACCTCACGATCATCATCGGGACGCTCCCCTTCCTCGGTTCAACGGGACGAGTGTTCATCCACGTCGTTCCGTCGTTCACGGCGTTTCAATGGATCGCGCTCGCGCACCTGACCGTGCTCTGCACGCTCGTGGGATTCTGGATCTGGTTCGCGGCCCTCGAGACGCTGCCCACGACGCTCGTGGCCTCGTTCGTATATCTCAATCCGCCCTTCGCGGCGCTTTTCGGGAGCCTCTTTTTCGGAGAGGTGATCACGAGGTTCTTTCTCCTCGGTTCCGCCGTCGTGCTCCTCGGCCTCTACCTCGCTCAGAGCAACAAGCAGAATTAATTGAGATATAACGGGGGCACGGCTGCATTAATGCAACGAGCCTCATTGACAGGGATTGACATCAGGGTTATAATGGAAATGGAGGTCCCTGCTGAAGTAGTGAGGCGGGTAGTCTTGGAATAAAATAAAAACCGCGGGCTCAGCTCTTTAATAAAGAGATGCGTCCCAGGACGGCTGCCCACTTTTCGGCGGGGACTTTTTTTGCCTCGAGACTCTCCCCGCGGTCGGACGCAACCTACTCTTCCCAGCTGTCGATAGCCCCGGCGCTGACGTACACGTATCGCTTCTTGTTCTTCTGGTGAATGTCTTTGTACATCCACTGCTCTTCGAGCTTGCCCGAGAGCTCGTTGCTCTTCATTTCGTCGGGATAGCCCCACGACTCGAGAGCCGCTTCACGATTCATTCCCTTGAAGAGTTGGTGCTCGAAGATGGCCTTTGCAGTCTTCTTCCCGTACTTCCGAAGATTCATCCGGTAGCGGTACTCCGGCTTGGTGAACCAGAATAGCTGGTTGAGCTTCTCCTCGACGGCAGCCATGGTGAGAGGCCGTTCGAGGGCGAGGCCATGGGTGACCCGATGCCTGTTGGCCGACTCGACGGTCACAGAACCGGTCCAGTGGAGGTCGAGGCCGACGATCTGCACGTGCGCGTCGCGATCGACGACCCCTTGCGCGCCAAGGTCTATGAGGAGGGCTCTCGTCCATGCTTCCCTGCCGATGTAGGTATCGTTGAGCTTGTCCGACTCCTGGATCGGAATGTCCTTGACCACCCTATTGACGACGTTGCAGCCGGCAAAGATGCATACGATGAGTAGCGCCAGAATCGACAGTCTGGTTACCATTACCGCAAGCTCCTCCTTTAATGACCGTTGGTTCACCAGTTACCTCAGTAACATAGAGCGACTTTTTGGATAAATCAAGCCATTTTCTAGGCGATCCCCTTGATGTGCTCGAGAGCCATCGTGCCCCGCCGGGGATCGCAGTCGACCGCGACGAGATCGAACCGGTACTCGCTCGCGCGGGACTCCGCAGGCGCCGAGTGCAGATACCAGCGGGCCGCCCTGCGCACGTTTCTGAGCTTGTCGTGGCGTACCGCCTCGCGGGCCTCGCCGAATGAGGCCCCTCTGCGGGTCTTGACCTCGACGAAGGCGACGCAGGAGCCGTCCCGCACGATGAGATCGATCTCGACGTGCTCGAACCGGAAGTTTCTTTCAATGATCGTGCAGCCGACGAGCTGCAGATAGAGAGCCGCAATGCGCTCCCCGATCGCTCCGAGCGATACGTTCCCTTCCACCACCCCGCCCCTTTCCGGACCGGACGAGCGTCACCGCTCGAGATCCGCGTGTATCCTGAAACTCTTCCTGTGCAGCTCCGTCAACCCTCGCCTCCTGACCGCCTCGACGTGCTGCCTCGTGCCGTATCCCTTGTTATGCTTGAAACCGTAACCCCTGTAGGTATCCGCGTACTTCCGCATGATGCGGTCGCGCGTGACCTTCGCGAGAATCGAGGCCGCGGCGATCACGAAGCTCTTCCCGTCTCCCCCCGTGATAGCCTCGGCGGGAAGTTCGATGTCGGGGAGCCGGTTCCCGTCGACGAGGACGAGGTCCGGTCTCGGCTCGAGGGCTTCGACCGCGATCTTCATCGCCTTGAGCGCGGCCACGAGGATGTTCGTGCGGTCGATCTCGTCGGGCTCCACGATCCCGATCCCGTGGGCGACGCAGCGCTCCATGATCAGCGCGTAGAGCAGCTCACGCTCCTTCTCGCACACAAGCTTCGAGTCCTGCACGCGGCAGAGTTGTTCGCTCGGCGTGCAGATCACCGCCGCCGCGACAACGGGACCCGCGAGCGCCCCCCTCCCCACCTCGTCCACGCCGGCGACGACTCGCGCCGGCGAGACGTCCCTCCGGCTGTCGAACCGGATCAGCTCTTCGAACGCGATCCGGCGGCCGGGGGTCATTCCTCGACCTTCTCCGTCTTCTCGGCAATCCGCGCGGCCTTGCCCTTGAGCTCGCGTAGGTAGAAGAGTTTCGCGCGCCGCACCTTACCCTTGCGAAGAACGCGGATGGCTGAGACGTTCGGCGAATGGAGAGGAAACACTCTCTCGACGCCGACCCCCTGCGTGACCTTGCGGACGGTGAACGTCTCTCCGAGGCCGGAGCCCCGCCGCTGCAGGACGATCCCTTGAAACGCCTGCACGCGCTCGCGATCTCCCTCGATGACCTTGATGTCGACCCTGACCGTGTCTCCGACGCTGAAGCTGGTCGTCGACTCCTTCATTCGTTTCGCCGCGATCTGATCGAGGATGTCCATGGGTTCCTCCTTCAATTCGTTTCGTGTTTGGTCGTCTTTGCGATGAGGTCGGGCCTGAACCTGAGCGTGCGCTCGCGCGCCGAATCCGACCTCCATTCATCGATTCTCGCGTGGTTTCCCGACAGGAGCACCTCCGGCACGGCGAGCCCTCTGAACTCGCTCGGTCGCGTGTAGTACGCCGCATCGAGACAGAACTCCCGCTCGGCGGTGAAGGAATCGGTCTCCCGCGAGCGTTCGTCCCCGAGAACGCCCGGGAGCCTCCGCACGACGGCGTCCGTCACGACGAGCGCGGCGAGCTCTCCCCCGCTCAGGATGTAGTCGCCGATCGAGATGCTCTCGGTGACGACGAGCTCCCTCACCCGCTCGTCCACTCCCTTGTAGCGTCCGCAGATGAAAACGATCTTGTCCTTCGCGGCGAGTTCGTTCGCCTTATCCTGGTCGAACACTCGCCCGCACGGCGAAAGCAGGATGACGGGTGAGGCGTTTCCCTCTTCGCGGGAACGCACCGATTCCACCGCCCTGAGGATAGGAGGCGCCATGAGGATCATCCCCGCCCCGCCCCCGTATGGATAATCATCGACGCTCCCGTAGCGGTCCTCGGCGAAATCCCGCAGGTTCACGACGTTGTAGCGCACGCTTCCGTTCTTTCCCGCGACCCCGCACATCCCGGCCGCGAGCGGCTCGCGGAACATCTCGGGGAATATCGTTATATAATGGATCTCCACGTCGTCCCACCTACCATCTCAGATCGAGGAGCCCCTCGGGGGGATCTATCTCGATGGTTCCCTCTTCGATCGAGACCTTGCGGACGAGGTCGGGCACGTTCGGCACGAGGTACCGCTCGGCGTCCTTCTCGATGATGAGGCAGCTCTGTACGGGACCGAGGAGCATGTCGACGACGACGCCGAACGGCGCGCCGTCCCTGAGAACGACGTCGAGGCCGATGAGCTGGCACGGGAGCAGGTCGCCCGGGAGCGTGGCGCCGCCGAGTGCATCGAGCGAGATCTCGAGACTCCCGCCGACGAGCGGTTCGGCCGCCTCGATCGTGTCGATTCCGTCGAGCTTCAGAATGAAGGTCTCCCCCTTCGGGCGGCATCGGACCACGTGGACCGTCCGCCGCTCCCCGTCGTCGAGCACGACGTCGAGGGCATCGGCCGTGAGCGCATCCGGCCAGAAATCGGGCGCCGGGAGGAGTTTCACTTCTCCCTTGAGCCCGACCGCCTTGACGATCGTTCCCAGAATCGCTGTGTCGGCCATTCGCCAAATCCCTTATTCGCGAATCTCGAGGAGCACTTTCTCTCCGAGGCGGGTCGCTGCGGCGTTGACGAGGGCGCGAAGCGCCTTGGCCGTCTGGCCGCTGCGGCCGATGATCTTGCCGACGTCGTCCTTGGCGACCGAGAGCACGATGATGTGCGTATCGTCGCGCTTCTCATCCTGGATGACGATCTTGTCGGGCTTGTCGACGAGCATCTCGGAGATCTTCCGTATCATGCTCTTGATCTTTACGGTACTCATGGATTATGCGCATCCTTTCACGCTCGCGCGCTTCCCGCGCGTCGCCGCACGAGGCCTCGGGCGCTCCCTAGCCTTCCTTCGGAGCGGCAGGCTCCGCCTTGGCCTCGGCAGCCTTCGCCGCGGCCGCCTTGGCGGCTTTCTTCTTCCCCGCCTTCTTCTTCTTTTCTTTGCCCTCGACGGCCTTCGGCTGCTTCACGCGCCTCTCCGCGATCTTCGCGTCGAGATCCTGAATCGCGACTCCCGTGCGCATCATGCGCCACCGCTCGATGAGGCCGAGCTTCTTGAGGAGCGTGTTCACCTTCTCCGAGGGCAGCGCGCCCCTGTCGAGCCAGAAGTAAATCCGGTCATCGTCCACCTTGAGCGTCGGCGGCTCGACCATCGGATTGTAGTGGCCGATGATCTCGATGAACCGGCCGTCGCGCGAGTTGCGCGAATCGATCGCGACGATCCTCCAGAAGGGTCTCTTCTTCGTGCCCATTCTCCTCATTCTGAGTTTTACCGACAACGTCTACCTCCGTGTGCAACCTGTCCGTCACGACGGCGGGAGATTGAACGGTATCTTCCCCGCCATCTTCGTGAAACGCTTCATCATCTTGCGCATCTCCTGAAACTGGTTCAGGAGGCGGTTCACATCCTGCACGCTCGTTCCGCTACCTGCAGCGATGCGGCGCCGCCGCGATCCGTCGATGATGTGGGGATCCCGCCGTTCGCCCGGAGTCATCGAGCGAATGATCGCTTCGATCTTTCGCAGCTCTTTCTCCCCGGCGTCTCCCCCCGCCACCCCGCGGATCTTCATCCCGGGAATCATCCCGAGAACCTGATCGAGCGGGCCCATCTTTCTCAGGCGCTGCAGCTCACCGAGGAAATCCTCGAGGGTGAATGATTCCCTCCTGAGCTTGCGCTCGAGCTCCTGGGCCGTCTTCGCATCGATCGTCTCCTGGGCCTTCTCGATCAGGGAGAGAACGTCCCCCATGCCCAGGATTCTGCTCGCCATGCGGTCCGGGTAAAAGGCCTCCAGGTCGTCAACCTTCTCCCCGACGCACGCGAACTTTATCGGCTTGCCGGTGACGCTCGCGACCGAGAGCGCCGCACCACCGCGCGTGTCCCCGTCGAGCTTCGTGAGGACCACGCCGGTGAAATCGACCTCCCGCCGGAACTCCTCGGCGACGCGCACGGCCTCCTGGCCGGTCATGCTGTCGAGGACGAGGAGCGTCTCTTCCGGCGCAAGCACGCTCTTCGCGGCGCTGAGCTCCGCCATCATCTCCTTATCGATATGGAGCCGCCCCGCCGTGTCGACGATGATCGTGTCGCAGAGGTCCTGCCTCGCGACGCGCACGGCTCCCTCGACGATCTCCACGACCGGGAGGTTCGTCCCCGGCGCGTGGATCGGTACGTTGATCTCGCGCGCGAGCACCCTCAGCTGCTCGACCGCGGCGGGCCGGTAGATGTCGGCGGCGACGAGGAGCGGACGGCGCCCCTTCTTGCGGGTGAATACCGCAAGCTTCGCCGCGAAGCTCGTCTTCCCGGAACCCTGCAGCCCGACGATCATCACGGACGCGGGGGAGCCGGAAAGACTGAAGCCCACCGGCCTCGTCCCGAGGAGCGTGACGAGCTCCTCGTGAACGATTTTTATTATCTGCTGGTCGGGGCTGAGGCTGTCGAGCACCTTCTGACCGATCGCCCGCTCGCCTACGCGCCCGACGAACTCCTTGACTACCTTGTAGTTAACGTCGGCTTCGAGAAGGGCCCTGCGCACCTCGCGCATGGCTTCGGTGATATGCCCTTCCCGAACCTTGCCCTGCCCGCGCAGCTCTTTGAAGACGCGGGCGAATTTGTCGCTCAAATCCTGGAACAAGGAAACCCATCCTCTGCCCGGCAAATAGCTAAAATAACATGGATTTTCGGACGTTGGCAAGGGAAATCAGTCTTCCTTGCCGGGTGAGTCCTTCCTGGAGAGCTCGATCACAACCGATTGTTCTACGCCAGCTTCAGTACGATCCCAGTGAACGCGGTCTACCTGGATCGTGCGGTTCGTGATCCACAGGGGATTGGACTCCACCCAATCCGGCGTCTCGAGCACGAGCCACGTTGTGCCGGTCTTCGCGTCGGCGATCCACAGGTCTGCCGCAAGGGTCGCATCCTCGTAGTCGACCTTCGTCGGCCGTGAGAATGCTATCCAACGCCCATCGGGGCTCCAAGAGAACTCATAGTCCGCCGACACATCGATCGTATCGAGAACCATAGCTCTCCCGTCCGGAACAGAAATCGTGTACAACATCAATCGTTGACTTGAATATGTGAGGCCCTCGGCCAGGAGCGTACGGGAGTCCGGGGACCACTTCGTTGTGATTCCGTCCACGCCGGGATCGAGGATCACGGTCCTCGTAGCGACATCCACTACCGTAAGCTGCCCGTTTTGGCGCGGCGACTTCCAGACGCTGCAGGCAATGTACTTTCCATCGGGCGACCATTGAGGAAGACACGCGTTGGCCTTGAGGAGAGGAAGGACTTTACCGGTTCGGAGGTCTTCGAGCTCTATATACGCGTGGTATTTTTCGTCGGTACGCACATGCGCCACAAGTGAGTCCGGCCCCGGAACATTGTTTGCATCCGTCGACGGCCAGAGGTAACGACTCGCCTCCTCGAAAGGAACCTCCCCGGCCCGGAGTTCACGCACCGAGACGACGGTCCACGGATTCGCGGGCGCCGAGAGACCCGCATCAGCAGCCAATAGAACGATGAGAGCCGTTACCGGCGCCGCGTATGCACGTATGCTCATGACATTCTCCCCCCTGAAGATCGCACGCATGAGCGTAGCACGATCCGCGCGGGCTGGGACATATATAATCTGCATGGGAATTTCGAATTCGATGACCTCAGCCCCGGATCGCGGCGATCGCCTCGGCGTAGGCGCTGCAGCGGAAAACGGCGGTGCCCGCGACGAGAATCTGCGCCCCCTCGTTCCTCACCCGTGCGGCGTTTTCCGGCTTGACGCCCCCGTCCACCTCGATCACGAAACGGTAGCCCTTCGCCTGCTTGAGACGCGCCGCCTCGCCGATCTTCGCCACCGCCTCGGGGATGAGCTCCTGTCCGCCGAAGCCGGGGAAGACGGTCATGACGAGGAGGCAGTCGACATCCGGGAGAAGGTGCTGAACCTTCGAGAGCGGCGTATCGGGGTTTATCGCTATCCCGGCGTCGCAGCCGAGAGCGTGAATCTTCCTGATGACGTCCGCGTGATCCGAAACGCATGCCTCCCAGTGGAAGCTCACCAGCGCGCTACCGGCCTTGACGAACGCCTCGACGTACTTCGCGGGATTGAGGATCATGAGGTGCGAGATGATGGGTATGCGCGCGATCTTCCCAACGGCTTCGACGATCATCGGCCCGAATGTGAGATTGGGAACGAAATTCCCGTCCATACAATCGAGGTGGAGAAAATCCGCGCCCGCCTCCTCCACGGCCCGGATCTCGCGCTCGAGGCACGAGAAATCCGCCGAGAGCAAGGACGGCGCGACTGCCGGGCGCTTCTCTCTATTCAAGCGTTGAAACGACGAGTTCAATCGTGTCTCCCTCCTTGATTCTCGCGCCCGCTGCGGGAGTCTGCGACAGAATCGCGTTCGGGAACTTCCCCTGGCCGCGCTTCGCGGCCACGTGCACGACGTTGAATCCGAGCTTCTCGAGCTTGTCCTTGACGAACGGAAAATCCCGCCCGACGAGGTCGGGCATGAGGTACGCCTTCGGTTCCCCGTGCATCGCGACGAGGATGTCGACCGTCGAGCCGCGGGGAACCCTCGTGCCCGTCGACGGGCTCGTGGCGACTACCGCCTGCTGTCCCTCCCCCGGTGCGTATATGCGTACGGTTCTCCCCTTCGTGAGCCCCGAGCTCTCGATGAGAACCTCGGTTTCGCGCAGCGTCCTGGCGGCGAATGAAGGCACGATCTCCATCGGGCGTCCCGAGCTGAGAACGACCTTGATTGATCTCCCGTGCTTGAGCTTCTCCCCCTGCCGCGGATCCTGCGTCAGCACGTAGCCCTCGGGAAGCTCTTCGGAATTGCGATGAGCGGCCACGGTGAACTCGAGATGTTCCTTGTGGCACACCTCGGCCGCCTGCTTGATGCTCATCCCTTCGACGTTGGGCACGATGACGGTGTCCCGTTTTCCGGCGAGGCTCGGCAGGATGACATAATTGAAGATAATGATCCCGACGAGGAAAGCGCCTGCCATGAGAAGCAGATAGAGCACGATCGCCGGGTATTGGCGCCCCTTCAGTCTATCGGTCGGTCCGTCCCCCAAGAACCTCCCCCCCCTCGAGCGGGAAGCCCCGGAGAAACTCGCCAGCCGAGAGCGGGCGCTTCCCTTCGGCCTGGAGCGCACGTAACCTCACGGAGCCTTTCCCGCACGCGACAATGATATTCTCCCCCTTCGCCTCGAGAACGAGGCCCGGGGTTTGCGTGCGCGGGACGAGATCCCAGGGCTCCGCCTCGTGGATCTTGAGATACGCGCCGCGATAGTAGCTGAAGCTTCCCGGCCACGGATTCATGCCGCGGATGTGGTTGTGGACCCCGAGCGCGTCGAGCTCCCACGGGACGAGCCCGTCCCCCTTGCGCAGGAGCGGCGCCTTGACGACCCCCTCCTCGGGCTGCGGAACCGGCCGAAGCCCCTCGGCCGAAACCCGCCGCAAGGTCTCGAGGAGAAGAGGAGCCCCTGCGGCGGCGAGCCGCTCGGAGAGCCTCCCTGCGTTCTCCATCGGATCGATCGGAACGATTCTCTGAAGGTACATCGGTCCCGCGTCGAGCGCCTCCGCCATCTCCATCGTCGTGAGCCCGGTGAAAGAGTCGCCGCTCACGATCGCCCGGTTGATGGGGCTCGCGCCCCGGTACCGCGGAAGGAGCGAGGCGTGGAGATTGATACTTCCCCGCTTCGCGACGGCGAGCGCCTCCCGAGGGAGTATTTTCCCGAATGAGACGACGACGAGGTAATCGGGTGCGGCGCCTCGCAGCGCCTCCATGGCGGCGCCGCCCCTGAAGCTCTCGAGTATCGTGACCGGAATACCCTTCCGAACGGCGAGCTCGCGGACGGGAGTCGGCGTGACCTTCTTCCCGCGCCCGGCCGGCCTGTCCGGCTGCGTCACGACGAGCACGGGTTTGAACTCGCTCGCATCGAGGGCTTCGAGGGAGGGGAGAGCGAAGGCGGGAGAGCCGAAAAACACCACCCGCTCCATCGTCATTTCTCCTTGCCGTCGGCGAGCTCCTTGAGCTTTCCCTTGATGAGCGCCCGCTTCGCGAAGGAGAGGCGATCGACGAAGAGCACGCCGTTCAGGTGATCGAGCTCGTGCTGGATGATCCGCGCGAGAATCCCCTCCGCCTCGAGCGTCCGAGCCTTCCCGTTTTCGTCCTGGTACGCGACCGTGATCTTGGCCGCCCGGACGACCTCCCCCCGAATGCCCGGGACGCTGAGACAACCCTCCTCGATCCTCTCCGTCTCGTCCGACGAGGCGATGATCCGCGGATTGACCATCTTGATGAGCGTCTTCTCGTTCTCGGGCTCGGGGTTCATGATCGCGATCTGCTTGGCGACGCCGACCTGCGGCGCGGCGAGCCCGACCCCCCTCGCCTCCATCATCGTCTCGTGCATCTCGTCGAAGAGAGGAGCGAGCTCGGGACCGAACTCCTTGACCTTCTCGTTCCTGCCGCGAAGGACCTTGTCCCCGTATCTCCGTATGCCGACTGATTTCGCCACGCGCGACCTCTCGGGCCCTTCGGCCCCGACGCTACTCGGATCTCCTGTCGACGACGGCTGCGACGGCGCTCTTGATGATCTCGATCTTCACCTCATCGGCGATCTTCAGAACGATCTTCTGCTCCTTCACGTCGACGATCGAGCCGTACATGCCGCTCGTCGTGAGAACCTGATCGCCCTTCTTGAGCGAATTGATCATGCTCACGTGCTGCTTCTGCTTCCTCTGCTGCGGGAGAATGAGGAGCAGGTAGAAGATGACGAATATGAGGAGAATCGGGAGAAAGCTCACCAGCATCGATGGCCCACCCTGACCGCCCCCCGATGGATTGTTGCTGAACGCGAAAAAGAGACTGTGCATCGTTCCTCCTTTAGACGGACCCTTCCAACTCCGTAGCGATCGAATTATAGCTCCTGTAGAATCGCGCTCTCCACTCCGCGAAGGCGCCTTCCCTGATAACTTGCCTTATTTCCGCGAGTAGATGCAAGTAAAAATAGAGGCTATGGTAGGTCGCGAGCCGCGGCCCGAGGATTTCGCCCGCGTTGAAGAGGTGCCGAAGGTAGGCGCGGCTGTATGTCCGACACACCTCGCAGCCGCAATCGGGGTCGAGGGGGCCCCAGTCGCGCGCGTACCGGGCGTTCCTGACGACCAGCTTTCCGCGCGACGTGAACACGCTTCCGTTCCGGGCATTTCGCGTCGGAATGACGCAGTCGAAGAGATCGACCCCGCGCGCGACCGCCTCGACGATGTCCTCCGGGAGGCCGACCCCCATGAGGTAGCGCGGCTTGTCCGGCGGGAGCAGCCTCGCCGTGAGGGCGACGATTGCGAAGGTGTCGCTCTTGGGCTCGCCGACCGAGAGGCCGCCGATCGCGTAGCCGGGGAAGTCGAGCGCGACGAGCTCCCGCGCCGAACGTTCCCGCAGCTCCGGATACACCGATCCCTGCACGATCCCGAAGAGCGCGCGCTCGTAGCCGCCGCGCGCGACGCGGGGGCCATGGAGTCTGATGCTGCGCTCCGCCCAGCTGGTCGTGCGCGCGACCGCCTCTTCGGCGGACGCGACGTCGCAGGGGTAGCTCGTGCATTCGTCGAGGACCATCATGATATCGGGACCGATGGCGACCTGCGTCTCGACGACGCTCTCCGGCGTAAAAAGGTGCCTCGAACCGTCGAGGTGCGACTTGAACTCGACCCCCTCGGCGCCGATCCGGTTGAGGTCGGCGAGGCTCACGACCTGGAACCCGCCGCTGTCCGTGAGCACCGGGCGATTCCATCCCATGAACCGGTGGATGCCCCCCGCCTCCTCGATCAGCGCATGGCCGGGTCTCAGGTAGAGGTGATACGTGTTCGAGAGAATGATATCCGCGCCGATCTCGGCGAGGTCGCGGACCGAGAGCGCCTTGACCGTGCCCTGCGTGCCGACGGGCATGAACGCGGGAGTCTCGACCGTTCCGTGATCCGTCTCC
>Ga0326726_10001330_pt1 | contig 22961 bp, 20 predicted proteins | sample MHFenrmetagenome_2_FD_207603 | JGI IMG/M metagenome (GOLD analysis project Ga0326726, IMG submission 207603) | Lab enriched peat soil microbial communities from Michigan Hollow, Ithaca, NY, United States - MHF15MN | ecosystem: Environmental > Terrestrial > Soil > Wetlands > Peat | place: USA... | reverse complement strand
ACGCGCGTCCGCGGTCCGCCGCAGGCCGCCGCCGTTCCCAGGTTGATGGCCCGTTCCATGGCCAGGACGAATTCCTTCCGGGTATCCGGATAGTCGGGAGAATCGATGATATGGAAGCCGCAAACCAGGTCCCGCACGCCCCGGGCCTCGGCCCAAGCCGCCGCGACCGCGAGGAAAATGCCGTTCCGGAAGGGGACATAGGTCGCCGGGGGTCCGGCCGGGAGGTCGGAGCGTTTTCGAAAGCGGGGAAGGGGGATGGCAGAGTCGGTCAGGGCCGAGCCGCCGACCTGGTTCAAGTCGACCTTGAGCACGGTCCGCGGCAGACCGAGCTTGCGCACGAGCCGGCCGGCCAGCCGGATCTCCACCCGGTGACGCTGGCCGTAATCGAACGTCAAGGGGAAAACCCGCTCGTACCGTTTCATGGCCCAGTACAGGACGGTCGTCGAATCGATCCCCCCCGAAAATAGGACGGCGCAGGATTTTTGCTTCATGGATCTTCGCCCCGATAATAGATGACAACCTGGGCTTTTTCAAGTTGGGGGTCTGTGAGGCGAGAAAGAGGTTTTGCAAAAAGATGTGCACGCAGGGAGGGAGTTGACTGGCCGAGGGAGTTTTAAGAAATGGGTTTAGCGCACGGCTCATGTGGTGGGCTGAGGGGTATGGCCGGAACGTCATGCGCGGTTTAGCCCGAAAATCACGTCCTTCGAGGGAAGTTCCAGGGGGAACCGACAAAACTTGTTTGAGCTTGGCGTAGCGCACGCCAAGCGAGTTGTTTTGGCGCCGAGAAGGGCGGGCTTTTCGTGGCGTGAAAAACCGCGCTCTGGAGTGAAGGCCAGCCCCTCAGCGCACCACGGGGTTAGACTGGCAGGCCCGTTTTGCCCGTTTGACACTATCTAACGGGGATGGTATATCTTGACTTCGACCCATGGACAAGCACCCCGTAGAAAAAGGCATCGAGGACGTCGTCAAGACCTACGAGCTCCTCGACAGGATCCGCCTCGGCCGCGACCTGGTCATCCGCGACGACCAGTTCGAGCCCGAGGCCCTTCTCGACGCGGCCCGGTTCGCGCGCTCGAAAGGAATCCGGCTGAGCCTTCTCGATACCGGACGGTTCGAACCGAGCGGGCTCGAATGGTTCATACGGGAAAAGGTCCGGTTCTATACGTCCGACGAGGCGCGCCCGCGCGAGGCGGAGTTGGCCCGGCTTCTCAAGGCCTGCCGGTCCGCCAAGACCTTTCTGGCCTATTTCCAGAACGGGCCGATTCTAACGGAGGCCGGCGCCGGTTCCGTTTCCCTTGAGACGCTCAAAGGCCTGACCTCGGTCGGGATGGACCTTCACATCTCAAACAGGGCCCACCCCCGGAATTCCGGCGCCCTCGCGGAGCTCGCCGAAAACGCCGCGGCGGGGCGAGGCTATTTCGTTTACTATCACCACGGCCCTCTCACCCCCGAGCTCGCGGGGCTTGCCGCGGCGGGCGCCTGGATCCATTTCTCGGACCGGAGCCTCAACACCGGGGACGCCGGCGGCCCGGCCCTGGAAATCGCTCAGGGTGCCCGCCAAGCCGGATCCCGGGCCGCCGTCTATGTGGAGACGGGTTTGTCCCTCCCTGTCCTCGAGGGCCTCTTCGCCGCCGGCGCCGCCGTCCTTTTCCGGACGCCGCCGGGCGACCGGACGTCCCGGCTTCGAGCGTTCGAGCAAAAAGCGCGCAAGCGGGAGCTCCCCGCCCGAGCGTTCTATCTCTCCACCACGTTTCTGCCGTAGCGCGGGCGGGAAAAGCCCGTAAGATAAAAAGATCCGTCGCGACATGGACGCATTATGGCCGAGAACCTAGGACAGACGCTGCCGCTCTGGGCCGTCGTCCCGTTCGTCGGGCTCCTGCTGTCCATTGCCGTCCTCCCGTTGCGCGCGCCCCGGTTCTGGCGCCGGAATCGGAACAAGGCGCTCATCGCGGCCCTTTGGTCCGCTCCCGCCGCCGGGCTGCTCCTGCTCCGCGCGCCGCACGAGCTCGTGCGCTCGGTCAGGGATTACACGTCCTTCGTCGTGCTCATCGGGGCCCTGTTCATCATCTCCGGAGGGATCGTGCTTCGGGGCGACCTGCGGGCGACTCCCGCCGTGAACACGGCCTTCCTTTTCATCGGTGCGGTCCTGGCCAACGTCATCGGGACAACGGGCGCCAGCATGCTTCTCATCCGTCCCCTGCTCCAGACCAACAGCGAACGCCGGCGCACGGTCCACGTGCCGATCTTCTTCATTTTTCTCGTATCGAATATCGGCGGCTGCCTGACTCCGCTCGGCGACCCGCCGCTGTTCCTGGGTTTCATCCGGGGAGTGCCGTTTCTATGGACCTTCCACCTTTTCCCGGTCTGGGCGCTCGCGGTGGGGACCGTCCTCGCCGCGTTCTACGCTTTCGATCGCCGTCAATACGAGCGGGAAGAGGCGAGAGACCTGATCCGCGACAGGGCGCGCATCGTTCCTCTGCACATGAAGGGGTCGCTCAACTTCGTTTGGATCGGCGGCGTCGTCGCCGGCATGTTCCTGCCCTTCCCGTTGCGCGAGGGCCTCCTCGTCCTCATGGCGGGATTGTCCCTGGTCACGACGAAGAAAGCGTTCAGAGGAGAGAACAGGTTCACCTGGGACCCGGTCCTCGAAGTCGCCATCCTTTTCGCCGGCATATTCGTGACCATGGTCCCCGCCCTTCTCCGGCTCAGCGCCGGCGGCGCCGGGTTGGGCCTCACGAAGCCATGGGAATTTTTCTGGGTCACGGGCGGGCTCTCTTCGTTCCTTGATAACGCCCCGACGTATCTCGTTTTCTTCTCGCTGGCCCGGGGCCTCGGCCTTCAGGGAGCCGTGGCGGGCATTCCCCCGCTCATCCTCAAGGCCATCAGCGCGGGCGCCGTGTTCATGGGCGCGAACTCCTACATCGGGAACGGCCCCAACTTCATGGTCAAGGCCATCGCCGAGGAGTATAAGCACAAAATGCCTTCGTTCTTCGGCTACATGGCCTATTCCGCGGCGGTCCTCGTCCCGGTGTACATCGTCGTCACACTCGTGTTTTTCCGCTAGCGCCTGTGAAATTAATGGCCGCAGGATCCCCCCAAATCAGTGACCCGACGGCCGGCGTCCCTTCGTTTTCGGCGTCACGCGCCCTCGTTGGCGGGAACGAACGGCCGCGCGCATTCACCACCACGAATGGTGTCCTATTTCTTCTTCTCCACAAATAAAAGTGGCTTACACGCAGATAGTTCTTGACATTTTGTGAAAATCCTTTATATATAGAATGAAAATTCGTTTGGAGAACGCGGAACAAAAAGTCGCAGGGTCCCGACATGGTAACAGCGCTGGGAACTTACGAGAACTTAAGTTGAAGGATCAAGAGCGATGAAAGTAGCATTGCTTTGCAGCTCGAAATCGGGAATGGAAGCGACGCTCTTTCGTCGCCCCGACGAACGGTGGGACGAGGAGGAAGAGCCTCCACCGCCATCTGACTTGCTCGCGGAGTGCGATTCGGACGAAACGATCGCGGCCGTCGAGCGGGCCCTCCAGGAACGGTACCAGGTCTTCCGCATCGAGTCCGATGAAAAAGCCTACGCCCGCTTGAAGCGGCTCCGTCCGCACCTCGTCTTCAATATCTCGGAACGCCTGTTCGGGCCGAACCGCGAATCGCATGTCCCGGCGATCTGCGAGATGCTCAACATCCCGTACACGGGGTCGGACCCGCTGACGCTCGGCGTCTGTCTCGACAAGTCCCGGGCCAAGGAAATTCTCTCCTACCATAAAATCCCGAACCCCGCGTTCTGGATCATCGAGTCGCCGGAGGACATACCGAACGGCATCCGGATGCCGGCGATCGTCAAGCCCCTCTTCGAAGGCTCGAGCAAGGGCATCAAAAATAACGCCATGGTCCGCACGGCCGCGGAGCTCTTCGAGCGTGTCCATGATGTTATCTCGCTCTACAAACAGCCCGTCATCGTCGAGAGGTTCATCGGCGGGCGGGAGTTCACCGTGGGCGTTCTCGGCAACGCGCCGCATCCCGAAATCCTTCCCATCGTCGAGATCGACCACTCCCAGCTCCCGGCCGGGGCGGCGCCCATCTACTCGTACGAGGCCAAATGGATCTGGGACACTCCCGAATCGCCGCTGGAGATCTTCAAATGCCCGGCCGAAACCTCAGCGGACCTGACGAGGAAGATCGAGCACGTCATCACGCGGACCCACGCCGTCCTCCGCATCCGGGACTGGTGCCGGATCGACGTCCGGCTCGATGAAAAAGGGGAGCCCAACATCCTCGAAGTCAACCCCCTGCCCGGCATCCTGCCGAACCCCGAGGACAACTCCTGCCTTCCCAAGGCGGCCAGGACCGTGGGGTATTCCTATTCGGACCTGATCCACCGGGTCGTGGATGAGGCCGCTAAACGCTGCGGCCTTCGGACGACGCGCGTCCGGCCCTCGGTCACGGAGCGGCCGGTGGTCCAGGCCGCTCGAGCGTGACCGTGCCGTCCCACATCGGGATCGTCTACAACGCCTACGAACCGCGGACCACGGGGACGGGCGAACGGCTGTCCGAGGAATCCGTGGCCGAGATGGCCCAGCAGGTCGGCGAGGCCGTCAAGACGCTGGGGCACAGGACGACCCTCATCCCCCTTCAGCGGAGCCTGCACAACTTCCTCAACCGGGTCAAAGAAGAGAACCCCGAGATCCTCGTCAACCTCTGCGAAGGGTACTACGGCCGCCCCCAGTGGGAATCGAACGTCGCCGGCATCTTCGAGCTGCTGGGGATCGCCTTCACCGGAAACGCATCGAAGACGCTGGCCATTTGCCAGGACAAGCACAAGGCCAAGGCCGTGCTCCGGTCGTGCAACCTGCCGACGGCGCCGGCCCAGCTCATGCTCGCGGCCGACCAGCCCATCGACCTCAAGTTCCCGATCATCGTCAAGCCGAACAACGAGGATGCGAGCCTGGGCATCTACCCCGAGTCCGTGGTCCAGGACGAGGAGAGTTTCCGGCGCCAGGTCCGGAAGGTCCTCGACAATTACCGGCAGCCGGCCCTCGTCGAACCTTACATCGACGGCCGGGAGTTCAACGTCTCGGTGATGGAGAATGCGGCGGTCGTCCCGTTGCCCGTTTCCGAGATCGATTTTTCGCAGATGCCCAAAGGCTCGCCCAAAATCTGCAGTTACGAGGCGAAGTGGTTCGAAGACCATCCCCTTTATCAGAAGACGCCTCCCGTGTGCCCGGCGCCGGTCGACGATGAGCAGCGCCAGAAGCTCCAGGCCATGGCGGTCGACGCGTTCCGGACGATGGGTTGTCGCGATTACGCCCGGGTCGATTTCCGGATGGACGGCAAGGGCCGGATCTACATTCTCGAGGTCAACCCGAACCCCGACATCAGCCTCAACGCCGGATACGCCCGGGCCCTGGCGGCCGCGGGAATTGATTACGCGGCCTTCTGGAACACGATGGTCCAGAACGCGCTCAAGAGAAGGGAAACGAATGATCCGCCCAATGCGGCCGCAAGATAAGGCCCCCGTGCTCGACCTCATCCGGGCCACGGGAATGTTCATGCCCGCCGAGCTCGTCGTGGCCGAGGAGCTGATCGACATCTACCTGGACGTGCCTGAACAGAAAGACTACCGGATCGTCGTCGTCGACAGCGAGGACGCCAAGGGCGCCGTCGATGGCGGTGAGGGCCGGGCTGGCGTCGCGGGATATCTGACGTGGGGGCCGACGCCGATGGCCGAGGACGCCTACGACCTGTATTGGATGGCGGTCGCGCCGGCGGAGCAGGGCAAGGGACGCGGCAAGGAGCTCGTCCGATGGTTCGAGGCCGAAGTCCGGAAGCTCAACGGCCGGATGATCGTCATCGAAACCTCGTCCCAGGCCAAGTACCATCCGACGCGGCAGTTCTATATCGGCCTGGGCTACAAAGAAGTCGCCCGGATTCCGGATTTCTACAAACCGGGCGACGATCGCGTCATCTACACGAAGTATTTCCGATAAGAAGGAGTCTTGAGGAGATGGACGACTGGCAACGTTTGATTCAGGGCAGTCTCAGGAAGCCTGAGGAGATTGCCCGCGCGTTCGGACTCGACCTGGAGGACGTCAAGCGGATCGCCCGCGCGTTCAAAATCCAGATCACTCCGTATTACGCCGGTCTGATCAAGCAGAAGGGCGACCCCATCTGGAGGCAGATCGTCCCCGACGTGGCGGAGCTCCGGGAAAACACGGGCGAGGCGGACCCTCTCCTCGAGGACGAGGACTCGCCGGTGCCCGGGATCGTCCACCGCTACCCCGACCGCGTCCTGTTTCTGGTCTCGCACAGCTGCGCCTCCTACTGCCGGTTCTGCACCCGGAAACGGAAGGTCGGCGACCCGTCGAAAATCCACCCCCGTTACATCGAGGGCGGCGTCGAATATATCCGGAACCACCCCGAGGTCCGCGACGTGATCATTTCGGGCGGCGACCCCCTGATGCTCAGCGACAGGCGGCTCGAGAACATCCTCAAGGCCGTGCGGGCCATTCCCCACGTCGAGATCATCCGGGTCGGGACTCGGGTGCCCTGCGTCCTGCCGCAGCGGATCACCGAAAAGCTCGTGGCCATGTTCAAGAAGTACCATCCGCTATATGTCAACGTCCACTTCAACCACCCCGACGAGATCACGCCGGAGTCGTCGAGGGCCCTCAACCTGCTGGCCGACGCCGGCATCCCGCTCGGCAACCAGACCGTCCTCCTCAAGGGCGTCAACGACGACCCGCAGACGATGCGGCGGCTGATGCAGAAGCTCCTGGCCGTGCGGGTCCGTCCGTATTACATCTACCAGGCGGACTACGTGAGCGGCACGGAGCACCTGCGGACGACGGTCGAGAAGGGGCTCGAAGTCATGCAGGGCCTGAGGGGCTGGACATCGGGCCTGGCCGTGCCGTATTACTGTATCGACGCGCCGGGAGGCGGAGGGAAGATCCCGCTCATCCCGAGCTACCTTCAGTCGATCAACGACGAGCAGGTCGTGCTGCGGAACTACGCCGGGGAGCTCTACGTCTACCCGCAGGTCAAAACGAAAGCCAAGCGGAAACAGAGGCCCGCGACCGCCCCGTGCTACAGTTTCGACGGCCCGCCCCTTCCGTAATTAAGATGGGGTCAGGTCTACTTTCTTCCACTTCTTTTGGAATAAAATAGACCTGACCCCTTCTTCCAATTCTCCCATTACACAGAAAGCCTAAGGATTATCTCTTGAATAGCTTGGGCCAATGTTGTGTTGCCGGAGATCTCCTGGCGGATTCTTCGACAAATTCCGGAAACGCCGGAAACACTCATTTTATGAAACCCGCCGATATCCTTGAGAGTGAGATCTGTGTTCTTATGGGAAATATAGATTGCTGCCCTTTTAGCAAACTTATTCTTAGGTCCGAAGGCAGCCTCCGCCGCAGCTAAAATAGTCGCCAGGTCCGGCGATGTCTTGAGCCTGCGAAGGTGAGGAACCTCTCTATTCGGCCAAATGCGATCCTCGGGAAGAAACTTGTCTTTGACCCAAGCAATGAAGTCCGGTTTGCCCAAGATGCCGTTGGATTTGGCAGCGTCAAGCGGGTTGGGCAGTTTCTGAGTCATTCGCCAAAGCACATATTCAGCATACTTGCGCCTGGCGGCGGCCGTGTCTGTACCAAACAAACCGAGGACAAACGAAGTCTCTGTCCAAGGCAATGAAGGCGCGAATCCACGATACTCCCGATAGTTCGACCACACGTACTTTTCTGGGGAATCTACGATTCCCGCGCGCACGGGATTGCTATGGATATATGGGGCTAGCTCTCTCGCATATGCCTCGGCTTGAACGAAGATCGAGCTGAATCGACCTTGAAAGGGATGACCGCAACGCCCGTTCTTCTTGTTGAAGTAGATGGAATAGGCGGTATTGATAAGGTGCATGACCCGTGAGAGGTGTCCCGAGGGAGTCTCCAGCAATAAGTGATAATGGTTTTCCATCAGGCAATAGACGTGAACGATGGAGTCGAATCGCCTGTGCGCGTCTCCCAGACACTTGAGGAAGAAGAGCCGATCCTCATCCGATAAGAAGATGGGCTGCTTTTGATTCCCCCTTAAGTGGATGTGGTAAAAGGCGCCTGGGTATTCGATTCTAAGAGGCCTGGCCATGGGCTATCGCGATTCCGGATATCGTATCGAAGAAATGGACGAAATTGGGGATGATTTTTCTCAATTAAGAAGGGGTCAGGTCTACTTTCTTCCACTTTTATTGGAAGAAAGTAGACCTGACCCCTTCTTTACTTGAACCGGGCCAGGTAGCCGGCGAGCCCTACGCCCCTGACGATCTCCAATGCCTCGTCCGGGCTGACTCCGCGCCGCTCCTTGAGCGACTCCAGGATCCTGATGATGGAAAGTGCGACCTCGGCCGTTTGTCCCGCCTCGTTCTGTTTGTCCCTGAGGTAGACGATCGAGTCGAACAGCACGGCATTGGCCTCGCCGTACAGAATCGGGCTCCGCGGCCCATAAGCCTTGACCCACGTCGCCTGCCCCAGAACATCGTTCACGTGCGACTGGATGAGATAGGTGGCCCGCCCGATAAGCTTGAGGTTGCTCGGGCTGACGTTGGTCATCGTGTTCCCGATGACGCGGCCGAGCTTGGCCATGACCGCCGTCGAATGAGCGTTGAGGATCATCTTGGCCGCGACCTGCTGTTTCAGCCCGAAAGGGTCCCCCTCCGTCGGGATACGGAGGATGACCACAACGAGCGAGTCCTTCTTCCCGCGATAGGCCCGTCTGACGTCCCCCCCCAGTTTCTCCGTCGCCCCCGGCCCGGCGTCCGTGACGAGGAGGACTCCCAGGTACATCCCTTCACCCCCGAAGAGGTCCATGAACTTCCGGAAATACGACCCCGGCCGCCCGGGCTCCGCCTCCTCCGGCGTGAAGGCGACCATGATTCCGACGTCCCCGGCCTTCGGGCCGCGATTCTCCACGTTTGACCGGGACATCGAGAAATCGTAAAGGTCCTGCTGGTCGTCGCCCGCCCGTTTCAGACTCTCGAGCGCCGCGCGCCGCAAGTACGCGTCGTCGATGTCGCCCTCGAACGGGGCCCCGTAGAAATCCGCCTCAAGTCCCCGGAACGGCCTCCCCAGGAACGCCCGCCACGCTTCCCTGGGCGTCTCCGCCCCTGTCCAGACCTGGATCCAGCACCTGCGCGCCGGTTCGTTGACCGTGTCGAGCGGGAAGAGCCGGAACGTGGGGCTTCGCTCGGTGCTGTCGATAAACACGGTGATCAAGCCTTTCTGAGCGAAGTAGGTTGAAAAGGAACCCCGGCCGTAAGCCCCGGCTTCGATATCCGTCAGCCTGGCCAGCTCGGGCAGCGCCTCGCGCGCGGCCTCCTCGACCCCGGCGAACTCCCGGAGCCTCGAACCGAGATCGATCGGAGTTTTGAATCCGAGCCCCGCCATCTCCCCGGGCGTGAGGAACCGCCGGAGCGCTCGCGCCGCGCCGGCCTCGAGGATCGTCCCGACTACGTAGGTTTCGATGGTCGTGGCTTGCATCCGCGTCGACCCCGTGATGGCTTGCGGCCCGGTCGCCAGATTGATCTTGGTGATCCCCGGCTCCTCCAGGACCTTCCGGCTTCTCTGAAAGGGGAGGAGCGTATCGTCCGGGTTGTTGTAGACGAAATAAAGGCTCTTCCGGCTGGTCTCCGGGGAGTATCCCGGCCCGTCGGTCCATTGGGCGTGGGCCGCCAGGATGGTGCCGATGACCGACGAGGTTTCTCCGCCTTCCGTGACGCAAATGACGACGTCCCCCTTGACGATCCCCCTGTCCTGGAGCTGGAGCCGGCCGATGAGCTGGAGGTCTTCGAAGCCCTCGAGGGAGCTGATGAGGGCCCGGTCCGCGCCCGTCATCTCGCCGATGAGCTCCCCCTCGACCGCGCCGGACAGCTTGCCGGCGAGCCGCGGCCAGACCTTCCCGTCCGCCCTGACTTTCTTCCAGAACGGCCGCCAGAAGGCGCTCTCCATTTGCTTGGCCAGCCGGCCGGTGGCGCCGCAGCCGTACACATAAATCCGCCTCTTCGCCAGGAGCGCCGCCTCGACCGCCGCCGCGGCTTGGTCGAGCATCGTCGTGTCCGCGGCCATGGCCTCGAGCTTGACGCGGATGTCGTCGTCAACCGCCGAGAGCATTTTGAGCCCGGCCAAAGTGTCCTTCTGCACCCTGTCGCTCAAATACCACGTTTTCTGATGGCGCTGCTCCGTGAGCAGTGTGTGGAGCTGGAACTGGGTCTTGTTCTGGACGTAGTCGATGGATTCGGTGGACGGCTCGATCCCCATGAGCTTCAGAAGGCCGGGTGCCCCTTCCTGCGCCGGCGCCAGCTGTCGCCCGCCCGCCCCCCGGCCCCGGACCTCAGCCCGCGAAGCCAGTCCCGGGATCGCGACGGCCGCGGCGAGGATGAGAACGACGATCCCCGCCGCGCCCTTCGCGGTCATGATTTTTTCCCGTACTGGTGCTCGTCGTCGAGGATGTCGCGCTCCTGCCAGTCCCGGATCCAGTCGTCGACGCGAAAAATGCGGCTCTGGCCGTCCTCCGTCGAACAAACGACCCGGTTCAGGCTGGAATTGATGATCATCTTCTTGCAGATGTAGCAGGGGAAGGCGTCGATGGGCTTATCCGCTCCCGGCGCGCTCCCGTAGATGTACATGTCGCCGCCGAGCAGGCTCACCCCGGCCCGGGCGGCGTTGATGATGGCGTTCTGTTCGGCGTGGACGCTCCGGCAGAGCTCGTAGCGCTGGCCGTGCGGGATCCCCAGTTTGTCGCGCAGGCAGAAGCCGTGCTCGAGGCTGTCTTTTGTCTTGCGGGGAGCGCCGACGTACCCTGTGGAAATGATCTGGTCGTCGCGGACGATGATGGCGCCGATGGCCCGCCGGAAGCACGTGCTCCGGTTGGCCACCTCCTTGGCGATCCCGAGGTAATAGAGATCCTTGGACACACGTTTGGGAGTCATAGGAATTTCTCCAGTTTGCGGCGCAGGTCCTCGATGGTCCCGTCGTTCCAGACGAGATAGTCAGCCGCCGCCATGCAGGCTTCGAGCTGCTGCGCCGCCGCGCCGCCCGCCCGCTCCTCCTCCTCTTTCTTCCGGAACTCCTCGAGCGTGGCCGCGGATTCGTCGCGGCCGCGGGCCGCCACCCGGCCGAACCGGAGCTCGACCGGAGCGTCGAGAGCCAGGAGGACGAAATCCTTCCGGGTCCGGAAATAAGCGACCTCGAGCATGTTCCGTATGCTGTCGATGACCGTCGGCCCCGTCACCCGGTCCATCGTGCGGCGGGCCAGGATGTCCGGGCCGAAGGCCGCCCGGAGTTCGTTCCCGGCCCGGATCAGGTTGTCCCGCGTGGCTTCCAGGCCGCGGGCCCGGAGCTCGTCGCGGAGGATGTCCGAGAGCGAGGCATAGGCATAACCTCTGGCCTTGAAAAAGGCGGCTGTCTCGCCTTTGCCGGCGCCATTCGTGCCGGTCAGCCCGATGAGCCTCGGCTTGTTCTTCATTTTTTGAGGATCCGCGGCAATCCCTTGACGTAGTTCAGGAGCGAGCTCGTCGACCTGATCCTGGGCCAGTTCGGCAGAAGCCCCCACGCGGCCCGCAGCTTCGCTCCGAGCGAAGGACCGTGGAAAAGCGGGATGGCCTTCTCGAACATGTTGGCCAGGCTCCGGTCGTAAGGATACCACCAGGGCTGGGACTTTTTGCCGATGAAGTCCAAACTGACGTATTTAATATTGACCAGCTCATGGAGCCCGAAGGGCCCATGGCAGCGGCCCATGCCCGTCTGCTTGATGCCACCCCAGATGGCGCGGGGCTCGACGAACGAGAACATGTGGTCGTTGACGGTCACGGAGCCCGCCTCCAGCCGTTCTGCGAACCACTCGGCCCGCTTCCGGCTCCGCGTCCAGACCGAGGCCGTCAGGCCGTAGTGGCTGTCGTTCCCCAGGGCCACGGCCTCCTCGGGGGAGTCGAAGGGCATGATCGGGAGGGTGGGGCCGAAGGTTTCCTCGGTCATGACTTTCATGGTGTGGTCGACGCCTGCGAGGACGGTGGGCTCGACGAAATAGCCGGGGAGGGTCCCGATCCTTTTCCCGCCGGCGAGGATGCGGGCGCCCTTGGCCCGGGCATCCTCGATATGTTCCATGACGACCTCGAGCTGGCCGGCGTTGGCCATGGGGCCCATGCCGACGCCGTCGTCCAGCGGGTTCCCCACCCTGATTTGCCGCGTAAGGTCGAGGATCCTGGCCGTGAACTCGTCGGCGAGAGGCCGCGCCACGTAAACACGCTCCACCGAGCCGCAGCTCTGGCCGCAGTTCATGAAGGACGCCCAGACGGCCCCCCGGGCGGCCCGCTCGAGGTCGGCATCCTTCAGGACGATCATGGGGTCCTTGCCGCCGAGCTCGAGGGTCGCGTTGGTCAGATTCCGGCTGCAGAGCTCCATGATCCGCTTGCCGATGCCGACGCTTCCCGTGAACATGACGGTCTGGACGTCGGGATGGACGATCATGGCCTCGGCCTGGGGCACGCGGCACACGACGACGTTGAGGACACCGGCCGGCAGGCCCGCCTCGAGGAAGACCTCGCCGAGGAGGAGGGCAATGAGTGGCGTCGTCGTCGAAGGCCGGAGGACGACCGTGTTGCCCACAGTCAGAGCGCTGATGACGTCGCTCGTGGGAATGAGGAGGGGGAAATTCCAGGGGGAGATGACCAGGGTCGGGCCGAGCGGATGATAGTGGAACGAGCTCTTCTTGTTGTAGAAGAGCGGCACGTGATGCGGGGTCCGGTGGGGCTGGAGGAGGCGCTCCTGGTTCGCGGCGTAGTAGCTCAGCGCCTGGAGGGAGCCAAAGACCTCGACGGCCAGCGACTCGGGGTAGGGCGAGCCCTTCTCCATGGTGACGAGCCGGCCGGCTTCCTCCGCCCGGCGGGCTAGGATCTTCTCGGCCCGCTTGAAGATCTCCCCTTTCTTTTTCGGCGGCAGGTCACGCCAGAGCGGATAGGCGTCCTTGGCCGCTTGGATAGCCCCTGCGCACAGCTCCCCGGAGGCCAGGCTGACCTCCCCCACGGGCTCGAGCGTCGCGGGATTCTCGGAAACGAGCTTTTCGGCCGTCTCGACGCGTTCGTTCCGGATGATCAGTCGTCCGTCCATGTTGTCAGAACCGTCCTTTCACGAACCTCCGGCACCAGGTGAAAAAGAGGCAGGGATAAGCGTCCCAGATCAAATCGGGCCGGAACATGGGGTTCAGGATCCCGGCTTTGAGAAAGAACCAGAGCACGATGTCCTTATGCTTGGGCGGACAGCCGGGGACACGGCCTTTCCGCCGGGCCTCGAGTTTTCCCTGGACTTCCGTGCATGAGCCCACGAGCATGACTTTATCGGCCCGGACGTCGCCCGCGTACTTTCCGATAACGACCGTCCACTCCGGGAGCTTCTCCCAGAGCTTGGGCTTGCGGTCCTTGATCATGTAGAGCCAGTCGACGAACACGCCGTGGCAGCCGCCGCGGCAGTACGGCACGCCGCTCAGGATCTTCATGGGCGTCCTGAGGTCGTCCGCGTGGATGAAGCCGGTCTCGAGGCCCTCCGTCTTTTCTCGGGCCTCCGCGAGCGTGATGTCCCCCGTGATTTCGATGTCCTCCAGGCTCGTCGGACCGTAACCCCGTTCGCGAGCCAGCCGGACGTGATCGATCTTCTCGGGATCGAGACGCAGGATGCGGGCGCACACGGCGTCGTGGGCCACCGGATTCGAGGCCATGATGACTAGGCCGAGGTGCCGGCCGTGCTGGGTCAGGTGGTTCCCGCCGCTCGAGATTTCGATGGCGTCGGTGGCGATGAATTCCGGCCGGCCGACCTCGAGGAGATCGACGATCTTCTCGTCGAGATCGTAATGATGGTGCCACATGCGCTCCCGGTCGCAGAGAATGCCGACGTTGAGCTTGACGGCGGCCGTTATCCCCTGGGTCAGGGCGTTGGTCTTCAGCTTCGGGGCGTAGATCAGGAAATCCCGGTCGACGATGGCCCGGCCTGTCCGGATCGAGGAATGGACTTTGCCCTTCTCGAGCGACACGCGGACCTTGCGGTCCTCTTCGAGCGGGAGGATCCGGACCCGGTGGCCTTTCCTGAGCTTGTAGTAACCGGCGCGGCGGAACATGCGCGACGTGGGGATACCCGCGCCGCTCTTCTCCGTGACGATGACCCGGCTCGTTTCCGGCGCCGTGTCCTCGATCGCCCCGAGGAGACCGTCCATGAACTCGGCCCGCGTGAATGCGCTGGGGGTCAGCTTGGGATGGGACATGACGATGTTGGGCTTGACGGTGATCCGCCCGCGGACCCGGCCGGCGAGGCCGAGCTCCGCGATTCCCTCCCGGATGACACCGCGGATGAGTGCCGGGTCATAGTCCGGGACCCGGCGGAGGATGACTTTCGCTTTCTCGCTCATTTATCCGGCCGGGGTTTCCTTGGGAGCTTCGGCCTTGGCTTTTTGGCGTCCCACGAGGAGGGCGATCAGGATGCTCAGGCCGTAGAGGACCAGCATGGGGATGGCGACGATGCACTGGTTGACCCAGTCCGGGGAGGGCGTGATGACGGCGGCGATGACGAAGATGGCCAGGACGGCGTACTTGAAATTCTTGACCATCCACTTGGCCGTCAAGACGCCCATCTTGGCCAGGAGGAAGACGAGCGCCGGCGTTTCGAAGGTGGCGGCGACGCCGAGCAGGACCTTGAGGGCGAGGCCGAAGTATTCATCGACGGTGATGACCGGCTGGAAGTCCTTGCCCACGGACAGGAAGAACTGGCAGGCGAAGGGGAAGACGACGAAATATCCGAAGACCGCTCCGATGGCAAAAAAGACGGTAGTCATGAGGACGAACGGGACGACGTATTTCTTCTCCTTCTGGTAGAGCCCGGGCGCGATGAAGTACCAGAGCTGGAGGAAGACGAAGGGCGAGGTGAAAAAGATGGAGGCCATGAAGGCTAGCTTGACGTACATCATGAAGGGGGCCGTCAGCGTCGTGAAGGCGAGCTTGGTCCCCGGCGGCAGGTACAGGGTCACGGGCCGGGCCAGGATGGCGTACAGTGGCTTGGCGAAAATCCAGCAGGGGATGAACCCGCCGACGACGGCGATGGCGGAGTAGAACAGCCGCTTCCGGAGGTCCTCCAGATGCTCGAGGAAGGTCATCTCATCCGGAGATTTTCGACCCTTCCCCATGCTCATCTTCGACCGCGTTTTTTTGAGGTTCCGGGCCTCCGGCCGGGGGGCTCTTCGGCGGGGCCTCCTCCGGCGCCGGCGGTTTCTCCGCCCCGTCGTAGGGACTCGGCACGGCCGGGGCCTTGACCGACCCCTTGATCTCGTTCTTCAGGTCCGTGATGCCCGTAGAATCAGCGATTCCCCGGATGCCATCCCTGAGGGTGTTGACTCCGGATTGGAGATCCCTGCCGACGTCCTTGATCTCCGAGGCGTTGATTTCGTCCTCGATCCTCCCCTTGATCTCGTCCGAGGCTTTTTTGAACTCCCGGATGGCTTTGCCGACCGACTTGCCGATCTCGGGGAGTTTCTTGGGGCCGAAAACGAGCAGGGCGATGATGAAGATGAGGATGAGTTCCGTGGGCCCGACGCTTCCGAACATGGTTCCTTCTCAGCCTCAATTATACCACGGCAACTATATGCGCCCCCCCGAGTTTAGTCAAGGCAAGGAGTCGCTGGGGGGGGAGGGGACTGGCTTTCACTCCAGAGTGCGTCTTACGCTAAGCCGCACATGACGTTCCAGCCAGTCCTCTCCGCCCCCCAGCATCCCCGTCAGCTTTACTTTGGCGGGGGGCTTTGGTAATATGAATTTCCGCTTAAAACCATGAAAAAGCGCGTCATCCTGCTCCTCGTCGCGGTCGTCCTCGTCCTGCAGCTGCCGTCCCACAACCAGGACCAGTGGGCCGCCGCCCTCGAGAAGGTTCGCGATATCGCCGGGGTCCTCGAGTCCGGCTACTATAAGCCCCTCGACGAACAGCAACTCGCCTATGCCTCCATCCGGGGGACCTTGGACACCCTCGACCCCCATTCCTACTTCCTGGACCCCGAGAGCTTCTCCCGCCAGAGGGAAGAATACACCGGGAAATATTACGGCCTGGGCATCCAGATCCAGAAACAGGGCGATAACATCGTGGTCGTGGCGCCGATCGAAGGCGCCCCGGCCTGGCGCCTGGGCGTCCAGTCCGGCGATATCATTTCCCAGATCAACGGGGAGAGCACGGTCCCCATCTCGAGCTTCGAGGCCATGCAGAAGCTCCGCGGGGAGAAGGGGACCAAGGTCACGATCACTATCGTCCGCGACGGGCTGGACAAGCCGCTCGAGCTGACCATCACCCGCGAGGAGATTCCGCTTCTGAGCGTGCCGTACTCCTTCATGCTGGATAATGGCGTCGCCTATGTCTACATCCGCAACTTCGCCAAGGAGACGCCCCGCGAGCTCGAAGCCGCCCTGTCCAAGCTCAAAGACCAGGGCATGAAGAGCCTGATCCTGGACCTCCGCTCGAACACCGGAGGCCCCCTCGTCCAGTGCATCGAGGTGGCCAACCTCTTCTTCCCCGCGCGGACCTTCATCGTATCCATGAAAGGCCGGAATCCGGCCTATGACCGGGAGTTCCGGGCCGAAGGGGACGGGCCGTACGATAAACTGCCGCTTATCGTCCTGATCGACCAGGGCACGGCCAGCGCCTCGGAGATCGTCAGCGGGGCGGTCATGGACCACGATAGGGGCCTCATCGTCGGCGAGGATTCCTGGGGGAAGGGCCTCGTGCAGACGGTGTTCCCCCTGGCGCCGGACGCGGCCGTGGCCCTGACCGTGGCCAAATACCTGACACCGAGCGGCCGCTCCATCCAGCGAGACTATAGCCAGATCGACGACTATCTCCTGCTTGCCAAACGGGCGCCCGACGCCAGCCGCGAAGTCAAGTACACGGACCACGGCCGCAAGGTCCTGGGCCAGGGCGGCATCACCCCCGACTATAAAGTGGATACGCTCCTGAAGCCTTTCACGGGGCGCCTCCGGCTGAGCGGGGCCTTCTTCTCCTATGCCCGGAAGTTCATCCAGCACCAGACCGACCTCGGCAAGATGTTCGTCTTTCCGCAGGACCCGAAAGGGCCGGAGACCACGGGACCCGGAAAGATCATCGTCGGGACCACGTTCGTCGCGAACGCGGCCGTCATCGAGGATTTCCGCAAATACATGAAAACGCGCAACGTCGACTACGACGAAAAAACGTTCAAGGACGCGGAGGAGGAGATCCGGAAGGAGATCGAGAGGGAAACGACCAGCGCCCTCTGGGGCCTCGAGGAAGGAACGCGGGTGGCCAGGAAATCCGACCCCGCCGTCCTCAAAGCGATCGAGGTCCTGCCCGAGGCCGCCCGGATGGCCGAGGGCAAGTTTTCGGTCCCCGACAAACGGTGAGAAACGGACCATCCTCCATCCGGGGCAGGTCCGCGGGAATCCCCGGCGGAGTCGCCCGGGGCTTTCGAAGGGTCGTCCAGGCGGAAAGGAGTCCGGGATGAAAATCGCTCTCGCTTCCGACCACGCCGGCTATGACCTCAAGACCGCCGTCGCGGATTTTCTCCGCGGACGGGGGATCCTCTTCGAGGACTACGGGTGCGGCCCCGGTGAATCCGTGGACTACGTGGATTACGGCGCCAAGGCGGCCCGGGCCGTCGTCGAGGGCGTCTGCGACCGGGCCATCCTCGTCTGCGGAACGGGGATGGGCATGGGTATCGTCGCCAACAAGTTCAAGGGCCTCCGGGCGACGCCCTGCTGGAGCGAATATGCCGCCGAGATGAGCCGGAAGCACAACGACTCGAACTGCCTGACATTGGGCGGCCGGACGCATTCCCCCGAGCTCGCGGGGCGCATCGTCGGGATCTGGCTTGAGACGGAGTTCGAGGCCGGCCGCCACTCCCGGCGGATCGGAAAAATCCGCGACATCGAAAACGTGAACTTCAAATAGACGACCGGCCGTCGGTGAGGAGTCAGGGAATGGCATCATTGCATGAGAAAGCGAAAGCCCTGGCCGCCAAGGTCGAGCGAAACAGCGCCTGGCGCCAGACGGAATGCTTCAACCTCATTCCCTCGGAGTCGACACCCTCCCTTCTCGTCAAAATGTGCGAGGTCGCGGACCCCTCGGGCCGCTACGCCGAGCACCGGACCATGAAGGGGGAGGAGGTCTATTTCTACCAGGGCATCGATTTTATCCGGGAGGTCGAGGCCGAAGCCCAGCGGGAGCTCGAGCGATATTTCGGCTGCACGGACGTCGAACTGCGCCCGGTCAGCGGTCAGATGGCCAACGAAGTCGTCTTCAAGGGCCTGGTCAAGTTCGTCAACCGCGGCAAGGCGGAGCATCAGCTGTCCCGCAGGCTGCGGCTGGTCATGAACAACGACCTCATCTACGGCGGCCACCTCAGCGCGCAGCCCATGGGGGCCCTGTTCAATTTCGTGGAGGAAGACCCCGGGACGGGCAAGGAGCGGGTCGTGAGCTTCCCCGTCCTCAAGGAGAATCCTTACAAGCCGGACGTCCGAAAACTCGGCCAGCTCCTCGACGAGCTCCGGCCCGAGCTCTTCGTCTTCGGCAAAAGCATGTTCCTCTATCGCGAGCCGGTCAAGGCCGTGGCCGATATCGTCCGCGGCTGGAAAGAACGTCCCGTGCTCATGTATGACATGGCCCACGTCCTGGGGCTCTACGGGGCCTTCCAGGCGCCCTTCGCCGAGGGCGTGGACGTCGTCACGGGAAGCACGCACAAGACCTTCTTCGGCACACAGCGCGGCGTCGTGGCCGGGAATTTCCCCAAAGACTCTCCGATCCGGGGCCTTTGGCTGGATATCCGCTCGCGGGCCTTTCCGGGATCGACGAGCAACCATCACCTCGGGACACTGCTCGGACTGCTCATGGCCGCCTACGAAATGAACGAGTTCAAAGACGCCTTCCAGGCCCAGGTTCTGGCCAATGCCAGGGCCTTCGCCCGGGCCCTCAAATCCCATGGCGTCCCGGTCGAGGGAGACGAGGCCGACGGCTTCACCGAGACGCACCAGGTGCTGATCCGGGTCAAGGCGTTCGGGCCGGGGATGGAGATTGCCCGCCGCCTGGAGGACAACAACGTCCTGACCAATTATCAGGCCCTTCCCGGGGATGTCTCGTTCCTCGAGTCGAGCGGCGTCCGCCTGGGCGTTCAGGAAATGACGCGTTTCGGCATGCGGGAGAAGGATTTCGATGTGCTGGCCGGGCTCATGGCCGACATTATCGTCCGGAAGATGAACGCCAAGGATGCCGTGGCCGCGTACCGCCGGAATTTTCTGACCATGGGGTATTGCCTGCCGGCCGAGCAGGCGTTGCCCCTGGCGGCCCGGGTGCTCGCAAGCGCGATTCCCGGCGCCGGATACGCGGGCCTATTTGTCGACAACCTGCGCCGCGCCGTCGAGAACCGGTGAGGTGGACTTGCATATTTCGCCGCCGCGTGCGACATAAACGGAGGGTGAGACCATGAAGATCCTGATCATCGGTTCGGGAGGCCGCGAGCACGCCCTGGCCTGGAAGATCGCCCAGAGCCCCCACGCCGAGAAGGTGTTTTGCGCGCCGGGCAACGGCGGCACCCGTCTGGTCGGGGAAAACGTGCCCCTCGAGGAGACCGACATCGCCGGGCTTCTCGAGTTCGCGGCCCGGGAGAAGATCGACCTGACCGTCGTCGGGCCCGAAGTTCCCCTCATGCTCGGCCTCGCGGACGAGTTCGAGAAACGCGGCCTGCGGATTTTCGGCCCCTCCAAGAAGGCCGCCGAAATCGAAGGGAGCAAGGTCTTCGCCAAGCAGTTCATGGAGCGCCATAAGATCCCGACGGCCCGCTTCAAGGTCGCTGATTCGTTCGACCAGGCGCAGAAAATCATCGCTTCCGGAGAGTTCGGCTTCCCGATCGTCATTAAGGCCGACGGGTTGGCCGCCGGCAAGGGCGCGGTCGTCTGCCCAAACCAAAGGAAAGCGGACGAGACGGCCGGGGACATGCTCGTCAAACAGAAATTCGGAACGGCGGGGCGGCGGGTCGTCATCGAGGAGTTCCTGCGCGGCCGCGAGGTCTCCTTTATCGTTATCTCCGACGGGACGCGCGTCCAGCCCCTGGTCTCGGCCATGGACCACAAGGCCGCCTACGATGGCGACAGGGGCCCCAACACGGGCGGGATGGGCGCCATTTCGCCCTCCCCGTTCATGAACGAAAAGCTTTTTCACGAGGTCATGGACGGCGTGATCTATCCGGCCGTGACCCGCATGCTCGAGGAGGGCCGGAAATTCAAGGGGGTCCTTTACGCCGGCCTGATGGTCACCGACAGGGGGCCCCGCGTGCTCGAATTTAACGGGCGCTTCGGCGATCCGGAAACGCAGCCCCAAATGCTGCGACTGGAGAGCGACCTGGTCGAACTCCTCTCGGCCGCGGTCGACGAAAACATCCTCAATACGGAGGCCCGCTGGTCCGCGAATCCGTCCGGCTGCGTGGTCGTCGCCTCAGGCGGCTACCCGGTGCGGTACGAGAAGGGCAAGGTCATTTCGGGGCTGGCGGAAGCCGGGGCGGTCCCCGGGGTGACCGTCTTTCATGCCGGGACCAGCTTCGAAGACAACACCTATAAGACAAACGGCGGTCGCGTCCTGGGCGTCTGCGCGGCGGAGTCGACGCTCGAGAAGACCATGACGAAAATCTACGACGCCGTCGGCCGCATACGTTTCGAGGCCATGCATTTCCGCCGCGACATCGGCGGCGTCAAGGAGGAGCGGCCATGAACGTGATGATTTTCCTCGGCAGTGAATCCGACTTTGAGGTCGTCGAAGACGCCCTGAAAATCTTCAAGGAATTCGGCGTCTCCTTCGCGCTCGAAGTGACCTCCGCCCACCGGTCTCCCGACCGGACCCTGGCGCTGGTCAAGGAGGCCGAAGCGCGGGGCGCCGAGGTCTTCATCGCGGTCGCGGGCAAGGCCGCCCACTTGGCCGGCGTCGTGGCCGCGCGCACGGTCCGGCCGGTCATCGGGGTCCCCGTTGAAAGCCCCCCCCTGGCCGGCATGGACGCGCTTTTCTCGACGGTCCAAATGCCCAAGGGTATCCCCGTGGCCGCCATGGCCCTGGGCAAGCCCGGCGGGTCGAACGCGGCCCTCTTCGCCGTCGAGATTCTCGCGCTCAGGAACGAAGACCTCCGGAGAAAGCTCGGCGACTACCGGACACGCATGGCGTCCGCCGTCGAGGCTGGTTCGAAGAAGGTCCAAGAGAAGCTGTGACGCCCTCTTTCGCCATCCGGAACTTCGGTTGCCGTGTCAACCAAGCGGAGGCGTTCGACTGGGCGGAGACGTTCCGCGAGGCCGGGCTCCGGCATGAGGACGATTGGGGCCGAAGTGACCTCGTCCTCGTCAACTCCTGCACGCTGACCAGCCGGGCCGACCGCGATGTCAAGAAATTCATCAGGAAGGTTTCCCGCGAAAATCCGCGGGCCAGGCTCGTCGTCACGGGGTGTTTTGCCGAGCGCGCGCAAGCGGAGGTCCAGGGGATGCCCCAGGTCGTCCTCGTCCTCCCCAACGCGGAGAAACCCGGCCTGGCCGGGCGGGTCATGTCGCTCCTTGGAGGACCGGCGCGCGGAGGGGGCGAGGACCCCGCCTGGTCCGGGGCGCCGTTCCGCTCCCGGGCCCATCTCAAAGTCCAAGACGGATGCGACAACAGGTGCACGTTCTGCATTATCCCGAGCGTGAGGGGAAGGAGCACCAGCCTCGGGGAGGAGGAGGCCGTCGCCCGTGTCCGGAACCTCGTCGGCCGCGGCTTCCGGGAAATCGTCCTCGCGGGAATCCATCTCTCATCGTACGGGGAGGACCGCGTGCCGCCGGGATCGCTCGTCGGGCTTCTCCGCGAGCTCGAGAAAGTCGAGGGGCTGGGCCGTTTGAGATTGAGCTCGCTCGACCCCCGGCGGACCGATACGGCCCTCTTGGAGCACGTCGCGGGAAATCCCAAGATCTGCCAGCACTTCCATTTTTCGCTTCAGCACGCTTCCGGGCGGGTCCTCAGAGAAATGGGGCGGGGCGACGGCGCGGACGCCTGCCTTTCCCTTCTTTCCGCCTTGAGGGAGCGGTCGCCCGACGCTTCGCTCGGCGCGGACATCATCACCGGATTCCCGGGGGAGACGGAGGGGGAATTCGCCTATCTCCGGGATTTTCTCCGGGGGTCGCCGTTGACATACTTCCACGTCTTTTCCTATTCCCGCCGGGCGAGGACTCCGGCCGCCGACAGGCCGCAGGTTCCCGGTTCACTCAAAAAGCTCAGGTCCCTTGCGCTGCGCCGGCTTTCCCAGGAAACGGACTGCGGATTCCGCAGCTCCTTCGCCGGGAGAGTCTTGGATGGAGTCGTGATCCGGCCGGGCGCGGGCCGGAGGGCGCCGCGCGGCGGCGGGACCGACGTCCTGACCGGAAATGCCATCAGGGTGACGGTTCCGTCCTGTCCCGCGCCGGCACGGGACATCGTCCGCGTCCGGATCGACCGCGTATTCCCGCACTCGACAGAGGGGTCGATTATTTATTAATCGCCGATAATGGGTGCTTCATGAACAAAATACACGTCCTCGCGCCCGAGGTGGCCCAAAAGATCGCGGCCGGCGAAGTGATCGAGCGCCCCGCTTCCGTGGTCAAGGAGCTCGTCGAGAATTCCCTCGACGCCGGCGCGACGGACATCCGAATCGAGCTTCTTGAAGGCGGGAAGCGGTCGATCAAGGTCCAAGACAACGGGTCGGGGATGAGCCGGGCGGACGCCGCCGTCTGCTTCCGGCGGCATTCGACGAGCAAGATCGCGGGGGAGGATGACCTCGAGCGGATCACGACTCTGGGATTCCGGGGCGAGGCCTTGGCCAGCATATCGGCCGTCTCGAAGCTCGCCCTGAGGACTTTTGACGGGGCCGAGGAGCGCG
>Ga0326726_10001329_pt1 | contig 22963 bp, 8 predicted proteins | sample MHFenrmetagenome_2_FD_207603 | JGI IMG/M metagenome (GOLD analysis project Ga0326726, IMG submission 207603) | Lab enriched peat soil microbial communities from Michigan Hollow, Ithaca, NY, United States - MHF15MN | ecosystem: Environmental > Terrestrial > Soil > Wetlands > Peat | place: USA... | reverse complement strand
ATTTCAACAGGGATACACATGTCGACATCCTCTGGCGAAATAGCGTAAGCGGATCGAACGTCGTCTGGTACATGGACGGGACGCACTGGATCGGGAGCGCTGTATTGCTCGGAGTATCGGACTTGACCTGGCAAATTGTCGGCACCGGCGACTTCAATAAAGACGGGAATGTCGACCTCTTATGGCGTTATTACGGCGCCGGCGGCTACAATGTTGTCTGGTACCTAAACAACGCGACCTGGATTGGGAGCGCCGAATTGATCGCGGTAGGGGACCTTAATTGGGATATCGCCGGGACCGGGTACTATAACAACGACGGCAACATCGACATCCTCTGGCGCTACAATGCCGTCGGGCTCTACACCTATATATGGTACATGGACGGAACGACCTGGATCGGAGGAGGAAACCTGCCTCCGGTGGTGGACCCGGCCTGGAAGATCGTGAGCCGATAATAACCCTTTTTTAGCACGCGGTGTCCGAGCCTGTGTAATTAGCGTTTAGAACGCACGAGGTGGGCGAACTCGAGGCGCGGCTTGCGGCGATTGAGAAAGCGGCCGATGAGCTCATACATAGGCCTGCGGGCGACCGTTTTAGGTCGGGTGATCTGCTCCCCGTGCCGGACCTGAATTGGAAGATTGTCAGCAGATAATTACACTTTTTGGCCCGCGGCGTCTGAGCCTTTATCTTTTGCCTCTCGGGCTCACGAGGCGGTCGAACTCGAAGCCCGGCTTGCATCCCTTGAGAAGGCAACAGACGAGCTCACCCATGGGATCAGGGCCTGCCTTATCTAATTGGCGAAACTTCAGATTCTTTTTTATTTAGCAGGGTAAAAGCCCCTGCAGCTGTAAGCACCACAACCCCCAATATCCCCTTGGGGGATTTAAAGAAGTCTTTTTTCTTCGTCACTTCGTTTTTTTCTAGTAGGCCCCCAGGCTTGATATAAGCCACGAGCTTGGCCGTTTCATTTTCTTTGAGGTTTATCCCGTAGCCAAGATTAAAATCGCCTCTCGGACATGTCACCCCGACTGCATACCAGCCAGGGTCTATGTTAGAGATTCGATAAGTTCCAGTCTCGTTCGTAGGTGCGCTCGTATATTCCTTCTGAGTTGCAAAGCTCCTAATGCGGATAACCGCTCCCCTTAAGGGGGTTTTCATGTCTTCTTGATAGACGGTCCCGATCAAACTCGCCTTCTTTGCCTCCGGGTTCTCCTCCATTGCTTCCAGTGGGCAGGACAGAAGCGCAAGCATAAGCGCAGCAATCAATGATAGCGAGATGTTTGAAATTCCATATTTGCGCATCAACCTTTCCCTCTCCAAGTTTGCATATTAGCCTTATTGAATGATAGAAACAAGCCTGTTCTTTGTTGACATAAATAGGCTATGCCGATATATATTTGCGTTGTATAAATAATTGATGCCAAAGCTCATGAGGACTTTCGATAAACGGAGTGCACGGAGTGCACGGAGCTTTTGGCGATCACAGTTTCGTACACGTGTTCCTGCCATCTGGTTGGCACTTCAGTGCGCCATACTTCCTCTATTGGCTATTGGCCTTTGCTCCGGGCAGGAGAATCTTCAGCCCCGGATTATCCTAACCGACCAACAATCATTTGAGCTGCCCGGCGGCCTCCTCGCTGAAAGAACCCGAAAACCCGGCTACCGGCTTTCCGGGGCAATTATATACAAGGATCCCGTCCTAATCTCGGTGAACTTAGCCTATTATCGATCGCCCAGCGTTGGCGTGAAGAGAATAGAGCAAGGGAGAATCCCGCTGTCCGAGGCCAAAAAGGACATCGTACCCACGACCGACTTGGAAATGCAAGAGGGCCAATACAGCCTGAATTATGCTGCCGACGTGCAGCTTAAACCTGGACTATCGGTATTCATCATTCAGGCCATTGACAAGAAATCGGGCATCCTCCTTCAGCGCCGCGATTATTGTCTCTATTACGTTCCCTTGTTTTACCGCACAGCTTGGTTCTCCGGGGCGGTAGGTGTGTTGATCATCTCGACGATTTCCGTTTTCTTAGGATTCAGACACCGTCGCCGAGCCCTGCTCATTCGGCGCCGGTTCAACCCTTATATGGCCGGAGCTCCAGTTCTTCGGGAGGATTTGTTCTTCGGCCGAGATCGTTTGCTGGCGAGAATCCTTCAGACAGTCCACAATAACAGCATCATGCTTTTCGGCGAGCGACGGATCGGGAAGACTTCCATCCAACACCATCTGAAGAAAAGGTTGACCAGAATCAAGGACCCCAAGTACTCTTTTTTCGCGGTCTATATCGACCTTCAAGGCACGCCTCAGGAGCGCTTTTTTGCCACGCTCCGCGATGAAATCCTGCTCGAGCTCGAATCCTTGTTGCCAAAAGACTTGATAGAGACTTATGCCTCAAACGGCTCCCAGTACGATTATCGGGAGTTCGTTGGAGATCTTCGTAAGATACTCGATACGCTCTCGGCTCGAACGGACAAGAAAGTCAAGCTCGTCCTGCTAATCGACGAAATCGATCAACTGAACAGCTATGATCCCAGGGTCAATCAGCGCCTGCGGAGCCTGTTCATGCGCAATTTTTCGGAGAACCTTGCGGCTGTCGTTTCCGGGGTGGCCATCAAGAAGAACTGGGAAGGCGAAGGGAGCCCCTGGTACAATTTCTTCGAAGAGGTCGAAGTAAGACCGTTCCAAGAAAAGGACGCCGAAGAATTGATCAAGCGGCCTATCCGGGGAGTATTTCGGCTCCAGAGAGGAGTGACGGATAGAATCATTTCTCTCACGGGGTGCAAGCCATACTTGATTCAACAAATGTGTATCGAACTTGTGAACAGAATGTACGAACAGGGACGTAAAGTCATCATGATGTCTGATGTCGAGGCGCTAGGAAGGCCGGAGAATACATAAAGTATGTCCGAAGTACCGTTCGTCGTCGGCCAATGGGTCCGGGCGGAGAAGTTTTACGGACGTTCCTCGCTAATCCGCGAGATACTAGAAGGCCCTCGCAACTGGCTTTGGGTACTCGGCACACGGCGCTCGGGGAAGACTTCCTTGCTCAGGCAGGTCGAGTACGTGACGGAACCGGAAGGCTCCGGCTATTTCCCGCTGTTTTGGGACCTTCAAGGTGCGGCGAGCCCTCGCGAGCTCCACTTAAGCTTTCATGATGCCTTGCTCGATGCCGAAGAGAGGTTCTCTTCTGTGGGCGTGGGCATCGAACAGGGCCAGGACTTGGATCTGTTTAGCTCCTTGGGCAGGATCCGCCGCCAGCTTCGCACGAGCGGCCGCCGCCTTCTTCTGCTTTGCGACGAGGTCGAGGAGCTCATCGGTCTCGGGAAGCTCGACCCTTCATTGCTTGGGAAGCTCAGGCACGCCATGCAATCGACCACGGACCTCCGCTCCGTCCTGGCGTCGACGATCCGGCTTTGGGCCTTGACCCAACAGACGAGCGATACATCACCATTTCTCCACGGATTCACTCCTCCGCTCTATATCGAAAGCCTTTCGGACGAGGAAGCCCGTGCGCTCATCGCGCAGGCGCAGCTTCCCAACGAGTCACGCCCCGGCATCGATAAGTCCACGGTTGATAGGATCAAGGACGTCTGCGATAACCATCCCTACCTGATTCAGGTCCTCTGCAAGAGTTTCTTGGAGCTTGAAAGTCTGGACGAAGCGATCGAGCAAGTCGCGGGCGATCCCATGATCAGCTACTTCTTTTCCGTCGATTTCGAAATGCTGACCGAGAGCGAAAAGAGAATCTTGAGTGTCATCGCCGGCCAGGGAGCCTCGTCAAGCAATCTGCGTCACGGGGAGCTATCCCAAGATTCGTCAACGGTCGGGGCAAGCCTTCATCGACTCGAACACCTGGGTTACCTGCGCCGGGATCAGGAGCGTCGTTTCACGCTTGCCAACTACTTTTTTCGGCGCTGGCTCGGTGTCCGAAAGGACGATTTGCGTGTGAATCAACGAGCGCTCGAGTCCACCCTCAGCATCAAGACCCAGCCGCGACAGCTTGATGGCCGTTATGACCTCCTTGAGCGGGTGGGAAGCGGGGCCCAAGGTGTAGTTTATAAGGCGCTCGACAAACTGCTCGGGGCCACCGTAGCAATTAAAGTGTTGAAACCCGAGAGCACCGTGAACGGAGAATCCGTTGACAGGTTGAGGCGAGAAATAATTCTTGCCCGCGATATTGCCCACCCGAATGTAGTCAGAATGTACCATTTGGGAGAATCCGACGGCATGACCTATCTCATTATGCAGTGGATCGATGGGCCGGTGCTCTCCAAATTGATTGCTCAGAATGGCCCGTTGCAACTCTCTTATGCCATCCAGATCGCCGAAAAAACCGCCTCAGCTTTGGCGGCCGCCCATGCCATTAAAGTCCTTCACCGTGATATCAAGGCGTCGAATATCCTGATCGACAGCGCGGGGGAACCTCACCTTGCCGATTTCGGTCTAGCGCAACTGATCGCAGACACAACACAGACGGGGCAAGGTATCTTCCTGGGAACACCGGATTACGCTTCACCGGAGCAAGCAGAAGGCCGGCCTCTCGATGAGCGCTCGGATATTTATTCACTCGGGGTAGTAATGTTTGAAATGGTAACGGGAAGGCGGCCGTTTATCGGCAGGTCTGTTGGAGAAGTTTTGGAGCTCCATCGGAAAGGAATTCCGCCGGATCCAAGTGTTCTGAGACCTGAGATTCCGGAGCCGTTATCCCGGCTGATACTGGATTGCCTTGAGAAAGACGCCGTTCGACGGCCTCAAAAAGCTTGGATATTGGGTGCTGCTCTCCAAAAAATTCACTGATCCTTAAACCGGGCAGCGTTGTCATTGATATCTATTAGTCTTTTTTCTTGCTGACTTTGTCCCAGTCCTATTATTAACGTTGCTTGGTTAGTGAAATGCGGACAGGATTGATTTCCCTTAAACTATGGTTTCCAATGACGAGACTAGGCTGGGAGGAATTAGCGACAGGAAAACAGGGAAGGAGATCAAGCGACAAACCCGCCGGAAGTTTACAGCCGACGAGAGCACACATAGGCCAAGAGGGAGGCTGTTTTAAGGCTAGGAAAGGCACCCAGGAGGTTCTAAGCAGGCCGAACGGCCCAGCTTCTCTTTCCCCCCAGTGCTCACGCAGATGTACCATTCCACTATCAGGCGCGGGATACCTTCGGGGCATATGCTCTGTCACGCCACAAGCGCTTGACTAGAACTCTGCTAAGCGATATTCTCAGACAACCTAGGGAACCGGAAAGCAAAAAGCTCAACGCAAGGATTGCCTAGGGCATTCAGCGGATAACGCCCGATGGAGAGGGGAACCAATGGACCGCTTTTTCGTGAAGTCTTTCATTCTTTTTCTCCTTTTAGCTTCTTTATCGGGGACGACCTTTCTGAGTCCCAAGCAGGATGTTAGTTTAGGGCCTGAAAAGGTGGCTGGGGCCCTTGGCCCCAAGCCCGGTCCCACGGGATTCGAGCAGAGCGTGTCCGAGTCTTCGGGTCTGCAGCAGTACACGGCCGGGGGGCACGTGCTCGGATTCCGGAAAGCTGGGGTGGTCATCGCATCCGGGAGCCATGCCGTTAAGGTGGAGTTCGTCAATGCCCGTTCGGTTTCGCCCGTCGAAGAGGGGAAACCGTCGGAATCCGTGAAAAGCCATAAGACCGCGCAGCCGCTAGGGAGAGTTACCTATCCCAATCTTTGGGACGGGGTTACCCTTATCTACGAGAAGAGCGAATCTGGGGTGGTCGAGAGCACATACCAGATTCAGCCGGGAAGAGCTAAAGCATCTAATCCCGTTGACCAAATCCGGCTCCGTTACAACGTACCGGTCAAGGTAGACGAAAACGGGGACTTAGTGCTGTCATTGGCGACAGGCGAGATGAAAGAGACGCGACCCGTGGCTTGGCAGGAGGTTTCGGGGACAAAAGTAGCGGTAGAGGCCGGATTCCGTCTTATGGGCGAGCATGAAGCTGGATTCAAGGTTGGGGCCTATGATCCTCAATATCCGTTGATAATAGACCCTGTGCTGAGCTGGAACACCTTCCTCGGGGAGAACGGAAATGATCGTGGCTATGGTATCGCCTTAGATACTGACGGGAATTCCTATGTGACCGGCTATTCCGCAACGACCTGGGGCTCACCTCTCAGGCCCTATTCTTATGGCAATGATGTCTTTGTGGCCAAGCTGAACGCGAACGGTACTCTGCTGTGGAACACCTTCCTGGGAGATTGGGGAGATGATCAAGGCTACGGAATCGCCATAGACACGAACGGGAATTCCTATGTGACCGGCTATTCCGCAACGACCTGGGGCTCGCCTCTCAGGCCCATATCTGGATTCCTTGATGTTTTTGTGGCCAAGCTGGATACGAACGGCACCCTGCTGTGGAATACCTTTCTGGGAGGAGGGGAAATTGACGCGGGCTACGGAATCGCCATAGACACGAACGGAGAGTCCTATGTGACAGGAATTACCGCAACGACCTGGGGCTCGCCTCTCTCGCCTTATTCTGGAAGCTATGATGTTTTTGTGGCCAAGCTGGACACGAACGGCACCCTGCTGTGGAATACCTTCCTGGGAGGAGGGGGATATGATCAAGGCTACGGAATCGACTTAGATACGAACGGGAATTCCTATGTGACCGGCTATTCCGTACTGACCTGGGGCTCGCCTCTCTTGCCTTACTCTGGGGGCAATGATGCTTTTGTGGCCAAGCTGGATACGAACGGCACCCTGCTGTGGAATACCTTCCTGGGAGGAGGGGGATATGATCAAGGCTACGGAATCGACTTAGATACGAACGGAGATTCCTATGTGACCGGAATTACCGCAACGACCTGGGGCTCGCCTCTCTTGCCTTACTCTGGAGGCACTGACGTTTTTGTGGCCAAGCTGGATACGAACGGCACTCTTTTGTGGAATACCTTCCTGGGAGGAGGAGGAGATGAGTATGGCTATGGAATCGCCATAAACACGAACGGGAGTTCCTATGTGGCTGGCAATTCAACTGAGACCTGGGGCTCGCCTCTCTTGCCTTATTCTGGAAGCAATGATGTCTTTGTGGCCAGGCTGGACGCGAACGGCACTCTTCTATGGAATACCTTCCTGGGAGGGGAGCTAGTTGATATGGTCCACGGAATTGCTTTAGATACGAACGGAAACTCTTATGTGACCGGCTATTCCGCAACGACCTGGGGCTCGCCACTCTTGCCTTATTCTGGAAGCAATGACGCCTTCGTGGCCAAGATCAGCAACCCTGCGCGCGTGGATTTCAACGGAGACGGGCAGGAGGACATCCTCTGGAGGTATTACGGCTCGGGCGGCTACAATCGCGCTTGGTTCCTCGGGAACTCCGAGCAGGCGGGCCTGCCGCTTCTTGCGGGGGTAAGCCCTCAGATGGGCGTGGAGGCGACAGCCCCATTTTCCGGGAACAAGGCTAGAGGGAAGGCCATCGGGAACGACCGTGCAAGGAGCTTGCTCACGAACCGGCCGAACAAGTCGCAGCTGAAGGGTGGCCAGGACGTCATGGGCAGCATAAACAGGCGAGGTGCCGGGGTTGGAACGGTCGATGATCCTCGCAAGGCGGGCGGGGTTTATCCCGGGGCCTCTCTTATGCGCGTGGCCGACCCGAGGTATGTGAATCTGGCCGTCACACCTATGACCTCCACAGACCATCCTGCTGCAATCGCCTCGGCCCCAACCTGGCTTGGGGGCGCCGACCTGCTGCCGGTCGGCGATGTGTACTGGTGGATCGTGGGGATGGCGGACTTCAATAATGATTCCCATGTCGACATCTTATGGCGCAACATGAGCAGCGGCTCAAACGTCGTCTGGTACATGAACGGGACGGAATGGACGGGGAGCGCCGAACTCCTCACGGTTGGCGATCTGTACTGGGAGATCGTGGGGACCGGCGATTTCAACAATGACACTCATCCCGACATCCTCTGGCGTAATGCCGCCAACGGTACTAACGTCGTCTGGTACATGGATGGGACGACCTGGATCGGGAGCGCCGTTCTGCTCGGAGTTTCGGATCCAGCCTGGGAGATCGCCGGGACAGGGGACTTCAACAATGACGGTCATGTCGATATCCTCTGGCGCTATAACCAGTATGGCGGTTACAACGTTGTCTGGTACATGAACGATGCGGCCTGGATCGGGAGCGCCGACTTGATCTCGGTAGCGGACCTGAGTTGGGAAATCGCCTATACAGGTGATTATAACAACGACGGCAAAATCGACATACTCTGGCGCTACATGTGGACCGGCTCCACCTATATTTGGTACATGGACGGGGTGACATGGATCGGCGGCGGGGACCTGCTCCAGGTGTCGGACACGACCTGGAAGCTCGTGCCCGGCTGCAGGATTTGGTGATCCCAAGCTTATTGACAGAGAAGCCCCTTCTGCCGCACGATGGGGACGATGTCGTTTCCTGGAAATGTCCGTTGGGTCTCATTTCCGATCCTGGCGTTTATCCTGATCCTCGTTCTCCTCGCAAGTCGCCCATTTTTGGATCAGCGGGTTTCCGCGGATAGCGAGTTCGATGGGGTCCCGGCCAGTGCCATCGCTGGTTGCCCCGTCTTTCCTTATGACAATATCTGGAACGTGCCCGTGGACACCCTTCCGGTCGCCGCCAATTCGGCTGCTTATGTCAACACGATTGGTGTCGGCAAAACCATGCACGCCGATTTCGGCTCCGGCACCTGGGACGGAGGGCCGATCGGGATTCCTTTCGTTGCCGTCCCAGGCACCCAGGCCCGCGTCACCGTCACGTTCGAATACGCCGACGAGAGCGACCCCGGCCCTTATCCTATCCCTCCAAATGCGCCGATTGAAGGGGGGCCGGACAGCTCCGGCGACCGCCATGTCCTTGTGGTGGATCAGGATAACTGCATCCTCTATGAACTTTTCGACGCCTGGCCGCAGGCCAACGGGAGCTGGCAGGCTGGCTCAGGGGCCATCTTCAATTTTCGCTCGAACGCCTTGCGGCCGACTGGCTGGACCTCCGCCGACGCGGCCGGCCTACCCATACTGGCCGGGCTGGTGCGATACGACGAGGTCGCTGCCGGAGAGATCCGGCACGCCCTCCGCTTCACGGCGCCCCAAACCCGCCAGGCATATGTCTGGCCGGCGCGCCACTATGCCTCCTCTCTCACGGGCTCACAGTATCCCCCGATGGGCCAGCGTTTCCGGCTCAAGGCCAGCTATGACATCTCAGGATTCGCCCTGGAGGTGCAGGTCATTCTCGCCGCCCTGAAGAAATATGGCATGATCCTGGCCGATAATGGTTCGGCCTGGTATCTTTCAGGCGCCCCTGACGAGCGCTGGGATAACGATGACCTCCATCAGCTCACCCAGATTCCCGGCAGCGCCTTCGAAGCGGTGGACGAGTCCTCCCTGATGATCGATCCGGACTCTGGCCGAGCGCGTACCAGTGCAGCTATAAAAGACTTCAACGGTGACGGCCAGGAAGACATCCTCTGGCGGTATTACGGCTCGGGCGGCTATAACCGTGCCTGGTTCCTCGGGAACTCCGAACAAGCGAGCCTGGCGCATGCTGGGGTAGGCCCTCAGATGACCGTGGGTTCGGCAGCCCAATTTGCCGGGGACCGGGCTACAGGGAAAGCCAATAGAAACCGGCAAGATAGTGAGATGATTTCGAATCGGCCGAAAAAATCGCTGATTAAGGGGGGCCAGGACGTGGTGGGCTTAATGAGCAGGCAAGCTCTGCGTTCGGTCTCCATCGACGATCCCCGTAAGGCAGGGGGGAAGATGACCGAGCCCTCTAAGATAACCATTGCAGATCCTCGGCAGGTTGGGCTTGCTCAGGAGGACTCTTCGAACGCGCTCGCCAAGTTGGCCTCTACTCCAAGCTACTTGGGAGGGGGCGATGTGATGCCGGTCGGCGATTTGAACTGGCAGATCGTGGGATTGGGAGATTTCAATAACGATACGCATGTGGATATCCTGTGGCGCAATATCTCCACTGGCTCGAACGTCGTCTGGTTTATGAACGGGACGCAGTGGACTGGGAGTGTCGAGCTTCTCCAGGTATCCGATCTGAACTGGAAGATCGTTGGCACCGGGGACTTCAACAAGGATACACATGTCGACATCCTCTGGCGAAATAGCGTAAGCGGATCGAACGTCGTCTGGTACATGGACGGGACGCACTGGATCGGGAGCGCGGCCCTTCTCGGGGTGATCGATCCGAACTGGCAGATCGTCGGGACAGGGGACTTCAATAAAGACGGGAATGTCGACATCCTCTGGCGCTATAACGGTGCCGGGGGCTATAACGTCGTCTGGTACCTCAACAATGCTGCTTGGACGGGAAGTGCCGAGCTCATTCCGGTGGGGGATCTGAGCTGGCAGATCATGGGGACAGGGGACTACAACAACGACGGAAGCATCGATATCCTCTGGCGCTATAACGGGACCGGAGGCTACAACTATGTCTGGTATATGAATGGGGCGACTTGGACCGGTGGCGCCGACTTGCTTCCGGTCCCTGATCTGAACTGGAGGATCGTCAGCCGATAGGGAGCCGTCCCCCGCTATGCCCGTTCGAGCCAGGCCCTCTTCTCTCTTCTGGCCTGCCAGATCCTTGCTCTCCACTTTGGGCAGATAGGGCCGTTCTTCCGTCCACATAGTGGAGGAATGGCTATATCGCGGAAGCGGACGTCCAGCGTTGCCCTCAGATGACAAAATAGGACATTTAGTGACATTGAGGAATTCGCATTGACAAACTGGTTCGCAGGTTCTTAGCTGACGGAGGGGCGTTTCTCCCGCAAGGAATCCGTTTGAGGAGGAGGAAGAAAGATGGGCATCTTCTTCAAGAAAGCCGTCCTTTTCGGGATCATCAGCGCTTTGATTATTCCTGGACTAATGCCTCAACAGTATTCTGCTTTGCGAGACCATGGCACCGGCCTCATTCCCCTGGACTCCACTCAGGTCGATGAAATCATCCGAAACTGGCCGCGTGTGAGCAAGGCCAATGTCAACTGGCTGGGCTTTGAGCGCATCAACGGTGTCAGGGTTAAAAAAGGCAAGTCGCGCCTTGGGCCCGAGGTCATCAGGCCCGTCGGCCATGAACTTGAGAGCTTGATCGGGCCGACCGGGGCGCCTCAGTCGTTTGGCTCGAGCGCCGGCCTCGGCGCCGACCGTCCAACATTCATCGACAACAGCATATTGAAATATTTTCCTCCAATTAGAAACCAAGGAAGCATCGGTTCGTGCGTGGCCTTTTCGACAACCTATACACAACTCTCCTATATGACGGCATTCCAGCGGAACCTGGATATCCGAAGCGATGTTGACAACACGAACAAGTATTCTCCGAAATGGACCTATAATATGGTCAACGGAGGGACGGACGCGGGGTCTACCTTTTCCAGCAACTACGATCTCCTCGAACGGCACGGGGCCTGCACCTGGGCCCAGTTCCCCTATGATACCGACTACCGCACTTGGCTTTTAGATCCGTCCGCATGGATGGACGCCTTGAACGTCAGGTCCAAACCGACGCAATATGTCTATAGTGTCAGCACCGATTCGGGGCTCGAGCTAACGAAGGACCTCCTCGCGAACGGATATGTCCTGGTCTTCGGGACCTATATGTACTCTTGGCAGTACAAGACCGTCCAGGACGATCCCTTGACCACGGATGATGACGGTCAGGCCGGAAAATCGGTCTGCTATTGGCTTAATGGGACTTCCGGCGCGCATGCCATGACGATCGTCGGATACAACGATGCGATCTGGACTGACATCAATTCCAACGGCATCATCGACGGCGGCGAAAGGGGCGCGTTCCGTATCGCCAATTCTTGGGGGAACTCGTGGGGCGACGGTGGCTTCGTCTGGTTGGCCTATGATGCCTTGAGGAGCTCCTCAGCGGTTCCCGGCGGTCCGTCGTCAGGACGGGTGGCGGCTCTCCAGTCGGACATGATCTTCATTCTGACGGCGCGCGACAATTATTCTCCGTTGATGGTCGCCGAGTTCACGCTCAATCATGCGAAGCGCGGTCAGCTTGGGATGGAGTACGGCTTTTCCGATACCTCGCAGACCACACCGACCTCGACTTGGACTCCAGCGGCACTCCACTTCCAGGGCGGTGACTATGCATTCGACGGTTCGACGACACCGACCAACGGAACGTTCTTCTACGACTTTACGGACACGCTTAACGTATCCGGGGTTACCCGTCGTTATTATCTGGGCATAAGCGACAATGCGGCGAGCGACATTGCGACTCTGAGCGCTTTTCGGCTCATAGACCTCTCGACAACGCCGCCGACCGTTGTGTACTCGGCACTCGTCCCTCAGTACGTCGACAACGGAAAGGCGTATGCCTACCTTGACCATACCTATACAGGACCGACGAACAACCACGAGCCGATCCTCTCCAGCGGCCAGGTCAGCCCGACAAGCGGAACAACTTCCACGACCTTCGGCTTCTGGGTTTGGTACGACGACCAAGATGGCGACGTACCTACCGTCATGAATGTCTTCATTGACGGGGCCCCGCACGCGATGGCCTTGTACTCAGGCTATCCGCCCTCTGACGGCTGGTACTTCTATCAGACCGCACTTTCGGTCGGCTCCCATAATTACTGGTTTTCTTTCGCCGACGGCCATGGAGGATCGGCGCGGGAGCCGATCGTCTCTGAACATGTCGGACCGATCGTATCCGTGCCCCATTATATCTCGACCCCGAATATCCCGACAGGGGAGATCCATCCCTCTACGGGGATTTCCTATGCCTATGCGACAGGGGGGAGCACCTGCAACCTGGGTCACGCCGTCCAATACCGCTTTGATTGGGGAGATGGGTCGTACTCAGATTGGCTGGCTCAGGGTCAAACAAGCACCCCCCATACTTGGTCCATTCACGGACCTCATTATGTCAGAGCCCAGGCTCGGTGTGCTGCCGATACTCTGACGGAGTCTAGTTGGTCGGCCTCCCTGGCGGTCAATGTTCCGGCGACCATCCCGTTTTCAGAGAGCTTCGCATCTTCCGACTTTCCCTTGGGTTGGACCCAGCAAAACGCTGGTTCCGGGATAACCGACCGGTGGATTGTCTCGAACACGAACATTGCCGGCGGCGCGCCTCATGAAATGGTCTGCCAGTTCCAGAACGTCAACCCGGGAACAACCCGATTGGTGACTCCGCCGATCAACACCTCCGGCTATGCCGCGCTGGCCCTCCACTTCAAGCATATGTTGGATACTTGGGATATCGGCGGAGTCCTGCTCAAAGTGCAATCGAGCCCCGACGGAACGACATGGACAGACGAGGGCTGGACGGTGACGACGTCCAGTTCGAATATCGGGCCCCAGGAGATCAGCGCCAGTCTGGCGCATAACCTAAATATCTCCACCACCTACGTGGGTTTCGTCCTGACGGGGAACCTCTATATGTTCGATGCTTGGTTGATCGATGACGTCTCGATAACGATTCCTCAGGCGATTCCTTTAAGCGAGGCCTTTTCAGGGTCTGAATTCCCTGCAGGCTGGACCCAGCGAAATGTCGGGGAGGGGATCACGAATCTGTGGAGCGTTTCGAGTTCCAATCAGGCCGGCGGCCAACCGAATGAAATGCTCTGCAACTGGCAGAACATAAACCCTGGGACCGCACGCCTCGTGACTCCGCCAGTCAATACGTTGGGCTTTTCGGCACTTCGGCTGCGTTTCAAGCATTATTTGGACACTTTTGACTCGGGCGGTCTCCAGATTAGCGTACAGACGAGCGCCGACGGGTTGGCGTGGACGGACGAGAATTGGGCGGTCACCACGGCGGACGTCAATATCGGTCCGGCCGAAGTGGATACGACCATCACCCATAACCTCGACATCGCCTCGACATATATCGCCTTCGTCATCACGGGCAATCTCTACAATTTCGACTTTTGGTGTATCGACGATGTTTCGCTTTCCCGTCCGGCATGCAAAGCCGATTTTAACGGAGACGGCCTCGACGATATCCTTTGGCGGTATTATGGTACCGGCGGCATGAATCGTGCCTGGTTCCTCGGGGAAACGGGACAAGCGGGTCTTTCCACGTTGACTGGGGCGATTGCGACGCCGCCCAGGTCCTTGCGAGGCAGCCCGCTGTCCTCGAGAGGAACTGCGGCCATATCCTCGAGGTTGCTCCAAGACATGGGCCTGGCGACCGATCGTCCAACGGCCCCCCCCGCGATGCGGAATCGTGAGACCATGGTTGATCTCGGCCGCAAAGCCGCCGGCATGGCCAAGGTCGAAGACCCGCGAAGGGCTGGGAAACGCCATCCACAAGGCGCTATGAATGGCGTCAGCGATCCCAGGTTGCTGAAGACTGATCGCTCTTCAGACCCGGCAGAGGCCGCCGCCATGGAACGCTTCTCTGCCCCAAATTACCTTGGCGGCGGTGACGTGATGTCGGTGGGGGACTTGAACTGGCAGATCTCGGGAACTGGGGACTTCAATAACGATGGCAACGTCGATATCCTCTGGCGTTACAACGGCTCCGGGGGCTTTAACGTCGTCTGGCTCATGAACGGAACGGACTGGAACTCCAGCGCCGAGCTGCTTCCTGTCGCTGACTTAAACTGGAGGATCGTGGGCACCGGGGATTTCAACAAGGATTCTCATATCGATATCCTTTGGCGAAATAGCCTCGATGGCTCGAACGTGATCTGGTATATGAGCGGAACGAACTGGATCGGGAGTGCCATCCTTCTCGGGGTATCAGACCAGGCCTGGCAGGTCGCCGGGACGGGGGATTTCAACAAGGACGGAAACGTCGATATCCTCTGGCGCTACACCGGAGCGGGGGGCTACAACGTCGTCTGGTACCTCAACAACGCCGCCTTGACGGGTAGTGCCGAGCTCATCTCCGTAGGAGATCCGAGCTGGCAAATCGCGGGGACGGGGGACTATAACAACGACGGGAATGTCGACATCCTCTGGCGCTATAACGGCTCCGGCGGCTACAACTACATCTGGTACATGAACGGCATGACTTGGATAGGAGGCGGAGACCTTCTGCCCGTGGCGGACCTGACCTGGAAGATCGTCAGCCGATAGCTGAGACTTTAGCGTGGTTGCATAGGGGGCTTTTTCCTGCCTCCTGCCGATTCAGAAGTCTCTCCTGGCGCGGCCGCAAGTCCGGCCATGTTGCGCCAGGCATTTTGCCCGGGTTTGGCAGCCTCCCTTTTACCGCGCACTTGGGATTCATCCCATTCACAATACATAGAATCCCCTCCCTGCAAGATAAACATGGGGCCATACGCACCGTTGCTTGCCAGATAAGGTACCGGTCTCAATAAAGGATATTACTAGATATTGGCGACGTTCTAGCACGAATTGTCACAACGTTTCCGATCAGAACTTAATCGCAGAAAAGAGCATATGACATCTTCTGACAACATGTGACATGCGATCCTTGGGGCTTGACGAATCCGGATATTCCTAATACAGGGAAGGAAACGGTCTATGGACCAGTGAAATGTTGACGACCCTTCGAACCCCCGGGCATATCGAGGGTAACTTTATTCATCTCCCAACTCAGAGCGAAAAGCATCATTTCTTGCTTTCTCCGATAAAGAAAAGAGTGATCGGTCAGGCGCATTCAACTCGACGAAGCCCTATCGCAACATAAGCAATCTCTAATAAGGAGTTGAGGATGAAAAAGGCCAGGAGTATCGTAAGGATTCTGTTCTTAACGACAGCAATAATTCTCGGATTCTTCTTGGCAGCTGTTGCGCAGGAATATGACGCCGCAAATGATCTCGTCTCTGAGTCTCTTGCTAAGAGCATAGCCAATGCTCGGTGTCTTACGTATTTTGGCAAGAAGCAACTTTTTGACGTCGAAAAGTACTTTGACGGCACTGGGGCGATCAGCGCATATTGCTTCGTTTACAGTGGGCCCAATCCCGGTTTATTAAAATCAGAACTGCTTGAGATACTCAGAAGCAACCCCGAAAAGCGTCTGGATACGGCAGAATATGCAAGTGTGGTCATCTCGGCCAGCAAGACTCATATGCCGGTTATAGAGTGGAGCCTGGGGTTTCCAGATTCATACTATCTTGCCGCGGAAATTGCCGAAATGGCCAAAATCCCAGTTGCTGATCTAATAAGCGGCAAATTGAGATTCTATTATTTGGGCCCAGCCTCATTATATGCATCGATCGACGATCACGGCATAAGAAGATATTATGATACCAAAGAGGGGATAAAAGAGATAGATCAAGCTCGCTTCCCACTGAGAAGATTCCGATCACGCACCATGAGTAAACAAGACGAGCGTGCGAAGCTGATTTCCCCCGCCCTTATCGGCAATCGAGAGGATAAGATCCAGCGATCTTGGGACATTAGCACAAAAGTGGTTGCATCGTTGAACCAGACGGGAATTCCATCGGGTTCCGCTGCTCCCGTTACCAAAGCTCTTTCTCATTTCCCGTATTTCCTTCAAACTGAGTTTAAAGGATCCAATAATATATTTCCAATGGGCGACAGTTGTCAGGTGATGGCATGTGGAGATGCCATTGCCTATTATGATGTATTTCAGAACGGCAATCTCTGGAACCTCGTCGATTATTCTTGGTTTGAGCGTGAAGATGACTTTGTCACAGGGGGTTTTTATGACGATAAAGGGTTGACGGCAACAAAGAAATTTATCAAAAGCATCGCCGATGCGATAGGATACCGATACGATCTGGGCGGCACGCCGCGGGATGGGGTACAAAGTGGGCTGACGAACTTTACGAACAGTGCCGCGTTTGGAAATAACCTCTATTTCACGGTGGGGTACGATGGGGATGGTTGTACTTATGAAGAGTTACAAAACGAGATCGTCGGCAACAGGCCGATCATCCTAGGTTTTTCGCCGCCGGAAGGCGGCAATCATGCTGTAGCCATTTATGGCGTCGATACTCAACTCAACCGCCCAGATCTCTCTGAGCCGATTCTCATCAGGGATAACCAGGTGGCCGCGCTACCCCAATATTCCTACGAATGGATCGATTATAACGAATGCGATGACAGGGCGACTTGGACAGTCCACCCTGGTGGATACCCTGGCGATATTGTCAATCCGCCGACTCTCGAGGCTCCTGAGAACGCGGATATTATCTCTGATAATACACCCCTTCTAAATTGGGCTGACGCATCGGGGGCAACCTCCTATCGCCTGCTGGTTACCAGCGGTGGGGATTTTGGTACGATCGTCCTGGATGTAGAATCGCCGGTATCTCAATACCAGGTGCCGGCCGCCCTCGCCGATGGCTATTACGTCTGGCGCGTAGCTCCTAAGAACTCATATGGGAACTGGTGTAACTTCAGCGGAGGATACTCCTTTATAATCAATATCACGACGATTTCCATACAAACGGATACTGAAACCCTGAGTATTCCGGAAGAAGGCACAAGGACGTTCCAGGTAAAGTTGTCTTCTCAGCCGCCTGCTTCCGTTGCTGTAGCGGTCGCGAGATCGGGGGGAGACAGCGATATTTCTGTAAGTGCGGGCACCAGCTTGAGCTTCACGACTTCAAACTGGAGCACATGGAAGACTGTGACGCTCAGTGCGGCTAAGGATGCGGATGCTGCTAGCGGACAGGCTATTATCTCATTAACGGCTTCTGGATTATCAACAAAGAATGTAACAGCTGTCGAAGAAGACGATGATGCAATAGCATTCAATACTGGCTTTGATAGATGGAGTGTCGATGAGGGCAGCAACCAGGTTTGTGGAGTGCGGTTGACGGCGCAGCCAACGTCCACTGTTACCGCTTATGTAGTAAAGCAGGGCGGAGACTCGAGCATCTCAATTATTTCAGGGTCGACATTAACGTTTACTACGTCCAACTGGAATACGTGGCACGATGTAACGTTTTCGGCCGCACAAGATGCGGATGCAGATAACGGGACAGCGAATTATCGGATCTATGCGACGGGAATTCCAGATAAATACATGCCGGTCGTCGAGCAGGACGATGAAACGATGGCCTTTGAGATAGAAGGAGGGATAACGTCGATAACAGTCCCTGAAGGGGGGATAAGCACATTCCGGGCCCGGCTTACGGCCCAGCCCATCTCAGACTATATGGTTTCGGTGTTTAGGCGGTTCGATACGGACGATTCGGACATTATCGTCCAATCCGGCTACAGCATGGCCTTCACTTCGGCGAACTATCAGAGTTACCAGACAATCACTCTTGCGGCCTTGGACGATGTCGATTGTGCGAACGGCCAAGCCGAGATCAGGCTTAAGGGCGTCGGGATCGACAAGATCTACAAGAGCGTCCAGGCCGCTGAAGTGGATAACGATACAATGGGGATACTTGCATCTACTAATTCTTTAAGCGTTTCCGAAGGAGGAACCAGTTCATTTGAAGTAAGGCTATCCAACCAGCCGACGTCTGATTTGATCCTATCAGTGGCCAGATCAGATGGTGACGGAGACATCTCCGTTCAATCCGGAGCAAGTCTGACTTTTACATCCGTCAATTGGGGGAGCTTTCAGCAAGTCACTCTTGCTGCGGCGGAAGACGCTGATTCCGCGGCTGGCTCGGCGACAATCCGGGTAAGCGGCCCGGGGCTCACGAACAAGGATGTCATTGTGACGGAGGCGGATAACGATGGGGTAGTGCTTTACCCTGAGATAATTATAAGAACGCCACTGGGCGTGGAAATCCCCGACGGGGGAACATATGATTTTGGCGATGTCACCGGCTCAACCCAAGTGGCTCTCCAAGTTGAGAACCTCGGCGATGCCTCTTTGACTCTAAATGACGGATCTATGCTCAGTGTCACTGTATACGGAGCAGATAACGGATTCTTCTTAGCGGGCTTATCGCAGGCAACGATTCCTCCGGATAGTTCGGCAACTCTTACGATTCACTTTTCGCCCGTTACGATAAGATCCTATATGGCTCATATATCACTCGGCAATAACGATTCGAATGAGAGCCCTTATGATATCACCTTTACAGGAACTCGCATCCCCTCGGTTACGCTTCCGACGTTGACGACATCGGCGGCCACGTCGGTGACTTCGATCAACGCGATAGGTGGGGGGACGGTGACATCGGACGGGGGAGCGATGGTGACCGCGAGGGGCGTCTGCTGGAACACCGCGGGCAGCCCAACGATATCGAACACGCACACAACGGACGGTGCTGGCACGGGTTCATATGTCAGCAGCCTGGTCGGCTTGAGCCCGAGCACGACGTACTATGTCCGGGGCTATGCGGCCAACTCGGTCGGGACGGCGTACGGGGGTCAGGTGCAATTCACGACGTTATCCTCGCCTGAGCCTGACTGGGAGGGGTTGGGATCGGGGACCAACGGGTACGTGCGAGCAATGGCTGCCAGTGGGGATAGCGTATATGTGGGTGGGGAGTTCACGACGGCCGGAGGAGTGGCCGTTAATTATGTCGCCAAGTGGGACGGGAGCACCTGGACAGCCTTGGGAAGCGGGATGAACGGGGCAGTCCAGACGCTGGTAATGCACGACGGTGCGCTCTATGCAGGCGGTAACTTCACGATGGCCGGGGGGGTGACAGCTAACTATATCGCCAAGTGGGACGGGAGCACGTGGTCGGCGCTCGGCTCGGGCATGAACAGTACCGTAGGTGCATTGGTGTTTATGGGGGATACGCTGTATGCAGGGGGAGTATTCAATAATGCCGGCGGGCAGTCAGCATCGAAGATCGCTCGTTGGGATGGAGCAAATTGGCATGCCCTCGGGACTGGGATGAACAGCAACGTCTGGGCGCTTGCGGCGACCGAGACCACACTCTATGCTGGGGGGAATTTCACGACGGCGGGCGGAGTCAGTGCCAGTTATGTCGCGGCATGGAACGGGGCGAGTTGGTCGGCCTTGGGGTCGGGGACGAACAACTTCATATATGCGTTGAAACTAAGCGGCGATGTTCTGTATGTCGGAGGGATTTTCACGACGGCGGGGGGAGCGAGCGCGAGACGGATCGCGAAGTGGGAGTCCGGCGGATGGGCCGCGATGGGAGCAGGCTTCAACGGGGGGGGTAGTGACGGAGTGCAGGATTTGGAGATCCGGGACGGAAGGCTCTATGCGGGAGGCAGCTTATGGGATGAGGCTGGGACCACCCAGCTCTGTGTCTTCGCATGGGACGGGGAGACATGGACCGCGTTCGATTCGATTCCTGGGTGGGTGGCCGATATCGAACTGTGCGGGAACTGGATCTATGCCGGGGGAGGGTTCACTACGGCTGGAGGTACGAGCGCGAACAATATCGTGCGCTGGCCGTTGTCTTACGCTTCTCCCAGCAAAGTGGACTTCAACGGCGACGGGCAAGAGGACATTCTCTGGCGCTACTATGGAACGGGCGGGTATAACCGCGCTTGGTTCCTCGGGAACTCCGAGGGAGTGGGATTACCGCTATCTTCGGCTGGCTCAGCGAAGGCGTCAACAAGCGTCAAGAACTCGACTTCGAAAAGCCGAGCTTCTCTGGCCATCCTCTCGGATCCGCGAGAAGCGGGGATGAAGTTGAACAAGGGTGGGAAATCCGCAGAGGCTGACTCCCAGGACCTCATGGGCGATACGGTCAGGAGTCGGGCTATGGTCGATGATCCGCGCCGGGCGGGGAACGGAAACTATGAGCCGTCGCACCTGAGGATAGCCGATCCGAGGCAAGTTAAGCTGGCTGTGCGTGCTGAAGCATCCTCGGACGCTCAGGCCGCGATCGCCTCGGTGCCGTCCCTCCTGGGAGGTGCCGACATCATGGCGGTGGGAGATCTGAACTGGCAGATCGTGGGGACTGGGGACTTCAATAAGGATACGCATGTCGACATACTCTGGCGCAATGTCTCCAGCGGCGTGAACGTCGTCTGGTATATGAATGGACCGGAATGGAGCAGCAGTGCCGAGTTGATCCCCGTGGCTGATTTAACCTGGCAGATCGTGGGAACCGGGGACTTCAACAAGGACGGCAGCATCGACCTTTTGTGGCGCAACAGCTCAAGCGGCGCGAACGTGGTCTGGTACATGAACGGGTCGCAATGGAGTGGGAGCGCGGATCTGCTCGGGGTGTCGGACACGACCTGGAAGATCGTAGGGACTGGGGACTTCAATAAGGACGGCAACGTCGATATCCTCTGGCGAAATACTTTGGGTGGGTGGAACGTCGTCTGGTACCTGAATAACGCGACGTGGATAGGGACGGCCGAGCTGATCCAGGTAGGGGATCAGGCTTGGGAGATCATGGGAACGGGAGACTTCAATAAGGACGGAAACGTCGACATCCTTTGGCGAAACGGTGTCAGCGGCTCGAACGTCATCTGGTATATGAACGGAGCGGGCTGGATCGGCAGCGCCGAGCTAATTCCTGTCGCGGATCTAAACTGGAAGATCGTCAGTCGGTAGGACGAGTCCAAGTTTTTTGTCTAGAGGGCCGTCTCGGCGGAGGCGGCTCTCTTTTTTTTATTCAGGGCCGGAGTATTAGAAACTACGTTCGTGCAAGCCCGCAAAGAATTGGTAGGCGGAGCAGTGCCTTGCTGCCGTTGACGACTCACATTGAGGGCTGCTTGGTCGCGTAAACCGTCATCCCGCTCGTCAGATTGCTTACCAGCCCAAGAAAAGCAGCGCTCAACACATTGGGGAATCCCAATCTGATCGCTTGCCTTTTCGACCAGAGACTATACTTATGGATCTTGATGCCGCTCTTCCTGAATCCCGCGTTCTCCAGATATCGCGTTATCGTATCGCCCGCATAATAAAACAGGTGCTGCGGCGGAAGGAAATAATTCCACTTTACTCCCGATGCGCGCGCTCTCACGGATTTGGCGTTCCCTGTCGAAAAGATAAAAACCCCACCCGGTGCTAAGTGATTGAATATATTTGCGAAAGAGGCTTTCGGATCTTTGAGATGCTCCACAAGCTCATAGGCGAGGATGATGTCGTACTTCTTATCGATCTGTGTGTCGTTGATACTGCCGCAATACATGCTGAATCCGATACCCTTCAGGTGGTCGGTCGCAGACTCGGATATCTCCAGTCCGTCCACGTCAGTCAGGGCCGTCAAATATCGGATAGCCCCTCCGTTCGGGCTGGGGCCGATCTCGAGTACCTTCTTCCCACGCAAACCCGCGCCTTTCGCAGTTTCTCCGAACGCGTTGTAAATGTCGAATGTCCGCTCGTTCAGTGGGATATCCTCATACACGGTGCGATGTTCGATCCTGTCCACCCCGAACGTGGTCCCTGTGCTCTTTTCGGTAAAATAACCGTCCTCCCGATAGATATCCTCCACGTTCATCGGCACATCCGCCACGATCAAGCCGCACTCCAAACATCGGACAAGTTCATAGCAGTTCTTGACCGCCAGGCATTTGAATCGCTGGCTTCCACACAGATTACATTGCATCGGACAGCTCCGCATTTAGCCCTGCCCAAGATATATCGAAGCCATTAGCAAACCGTGACGACGAGGCCCGAGCGGTTGATCGAGTAATCGAAGAAGCGCGCTTTGTCGTTAGGGGGCCGCTTTTCCAGCATCCGCCTCACCGCCGTCGCATCCTCCGGGGACTTGCATACCATGAGAAGAAATCCGCCGCCGCCCGCCCCCAACAGCTTTGCGCCCCATACATGCGGCCTGACCCGTGCCCTCAGCTCCTCGATGACCGGGGTCGTGTGGTCGGGGTCGAGGTCCACGTTCAGCTTCCAGGCGACATCGACGAGCTCCCCGAACCTCTCTATATCCCTCATCCCCATGGCCTCGGCCATCAACGGTGGAAATGCGTTGAGCCGCATCAACGTGTCCATCGCCCCCCTGTCCCTATCCAGGTAACGTCCGACGACCTCGTGCAGAATGTTCTTTGCCAGCCGTCTTAGCCCCGTGTAATAGAGGAGCGTCTGGCCCCCGTTCGCCGCCGGGTCGAGCAGGTCCGCCGGAACAAAGTGTATCCTCGGGTCCGGTACGAGGCCCTTCTCCGCGGTGATCATCTTCACGCC
>Ga0326726_10001328_pt1 | contig 22966 bp, 21 predicted proteins | sample MHFenrmetagenome_2_FD_207603 | JGI IMG/M metagenome (GOLD analysis project Ga0326726, IMG submission 207603) | Lab enriched peat soil microbial communities from Michigan Hollow, Ithaca, NY, United States - MHF15MN | ecosystem: Environmental > Terrestrial > Soil > Wetlands > Peat | place: USA... | reverse complement strand
CTTCGTTCGTCAGGGGAATCGTGAACGTAGCCTGCATGAGTGCTTCGAAGTTTCGGAGAACCGCCTGCTTGAGCAAGTCAAGGTTCGTTCGGTGCAACGCCGATATGGGCACGGGGTTCTTCAGTTTGTCCCTCAGGTTTTCGATTTTCTGCTGCATCTCGGTCTCCGAGAGCCTGTCGATCTTGTTCAGAGCGGTTATGATGGGTATGCCTGAGGCGCCTATGCGGTCGATGGTTTCGAGGCAAATCTTGTTCTTCTTCTCAATTGTATCCAGCGGTTCGCTGAAGTCCACCACGAGGATTATCACATCTGAGTAGATGGCTTCTTCCAGTGTCGATTGGAAGGCTTCTATGAGCATCAAAGGCAAGCGGTCGATGAACCCCACGGTGTCGGTTAAGAGGAATTCTCTTCCAGAGAACACCACGGAGCGGGTTGTGGTGGAGAGTGTGGTGAACAAACCCTTGTTTCCAACCCGTAGGGTCTCCTCGGTTAGAGCGTTGAAGAGCGATGTTTTCCCTGAATATGTGTATCCAGCTAGAGAAATTCCGCAGTAACCGAGTTCTTCTCTTCTTTCACGGTGCAGGAGCCGTTTTTCGCGGATTTTCACGAGTTTCTTCTGGATGGTCTGGATTTGCAGTTTTATGGCGTCGGAGTAAACGTCGGCTTCGTAGGCGCCCAGCCCCATGAATCCTGGTTGCTCGCCCTGCTTGAGTAATCGCACTTTCTGTTTTGCATGCGTCAGTTCATACTTCATGGTGGCGAGTTGGATTTGGAGTTTGGCTTCGGTTGTGGTGGCTCGTTTCGTGAAGATTTCGAGAATCAGTTGGAAGCGGTCGATGGCTTCAACTTTAGTGGCTTTTGCTATGTTGTAGGCTTGGACGGGCTTGAGGCGATTGTCGAAAATGATTTTTTCAGCGCCGTTCTCCTTGACGAGGGCAGCCAGTTCTTCGACTTTTCCTGCGCCTATCTGATAACGCGGGTCGGGCCGTCGGGTTTGCTCCATGCGGGCAGCGACGGTGTAGCCGGCGGACTCTGCCAGTTTCTCCAGCTCATCTAAGCTTGAGGCTTCGGTGTTGAGGCGGCGCTGCACTATGATGGCTTTCGTTCCGCTTGTTCCCCTGAGCCTTTGCTGTCCAAATGGATGAGGTCGCCCAACGTCATCTCGCGGTCGGCTGTTTTCGCGGTTTGCTGTTGAGGTTTCTCCTCTGTCACGGGCGTGAGCAACTTGATTTTGAGCGCGTGCTCCAGCTTGGTGGCGAGGATGTTGTTGGGCTCCATCTTTCCCGTTTCAAGTTTTCCGATGACCGAGCTTTTCTCGTTGATTCTTTTCCCGAGTTCTTCGTGGGTTAAGCCGAGTTTTTCTCGGGCTTGCCGAATCTTCGTGCTGTAATCTTCAACTATCTCCTGAGTTATCTGCACTTTCGGTATATCGGGTTTCTTCCGGATCATGATGGGTACGTGAGCGGATGGTTTCGCTGCGGTTGTGGGCTTCGCTTTCGGGGTGTAGTCGTCTTGGGTGACGATTTTGCCGTGTTTGGAGCATTCCACGCAGACCGTGAGTTTCGCGCCTTCGATGATGGCGGTGATGGGGTCGGTGTGGATTTTGTGTCCGCAGACTTCACATCGCACTTCGCGTTTCACCTGTCGGGTGAGCTTATTATGGATGGTTGTGTTTATAGTTGTCGAGGGAAAACGCATGGATTCGTTGAACGATGCGCTGCTGAGGGCTCGGAGCGTGGCAGACTACCAGTTCGGACGAGGCACGGGCAAAAGGCTGTTTCCGGACAACGTGGAGATTCAGTTTTCGAGGGCAACGGGCAGGATTCGCTACGTGAACCTCGACGGAGGGCGTCTCGCCACTCTTCGCCCGACAGATGGGTTGCTTTCCTTGAGCATCGTGGCAGCGCAGCGTTTGGTTGCGGGTTCGGGCGCGTATCGGTGCTTGGTCACAGTGAGAAGCGATGTCGCGAGATTCGTGGCTGAGGGCGGTGACGTGTTCGCTGCCCACGTTGTCAAGGTTAGCGAGAGTGTGCACGCTAAAGACGAGGTTGTCGTCGCGGATGAAGTGGGCAGGGTTGTGGGGGTTGGGCGTGCTTTGTTGTCGGGTTCTGAGATGCTTACCTTCAAGACGGGGGTTGCGGTTAAGGTTAGACATGGGTCAGAGGAAGACTCGGCGAAGGACGAGCGGGGCTAAACCGACAGTTTAATTGTGCTGATTGGAAAAATGCAAAGCCGAGAGACGCTTTTGGAAAAGTTTATAAGTGCAGATTTGTTGAGAACTAGCGCTTCTAAAAAAGCAAAAGGAGAAAGAGAAAAACATGCAATTTTCCCTAAATAAAGAAAGAGCTACCGCGATAATCATAGCAGTTCTAATGATTACTTCGATGGCGGCAATGGCAATTCCAGCACAAGCACAAGAGACGGCACACGGCGGACAACCAGTTGCAGGTTATGAAGGACCACCCACGATTCCAGCTGGTCAGACTGCTGACTATACGATTCAATCCTTGGCCTTCCTCAGCGTAACCCCGAACCCTTGTGGTCTCGGTCAAGAGATGCTGATTAACGTGTGGACTACATTCCCATCAGGTGAAGGCAAATACCAAGTCGGATACAAAGTGACCATAACACACCCAGATGGAACGACTGAAGACGTGAATCTGAAATCATACGTTGCGGACGGAACGAGCTGGTTCACCTACGTTCCGCAAACTGTCGGCACGTGGACTTTCGTGTTTAACTTCGCAGGCGAATATTTCCCAGCAGGATTCTACGTAAATGGGCAATATTCCGCTACGAGGGGTACAGGATTTGCGGGCGCGATTTTCAACCCATCCGACTACGTTACTCCCGCAACTTCTAATGTCGTAGTTGTAACCGTGCAGAACGACCTCGTTGCGACTTGGCATTCGGCGCTTCCGTCAGGCTACTGGACTCGCCCAATTGAACCCAACAACAGAGAATGGAACACAATCGGAGGCAACTACCCATGGGGAGAACAAGTACGCGGCGGTGCAAACGCTTGGACCGATGAATACTACGGTCCATACATAACTGCACCCGACACCCCGCACATACTATGGAAACAGCAATTAGCTATGGCAGGCATAATCGGAGGAGAAACAGGAGTATACTCTACACTCAGCGCCCCAGGAACTCCCAGCGTAATCTACATGGGACGATGCTACCAGACCATGACAATACCAATTAACGGTGTTCCAACCAGCTGCGCAGTAAGCTATGACCTACGCACAGGGCAACAATACTACGCGCTACCGGGCGGCATCACACCCAATCACATCGCGTACTGGTCAGGAGTTGACACTTCAGTTCCCGGCGCTGGAGAAGCAGCAACCTTCGGAGTAGAGCTCTTCACAGTAAGCGGCAGTGGAACCAACATGCGGTTGTACAAGATTAACCCATTGACTGGCGCTGTAACGGTAAACGTTTCGCTTCCGAACTTGGGCACGGCTGAATACTTCTACAGAGATGGCTACTACTTGAGCTTCGCACCATACCAAAACATCCAAGTCAACAACAGCGGCACTGTCCTCACGAAGGCGCGCATAGGCTTCTTAGTCAACTGGTCAGAACAGGGATCATCAACCAATTTCACGACAAGAATAGCAAGCAACATCAGCGTAAAAATACCGCTCAGCTACAGGACACTCTACGAGATCGGAGCCTACGGCGATTTAGGCGCATACGACCCGGACACTGGCATCAGTATTAACCAGAACAGGTTCATCCTCGGCGGCTACTACGGCTCAAGTCTCGAGGCAACGAATCTAGTAACTGGGCAAGCCTTGTGGAACTGGACATCCGACGTAAGCGCGATGGAATCCGCCTACAGACCTACCAACGCTTGGTGCAGACACGGCATATACGTCGCTGAAATGGAACGAGGATACTGGAAAGCCTGGGATGAACGCACTGGTAAAGTACTCTGGACGTCATTCATGAATGATGTTCCATGGGGTGAATTCTGGATGTATGACGAAGCAGCATACCAAGACATGATCATCGGCGTCGGATACACCGGCATATGGGCTCTCAACGAAACCAACGGCGCAATAGTCTGGCACTACGTCGATCCAAACCCACCATCAGAAACACCCTACACTAGCGCCAATGGCACTTCATCGTCCTACTCTGTCCAGTCAATCAGAGTCGCTGATGGAAAAGTCTACGTATGCAACGACGAACACACTGCAACACAGCCAGCTACCCGAGGTTGGGGTCTCATCTGCCTCGACGTTCTCACAGGCCAGAAACTGTGGAAGATATGGGGCACTCGAATGAGCCCAGGACCAGCGGCGGACGGCTACATGGTAACATCAAGCAGCTACGACGGCTACATGTACGTGCTAGGCAAAGGCCCAAGCAAGACAACAGTTTCAGCTCCATTGACAACCGTTGCCAAAGGTGACGCTGTCCTACTCCAAGGTACCGTCATGGACATGTCACTCGCTTCACCGAACACACCAGCCATTTCAGATGCTACAATGGACACATGGATGGACTACCTCCACATGCAGATGCCAGTAGACGGATACTACCACAACATAACCATCAAAGGCGTTGACGTACTGCTAGTCGCAACTGACTCCAGCGGCGTAAGCACAACCATCGGCACCACCACAGGCGACTCAAGCGGAACATTCGCTATGGCTTGGACACCACCAGCTGAAGGCACCTACAAAGTCACCGCAATCTTCTCAGGTAGCGGGTCATACGGAGGCTCAACCGCAACAACAGGAGTGAACGTAGGACCAGCCCCAACAGTGACACCACCACCTACCAACCCAGTGATACCCGATTACACATGGACCATAATCGGCGCAGCAGTCGCAATCATCATCGTGGTAATCCTCGTGGGCGCTCTGATAATGATGCGGAAGAAGTAAGCAAAAAACCAAAACATCATCTTCCTTTCTTTTTTGTTTTCGAACCTCAAAAGTTTTTTCCGTGCCGTCTTCCCTCAACACACGTTCTGTACAACCTAGCTCCAGATGCAAATGGTAAAGTTAATTACTCCAAAAACCTAATCCTCAGCTATCCAACAGGTCGTGAACCGTTTGCAACGTCGCGTTAATCCCCGAGAAGCCAAGCGCATGATGCAGCGCATGGGCATGAGCATGGACGGCATCGAAGATGTCCAGGAAGTCATCATCCGAACCCCCAGCAAAGAAGTCGTCATCCAACAGCCCGAAGTCGCCATCCTCAACATGCAAGGACAAAAAATCTACCAGGTTATCGGCGGAACAGTCACCGAAAGAGCACCCCAACGTGAAGGCGCAGCGGCAAAACCCGCCGTCTCAGAAGAAGACGCCCGACTCGTCGCCGACCAAACAGGCAAGAGCCTCCAAGAAGCCAAGAACGCACTCATCGAATGCGACGGCGACCTGGCAAAGGCAATCCTCCTACTCCAATCCTAAGTCGGGGACGGAAAGCTTAAGAATTAAGCCGAGTCTAAATTCGAGAAAACGCTCAGAGCTGGTTAAAGCTGACTAAAATGAAAGTAGCCGTCCTCGGTCTCGGGCAGGTCGGTCTCCCCGTAGCAGAGTACATCCACACACGAGGTCTGGAAGTCCTGGGATACGACATAAGCCCGAACACGGTTGACCGTGTGAACAAAGCCGAGAAGTTCAAAGCTACAACAGACTGGGGCAAAGTCCCCCAGGTGGACGCCTACGTAGTATGCGTCACCACAACCCAGAAGGACTGCTCCCCCGACCTGTCCCCCGTCTTCGACGTCTGCAAACTCATCGCCCAAAACGCCAAACCAGCCTCCCTCGTATCCATCGAGAGCACGATTATCCCGGGCACGTGTAAGAAAATCTACGAAACCACCTTCCAAAAGAAGCTTAACCTCGTTCACGCTCCGCACAGGTACTGGCCAGCAGAGCCCGAGAAGCATGGCGTCAACCAACTCAGGGTGCTCGGCGGCGTAAACCAGGAAGGCCTTACGGCTGGGCTGAAGTTCTACAAGGACATGCTCGGCATACCCATGCACGTGGTCTCAGCGGTCGAGGTTGCGGAGATGTGCAAGATCACCGAGAACGCGCACCGCTACCTGCAAATCGCCTTCGCCGAAGAACTCAAGATGATGTGCGCAAAGATGGGCATGAACTTCGACGAACTGCGCACAGCGCTGAACACGAAGTGGAACGTCGACCTGCCCGAGGCGAGACAGGGCATAGGCGGACCCTGCCTGCCCAAGGATACAAGGTACGTGACATCCGTTGCGCCAAGCCTGCTGCTGGACTGCGCCATAAAAGTTGACCAGCAGTATCGAGACTGGTTCGCCAAACAGAAGACATAACCGCAGAGGGGCAGCCATTCATTTCCGACCTCCGCCTCTCCCTCCTGCTATCTTATGCATAGTTTAGCTATTAGACTGCAAATAGATTCGCTTAAACTGCTTCTCTTCCTGCTCCGCTGCACTTCTCCGCCCTTCTACTCATGCCCTTTACAGCGCCTACTTCGCGATAAGCCGCGACAGCAACCGCCAACCAAAACAGCCGTCCAAGCAACTCGTCCAAGCCGTCCTGCAGGTTAGCCTGCATCCATAGAACCCGAAATTGCTGGTGCAAGGCGACCGAGCCTCAAAAAATCCATTCTAGTGCCCACGAATACAATACTCAAACGGACTGCATATGCGCCCAATTTACAGTTTCATGAACGCTTTCTAGTCAGACATCTAACCCATCAATTTGAGCGCGCTGCCTTGTCCCTTTAATTGGTGTAAAGTGGTTATAATTCTTATTTTCGGATTTGGGGACAGATTTGAGGCGCACAGTCCTTCCGTGTTTCTTTGTAGTAGCCGCCCTTCTCAAACCTGCAAACATGCCTGAGACGGCTGAAAGCGATGGCAACAAGCCCTACCTGCGGATCTTCGAGTGCAGCTTTAACCTGCTTTATGGTCCGGGATGGGACATGATAGGCGAATTTGGGTCTTCCGAAACCGTTTGCAGCCACTTTTTCCCTGGCAACGAGACTTCTAGCCGTTAACCGCTCGAGGTGCTGCTGCAGAGTATTATGACTGAAGCCAACTTCCTCTAGAAGCTTGGTGAAGTCTTTGGGTTTGCCGTCTCCAAGGGCGGCCAAAACACGTTCATCAAAGAAGTCCATTGCGAGCTCTAACAAGCAAAATCAGACTCATAACCATTTTTAACCATTTTCGGGACAAGCTAGCGCGCGAAGCGCTAAAAGACGGAAGGGCGGTTAAAATTGCCAAACAATTGGTTAAGAGCGAAATAGAAGATCAAAACATCGTTTTGAAGAAGTATGTATTGAAAACCGACACTTCCGTTAAGCTGAGAATGGATGCAATTGAGACTGACGATTTGGCTTCGTTTAGAAGAAAGTTGATGCAGATTTAAGCCAAGTTCAGCCAGTTCTACTTCAAACAGATACTCCGACTAGTTCCTGAGAAGATTAGACCTGAAGGTAGAAAGACGTTCAAGGCTTACGATGGCGTGAATAACCTTTTTAACTTGGCTTATGAGCTTCTCGCGTGGAAAGTTCACCGTGCATTAGTCAACGCGAAGCTTGAGCCATACTTGGGTTTTCTGCACTCGGAACAATTTGGCAAACCAAGTTTAGTTTGTGATTTCCAAGAGCTATACCGCTATTTGATTGATGATTATGTGATCCAATACTGCCAAAAGTTGGCTAGGCGAGATTTCATGTTCAAGACCGAGATGATGTCAGCTCAGAAGAAGGGAAACGAGAGTATCTAAATGACACTGAAACTACGGATTTTACTGCAAAAATAAACGACTACTTTGAGACAAATGTCGAGATTCCACGAATAAAAGTTGAGGAGAGGCAAACAATTGAAACGTTATTCAATGAAGAGGCCCTGTTATTTGCCAAATACCTGAGAAACGAACGACAAGACTGGAATCCAAGAATCCCAACAATCTAATCCATTCTTTTTTTGGTCTTGCTTTTTCTTTAACTATGACTTGCCGCGTTTTTTGCTCCTTACTTGAAAGAGTGGGCTATGGCTCCGAATAAATACAGCGTTCGTTCTAGCGGGTAAACAATTATTGGTGCAATGGATGCTGTTTCTATGCCGATTCTTAAGGCTAAGACGGATGATTTGCCGATGGATTTCAAATGTTTCTGAAGTGGTTCACTATTCACTTCTCTATATATGAAGTATCCATGTCTTAGTGCTTGCCTTGTATTTTGGCGCAGATGTATTGAGATCACAGAACGTATTACTTCATATCTACCAGTTGAGGGTTTTGTTGCGTAGAATGAATTATCTTCTGAAACGATGAGTCGGTGTGCGTTGTCGTAGATGTCGCTTTCTCTAAATCCTCGAACATTGCGGTTTCGTATTCCGTTGGCGCCGTCTAAGTTTCTGTCTAAAACTGCCAGGGGAATCGTTGGGAACCATGTTTTGGCTAGGTATATGTCGTGTTCAAACATGGCGTAGTATTTGGTGGTAACTTTGTTTCTTGCGGTTGCTTGTGCACTCCGTAATCCTTTTTTGCTGTTATGATAGACTTCCCAACCATATGATTGGGCTATTTTGACCGTTTCGTCGGTGCTGAAGTCATCGATGATGAATTTTCTATGAATAGCTTCTTTGGGAATGACTTCTGTTATTCTGGTTAAGACTTTGTTTAGAGTTTTGGCGCTGTTGTTGGTGCACATGCAGATGTCGAATGGTTCAATTTTTGGGGCGGTCATGTCTTCTTCAAACCCTAAGAGCTTGTGCTGCTAAAAAGTTTAATGCATTACGGCCAAGAATCACTTGTTTGCTGTGCCGCTTTCGGGTGGGAGAACTGTGCTGTCTGAAGGTGTTTGGGTTTTGGGGATTAAAATTTAAATCCAAACAAAAAAACATGAGGCTTAGTAATTCCTCATTATGCATTGGCGACCGTTGCCAGTGGTTTTTCTTACAATCTTAAAATGTCTCTCCTGAAATTTTTTAATTAACTCCAACCCATGCGCTTCGAGCACAATCGGTTTGGATATTTTTTGGTTAAGCAGTATTGATTCGCCTCCTTCGCAATCGCATTTAATGAAGTCAAAAGGCTCATTTAGATGGCTTACGCGAAAGATGTCATTATATACTTTGACATTAAGGGAATTGCTCTTAGCATTATTACGCAGCAAATCTGCGGCTTGGCTGTTTGGTTCAACCGCGATGAAGTTTCTGCAACCTTTGAGAGCGAAGTAGAAGATGGTTTCTCCACAACCTGCGCCAATATCCAGTATCGTCTTGTTTTCTAATGAAGAAGGAAACTTGTAATCCCGTTCCCAATCAACAAATTCGCTAACTATGTAATAGGCATGCTCTTGTAACATCACGAATTCAAGCCCGTTTTTTCCAATTGAAACGTGTTTATCATCTATTTTGGTTAGTGTCAATCCTCGGTACTTCAGAAAAACATCTAATCTGTACGGCTGAAAATTCGTGATACTTGCAACCCAGATAACTGGTAAATGCCTTTGACGACTTAACCCAAATTTTATGATTACTTTGTCTCTTACTTCAGACATGTTGATATCATCTCACTTAAGTTTGTGCAGTCTTATTTAAGCAAGTTTTACATATCTCTACTGCTAATTTTGAACTATCAAGCAAATAACCATCAGCGTGTGCGGGGTAACTTTTCTCATAGTTTTTACCCTAATGGCGTTGTTTTTCATTACGAGGAGTAATTTTTCTATTATTTTTTACTCACAAAGGGGAGCATTGACCTGCAATATGCACCTTTATGTCCATAACGAATTTTTAGCGTAGTTCCCTAGACAAAACCTATAACAACCGGGGGTAATCCCTTTCTAAGCGATTAACAAATGCCCGACATCTGGTTAGATACTGCTACGCCAAAAATCAGCATCGCCATCCACAGCCTCCTCCCTCTCCTTCACGCTAAAGGCCACACGACGCTTGTCACAGCCAAGAAGCAAACGCAAACTACCGACATGCTGGATGTGCTCAACGTCCCCTACCACGAAATCGGCGAGTACGGCGAAACCCTCAAGGAAAAACTCGGTGCCGAAGCAGAACGCAACCTTGCCTTCCTCGATCTCTTCGACAAAATCGGCTACCCCAAAGTCCTCTGGACCCACGGCGACGTCTCCGCCATCCGCACCGCCTTCGGCCTAGGCATCCCAATCGTCTACGCCAACGACACTGTCTTCGCCTACCACGTAGCCAAACTCGCTTCGCCGCTTGTTGACTGGCTCATCGCACCCATCAGCTTCGGCAAATCCTGGAGTAAATTCGGTATCCCGAAAAAACGCATCATCCTCTACGACGGACTCGAAGAAATGTCATGGCTCAAGGACACAGAGTTCGAAAAACCCAAGTTCCTCGAGGAACTATCAGCCAAACGACCCGTCATCCTGTTCAGGGATGCAGAGTACAGCGCCAGCTACTGCACAAACGTCAAAATCGACACCCAAAAACTCCTCCAAAAACTCACCAAACTCGCCACCGTCGTCGCCCTCCCACGATACGAAGGCGACGAAAAGAAACTTGTCGGCATGGACAACGTTTGGGTGCCACCCAAACCCGTCCTAACCGCCCAGCTCATCCCCTACGTGGACGTGATGGTCGGCAGCGGCGGCACAGCCTGCAGAGAAACCGCGCTCATTGGCATCCCCACAATCAACTTCCACTTCTGGGACGTCCAAGCCCTATACCTCCACAAGAAAGGTTTCCCCATCCAGATCATAAGAAACACCGAAGGCATCATCAAAACCACCAAGAAAATCCTTAGAAACCCTGCGAACTACAGGGTGAACACGGAAGCCGCGCTGGAGACGCTTGAGTCTCCCCTACCCGTATGGATTCAGTACATAGAACTATGCCTCAAACCAAAATCCTGAAACCCCAAAAAAGTCTCCTCTGTATGCTTCCCCGCACCTGTCTCGCCGACTGAACAACGTGCTTTTTTTGGGGTCTCCAGACGACCATACTTTGGCGCAGATTGGCAAAGATTTGAGTAAGAATTTGAAAAACTGCTAGTAGTCAATCCGCCTCCAAGAGACTGAAAGCGCTGGAAAATCTCAAAACAGGCAGAAAGTGTGAAGCAAACACACGTGTACAAGATAGATTTGGCTAGAATAGATGGAAGCGGAGAGTTTTCATGCCCTTGATGAGGAAACACTATCTCACCAGACTATACTAAAGAAAAGGCTTATTCCATTTTGGAGCCAAGGATCAACAACCGAGGCCTGGAAGAAGTGATAATCCGCTTCAATAAATGCGAAAGCATCATCCACTTGACCCATTTCACTCTCCTACAAGAAACGGCTTCAGACGCAAAGTCCGAAGCGAAGGAAAAGAAGAACAGCTATGCTACACCACCCACGTGCAGACCAGTTTGCATCAATGCTACGACTACAACAACGATAGGTTAAGCGCTCAAGAAACCGCGAAGATAATACAAACGAATCAAAGCATGAATGTATACCAACGTTGGCTCGCGGGTCTGGAACGCCATGAACAACCCCGTGAAGAGCGACATAGCGAAGCGGTAGAACACGTCGAATTTGGTCACGGGCGGCGCCTGCCTACGACTGGCTTGGCTGATTCTCCGCCACATCTCCCGAAGCTGCTTCGCGTACCAATACTGATGGTTCAGCTCCTGTCGCAGACTGCCGCGCAGATGAACCGACTGCACACCGTAGTCCACTTTCCACTGGTAGCCGTGCTCGTCAAGCTCATAAGCCAGAACAGTATCGACGCCGCTGCTTGACGCCAACTTCGGAAACCCACCCACCTCCCGCACCACTCTGGTTCGGAAAACCGTGTTGTCCAGCGTCTTGCCCAATGTGAACGCCGCCATCTCCCTACCCCGCAGCCAAGATTCGAGTTGGGCTTCACCGCGGTACTTCCTCGCCACGTACAACTGCAACATACGCACTCCCCTCGGCTTGTCGGCGAAACGCATGCCCGAAGCAGCCGCCACCTTCACATCGTCCAATGCCTTGGGGATTCTGCTCCACCAATCCCACGCCAAAAGCAAGTCCTGCTCGAAACTCACGAAAAACTCGGACTCAACGTTCTTTAGGGCGGTGTTAGCGTTGTCGCTGATACCCCTGCCCTCGTTAAGCACAACCGTCCAGCCATTGGCTTCCGCGATTTTTCTGGTATCGTCTGTGCTGTGATCGTCAGAAATCACCCTCTTGTTCACGTAGTCGACGGGAATTACCTGACTGATTCGCTTCAGCACGGCGGGCAACGTGGCAGCACCGTTGAAAGTCCACATCACCAAGTCGACTTTCCGCAACGCATCGTCAGGCTCCGCGTTTCCTGTCAAGACTCAAGCGGCTTCCCACCCGGGTCAGTCACTTCTTTCTAGTTTGCCTAAAATAGGCGATGACCCTGTCGATGCCTTCGCTTAGAGTAACCGTCGGCTTCCAGCCCAGCTCCTTCCTAATTTTCGTCGAATCCAGCACAATCGAAGACTGGTCCGATGCCTGCGGGCGGAACGGATAGCCAGGAGGATAGGAGCCAAACGCGATATTTTTCTTATCAAACCCAACCTTCTCCGCGATCATCAAAGCAAGCTCCTTATTGCTTACGCCGATGGTGGTACCCGCGTTGTAAACCTGATGGTTTGCCTTTGGGTTCTTCATCGCAAGCACGTAGGCGTTCACGTGGTCGTCTATGTACATGTAGTCTCGGATGGAGTCAGGCGAGCCTATGTAGACTTTTTCTCCCCTCAGCATCTGCGTTACCAAGTACTCCACTATGAAGCTTGTGTCGAACTTCCGGCCGTAGGAGTTAGTGGGGCGCAGCACCGTTCCGTTCAGGCTGAAGGAGGTGAACATCATGCGCAGGTACAGGTCGCCAGCCGCCTTGCTCACGGCGTAGGGACTTGACGGGTGGAGCGGCAAAGTCTCCTTCATCGGTTCGTTCGCCTGTACGCCGTAAACTTCAGCGGTGGACGCTGCAATTAGCTTACGAGTTTGAGGGTCATGGAGTTCTAGCAGTGAATGCGCGACGTTCATGGTTCCAATGTAATTCACGTGCTGATACTCAAACGGGCGCTCAAACGAGTCCCGCACGGGTGACAGTGCTGCTAAATGAAAAATCACGTCGGGGTTAGCCGTCTTGACGGCGTTCCGAATAGAAACATAATCAGAGATGTCGCCCGAAACCAGGATAATATCCTCGAGTAGGTTACCCAGTGCCGCTAAATTTCGGTTGGCAACTCTACGGTCAACACCGTAGACCTCCACGCCATCGTCAACGAGCCTTTGGGCTAGGTGACCGCCTATGAAGCCCGTTATTCCGGTAATCAACACGCGTGTCATGTGTGAAGTCCTCGCACTTTGGTGAATTCTTTTTCAGCCACAGATAAGTCCTTGACGCTATTTATGGTTAACCAAAGCTCGTCGGGTTTCAGCTGGCAGGCTTTGAGTAGCCGTTTCTGTGCCAGTACCGGAAAGACGTCGCGCTCAATCGAACCAGTTGTGGGCAGGTAGTCCAGAATCTTTCGGTTGAAGATGTAAACTCCAATGCTTACTGGCATGTTTTCCATCAAAGCCTTCTCCTTGAATCCCACGATGTCATCGCCTTCCAGTTCAAGAATTCCAAAGGGAGATCGCATGGGCGCAACCGCTATCGTGGCGACTGGATCGTGTTTTAGATGCGTTTCTTCGAAGCGTTCCAGATTGAGGTTGGTGATTTCGTCGCCGTTCATGGCGAGGAAATCGTTGTCTTTCACAAATCGACTGATGGCTAGGCGGAAGCCTTCGCCCGTTTCGCCTTCCACGGTGTGTTCGCTGAAGTCTATCTTCAGTCCTTGCGGGTTCTCTTTGAGGTAGTTGATGACGACTTCTTTGCGGTAAGCTACGCCCATGACGACGTGTTTGAAGCCGTAACTTTTCAGCCAAGAAATTATCCAGTAAACCAGTGGTTTGCCCTGCAGCGGAATCATGCATTTGGGCATGTCATTGGTGAAGGGTCGCATCCTCAAGCCTGAACCGCCGACCAAAATGACCGCGGTTTGGATTTTCTTCAAGTTCGATCTCCTCGTAGAATGAGTGGCATACTAAAGGTACAAATATTTAAGTCTTAAACTAGACCGTAAAACCCCAAAAACTCCATCTGGTATCAGCATGAAAATCGCGATGATTCATACGCCCCTCTTCGGACGCGGCGGCGGAGACAGGCAGATGCTGTCTCTGGCAAACGAGTTGCAGAAGCGAGGGCACACCATCGAGATTTTCGTCAGCGCTCTGAACGAAGAAGACAGCTACCCCGACCTTCTGAGGAAGCTGCACGTCACGGTGGTTCCACATCCGCTGGGGAAGAAGATGCCACGTTGGTTGACTCCGCTGGAAACGGCACAACTGCAAAAGGCGGAACAGGAATCGCCGCTGGAGGCCAAATTCGCATTGCGGGAGTGGATGCGAAGAGCCATGGGACGACAGTTCTACACCATACCTTACGAGCTGCCAACGATGATTAACATAGGACGAAAAATCCCCAAAGGCTTCGACGTAATAAACTGCCACAACTATCCCTCTGAATGGGCAGCTTTCGCCGCCAAGAAAAGGTTGAACACCCCCATCGTTTGGATGTGTAATGAACCGCCTTTCTGGTTTTTCGTGCCAGAACTCAGGCGGGGGCTGCGTAAGATAAATTGGCCAGTCTACAATCTGCTGGATAAGACGGCGGTGAACTACGTTGATGAAATATTGGTTTTATCACACATCGCCAGCGGCTACGTTCGGAAAGCCTACAACCGTTCCTCAAGAGTGGTAAGGAGCGGCATAGACCTTGAGCGGTTCGGAAAAGCTTCAGGAGCAGCCTTCAGGAAAAAATATGGTTTAGGCGATGACTTCGTACTGCTCCAAGTTGGCAACCTAGAACTCAACAAGCGACAAACTGATACAATCAAAGCCCTCCACATTCTATCCAAAAACAACAGCGGAATAAAACTGGTGTTTAACGGAGGCGGAAGACAAACAGAACTAATCCGCCTGAGCGAGCAGCTTGGCGTCCAAGACAAAGTGCTCTTTCTGCGCAGCACGAGCGACGAAGAACTTGCAGAGGTTTACGCTGCATGTGACGTGTTCGTTTTTCCCGCGCAAATCACGTGGGGACTGGCGGTTGTCGAAGCCATGGCAACTGCTAAACCTGTCGTTGTCTCGAAAAGGTGCGGCGTTTCCGAAATCATCGAAAACAGCGTAAACGGCATAGTCGTTGACCATGCGAGACCCGACGAGATGGCAAGCCAGATAGAGAGACTGATTGATGATTCTGGGCTGCGAAAACGCCTTGGCGACAACGCCTACGAGTATGTAAGAACGCACCTGTCTTGGAAGAAATACGCTGAGAATATGGAAGCAACTTTCGAATCGGCAAAACGTAGGTACAACGTGTAGCGAAAAAAGGATTGGACAGGCCCATGAACGCTGGAAAACGCAGAGGTCTACTGCTGCTCCTTTTGGTATTTTGATCTCGAGAAAAGAAGGTACAGGGGAAAAGGCGGGTAAGGCTTCAACATTTGGCGCCTTATTGCTTCGTCAGGAACTTTTCGAACTCGACTCTGTACGATTTGCCTCTGCTTCCACGTTTGTTTAAGGCGACAAACATTCCAAAGCAGGGCCTCAAAGATTGACACACTAACCAGAGGTTCTCGTTTTGCCAGGAACCGTATCATGTTGCGCGCTTCGAAGAGAATCGATACAGCTATCGCTTTGAAGGCGTTTGCGAGGTTGTAGTTCTTTAGCAACACCACGATATGATTGCGTGTGTAGAAGTACAACCTTGTCCTCAACTGTAGGGTGGAAGTGGTCGAACCTGATGCGTGATAGACTACGGAAGCAGGAGCGTACACGACTTTGTAATTGCCTAACAGGATTCTCCAACACAGGTCCACTTCGTCGAAGTACATGAAAAGTGTAGGGTCAAACAAACCTGTTTTATCTAAAACTTCGCGTTTCATGAGAAGGCTGGCGCCTTTCCCATAGAAAACCTCACGCGACTGTGTATACTTGGACGGTTCTTCTCCGCGCCCAATTTCGTAATGGTAGCCATAGTAATCAACTAAGCCACCCGCGCTGTCAAGCACATTTGGCTTATTCATAACTAAGAGTTGACTCTGCACCGCAGCGATTTGGGGATTCTGTGCAACTTTGACCAGCTCGCTGAGCCAGTCTGGGTTGACTTTGGTGTCGTTGTTCAGTATTGCTAAGTATTTGCCCTTGGCTTCTTTTATTCCCTTATTGTTGCCTTCCGTAAACCCGTAATTTTTCTCATTCTGAACCACTCGCAGGTTCTTGTAGGCAGAAAATCTTTTTGTAACGAAGTCAACGCTGCCGTCTGTGGAGGCGTTGTCTACGAACAAAACCTCGAAGTTGGAGTAACTCGTTTTCAAAACTGAATCCAAGCAGTCTTCCAGAACCTTTCCCAAAGCCTTTCTGCCATTGTAGTTCAGGATAATCGTTGAGACGAGCGGGCTACTCAGCTGAACGCCTCCAATATATAGGATGAGGTGACTGTGTGCAAATATCCTTTGCGCAGTTTCTCGCCGTTTCTTTGCTTCTACTTTCTTATTTCAACTCTCAACTCGAAGGGCACTTGGAGCAAGCTGAAAAACTCCGATGGGATTCCGATGAGCTTGGAGTATTCCACTTTTGCACAGTTAACTTGAAGCTTTCTTGCGGCGCGATAAAACCATGATTTATTGAAAAAACCTTTATGATAGGGGTTGTTGCCCACCGTTAGCCTTTCACCCAGCTTGTGAGGACAGTATACGATAACCTTGCAGTTAGAAACGCGAATCAATTCCTTCAACATTAGGAATGGATCATCAACGTGCTCGATGACGTGACTGCTGTAGACTTCGGTGAAAACTTCCTCTTTGAATGGCAGATGCTGAACTTCGCATAAGACGAAATTCTTGATTTTTCTCGGCTGCAGGGTTGCGCCTTTGATATCCGTTTTGCCAGTTCGATGACCGATGTCTTCTATGAATAGGTCACAGTTCACGTCGCCAGAAGGGTATCCACCGCACCCCACGTCGAGCTTGTAATATTCGTTTTGTTGTTCATCGGTCATTTGCAGTCACACCGAATCATGCTAGTTGCAAACCAGATTAACAGGCATTCAACCTGTTAGATGTTTCGTTTGTTGGTTAATCTATGATTAGACTGTGGGTTGGCTATATGAAATGAAGGTATTTATTGGTTATGTTAAAGCCGTGGAATCACAATCTTCCGAAGACAGGCACAGAAGAGCCATAGGACATCGGGCACCGAAGATATTCGATGCAAATTAGTACAAATGTTAATATTGCTTAGTCTGATACTCAAACAATGGTGTTTCAGTGAAGGCTCTGGTGCTCAGCGGCGGAAAAGGAACCCGACTAAGACCCCTAACAGCCACATGCGCAAAACAGCTTATTCCCGTGGCTAACAAACCGATCCTCGGCTACGTGCTCGACCAGATAGCTGAAACGCCAATAAGGGAAGTGGGCGTCATCATCGCGCCCGAAACAGGCGAGTACGTCAAGGTGTATGTACAGGACGGGGCGAAGTGGAAATTCAAAGTCACGTATATTCCTCAGGAACCTCTTGGGCTGGCGCACGCGGTGAAAACAGCCAAGACTTTCCTCGACAAGGACTCCTTTGTCATGTGCTTAGGCGATAACGTGACTGGGCAGGGCTTGGTTAAGATTGTGCAAAAGTTTGACAAGGAAAACCTTGATGCGTTGATTCTGCTTAAGGAAGTTGACGACCCGTCACGGTTTGGCATTGCTCAACTGGACGATAAAGGGAACATCTTGAAACTGGTTGAAAAGCCAAAAACGCCGATGGGGAATCTCGCCATAATCGGAACGTACCTGTTCTCTAACGAGGTTCACAAAGCCATCGACCGGATAAAGCCATCCTGGCGAGGTGAACTCGAGATAACAGATGCCATCCAAGAAATGGTGAACATGGGCTTCAAAGTCAAAGCCGAAATCCTAGGTTCATGGTGGCTGGACACAGGAAAGAAAGACGACATCCTATCGGCAAACGCGAGAATATTGGATGAATACATCGAGAGAGACATCAAGGGAGTCACAACCGACAGCGTAGTTGAGGGACGAGTCAAGGTCGACGCCGAAGCAAGAATACTAAGAAGCACGGTTAGAGGACCCTGCGTCATAGGCAGAAACGCCGTTGTGGAAAACTCTTTCGTGGGACCTTACACAAGCATCGGAGACAATTCACAGGTAATCAACAGCCACCTCGAATACTGTGTTCTGCTCGAAAACGTCGTGGTCAAGGACGTGGAGCGCCTCGAAGAAAGCCTCGTAGGAAAAAACGCAAAAGTCTCCGGCAACAGAAAAAACAAAGCAATCAAGCTTCATATCGGAGACTACTCGGAAGTAGAAGCTTAAATACTAACAGCTTTAACAATGAACACGAAATCCCATGCAACTCAGCCATTAAAGGTGAAATGAATGTTAACAGGAATGAAAGTGAAGCCGCTGAAGCGGTTCCCCGATGAGCGGGGCATCTTCACCGAGATATTCAGGAAAGACTGGACCGATTTGATCAAGGCAAAAGACGGAGTTGTCCAATCGAACTTTTCAATGACTTATCCAGGCATCATCCGCGCTTGGCATAGACATGAAAAAGGACAGACCGACTACTTCGTAGTAATCAGAGGCGCCCTGAAAATATGTGCTTTTGACGAAGCCACCAGAGAGCTCGATGAAATCGTGTCGACGGGTGAAAACTTGCAGGTCGTGAAGGTTCCGGGGCACTATTGGCATGGGTTTAAGGCTGTGGGCAACGAGCTAGTATTGCTGGTGTACTTCACCACTCGACTTTACGATGCTGCTCATCCTGACGAGGTGCGACGCCCCTGGGATGACAAAAGTCTAATCCCTTCCTCCATAAACGGCAAGACCGATGACCCGCACGTTGGCAAACCTTGGAACTGGAACTATCCACCCCACAAGTGAGTTTAAATGAGACTTCTAGTATCGGGCGGACTCGGCTTCATCGGAAGCAACTTCTGCAGGCTAATCCTCACAGACCACAAGGACACCGCGGTAGTGAACATCGACAAGGTCGGGGTGGGCGCCAACCCAGCAAACCTCCGCGACCTCGAAAACGACAAACGGTACACCTTCATAAAGGGCGACATCTGCGACTCGCAGCTTTTGAAGAAAGTGGTCAAGCGGATTGATGCCGTGGTGAACATCGCGGCAGAAACGCACGTGGACCGAAGCATCTCGGATCCCTATGTTTTCCTTCAGAACAACACGCTTGGCACGTTCACGCTTCTGGAGGCGTTAAGGAAACACAATGACAAAGCCCGACTTGTTCAGGTGTCAACCGATGAGGTCTACGGCGAGATACCTGAAGGTGCGTTCACGGAGAAAGACGCGGTTAAGCCGTCTAATCCTTATTCGGCTTCTAAAGCCGCTGCGGACATGTTTGTTCAGGCGTACCACAAGACGTACGGGTTGAAGACGTTCATCACGAGATGTACGAACAATTTCGGACCGTTTCAATTTCCCGAAAAGCTAATCCCGAAAACAATCATTCGCGCCATGCGGAACCTGCCCATACCCGTTTACGGGTCGGGAGAGAATGTTCGGGAGTGGATTTACGTTTTGGACCATTGTGAAGCGATACTTTCGGTTTTGACGAAAGGTACTCCAGGTGAGGTGTACAATGTTTCTTCGGGGAATGAGCTCTGCAACCTTGAATTGGTCAAGAGAATCCTCGCCCTGCTCGACAAACCCGAGGAGTTGGTGAGTTACGTGGAGGACCGACCTGGGCATGACCTAAGATACAGCCTGAATTCGTCGAGAATTCAGACTGAACTGGGTTGGAAGCCAAGATTCTCCTTCATCGATGCGCTTGAGTCCACAGTCAAATGGTACGTTAAAAACGAGGAATGGTGGAAGCCACTGGCAAGCGAAGGCGTCCTCAGTCCCACGCCATGGAAGACAAGTGATCACGGTTGAGGCTGCTTATCACAGGGGCCAGCGGATTGTATGGCTCAAAACTGGCAAATCTAGCCGAGGAAAAAGGTCACCAAGTCTACTCCGCCTACAACGAGCACCCACCACGTATTGGAGTGCCCACACGGCTTGAACTCTCAGACAAGGCGCAGGTGGACAAAACTTTCAGGGACGTGAAACCCGATGTCGTCGTGCACGCTGCAACGTTGACTAACGTTGACGAGTGCGAGTTGAAGAGGGAGCTGGCTTGGAAGATAAACGTGAAGGGAACGGAGAACGTAGCTAGGGCGGCAAAAGCAAGCGGCTCTTTTCTGTTGTATGTTTCGACGGATTACGTTTTCAGCGGCGAAAAAGGATGCTACGACGAAACAGATTCTCCTAACCCCTTGAACTTCTACGGTTTAACAAAGCTGAAAGCGGAAAGACAAGTCAGCTCCATAACAGAGAGCTATTGCATAGCCCGAACAAGCGTAATCTACGGTGCAACGCCCGTGACTGGAAAAACCAATTTTGCCCTCTGGCTTCTAGACACGCTCGGCAAGGGCGAAAAAGCCAGAGTTTTGACCGATCAATGGAACTCCCCAACCCTGAACACAAGTTTGGCGAGAATGACCCTTGAAATAACGGAAAGGCGGCTTGGCGGCGTTTTCCATCTTTCGGGTGCCACACGAATAAGCCGCTTCGATTTTGCCCAGAAGATGGCGCAGATATTCAGCCTTGATCAGAATTTGATAGTTCCAACTTTCACAAAGGATTTTTCGTGGGTCGCTCCGAGACCCCGAGATTCGTCGCTTAGCACTGCCAAAGCCCAGAAAATGTTGGAGAACAAACCGCTTGAGATTGAAGAGGCGCTGCAAGACCTGAAGAAAGAAATAACCGCGTTTTTGTCGGGTGCCAAGTAAACTCAAACTATTTGCAGTCCGACGGGTTTTGAAAAGTCCTTTTAGAGTCCAGCGGAGGACTAACGATTTATAACGGGATTTCACTATGAAGAGGGCAAGCAGAAAAAATGATAAACCTCAGATTGGACGTCGATTACGCTTATCCCTCCAGGATGGAAAGCTTTCTCTACACGGCACTGGGCAGAAAAACAAAGAAAAACTACCTGAAAAACTCGAAAATAATCGCGAAGATGATTAATGATTCCCCGCGAGAGGTCAAAGCTCACTGGTTCTTCACACCCTACACCACACCCGACAGTCAACTGCTCGAATTGCTCACTCCAGATAAACACGAGGTTGCTCTTCACGTGGCAAATGACCCCTACGGAGAGCTTGAAGAGTTGGAGAAGGCGACCAATCGGAAGGTCAGGTTTTACACTGTCCACGGGACCGCTCGCTTTCTTGCTCAGTTGATTTGGCGGCGAAAACTGGGGGAAGCCCGAGCTCCGATTCCTGAAGGTTTTCCGCTGCAGTCGTTCTACGAGTTTCCCACATTAAGCTTCGACGTTGTCTGCTACGATAAGTCGCCGTCGGAAGCCGTCGAGATTGGCGAGCAACACATAGCACTCGGGAATGTTCTGCACGTTCATCCTGAGTGGCTTTTTCAACGAGGAACCATCAATCATAGAGGTCCATTCTATGAACCCTTGCGACGGATTCTCAATGTTGACAAAGAATATGAAACAGTCGTCGTTCGCAGAAAAGGCTTTGCAAGAATTGCTAGCCACATAGAAGTCGTGGAATATTCTCAAGATAACCTTCCGAACGAGCAGTTTCTTGAGAAAGTTCGGGCACAAGGAGCAGACATCTTCACTTTTGTAGAACGGACATGGGTCAGCCCAATCACGAATCCCCCGACAAATTGGGCGAAGACGGAAAACGACGTCGCGCTTCTAAGCGTAACAACCTATCCTACCTGGCTGGAGATGGTTGGAAAGAAGACTCGAAACATGATTCGAAAGGCAGTGAAAAGCGGCGTCAAAATCGAAATTGCCGCGTCAGACGATAGGCTAGCCGAGGGCATTTGGAAAATCTACAATGAAACTCCCATACGGCAAGGGAGAGCTTTTCCGCATTTCGGACAACCACTTCAAACGATCAAAGCAGGATTCAGCTACAGACCAAATGACACATACATAGGAGCTTACCTGCAAGACGAACTGATAGGGTTCATAAAACTTGTCCACGGTGACAGAATAGCTATAATCTCCGAGATTCTTTCCTTGCAGGAACACTCGGACAAAGCCGTGAACAACGCCCTTGTTGCCAAGGCAGTGGAAATCTGCGTCATGAAACAATGGATGCCCATTATGTATGGAAGAATGGGAAATCATCCCTCATTGGATACCTTCAAGGAGAACAACGGCTTCATCAAATTCTCTATTCACCGTTACTACGTGCCACTCACAAGAAAGGGGCGGATTGCTATCGTGTTGGGGTTGCACAGAGAAATCAAGGACGCTCTTCCTCCAGCGATTAAATACCCGCTGTTCCCAGTTTTCAACTGGATGAGTCGGAACAAGCTGAGGATGAGGTTCTGGATCAAAGGAAAATAGCATAGGATTACCGAGATCACCTCCGTTCTGGTTACGGATCTCTCAATGTGTTAGGTATAAATAGCCTTGAGGAAACAAGTCACTAAACACAATGGGTGCTTACGTGGCGAAAAAAGAGCTCAGAATCCAGTACACAGGGTACATAATATTCGCGGCGAAACTCATTGGAGTTGCAACAGGCCTCGTCTACCAGTACATGATAGCTAGGGCACCGACGATGGGGAAGGAGCAGTACGATATCTACTTCAACCTCACCGATGTCCTCGCCTACTTCACGCTACTCGCGGGAACCGTGCCATTCTGGGTTATGCGGTGCGTCGCCCGAGGCAAAGAAGGTGCCACAAAAACTGGGTTCGTCACCAACCTTATCATCTCAGCACTCTTCACTGTCGCGTACCTAGCTGCGGTGCCTCTGATTCTCCCGCTCCTCGGAATTTCGACAAGTTATCTGACGTTGTACCTTGTCGCCTCAGTTCAAATTGTGGAGATTTACCTCATTGGGCTC
>Ga0326726_10001327_pt1 | contig 22968 bp, 18 predicted proteins | sample MHFenrmetagenome_2_FD_207603 | JGI IMG/M metagenome (GOLD analysis project Ga0326726, IMG submission 207603) | Lab enriched peat soil microbial communities from Michigan Hollow, Ithaca, NY, United States - MHF15MN | ecosystem: Environmental > Terrestrial > Soil > Wetlands > Peat | place: USA... | reverse complement strand
GTGATCCGCGCGCCGGAGCAGCTCGCCGGGACGATGCGTGAGCCGGCCGAGCGCCGACCGCGGGTTACGCAGCCGCAGCGCGTCCTCGATCGGCGTCGCCCACGCGACCGCGTGCGCGACCTCGTCCTCGACGCGGACGCACGGGAGCGTCACCGCCAGCGCGCGCAGCGCCGGCCACTTCGTGAGATCCGTGCCACGCACGATCGCGAACGCGAGCGCGGCGTTCGGCAGCTGCGTCGCGAGCTCGAACGGGTGCAGGCGCTCGCCGACGCGCTTCCACAGCCCGCGGTGACGCCGCACGTCCTCGACGACGTGCTCCATCGGCAGCGCGTCGAGCGCCGCGAGCACGGCGCGCCGCAGGCCGCGGCTGATCGAGCCGAGCTTCATCGGCTCCACGAGCTCCGCGTTGCCGCCGAAAAGGACCGCCGCGACGCGCAGCACGTCGGTCGCCGTGCGCAGGTGCGTGCCGGTCTGCTTCACGATCCCGGCGCGATCCGGCGACACCGACCAGATCCGTGCGACCACGAGCGCCACGGTCTCCTTGACCGGGATGCGCTCCGGCAACCACGACACGATCTTCGGGCCGATCGAGTCGATGATCACCTCGAGCTCCGCGCGATCGTCGGGTGACAGCGGCGTGGTCCGCGCGAGCAAGCGCTCGAACCGCTGCCTCGCGCTGCCGATCAGGTCGAACCCGAGGTGGAGGAGCGTCAGCGTGCCGGAGCTGCGGGCGACACGGTCCTTCGGCTCGCCGACACCCTGCTTGTAGAACGGATCGTTGATCGCGATCCGGCGATGGCAGATCGGGCACCCGGCGTAGTTGCCGCCCGCCCAGCACGCGCGGCACACGAGGTGCCCGCACGGATCGAGGGCGCCGACGGTCTTGGTCTCGCCGCACCACGGGCACGGCTGCTCGGGCATCGTCAGGAGCCAGCTCAGGATCCGCTTGAGGTAGAGCGATGCCGTGTCGGCCGGCGTGCCCGCGGGGAAGTCGCGGAACAGCGGCACGTGCGGGCGGTGAGCACCGAGCTGCGTCGCGAGCGTGTCGACGAGCCAGCCGCGCAGCTCCTGCAGCGCCGCGAACGGCAGCCGGCGGATCGTCATCGCGAGATCGAGGCTCATCACGAACCCGAGCTCGGCGAGCTCGGCCTCGAGCTTGTCGGTATCGACGTCGCGATTCGGCCGCGTCGCCGCGCTCGCTACCCGGTCCGGATCGAGCACGACCAGATGCGTGCGCGCGAGCAACAGCGTGCGGAGCCGATCCATACCCAAAAAGGTGGGCGGAGAGTGGATGCGCTACCGATTGACTGGAGAAGGAAGCACACCCGGAGCCGCCCGACCCTACGGTAGCACTACTCGGCGAGGAGCGCGGCGTCGCTCGCGACGATGTACTCGTGGGCCAGGCCGTCGCCGGCCTGGATGTTGTCGTCGCGCACGTCGGCGTAGATCCAGCCGTCGCTGCGGAAGTGTGGGAACAGCGCGTACTGGCCAGGCGCCATGTTCGTGATCCGCACGGGCACGCCGGTGCGGATATCCATCAGGTAGATGTTCGCGGCACCCAGCGACAGGTACGCGGCGAACGCCGGATCGTTCGGGCCGGTGAAGCCGAGCTCGACCGCGTCGGCGCTGGTGACGTAGTGGTGATAGACGATCCACCGCTCGTCGTACGAGAACCCGACCTTGCCGCCCGACAGGCAGTAGCGCGCGATCTCCGGCGCCTCGATCGTGTACGAGCTACCGCTCGGCGTCGCGACGACCTTGTGGAGCACGTAGCCGATCTGGGCGTTGTTCGGATCCGACACGCGCGTGAGCTCGAGCCCGGCCGACGGCGACAGCACCGAGTCGCCCTCGTACGCCTGCGGCACCTCGATCTGCGGCTTCGACGTGTAGCCGGGTCCGGTGAGGATGAACGGGTTGAAGTACGCGATCGCGTGCGGGCCGAAGTACGCCGACGGATCGCCGTGCGTCGCGGTGTGGCCACCGTCGTCGGAGACGAACTCGCTGTCGATCGTGAAGTAGTCGCCGCCGCCGAGCGCGCGGCCGACGTGCTGGTAGAGCCCGATCTGGCTGTACTTCGTGCAGCCGGCCTCGGTCATCGCGATGCTCGCCGGGTTCGACGTGAGCACGCTCATCGGGCACGTGTTGCGCGAGCCGCCCTGGAACACGAAGCCGCTGTTGTCGGGGAAGAAGCCCGGGTCGTAGAGCGCGGCGACCGACACGGCGACATCGCGCTGGAGGTCGATGATCGTGGACGCGGACGTGTTCTTCACGCCGTGCGCGACGAAGCGACCGTCGGGCGAGCTGCGCGTCCAGTACGACGACTTGTACGTCACGTCCTTGAGGACGCGGAGCTGGCCGTGCCCCGCGACGTCCCAGCCGGTGCCGTAGCTCTGTGCGCTGCCGAGCGGCTTGTCGGCGAGGCACAGCTTCGGATCCGTCGCGCCGCCGCAGTCGTACATGTTCATCGCGTTGTCCTTGTTGACGGCGCGCCAGCCCGTGGTCTTCAACGCGGCGACGTGGGCTGAAACATCCGACGAGATGCCGGGCGTGCACGTGGTCGGCGCCGGATCCTGCGCGAGGTTCGCGTCGAGCTTCGGCTGGCCGCGCAGGAACCACTCGGCGACGATGTCGAACTGCGCCTGGGTCAGCGGCGTGACCGTGTCGCCGTGCGGCATCGCGGCGATGTTGAGGAACGCGTCGCGCTGCGTCGCATAGTCGGCGCCGTAGGCCTTCCAGAACACGTACTCGAACCACGGCAGCCGCGCCGCGGACGCCCAGATGCCGAGCTTCTTCACCTCGAAGTCCGAGGTCGCGAGCTCGGGCATCGAGCGCAGGCAATCGAGCATCTGCGTCGCCGACTCCTGGGTCTGAACCTGGAGGTCGGTGAGGCAGCTCGCCATCGACGTGTCGCCGAGCGCGCGCCAGTAGCGCAGGTGCTGGCGCGTGATCGCGTGGCACGAGTTGCACGAGGTCTGCTTGTTCGGCACGTCGGCGCCGAGGATCGCGAGCGCCTGCGTCGCGAGCTCGTCATCCGCGAGCGCGACCGGGTTGCGAAACGCCGGCGCCATCGGAGCGTCGATCGCCGCGTCCATCGGCCCGGCGTCCGGCGTCGCGTTATTGCCGTGACAACCGATCAGGACTCCGAAAAGGACGAGGCATGTCTTCATGTCAGCCGGGGCATCCTGCACCCAGGACCTCGATCATACGCATCTTCATCCACTAACCGATCGCGACCAGGTGATGCCCGTCACGAGCACCTGTAAGCGCCCGAACTGGGGCGCGTTGACTTCGGATCGAAGCTTGCGATACTCCGCGCGTTGAAGAAATTCAGGGACATGGCCGTCCCATCCGCACAAGGAGACTCATCCATATGATGCGTGCACGAACGTTGGTTACTTCTCTCGGTCTGGTGATCGCGACCGCGATCGCGGCTCCCGCGTGCGTGGTGAGCGGGCAGGGAACCGTCGGCGTCGAGACCGGAGCAGTCGTCTATCAAGAGCCCCCGGCTCCACGCGCCGAAGAGGTGACGATTCGCCCCGGGTTCGTCTTCGTCCGCGGGCGCTGGAATTACCAGAACGGCCAGTGGGGCTGGGTCGCCGGGCACTGGGAGCGCGAGCGCGCGGGCTACGCGTGGTCCGAGGGACGCTGGGAGCGTCGCGGCAACCGCTGGGAATGGATCGAAGGCACGTGGACCGTCTCGAACCAGCCGGTCGGCGGCGCGTCGGGCGGCGTCGTCGTCTCCGGCGGCGGCGGGCCTCCGCCGAGCGGCGGCTGGACGACCACCACGACCACGACGCACACCGACACGACGACCGCGCCGGGCGGTGTGGTGGTTTCGGGCGGTGGCACGACGGTCGTCGCGTATCCGACCGCCGCGCCTCCCGCACTGCGCGTCGAGAGCCAACCCGCGCGCGCCGGCTTCGTCTGGATCTCGGGGCGCTGGGACTGGCGCAACGGCAACTGGGCGTGGGTCGACGGGCACTGGGAGCGCGAGCGCGCGAACCAGTTCTGGGTCGCCGGCCGCTGGGAAGCGCAGGGCAACCGCTGGGTGTGGGTCGAGGGTCGCTGGGATACGCATCCGGCGCCGCCTCCGGGCCCGGTCGTTCGCGACCACCGCTAGGTCGGATCCCGAACGGGATCCTCCAGGTTCACGCCACCTACATGGGGCGTTGACGGGGGCCATGCGCTCGGGACACGCTTGATCGTCGTGGGCGTGCGCACCGTCGTCGGGAGGACTCTCGGCCGCTACCAGATCCTCAAGCATCTGGCGAGCGGTGGCATGGCCGAGGTGTATCTGGCGCGGACCGCGGGGCTCGAGGGCTTCGTGCGTCACGTCGTCATCAAGCGGATCCGCGCGAAGGAAGCGCGCGACAACAACTACGTGAAGATGTTCCTCGACGAGGCGCGACTCGCCGCGACGCTGCATCACCACAACATCGTCCAGGTCCACGACGTGGGTCAGGAGGACGACGAGTGGTACCTCGCGATGGAGTACATCCACGGCAAGGACGCACGCGCGCTCGCGATGAAGGCGGTCGAGGCGAAAGAGCACCTGCCTCTCGAGCACGTGGTCTCGATCGTGTCGTCGGCCGCGGCGGGGTTGCACCACGCGCACGAGCAACTCGGCCCCGATCGCAAGCCGCTCGGGCTCGTGCATCGCGACGTGTCACCGTCGAACATCCTCGTCGGGTACGACGGCAGCATCAAGGTCGCCGACTTCGGCATCGCCAAGGCCGTGCAGCGCTCGGTCGAGACACACTCGGGCACGCTCAAGGGCAAGGTCGCGTACATGTCCCCCGAGCAATGCCGCGGCAAGCCAGTCGATCGGCGCAGCGACGTGTTCGCGCTCGGGATCGTGCTCTACGAGCTCGCGACCGGCCGCCGGCTGTTCAAGGCCGAGAGCGAGTTCATGTCGATGAGCGCGATCGTCGCCGGGACCGTGCCCGCGCCGACGAGGTTCCGGCCCGACCTGCCGCCGGAGCTCGAGCTGATCATCATGAAGGCGCTGGCGACGAATCCCGACGAGCGCTACGGAACCGCGGACGCGCTGCGCCGTGCGCTCGAGGAGCTCGCGACCGCGATCGGGTTGCGGATGTCGACGACGTCGCTCGCCGATTACATGAAGCAGCTGTTCGGAGCGCGCGTCGAGCCGTGGCTCGTCGATCAGGATTCCGAGGAGGCGATCGATCACGAGAGCTCGGGATCCGGCATCAGCGAGGCACCGGAACTGTCGCTGTCGGGGCTCGAGGTCGAGCCCGATGCGCCGATCGCGGTGGCGAGACGGCGCGCGATCACGAGCGTGCCGCTCGTCGATGACACCGACGCGCCGGCCCTGGCCTCCCGACCGACGCGCACGAGCATGATGGTCGCGTCGGTGAACGTGGCACCGGCGCCGCCGTCGCGACGCAAGCTCGGCTGGATCGCCGGCGGCGCGGTCGTGCTCGCGCTCGGCGTGGTCGGTACGGTGAAGCTCGCGGGCGGAACCGCCGACGCGCCGGCGCCCGAAGCGCCACCCGCACCACCGCCCGCGGTCGCACCCGTCGCGGCCGCACCACCACCGGCACCTACCTCACCCGTCGTCGTCGCCCCTTCACCACCGATCGTGCCGGTTGTGCCGGTTGTGCCCGTCCATGGACCGGTGGCCAAACCCGCGAAGCCGAAGCCGCACGTCGTGAAACCGAAGCCGACCCAACCTGTCACCCCGGACCCCGAATGGGATCGCACCTCGTTGTTTCCAAAGTGATGCGCGGCCTCGTCACGCTCGGACTCGTTGCAGCGCTCGCCGGACGTGCTGCCGCGGACGATCCGAAGGCCGGCGCGAAGCAGCACATCGAGAGGGCCACCGCGTTTCACCAGCACCGCCACTGGCGCGAGGCGCTGGATGAATTGAACATCGCGTACACGCTCGACCCACAGCCCGATCTGCTCTACGCGATCGCGCAGCTCCACGTCGCACTCGGCGCGTGCTCCCAGGCGATCACGTTCTACGAGCGGTTCATCGCGTCGAAACCAACGGCGCAGCGCGAAGCGGTCGCGCGCAAGGCGATCGAGATCTGCAAGACCAACCCGCCACCGCCCGAGCCTGGGCCCGACGACGAGCCCAAGCCGGTGCCCGTGGTCGTCGAGCCGAAGCCGGGACCGGTCGTGACGCCGCCACCTCCGCCGCCGGTCGCCACGCGCGCGCCGTGGTATCGCGACACTGCCGGTGACGTGCTCGTCGGTAGTGGGATGGTCGCCGGGGTCGTGGCGCTGGTCCTGTATCGCTCGGCACTGTCCGATCTCGACGCGTCGAACACCGCGGCGACCTACCCCGAGCAGAGCGACCTCTACGATCGCGCGAAGACGTCGCGGACGTTCGCGGTGGTGGCCGGGGTCGGAGCCGGTGCGCTCGTCGCGGCCGGGCTCATCCACTACGTCGTTCACGACGACCGCGAGCACGGCGGCGTCGCGATCGTGCCGGCGCACGGCGGCGGCGTCGTGACCTGGAGCGGTGGCTTCTGATGCGCGCGGTGGTCGCGATGATGTGGGTCACGTGCACGGCGGCCTGCCTCAAGCACCCGGTGTTCGAATGCACGACGAGCACCCAGTGCGGTACCACGGGGACCTGCGAGCCGGTCGGGTACTGCGCGTTCCCCGATCCGAGCTGCGCCGATGGCTCGCGCTTCGGCGATCAATCGGGGCCGTTTTCGGGGCAGTGCGTCGGCGACGCGACCGGGGACGCGATGCCGATCGTACGGTTCCCGCCGAGTAACGGCGTCAGCGCCGCGCTCGCCGACGAGGTCTCGATGCCGATCGCGCTCGGCGGCATGGCGTTGTTCGACACCGACACCGGCGCGATCGCCGGCGCGATCACGCGCTCGGCGGGCGAGGGTGTCATGGCCGGCATCGGCTATCACCACAGCGGCAACCTCGGCGTGTTCGTGTTCGCGCGCCTCGGGGTCAACGGCGGCACCGTGCGCTTCACCGGCGCGCGTCCGGTCGTGATGCTCGTCGCGACCGACGCGACGATCTCGGGCGTCATCGACGGCTCGGGAGGTTGTTACGGCGCGGATCCGACGTGTGCCGGACCGGGCGGTGGCACGGGTGGCAACGGCGCGACCGCTGCGACCGGCTGCGGCGGCGGCGGTCCCGGTGTGAGCGACACCGCGAGCCAGAACGATGCCGGCGGTGGCGGTGGCGGCGGCGGGGCCCCCGGCGGGACGGGCGGCGACGCGGGTGCAGGCGCCGGTGGTGGCGCGGCAGGCGCGGCGTGTCTCGCGGCCGATCTGCAACCGCTCGTCGGCGGTAGCGGAGGTGGTGCCGGTGGAGTCGGCCTGTCACCGACGCCCGCGCAGGGCGGTGGCGGTGGGGGCGCGCTCCAGTTGACCGCGTTCGGGACGATCAGCGTGAGCGGCACGATCACGATGGCCGGTGCGGGGGGACCGGGCGGGCCAACAGCGGCCGTGAATGCCGGCGCGGGTGGTGGGGGTGGTGCCGGTGGTGGGATCTTGCTCGAGGCCGGCGCGATCACCGCGACGGGTGCGCTCGCGGCCAACGGCGGCGGTGGCGGCGGTGGCGGTCACAGCCCCGATGCGGGGAATCCCGGGATGTCCGGTGCGACGTCGACCACGCCAGCAGCGGGCGGCGCCTCGGTCGGTAACAATGGCGTCGGTGGTGCGGGCGGCGCGAAGCAAGCCGCGGCGCAGCCGGGGCAGACCCTGGTTGGAAACGCGGGCGGCGGCGGTGGCGGTGTCGGCGCGATCCACGTCCGCACGAGACTCGCACCGACCCTCACGGGATCGCAGAGCCCGACCGCGACGCTGGGCACGATCAACTAGCTCACTGCACCGTCAGCGCGATCGTCTGCGTCGCGAGCCCGCCGCGGCTGTCGCGCAGGACGATCCACAGCGTCGCCGGTCCCGCGGCCGGCGTGTGCCACGTCGTCGTCACCGACGTGGTGTCGTCGGTCTCGGCCACCGCGCTCGCATCGACGGCGAGCGTGCCGCCGGTCGCGAACCACGACAGCCGCATCGCCTCGCGGCGCGTGACGAGGCGCTGGGTGTCCGGATCGAAGTAGAAGAAGCTCTCGACCGCCGTGCTCGGCCAGCTCGCGACGAGCGTGACGGCCGTGTTGGCCGGCACCGTCGCGGGCGCGGGCGCGCCGTCGATCGCCAGCGGATCGAGCGTCGGGTTCGCGTTGGCGACGTACATCGTGCGGTAGGCCTGCGCGACGTCGCCGGGCGCGTTCGCGAGGTTGCACGTGATGCGCGCGAAGCCGAACGCGGCTTCCAGCGCCTCGAGGTCGGCGCGCACCGGCTGGTAGTAGCCGCCGGTCGGATCCGGATCGCGCGGCCGGAAGCCCGTCGACGCGACATCGGGGCCGAACGTGCGGCACGCGTCGGTCGGCACGGTGGCGGTGATCGTCGCCGAGCTGCCGAGCGCGACGACCTGATCGGCGAGACAGCCGTCCGCGACCGCGTTGTCCTCGGTCGGCGGTTTCGGCGCCGCGCACAGCGACCACGCCGGCACGGCCTCCAGCGCGCCGTCGGGACCGCCGGCGAGCGCGGTCAGCATCACGTCGCTGCCGGGCCTCACCTCGGGCGGCTCGGCGACGATCGCGAGGACGCGCGGCTCCTTCACGATCGCGAGCCGCTGATCGAGCGCGTCCTGACAGCCGCACGCGAGCACCAGGATGACGGCGCGCTTCATGGTTCGATCCTCACGCCCGCGATCGCGAGCAGCGGCAAGCTCGTCAGGTAGCCCTGCTGCGAGAAGTCGGCGCTGTAGATGATCTCGTCGGCGTTCGCGCGGCCGGTGAGGTTCTGGATCTCGAGGTACACGGCGCCGTGGATCGACCCGAGCGGCAGCCGGCGCTCGGCGCGCACGTCGGCGGCGAAGAACGTCGGCAGGCGCACGCCGTTGTGGTCGCCGCGGATCGGCTCGTAGCGGCCGGTGCGGCTGTCGAAGAACGCGCCGAGGACCGCCGTGCGAGGCTCGCCGGTCGCGAGGCGCACGCGCGTCCCGAGCGTCCACGAACCGTGCTCCCAGCCGGCGACCGCGATCAGGCCGTGCGTCTGATCGTGATCGAAGAAGCGCCACGCCTGATCGTCGGCGTCCTTGCGGCGGCTGCGCGACAGGTTGTAGCTCAGCCATCCCGACAGGCCGTGCCAGCCGATCAGGCGCGCCGTGACCTGGATGCCGTAGACGCTGCCGATCCCATCCTGCGTGAGCGCTTGCGCGAGCTTCGGCGTCACCGCGAGATCGCGCGCGACGAGATCGTCGAGCCACCGCGCGTACCCCGCGGCCTCGAGCGCGAGCGGCGCGTGCCGCCACTGGCCACCGGCGATCGCGTGCCACGCCTGCTCGACGCCGAGGTTCGGCGTGCCGAACACGGCGCTGGTGTCGCTCGCCGAGCGCGCCTGGTGATACAGCCCGCCGTCGGCGCGCAGATCCAGATCGGCGGTCACGCGCACGCGCACCGAGCCGCGTGGATCCTGCGTGAACACGAGCTCCTGGCTGCCGACGTCCGGCGTCTGGCCGATCCGCGGCAAGAGCCGGCTCGCGGTGAGCAGCCACGCATCGGCGCGCAGCCCGAGCGTGGTGACGACCGGCCCGAACGTCGCGTCGACCGCGCCGTAGCCCGCGGCGTCGACGGTCGACGCGTGCCACGCATCTGCGGAGACGTCATCGCCCGGTGGTTGACCGAAGATGTGGAGGTCACCTTCTCGGGCCGGGATGGTCAGCGACCCGAGGCGATGCAGGGTCGCCTGCTCGCCGTCGAGATCGGCGCCGAGCGTGAGCGTGGGCCCGGCCTCGCCGAGCCGGCGCGACTGCACGCCGCGCGCGCCGCCGAGCCACGCGTCGGTGGCCTGCGTCGCCGGGATGGGGCCGACGTGGAGATCGTCGGCGGCGTGGTCGCGGCCGAGCCAGATCATGCCGAGGTCGTAACCATCGGGACGATCGCGGCGCAGCGACACCGACGCGCGTGCCATCTTCTGATCGGTCTGCTGCGACGTCTGCGTCGCGGGATCGTCCGACGCCAGCGTGCGATCGAGCGAGTCGAGCGAGCCGATCGCCCACGCGGTGAGCACGAGATCGTCGCCGACCGGCGCCCGCGCCACGACCTGGCCATCGGTCCACCGCGGCAGCGGCGCGTTCGGCGCCAGCGTGTGTGGATCCTCGACGAGCCCGACCGCGCGATCGAGCCAGCTCTGGCGGATCGCCGCGGCCACCGTCACGTCGCCGACCACCGCCTTGCCCTCGGCACTGCCGTCGAGCACGTCGGCCTGCGCGCGCCACCACGGTGCCTTCGCGGGATCGCCGAGCCCGATGTCGATCACGCCGCCGAGCGCACCGCCGCGATCGACGCCGAACGCCGCCGGTGCGAGGTGGATGTCGCCGATCAGATCGTTGCCGACCGCCGAGCGGTAGCCGCCGAGGTGATACAGCGCCGGCACCGGCACGCCGTCGACGAAGATCCGCGTCTCGTGCGGGGCGGCGCCCCACACCACGATCTCGGTCGAGCCGGCCGAGGTGCGCGCGACCGCCGGCAGCGACTGCACGATCTTCCCGGCGTCACCACCCCCCGGGACGCCGCGCGCGAACTTCGGATCGACGTGGACATCGCCGACCGCCGACGGCGCGATGTCGGAGATCTCGATCGTCTCGCCCGCGGCGTGGGTGGCCTCGGTGACCTCGATCGTGACGTCGACCCGGTCGCCCTTGACCACGACACGTTGCTTCGCTGGCTCGAGCCAGTCGGCGGTCACCGCGATCGTGTACGTGCCCGGTTTCAGCACGACCTCGAACGTACCGTCGTCGTTCGAGGCGGCGAGCTCGGAGCCGACCGTGATCATCGCGCCGCCCACCGGCATCTTCGTCACGTGATCGACGACCGTGCCGTGCAACGTCGTGTCGGCGTGTGCGACGCCGGCCAGGGCGACGACGATCGCCAGCGCGAGCTTCATGGCTGCGTGAACGTCAGCGCGGTGACGCCGGCACCCGCGCGGTGCGTCCCGGTGATCACGTCCTCGGCCGCCGACACGCCGCGCGCGGCGGTGACCAGCGCGCCGTGCGCGTAGACCTCGACGTACCACGCGGCGCCGGCATCGCCGCACAGCGACCGCGTGTCGACGCGCACCGTATAGGTGCCGGTGGGGATGATCGGCGCGACCGGGCCGTTCGAGCCCGTGCGCGTCGTCCAGATCACGTGCTCGTTCGGCGCGCCGTCGCGATGACACGCCGCATTGCCGTCGTGATCGAGCCAGCCGCCGCCGAGAAATTCGTTCGGATCGGTCGGCGTGCCAGGCGGCGGCGCCTTCCACGTGTTCGGATCGCCGCTGTACGCCTCGCCGCCGGTCGGATCGACGACATGGAGATCGAGATCGGCGCGCGAGTCCCACACGAGGCCGACCACGAGATCGCCGTCGGGAGGCGGCTCGGCGTCGGCGACGAGCGGCAGCGCCGCGGCGGCGCCGATCTTGCCGTCGCCATCGCTCGCCGCGAGTAGCAGCGTGAACGGCCCCGGCTCGGTCGCCGGATCGAGGCCGATGATCGCGGTCGCCGACGGCTGGCCGGGGGTGTCGATGTCGGGCGGCCCGGCGACGACGATCCACGCGCCGTCGACCCCGGCGAGGCCGATGATCGCGGCGTGCGCGGCCGGCTCGAGCACCGCGTGCACGCGCTCGTGGACGTCGCCGATCACGACCGACGCGTGGGTCGACACGAACGACAGCGCCGCGGGGCCGCCGGTCGGCGACGGGAACGGCCCGGGCCGGAACTGCGCGCCCGGGATCGCGAGCTCGCTGCCGTAGCCGCGATCGCCGGTGACGCCGTTGCACGCCGCGAGCACGACGAAGAGCCAGCGCATCAGAACTCCACCTGGCCGCGGATCGTCACGCGATCGGCGCGCTGGGTCGTCGGCATCCCGGTGTCGTCGCGGCCGAACGGGTTGGTGTTGTGATCGTACTGGACGATCAGCCGCGCGGTCGTGAACCGCGCCGCCGCCATGATCGAGAGCGTCTCGAACACGTCGTGGACGTAGACGGTCGTCACGCCCTGGGTCTCGCTCGCGTCGCGGTCGGCGTCGTAGCGGTCGTAGCGCACGCCGGCGAGCGCGTACGGCCCGAAGTCCTGGACGACGCCGAGCGAGAACCCGAGCTCGCGCACGTCGCGCGAGCGCGCGATCGGATCGGCGTACACGATGCCGCGATCGAGGTTCTTCGCGATCGCGCCCTCGAACTGCACGACCCCGTGGCCGAGCTCGCGCAGGCACCAGTGTGCCGCGAGATCGACATCGAGCGCGTCGCGATGGAACGTCTGCGACGGCTGGCCCGGGCGCCCGGGGATGACCTGCAGCTCGGTGGTCTGCACGATGCCGTCCTGGTTCTCGTCGATCCACTGGATCTGATCCTTGGTCGGCGGCGTGCCGGCGTGGAGCCCGGTGCCCGTGACCGCCGAGATCCCACCGACGAAGCGGCCGCGGTGCGGCAGCGGGATGTCCGTGCCGACGCGCGCCATGAGGTCGTAGCTCGACACCGGATCGCGGCCCTTCCACTGCGCGTCCGCGACCGGCGTCCCGTTCATCGCGGCGAGCGACCACCGCACGAGCCCGTAGCTGCCGCTCGCGTTGGCGCCGGCATCGACATCGCCGGGGAACAGCGCGCGCAGGAACGTCGGTTGCTCGAGGAACGCGCGGTAACGGGCGTTCGTCGGCACCTGCGCTCCGAACGGGATCAGCAGCAGGCCGGCATCGAGCTTCACGAGCTTCTCGCCGTGGTCCGGATAGCCCCAGCCGACGTGGGCGGTCACGATCCGCGCGGCCGGGCCCTTCACCGTGTTGCCATCGAGCTCGAGCTCGGCGTCGTAGGCGTCGCGGTGGGCCTCGGCGCGCAGGAACGCGCGGCGCACCGCCAGCGCGGTCTCGTTCAACGGATCGCCGGTGGCCGGATCGACCTCGTCGTACGAGTGCTGGCTCCACACGACGGCGTCGGCCTGCACGAAGCCATCGAGATCGACGGCCCAGCCGAGGCGGGTCGTGACCGGCTTCAGCGGCTCGGCGTGCGCGACCCCACCGAGCGTCAGGGCAGCGGCGGCAACGACCCATCGGACCCGAGCAAGGCCGGGCGCGAATTCTTGTAGATCTTCTGCGCGGTCGTGCACGCGTTGATGATCTCCTCGTGGGTGGTCGGATTCGTGAAGCAACTGGCGTCCGGGCCGCCTGGAGGTGCGTCCATCACGACGCCGGCGTCCTTCTTGGCGCCATCGTCGCCGCCGCACGCAGCGAACGCGAGCGCGAGGGTCGCAAAAATCAGCGCGCGCATCCTAGAACTCCTCGCAGTAGCCGTCGCGGCAGACCCCGGTCGTGCAGGTCGTGGTGCAGGTGGTGCAGGTCGAGACGTCGACCGCGTTCTCGTAGGCACACGTGCAGCTCGTCGGCGGCTTGTACAAGGACAGCGGGCCACCCTCGAAGGTCCGCGTCACGCGCATCGCGCAGTCGGGCACGAGCCCGATCTTCGCGACCACGACGTTGGCGTCGAAGTTCGGTGCCGGCGTGACGACGTGCCCGGCGATCAGATCGATCACGTAGCGCGCGTCGGGCTTGTCGGGGACACCGCCGGTGACGTTGTCCATCCACACCGTCGGCGACCATACGGTGTAGTGCCCGTCGCGGACGTTCTTCTTGTCGCGCGACGTCGCGGTCGAGTCCGGGTAGTACGCGGCGTATTGATGCGCGGCGCGGAACGCGAGCGAGGTGAGCGTGGCGCGCAGGCCGTCGTAGACCTCGACACCCAGGATGCCGACCGCGGCGCCCGGGTTCGTCGACGTCTGCAGCGCCGACACGACCATCGCCGAGCCATCGAGCTTCGTGCCGTGCCAGCTCGCGGCCGGAACCGAGATGTTCGCGGCCCACGCCAGCAGCGTGCTCTTGGTGTTCGTGCGGATCCACAGCTGCGCCTCGTCGGTCCACGGCCCGATCGCCGCGCTCATCGACGCGAGCAAGGTCGGTCCGAAGCCGAACACGAAGTACGCCTCTTCGAACGTGATCGCGGTCTCGCTCGTGCCGCGCGGCATCGCCATGACGTAGGCCTGGCGCGGGCCGATCGTGAGGTTCACGGTCGCGGGTGGCGCCTCGGTCGTGCACGCGCTGTTGAACAGCGCCGAGTTGCCGATGTCGGGGAACAGGTTCGCGGGCGGCGTGCATGCACAGGTCGCGGACGACTGCTGCCAGGTCGCGTCCTCGGCGACCGACGGGACGTACTGCATGTTGGCCGTGATCCCGGTGGCCGGATTGTGGTGGTACATCAGATCGATGTTCGCGCACGACCCGCTGGTGATGAACACGAGCGTGATCGGCTTCGCGGGGTTGTCGCGAAGCTTGCGGCCGAGCGCCTTCATCAAATTCACCTGGGTGTCGCCGACCTGCAGGTAGATCGGGTTGTCGAGCGACGCGCAGGTCGGTGCAGCCGGGCACGCGGCGCTCGCGGACCTCGTCACCACGACGAGCCCGATCATCAACCCGAGACGCACGAAGAGCTGCATCGAACCTCCCGGCCAGCACCTCAGCAAGCGAGGTGCCGTGTCCAAACATGGTCAGCTTGTTACAGGCCGCCGACCGCGTGGTTACACCCGCGTTACGCATGGCTTGATCGCGCGTGTTCCAGCTGGGGGCACACGAGTCCTCCACACCCACGTACTGGGGGATCGAGGTCCCGGTTTCTGTTTCGGGTCACAGCGCTGTAACTCGGTGTTGAAGCCTTAGCGGGGCACGCAAGTTGCTGAGCTCTGGTGTCCAAATGAGGGCAACGCTTCTGACCGTGCTCGGATTTGTCGGCTGTGTGGGTGGTGCACCTGCCGACCCGAGTGGAGGGACCGACGGCGGGTCGATCAACAAGGCCTGCCCGCTGCCGGGCACGATGGCCGACACCGGGACGCTGAGCGCCGCCAAGGCCCAGCGTTGCAACGTGTCCGGGTCCCAGGGAGCGCAGCACTGGTATCGACTGGCGGCGACGCTTCCGGACGGGACGATGGACTACGTGCAGCTCGAGCTGTGGGACAACACGGGCGCGTTCGCGGCGGGTGTGGTGCGCACGGGCACGTTCGAGATCACCGGGGTCGAGACCGACTACATGACGTGCGGCGTGTGCGTGCGCGGGCTCGGCAACAAGGGCGCGACCGACTCGAAGGAGTACTTCGGCACCGCGGGGACCGTGACGGTCAGCGCGATCGGCATCAACGGCCAGCCGATCTCGGCATCGCTCGCGAACATCAAGTTCGTGGAGATCGATACGACGATGCACAAGCCGGTCGCGAGCGGTTGCAGCGCGACCCTCGCCGGCACGCAGGTCAACGGCACGGTGATGGATGTCGGTATCGGAAGTGGCGGCGGCGGTGGCGGCGGCGGCGGCGGCGGCGGCGGCGGTGGCGGTGGGGGCAGCAATCAGTGCCCCGCCGGGATCGGTGACTAGATGCGAGCGTGGCTCCTGATCAGTGCCGCGATCAGCGCGGCGATCGCGTGCAGCAGCAACACCTCCCACAGCGTCGACTCGAACAGCGCGCGCACGTGTGTCGGTTCGGCGTTCGATCCGTGCACGACCAACGACCAGTGCACGTCGATGAACTGCCACGCCTACGGCACATCGGGGTTCACGGTGTGTACCCAGGCCTGTACCCCGGGCGATAATTCGACATGCCCGGTCGACAGCACCGGCTCGAACGCCGTTTGCAACAACATGGGCAACTGCAAACCCGCGAAGCCGAACGATTGCGTGCCCTGATCGTCGCGTGCGTCCTGGCGTCGACCGGCGTCGCGCGCGCGCAAGGACTCTCCGACGAGGAGCTCGCGAAGCAGTCCCAGAGCGAGACGATCGAGATCTACGACGAGCGGCCCGACAAGCCGTTCGATCGCGACACCGAGGTGCGGCTCACCGGCGAGCAGCTCGCGGCGCGCGGCGCGGTCGATCTCGGCACCGCGCTGGCGCTCCTGCCCGACGTGACCGTACGCGATGCCGGCCGCGGCGGCTTCAACGTCGATATTCGCGGCGCGCGCAAGGGCGCCGTCAGCGTCCTCGTCGATGGCGTGCTGGTGACCGACCCGTACTACGGCACGTTCGATGTCTCGACGATCCCGATCACCGACATCGTCCAGATCCGGGTGTCGACGACCCCGCAATCGCCGATCGATGGCCCGGGTGGCCCGGGCGGCGTGATCGAGGTCCACACGCGCGATGCGATCGGCAGCCAGCTCGTGATCGCGCGCACCCAGAGCGACACGCTGCCGAGCTTCGGGATCACCGGGATGGCGCGCGTGATGCTCGCGAAGCAGCTGGCGCTGCGGCTCTCGGCGTCCGGTCTCGGCGGCGCTCGCGACCTCGACCTGCCGGCGGGCGCGACGCTGAACGAGGGCCGTCACGCGGCGACCGGCTCGGTGCGGCTCGAGTACCGCACCATGCACGAGCGGATCGCGGTCGATGGCTTCGCCGACGATCGCCACTACATCTCGCCGCCGTCCGACGAGGACGCGACGATGGCGATCCTGATGATCGATCGCGAGACGACGGAGCGCGCGTCGGTGAAGGCCGACGTCGAGCGCGACAAGCTCCAGCTCCAGGGCCAAGGCTGGTTTCACCACCTCCATCGCCGCTCGCGCTACTTCTCGGATCCGGCGCTGGGCGACGAATCCGGGCTCGAAGATCTCGGTGCGACACGCGTCGGCGGCATGGCCCTCGCGACCCACCCGATCGGCAAGAGCGCGCGGTGGGCCGCCTCCGCGGGGCTCGACTACGACTCGATGTCGGTCCGAGACATGGCCGGCAACACGATCGACTCGTCGCTGTCGCTCGCCGAGCTGGCCGTCGATGGCCAGTACGAGCACGCGACATTCCGCGTCGATGCCGCCGGCGGGCTCGCGATCCCGTTCGTGGTCGGCGGCGCGGATCCTTGGCCCGAGGGCAAGCTCGTCGCGAAGTGGCGTCCGAGCTACGGCTCGCTCGAGCTCGACGGCACGGTCGCGCGCAAGGGGCGGGTCCCGAACCTGCGCGAGCGGTTCGACCCCGCCACCGGCAACCCGGCGCTCGGCCCCGAGATGGTCGATCACGTCGAGGTGCGCGCGATCGAGCAGCAGACCGACAAGCTGCGGCTCGAGGTCGCGCCGTTCTTCAAGCACTCGACCGGCAGCATCCACACGTCGCTCGACACCGGGAAGCTCGTGAACCTCGGCATCCTGAACTACTACGGCGTGGACGTCCTCGCGCGGGCGAAGGTCGAGAAGCGGGTCGAGGTCGGCGCGTCGTACGACTTCGTGAAGGTCACCGACGACGCGATCGATCGCCTGCCGCATCACCGCGCCGATGGCTGGGTCCAGGCCACGCCGGATCCCAGGCTGTCGATCCTGGCGCGCGTGAAGTACTTCGGGCCTTCGCTCGACAAGGGCATGTCGGTCCCGGGCTACACGACGGTCGATGCCACCGTGACCTCGCCGCTGTCGAAGGAGTACCTCGCGGTGCTCCGAGTCGATGACCTCCTGGACAAGCGGCCCGAGACGCGCGCCGGCTATCACACGGCGGGGCGCGTGATCTTGCTGGTGCTGCAGGGCAGCTGGGAGTGAGCTACGCGCGCGTCTTCAGCAGGCGGAACGTGCGCTGGAGCTCGGCGTCCGAGCTGGCGCGGCTCGCGATCGTCTGACGCAGGACCAGCAGCATCTCGCGCTGGGACGGGAGCGGCCGGTTCGAGCGCTCGGCTTTGCGAATCCGAGTTCGTACGAACGTGCGCTCCATGGGAGGGCACCATGCCGTCCGCGAGCGGCCGCGTCGACTGGCGAGCGCCAACAGTCGCTCAAGTCGCGTGCGACGCCGGCGCGTCAGCCGCAGAGATCTAGTGACCTTTCGCGAGCGTGCCGAGCGTCGCGGCGGCCTCGATCCGGACGAGCCCGCTCGGGTCGGCCAGCGCGGCGACCAGCCCCGGCGTCACGCGATGCGCCGTGCGGTGTGCCGAGGCCGCGGCCGCGCGGGCTTCCGGCGACCGCTTGGGGTCGCGCACGAACGTCGACAGCGACGTGCCACCGCTCGCCTCGCCGAGCGCGGCGAGATCCGCGGCGGCCTGGACGTCGGAGTCGGCGACCGCGAGCGCCTCGGTGAACACGCGCTTCGCGGTTTCCCGGTCGCCGGCATGGGCGAGCACGCGCGCGGCCGCGAGGCGCACCCCCAGCTCCTTGTCGGTGGCGAGCGTCTGCGCGAGGGGCAGCGCGGCGCTGGTGCCGACCGCCCGCACGAGCGCGTTCGCCGCACCCGCGCGGACGTGCCAATCGTCGGCGGCGATCGCGCGCTGGATCGCCTTCGCCGCGAGCTCGGGGTGCTTCGCCGCGATCGCTGCCTCGACGCCGACCATCGGATCCGGATCGTCGGCGAGCGCGACCAGCTCGTCGGCGCGATTCGCCGCGACGAGGAGCTCGATGCCCGCGAGCCGCACCGCGAGGGCCTTGTCCTTGAGCGCCTGCTTGCCGGCGGCCTCGAGGTTGCCGAGGCCGATCTTCGCGAGCGCGGTGGCCGCCGCGGCGCGCACCGACTCGTCCGGATCGTGGAGCCGCTTGGTCGCGACCTCGACCGCGTCGGCGTCCTTCATCGCGCCGAGCCAGCGCAGCGCGATCGCGCGCACGCGTGCGTCGCCGTCGTTCGCGGCCTTCTCGAGGTCGGCCGCGGCGAGCTTGCCGACCTTCTTGCCGACGCCGTCGACCGCGATGCGTCGCGCCTCGGCGTTCTCGCTGCGCATCATGTCGTCGGCGACCTGCGGCGCCTGCGGATAGCCGTGCAGCACCGCGACCGCCGCGGCCGCCTGCACGCGATCGTCGTCGTCGCCGAGCCGCTCGGCGACCTGATCGGCGAGCGCGTTGATCTCGAGCTGCTCGACCGCCTCGATCGCCTCGATCTTCAGCCGCGCCGACGGCGAGGCGAGCGCCTGCGCGATCGTCGCGGTCGCGAGGTCGCGCAGGAGCTCCTTGTCGTCATTGCCGCGGCGCGACACGTACTGCTCGTACGACTTCGCGAGGCCATCGCCGTCGCCGAGCGCGAGCGCGGCACGGACGCGCATCCCCCACAACGCGTCGTCGTCGGGGTGGCCGACGAGACCGTCGTCGGCGGCGCGCGCGGCACCGGCGTAATCGCCGGCCTCGTACAACGTGACCGAGCGCTTCGCCCGATCGGCACAGGAGGTGAGTGCGAGGAGTAGTGCAAGGATCGAACACCGCATATGGCGACTCCAGGGTGACACCAAACCGTGGGACGAATTGCGCACCAGGTTACACGTCGAGTCTTATTAGAGAGATTCAGCGATCGGATGTTTACCGGCGTTCGTGCCCGGGCTATAGCCACGTGCACCTGAGGAGGGTTTCCATGCGCCTGGTTCTCGCCACCGTCGTGTCGCTCGCAGCTTGCGGTACTTCTGATTCGGGTCCCGAGCTGCTTCCGGGATTCGATCCAGGCCCGCCGCCGGAGAACGGCACGCAGATCATCATGGCGCCCGTGCGAAACCTCGTCCCGGGTGTCAGCCACGAGATCTGCAGCTGGACCGGGATCCCCGTCGACAGCGACCTCGACGTTCGCAAGATCCAGGCGTTCCAGCTCGCCGGTGGTCACCACGTCGCGCTCTACGTCACGAAGGTCGCGCTGCCCGCGGGTACGTCGCGCGAGTGCACCGATGCGGACATGACGAACTTCCGCTTCGTCGCGGGCACGGCGAACGACGGCACGCCGAACGAGGCGCCTGGCGATCTCGTGTATCGCCTGCCGAAGGGCACCACGATCGCGGTCCAGCACCACTACATCAACGCGAGCGACAAGACGGTCGATTCGCAGAGCGCGCTCAACATCTACTTCGCGGATGCCACCACCACGTACACGCCGAGCGCGAGCATGGCGATCCTCGACACCAACCTCACGCTGCCGCCGGGCGCGAGCTCGAAGGACGTCCACTGCACGATGAACCGCGATCTCGACGCGTGGTTCTCGATCCCCCACATGCACAGGTACGGCGTCTCGTTCTCGGCGACGCTCACGCACGACAACGTGGCGAAGCCGATCGTGGCCGAGTCGACGTGGGATCCGGGCTACGAGTTCCACCCGCCCGAGACCTACTACGATCTCGCGACGCCGCTCTCGCTCAAGACCGGTGACTCGATCGACGTCCACTGCGGCTGGAACAACACCACCGACGGCACGCTGAAGTTCGGCAACGAGATGTGCGTGTTCTTCGCGGCCACGATCGATCGCACCAACGCCGGCAACGTCGATTGCGACGGCGGCGACTGGGGCTCGTTCTAGCCATGCGGTTCGCCGTCATCGCCATCGCGGCGGCAACGGCGCTGACCTACGCCGTCGCGTGCGGCGGTGGCAACACCGCCGGCGCCGATGCGAACAAGTGCCCGGTCCCGTCGACGACGTGCGGTGACCCGTGCATGCAGGCGAACAACGTCGGCGTCGGCATGGCGTGCACGAAGAACGGCGGCGAGTGCGGAAGCAACCTCGCGCCGTTCCTGTTCTGCACGGCCGACTACGAGGACGGCGCGGACCCGTACTGCACCGGGCCGTGCGGCAGCGATGCCGACTGCGGCACCGACGCGTATTGCTCGGGCTCGGGCCACGGCGGCAAGGGCTGCATGCCCGCGATCTGCGGCGGCACGCCGTCGATCTAGTCCCGACCACGCGGTGGACCCGCGTGTTACCGTTCCAGCTCGGTGATCCGCGGCTTCCTCTTCGACCTCGACGGCACGCTCGTCGACTCCGAGCGCGAGACCGCCGAGGCGATGGCGCGCGCGCTGTCGCGCCATCACGCGATCGAGATCGAGCAGTACGACCGCGACTACATCATCGGCCGGTCGTGGATCGCGATCTACGACAGCTTGAAGACGCGCTACCCGCAGATCGCGTGGACGCGCGCCGAGATGATCGCGAAGACCGCCGCGATGCGCGACGAGGTGATCGCCGAGCTCGGCATCACCGTACTGCCGGGCGCCAGGCAGGTGCTCGAGTGGACCGGCGCCGCGCACAAGCGCGGGCTCGTGACGGGGAGCTCGCGAGTGGAGGTCCAGCAGGTGCTGCCGCATCTCGGCGAGCACGCCCGGTTCGACGTGATCGTGGCGGCCGAGGATGTCACCCGGTCGAAGCCGGCACCGGATGGCTATCAGGCGGCGCTCGCGGCGCTGGGCCTCGCGGCGCATGAATGCGTCGTGATCGAGGACTCCGAGGCCGGCATCACGGCGGGCCGGGCAGCGGGCTGCCACGTGCTGGCTGTTCGGGCAGGCAACTTCGGCGGCTGGAAGCAAGACCACGCCCATCGGGTGATCGACACGCTCGACGAGCTGACACCCTCGCTGGTCGCGGGGCTCGGGCTATAGTTAGTTGCCGTGAAGCTCCCCGCCGAGGTCTCGATCTACGAGGTCGGCCCACGCGACGGCCTCCAGAACGAGGCGCGGAACGTGCCGACGGCGGACAAGATCCGTTTCATCGACGCCCTCGTGGCGGCGGGGATTCGTTCGATCGAGATCACGAGCTTCGTGTCGCCGAAGTGGATCCCGCAGCTCGCCGACTCGGCCGAGGTCGCGCGGGGCGTGATGCGGCCGAACGGCGTGCGGATGAGCGCACTGGTTCCGAACCGGCGCGGGCTCGATACCGCGCTCGCGTCCGGGATGCGGGAGATCGCGGTCTTCATGTCGGCGTCGGAGACGCACAACAAGAAGAACGTCAACAAGACGATCGCCGAGACGCTCGACGCGTTTCGCGAGGTCGTGGGGCCGGCGCGCAACGCGGGGCTGGCGGTGCGCGCGTACCTGTCGACCGCGTTCGGCTGTCCGTACGAGGGTGATGTCGATCCCGCGAAGGTCGTCGAGCTCACGGGCCAGCTGCGCGACATGGGCGTGTACCAGGTCTCGATCAGCGACACGATCGGCGTCGCGAACCCGCAGCAGGTCGAGGACGTGCTCGGGCGCGTGATCGCGAAGCACCCCACCAGCGCGCTCGCGGTGCACATGCACGACACGCAGGGCACCGCGCTCGCGAACTGCGTCGTCGCGCTGCAGATGGGCATCACCACCATCGACTCGGCGGCCGGTGGGCTCGGCGGCTGTCCGTACGCGCCCGGGGCGTCGGGCAACCTCGCGACCGAGGATCTCGTCGCGATGCTGCACGGCATGGGCTGCAAGACCGGCATCGATCTCGACAAGCTGATCGAGGCGTCGCGCACGGCGTCGGCGTTCGTCGGCCACGAGCTGCCGTCGAAGTATCTCAAGGCGCACCTCGGCAAGCAGGCGCGTGCCCGCCGCCGCGCCGAGCAGATGGGTTCCTGAGCAAACAACTGATACGGTCCGCCCATGGCGGACATCGTCGTCGAAGAGAGAGCCGGCACCGCGTGGGTCACGCTGAATCGACCCGACGTGCGCAACGCGCTGTCGCGTGCGGTGAACAACAAGCTCGCGGAGATCGCGGCCGACCTCGATCAGCGCGACTCGGTGCGCGCGATCGTCTTGACCGGCGCGGGCGACAAGGCGTTCTGCGCCGGCGCCGATCTCAAGGAGCGACGTGGCGTGTCCGCGCGCGACTCGGGGCCGTACATCAACGCGATCGCGTCGGCGATCGAGACGTGGGGCGAGGTTCGCAAGCCCACGATCTGCGCGATGAACGGCTCGGCGTACGGCGGCGGGCTCGAGCTCGCGATGGCGTGTGATCTGCGCGTGCTCGTCGACGGCTCCGAGGTCGGGCTGACCGAGGTGCGGCTCGGCATCATGCCGGGCGCCGGCGGGACGCAGCGGTTGCCGCGGCTGGTCGGCGAGGCGCGCGCGAAGGAGCTGATCCTGCTCGGCCGGCGCATCGGCGCGGCGCGCGCGCTCGAGATCGGGCTCGTGCACCAGGTCGTGCCGCGGGCCCAGCTCGGCGCCGCGGTCGAGGCGATCCTCGCGGAGCTCGCCGGGTGCGCGCCGCTGTCGGTGACGTCGGCGAAGTCCGC
>Ga0326726_10001326_pt1 | contig 22968 bp, 21 predicted proteins | sample MHFenrmetagenome_2_FD_207603 | JGI IMG/M metagenome (GOLD analysis project Ga0326726, IMG submission 207603) | Lab enriched peat soil microbial communities from Michigan Hollow, Ithaca, NY, United States - MHF15MN | ecosystem: Environmental > Terrestrial > Soil > Wetlands > Peat | place: USA... | reverse complement strand
GCCTGCTGCGCGGCGCGGGCGCGCGCATCGAAGGCGCGCGCACCGGCGACGAGCCCGTCGTCGCGCTGACATGCTTTGTACAGCGCGCGCAGCTCTGCTGCCGCGCCCGCGGGGTCGACGTGTCGCAAAGCGAGCGCGAGATGTGCGGATTCCCACGCCGACAAGACACTCGGCGCGCCGGCCTCGGCGACGTGAAACGCCAGACCGCTCGCCTCGCGCGCGAGTAGAGGCATGAGCTCTCGACAGCGTCGCTCGAACTCCAAGCTCTGCTCCTGTTCTGATTCCAAGATCCGCTCGGGGGACGAGCGAGAAAAACCCCGAAGGTGCTGCAGCCGCGAACGGCCGCCCGCTCAGTGACCAAGCGGACCCTCGGGGTTTGGGTGGTGCCTGGGCCAAGCCAGGCCAGCCACCAGTGCCAGGCTGACCTAGCTGGAAACCACCTCTACCGTCACTGTGTTCGAATGAGACACTTTTGGACCACCTCCTTTTCGCGGCGCACCAAGTCGCGCGGGACCCAGCTCCCGCTCCGGTCGCCATCCGCCCGTCGATGGCATTGACCAGACCGAACGCCGAAGGAGGCGTCCGAAACCGACCGGCCGAGAGTATCGGCGCGCTCTCGCACGAGCAAGCAAGGCAGCCCTCGCTTGCCGCGCGGCGGTCCGAGCGAGGGCCGTCCCGAGCGAGGCCGGCAAGCGGAGCGCGCAGCGAGCCGGAGGCGAGCGAAGTCAGTCGGGTCGGTCCGAGCGAGGGCCGTCCCGAGCGAGGTCCGCAGGCGCCGAAGGCGCGCGCAGCGGGCCGTAGGCGAGCGAAGTTAGTTGGGTTAGTTTCGCGCGATGGAGAGTTGCTTTCGCGACGCGGAAGCCAGCGAGTTCCGCGCGCGCTATGCAGCGAACGGCGACGCGGTCGCGCTGCGCGTGTACACGTCGCGACTGATCGGCGCCGACCCCGAGCTCGTGCTGCACGGCGGCGGCAACACCTCCGTGAAGGCGCGCGCCCGCGATCTGTTCGGACGCGAGATCGACGTGCTGCACGTGAAGGGCAGTGGCTGGGATCTCGCGTCGATCGAGCCCGCGGGCTTGCCCGCGCTGCGCCTCGAGCCACTCGTCGCGCTGCGCGCGCTCGACGCGCTGTCGGACGAGGACATGGTCGCGGAGCAGCGCCGCGCGCTGCTCGATGCGAACGCGCCCAACCCGAGCATCGAGACACTCCTGCACGCGTTTCTCCCTGCGCGCTTCATCGATCACTCGCACGCGGACGCGATCCTCGCGCTCACAAACCAGCCCGACGGCGAGAAGCGAGTCCGCGCACTCTACGGTGAGCGGGTCGCGTGGGTTCCGTACGTGATGCCCGGCTTCGCGCTCGCGAAGCGCGCCGTCGAGATCTTCGAGAAGAATCCCGCCGTCGAGGGGCTCGTGCTCGAGAAGCACGGCCTGTTCACGTTCGGCGACGACGCCAAGACGAGTTACGAGCGGCACATCGCGCTGGTCGGACGGGCGCGCGCGCTGATCGCTGCGCACGTCGAGGGCAGTCGGCCGCTGAACGCGCGCCCGGTGATCGCGATGCGCGAGTGGAACGAGATCGCGCCGGTGGTGCGCGGCGCGCTCGCGGCGCGAAGCGCCGATCCGGATCGCCCGTGGCGGCGCGTCGTGCTCGAGCACCGGAGCTCCGACGAGATTCTGCACTTCGCGGCGGCCGATCAGGGCCCGATGCTCGCGGCGACGCCGCCGATCACGCCCGATCACGTGATCCGCACGAAGGGTCCCTATCTGTTCGTGGAGCGCCCCCCGTACGCGAACTACGAGGCGCTGCGCGCGAAGCTCGACCAGGAGATCGACGCGTACCGGCGCCGCTACGCGGAATACTTCCAGCGCTGCGCCGCCGCGAAGCGAGTCACTCGCACGATGCTCGACCCGACCCCACGCGTCTTGGTGTTGCCCGGCATCGGGCTCGTCGCGGCCGGCGAGACGCGCGCCGCGGCGCGCATCGCCGCGGACATCGCCGAGCACACGGTGCGCACGAAGATCTGGGCGAGCGCGCTCGGCCAATACGAGGGCTTGTCCGAGGGCGAGCTCTTCGACATCGAGTACTGGGGCCTCGAGCAGGCGAAGCTCGGGAAGGGCCAGTCACCGGCGCTCGCGGGCCAGGTCGCGCTGGTGACCGGCGGGGCAGGAGCGATCGGCGAGGGCGTGGCGCGCGAGCTCATGCGCGCCGGCGCGCAGGTGCTCCTGGTCGACCTCGACGAGCCGCGGCTCGAGGCGACACAGGAACGTGTCGGCGCGGCCGCCTGCGAGATCTTCCGCGCCGACGTCTCCGACGAGGGCGACGTGCGCGACGCCTTCCGGCGCGCAGCGGAGCTGTTCGGCGGCGTCGACGTCGTGGTGGTGAACGCCGGCATCGCGCGCGCGGGCGCGCTTGCCGATCTCGAGCTCGACGCCTTCCGCGCCGCCCTCGACGTGAATCTCACCGGCGCGTTTCTCACGCTGCGCGAAGGGCTCAGTCACTTGCGCCTTCAGGGCACGGGCGGAAACGTCGTCGTCGTCTCGACCAAGAACGTCTTCGCGCCCGGCGCCGAGTTCGGCGCGTACAGCGCGTCGAAGGCCGGCGCGCATCAGCTCGCGCGCGTCGCCGCGCTCGAGGCCGCGGCGTTCGGCGTGCGCGTGAATCTCGTGAACGCCGACGCCGTGTTCGGCACGCGCGAGAATCCGTCGGGCCTGTGGCGCGAGGTCGGCCCCGCGCGTGCCGCGGCACGCGGTCTCGAGCCCGCGCAGCTCGAGGACTTCTACCGCGATCGAAATCTCCTGCACGCGCGCGTGACACCGGAACATGTCGGGCGCGCCACCGTGTTCTTCGCGAGTCAGGAGACACCGACCACGGGCGCGGTGTTGCCCGTCGACGGCGGTCTGCCGGAGGCGTTTCCGCGCTAGTCGAATCCGTCCCCCCGGATGGAGCTCGCTCGTTTGCTGAACGGCATCTTCGTCGCGCTGGTCGCCGGCGCGGTGCTCGTCGCCGCCTTCGCGGGCACGATGCCCGCCGCGAACGACGCCGCCATCACGGCCGCGAAGAGCGCGGTCGAGATCACGATCGGCCTCGTCGGCGTGATGGCGCTGTGGCTCGGCTTCATGCGCGTGCTGCGCGAAGCGGGCTTCATGCGCTCGATCGCGCGCGCGCTCGAGCCGGTGCTGATCCGACTGTTTCCCGACGTGCCGCCCGACCACCCGGCGATGGGCGCGATCGTCATGAACCTGGCCGCGAACGTGCTCGGGCTCGGAAACGCGGCGACGCCCTTCGGCCTGAAAGCGATGCGGGAGCTCGAGACACTCAATCCGCGGCCGGGAGTCGCGACCAACGCGATGGCGCTGTTTCTCGCGATCAACACCTCGGGCCTCGCCGTGCTGCCGCTGGGCGCGATCGCGCTGCGCGCGAGTCTCGGGTCGGCGAACCCGGCGGGCATCATCGTGCCGTCGCTCATCGCGAGCATTTGCGCGACGCTGGTGGCCATCGCGGCGGCGAAGCTTCTCGAGCGCCTGCCCCTCTTCGCGCCCGAGCGCGCCGCCCGGCTGAACGCGCGGAGTCCGGTCGAGGCGCGGCCCGTCGATCTCGCCGCGCTCGACGTGGCCGAGCGCATGGTGAGCTCGGTCGCGCCACTGACTCGACCCCGCGCGGTGCTGCTCGTGCTGTTCGCGCTCGCCCTCGCCGCCGCAGTCGCGCGCGCGCTCGTTGCCGAGCCGAGCTTCGAGACCGCGAAGACGCTGCTCTCGTCGTGGCTCCTGCCCGCGCTCATGGCGGCGATCGCGCTGGCCGGCTTCGGGCGACGCATTTCGGTGTACGACGCGTTCATCGCGGGCGCGCGCGAGGGGCTCGGCATCGCCGTGACCGTCCTGCCGTTCATGCTCGCGATCCTGGTCGCGGTCGCGCTGTTCCGCGCTTCGGGTGCGCTCGACGTACTCACGAACGCCGTCGCGCCTGTGACTGCGCTCGTCGGGTTCCCCGCGGAGGCCCTGCCCATGGCGCTGATTCGCCCGCTCTCGGGCAGCGGCGCGCTCGCGGTGATGACCGAGACGATGCAGCACTCGGGGGCGGACTCGTTCGTGGGCTTTCTCGTGTGCGTGATCAACGGCTCGAGCGAGACGACGTTCTACGTGCTGGCGCTCTACCTCGGCAGCGTCGGCGCGCGTGCATCGCGCCACACGGTGCTCGCGTGCCTCGCGGCCGATGTCGCCGGAGTCGCGGGCGCGCTGGTCGCGAGCCGGATGTTCTTCTGAGTGGAAGCGGAGGGCCCGAGGTGATAGAGAGTCTGTCGTGAGGGCGATCGCGGCGTTCGTGGGTGTTTGGATCTGTCTGCTCGGCGCGGCGCGCGCGCGTGCCGACTACATCAGCGGCGACGTGCGCGTGTACCTGCGCGCGGGTCCGGGGTTGGAGTTTCGGATCCTGAAGATTCTCGGCATGGGCGCGGTCGCGCAGAAGCTCGGCGGCGGAGGCGAGTGGGTGCAGGTGCGCGCCGAGGGCCTCGAGGGTTGGATCCCCGCGGCGAATCTCGCGAGCGAGGAGCCGCCGAACGTCGCACTGCCGAAGGTGCGCGAGAAGCTCGTCGCCGCGGAAGCGCGCGTCACTGAGCTCGATCAGAAGCTGACTCAGCAGACCGCGCAGCTCGAAGAGCTCGCGACCGTGAAGGAGCGCAACCGCGTGCTCGAGGACGATGCTTCGCGCGCGAATGCGACCGCGCGCTGGAAGTCGCTCGCCGCGGGCTCCGCGATCACGCTCGTCGGCATCTTGATCGGCCTCCTCGCGCCGCGCGGGTCGGGCACGCGAAGCCGCCTGAAGCTCTGAGCGCGATGACCGCGAAGCGCCCCCAGCGATCGCGCGCGCGCGGGCGGAGACACCCGGACGCGCTCGCCTATCGCTGGCGCGCGGGCCGACTCGAGCCGATCCGACACCCGGATGTGTACCCCCTCGACGAGCTGATCGGCGTCGAGCGCTCGGTCGCGCGCTTGCGCGCGAACATCGCGGCGTTCAGCGCGGGCGAGCCCGCGCTCGACGCGCTGCTCTACGGCGAGCGGGGCACGGGCAAGTCCTCGGCGGTGCGCGGTCTGCTCGGCGAGTTCGGCGCCGCGGGGTTTCGACTCATCGAGGTTCGGCGCGACGCGCTGCTCGAGCTCGGCGAGATCTGGCCCGCGCTGCGCGGCCGACCCGAGCGCTTCGCGCTCTTCTGCGACGACCTCTCGTTCGAGGAAGGCGACCCGAGCTGGAAGCAGCTCAAGGCCGAGCTCGACGGCGGGCTCGAAGCGCGGCCGCAGAACGCGCTCGTGATCGCGACGTCGAATCGCCGCCACCTGATCCCCGAGCGCATCTCGGAGAATCGCGAGGCGGTGCTCGATCCGGACGGTCTCTTGCACCCCGGCGAGACCGCCGAAGAGAAGGTCTCACTCTCGGATCGCTTCGGTCTCTTGCTGCCGTTCTTCGCGTTCGATCAAGAGACGTATCTGCGCATCGCTCGGCACCACGCGCGCGCGCTCGGCCTGGACGGTCGCACGGCGCCCGAAGTGTTCGACCGCGAGGTGCTGCGCTTCGCGCTCGAGCGCGGCACGCGCAGCGGGCGCACGGCGCGCCAGGCGTGCATCGCCGTCGCGCAGTCACTCGCTCGAGTCGCGAAGTGACTGGCACCGCGACCCTGGTGGTCTCGTGCCCGGACCGCAAGGGACTGGTCGCGGCGCTCGCGTCGCTCCTGCACGACCACGGCGCGAACATCCGCGAGGCGCAGCAGCACCTCGATCCGGTGGAGCGAATCTTCACGCAGCGCATTCACTTCGACATGGCCGACCTCGACCTGCCGCGCGGCGAGCTCGAGGAGCTGCTGCGCATCGAGTGCGGTCGCTACCACATGCGCTGGCGGATCAGCTACGGCGACCGGCCGAAGCGCATGGCGATCTTCGTGTCTCGCTTCGAGCACTGCCTGTACGACCTCTTGATCCGCCACCGCCTCGGCGAGCTGCGCTGCGAGATCCCGCTCATCGTGTCGAATCACCCGGAGCTCGGCGCGATCGCGACGCAATTCGGTGTCGCATTCCACCTCTTCCCGATCGACAAGCAGACGAAGCCCGCGCAGGAGGCGCGCGAGCTCGAGTTACTCGAGCGGGAGAAGATCGACCTGGTCGTGCTCGCGCGCTACATGCAGGTGCTCTCCGAGGGATTCATCGCGCGCTTCCCCGAGCGCATCATCAACATCCACCACAGCACCTTGCCCGCGTTCGTCGGCGCACGCCCGTATCACCAGGCGCACGAGCGCGGCGTGAAGCTGGTGGGCGCGACCGCGCACTACGCGACGTCGGACCTCGACGAGGGCCCGATCATCGCGCAGGACGTCGTCGCGTGCTCGCACCGCGACACCGTCGAGGATCTCGTGCGCAAGGGGCGCGACGTCGAGCGCATGGTGCTCGCCTCGGCGGTGCGCGCGCACCTCGACGACCGCATCGTCGCGCTGGGCCGCCGGACGGTGGTCTTCTGAGTCAGTGACTCAGAAGTCCATTCCGCCCATGCCGCCCATGCCACCCATTCCGCCCATGCCCCCCATGTCGGGTGCGCCGCCGGGAGGCGCGGCGGGAGGCTGAGGCTTCTCGACGACGGCGCACTCCGTCGTCACGAGCAGTGCCGCGACGCTGGCCGCGTTCTGCAGCGCGCTGCGGACGACCTTGGTCGGGTCGATGATCCCGTCCTTCACGAGGTCCGTGTACTGCTCGGTCGCCGCGTTGAAGCCGAAGTCACCGCTCTTCTCGCGCACGCGCGAGAGCACGACGGAGCCGTCGTGCCCCGAGTTCTCCGCGATCTGGCGCAGCGGCGCGGTGATCGCCTCGCGCACGATGTCGGCGCCGAGCGCCTCGTCGCCCTCGAGCGCGAGATCGGCGAGCGCCTTCTCGGCGCGCACGAGCGCGACGCCGCCGCCGGCGACGATGCCCTCTTCGACGGCTGCGCGGGTCGCGTGCAGGGCGTCCTCGACGCGCGCCTTCTTCTCCTTCAGCTCCGCCTCGGTCGCGGCGCCGACGCGAATCACGGCCACGCCGGCGGCGAGCTTCGCGAGTCTCTCCTGCAGCTTCTCGCGGTCGTAGTCGGAGTCAGTCTCTTCGATCTGCTTGCGGATCTGCGCGATGCGGCCCTCGATGTCGGACTTCTTGCCCGCGCCGCCGACGATGGTCGTGTTCTCGCGCTCGAGGAGCACGCGCTTCGCGCGGCCGAGATCCGCGAGAGTCACGTTCTCGAGCTTGACGCCAAGATCCTCTGAGAGTGACTTGCCGCCTGTGAGGACCGCGATGTCGTCGAGCATCGCCTTGCGGCGGTCGCCGAAGCCGGGCGCCTTGCAGGCCGCGACGTTCAGCGTGCCGCGGATCTTGTTCACGACCAGGGTCGCGAGCGCTTCGCCCTCGATGTCCTCGGCGATGATCACGAGCGCCTTGCCCGAGCGAGCGACCGCCTCGAGCAGCGGTACGAGCTCGCGCATGTTCGAGATCTTCTTCTCGTGAATCAGGAGATATGGGTCGTCGTACACGCCCGCCATGCGCTCCGAGTCAGTCACGAAGTACGGCGAGAGGTAGCCGCGGTCGAACTGCATGCCCTCGACCACGTCGAGCTCGGTGACCATCGTCTTCGCTTCCTCGACGGTGATCACGCCTTCCTTGCCGACTTTCTCCATCGCCTCGGCGATCATCTTCCCGATGGACTCGTCGCCGTTCGAGGAGACGGTGCCGACCTGAGTGATCTCGTCCTTGCCGCGCACGCGCCGCGTGTTCTTCGCGAGCTGCTCGACGATCGCGGCGACCGCCTTGTCGATGCCGCGCTTCAGCGCCATCGGCGACGCGCCGGCCGCGACGAGCTTGAGGCCGCCGGCGTAGACCGCCTGCGCGAGCACCGTCGCGGTGGTGGTGCCGTCTCCCGCGACGTCGGACGTCTTCGATGCGACCTCCTTCACCATCTGCGCGCCGAGATTCTCGAACCTGTCGACGAGCTCGACGGCCTTGGCGACGGTGACTCCGTCCTTCGTCGAAGTCGGCGCGCCCCAGCTCTTCTCGATCAGGACGTTCCGGCCGCGCGGACCCATGGTCACCTTCACGGCGTCCGCGAGCGCGTCGACGCCGCGCTGCAGCGCGCGCCGCGCCGCCTCGTCGAAGCGCAGCTCCTTGCTCGCCACGAGTTACTCCAGGATCGCGAGGACGTCGTCCTCGGAGATGATCAGAGTCTCTTCGCCGTCGAGAGTGACTTCGTTCCCGCCGTACTTCGAGAACAGCACGCGATCGCCCTTCTTCACGTCCATGGCGATCAGGTGGCCCTTCTCGTCGCGCTTGCCCGGACCGGCGGCGATGACCTTGCCCTCGACCGGCTTCTCCTTGGCGGTGTCCGGGATGATGATTCCGCCGGCGGTCTTGGACTCGGCCTCGATGCGCTGAACGATCAGCCGGTTGTGGAGCGGGCGTACCTTGGCTGCCATGTCTGTCTCTCCTTCCGATCCTCGCGCGGGCCGGTGGCCCGGGGGTGTAATGGGGCGGGCCGCATCGTAAAGGGGTGACCGGGAGAGTCAAGTCCGCGCCCGGTCGGCCGATCGGAGCGCGATGAGCTCGAAGGTCGTCGCGCTCGCGCTGTTGCTCGTGTCGCTCGCGGTGGACGTGTCGGCGCAGGCGCGCTTCCGCATCTACGAGCCTCGCAGTCGCACCGCGCAAGAGCTCGCGCCGTTGGTCGCGCCCATGCTCGGGCCCGACGGCACGGCCGTCGCGGATCCGCACGGCGGAAGCCTGATCCTCGAGGGAGATCCGGCGGCGATCGCAGACGCGCTCGCCGCGCTCGAGACTCTCGACGCGCAGCTTCACGAGTACCGGATCGAGTCGGAGATGCGCAGCCGCGAGTCGCTCGCGGGAGCGTTCGCCGGCGCCGATGCGCGCCTGGACGGCGGCGGTCTGCAGATCGTGCGCATCGCGGCCGGCGCGGGCAGCGCCGACCGCGCGCGCCGGCTCGGCACGAGCCTCGTCGTGCTCGAGGGTCACAGCGCGGAGATCTGGACCGGCTCGACGATCCCCATGCGCTTCGGCGCAGACACGGCCCTGGTCCCGGTGCAGAGCGGCGTGCGGGTGCGCCCGCGCACGCTCGGCTCCGGAGAGATCGAGCTCGAGATCACGCCCGTGCTGGCCGAGCGCGGGCGCGGGAACGAGATCCGCGAGCTCGGCGCCTCGACACAGATCCGTGTCAAGCCCGGGGAGTCCGTCGCGATCGCCGGCATCACCGAGTCCCGCGACGAGCGCGGCGCCAGCTTCCCGCCCAGCGCCCGCTCGAGCTCCGGCGCGAGTGACTCAGTGACGATCGTGCGAGTCACTCTGTTCGATAGCAGTCTCCCGGCCGCGCCGAAAAATCCCTAGCGAGAGACGCAAGCCGAACGCGAAGGCGTGAGGCGCGCAGCGAGGCGAGCCGAGCGGAGAGCGGGTGGCCGGGCTTCGCCCGGCCGGGCCCCGCTAAGTCACGCCAGGAGAGAGACGCAAGCCGAACGCGAAAGTGTGAGGCGCGCAGCGAGGCGAGCCGAGCGGAGAGCGGGTGGCCGGGCTTCGCCCGGCCGGGCCCCGCTAAGTCACGACAGGAGCGCTCGACCGATCACCTTCAGCTGCAGGATCGGCTCGACGCCTTCGAAGATCGGCAGCACGAGCGCGTCGACGACGTAGCGGCTGATGGGATACTCCTCGGCGTAGCCCCAGCCGCCGTGGAGCAGCTGACCTTCCTGAGTGACTGCCACCGCGACCCGGCAGGCCAGCAGCTTGGCCTGCGACGCATAGGGAGCCGCCGCGCGCTCGTCCTCGTCCATCGCAGCGGCCGCCGAGTAAGTGATCGCGCGGGCGGCCGCGAGCTGAGTCGCCATCCACCCGAGCTTGTACTGAGTGAGTTGGTAGTCGATGAGCGGCTTGCCGAACTGCAGCCGGTCGACGACGTATTCCGCGGTCTTCTCGAGCGCCGCCTGCGCGAGCCCGCACGCGCGGCCGCCCGTCTGCAGACGCCCGGCGGCGAAGCCGCCCATCTGCAGGCTGAAGCCCTTGCCGACGCCGGCCTTGCCGCCGACGACGTTCTCGGCGGGCACGAAGTAGCGCTCGAAGGAGAGCGTGAACGAGTGCATGCCGCGGTAGCCCGGGGTGGCGTCGGCCTTGCCGACGAGCCGCCCGCCGCCGGGCTGCACGCACTCGAACTCGTGCCCCAGCGCGCGCGTCTTGGGCACGATGAACAGAGTGAGTCCGCGCGCCCCCTTCGCGGGATCGGGGTCGGTGCGGCACAGCACGGCCAGGACGTCGGCGCGCCCGGCGAACGTGCACCACGCCTTCGGCCCGGTGATCGTCCAGCCGGCGACACCGTTCTGTGTGGCCTGCTCCGCGCGGCACTTGACGCCCGCCACGTCGCTGCCGACGTCCGGCTCGGTCACGCTGATGCCGACCATGAGCTCGCCCGCGGCGATCTTCGGTAGCCAGTGACTCTTCTGCTCCTCGGTGCCGCCCGCGAGCAGCGCCTTGGCGAGAATCTCGGGGCGCGTGATGAGCGACCCGGCCGCGGCCAACGACGCGCGCGACAGCTCCTCGGTCGTGATCACCATCGCGACGTTGCCCATCTCGACGCCGCCGTACTTCTCCGGGATCGAGAGCCCGAAGTACCCGAGCTCCGCCATCTTCCGGATGAACGCCTCGGGCACGAGCTCGTCGCCGCGGTGGATGCGCTCCGCGTGCGGCATGACCTCGGATTCGGCGAACGAGCGCGCCGCGTCGCGCGTGACCACGAGTGTCTCGTCCAGGGGGCAGTCGTTGCGGCCGCGCTGCGCCGCGACCGCGCGCCCGATGGCGCGCACGCGCCCCTCCGCGAGCGCCTCGCGCGCGAACGCCTGAGTCTCTTCGCTCGGCAGGTCCGCCGCCGAGAGACCGTGCTCGGCCCCGTGATCGCGCACGAGCCGCGCGATCTCCGAAGCGACCGCGCCCGCGAAGACCGCCGCCTGCTCGCGATACGGGTCACCCGCTGACTCCGCGAACGCGGCCAGCTCCTGCGCGGCGCGCAGCTTCGTCGCGACGTCCGCGAGCCGAGCGACGGCGACCTGTTGCTCGTCGATGTCGCGCGTTCGTGCGCCGGCAAATGCGCGCGAGAGCGGCGCTTCGAGCTCGGCGAGCGTCTTTCGGGTTCGGTCGATGCCCAGGGGGTTCGGCACGCGTGCTCCTCAGCAAGAACGAGATAGGGGCCAGTTGTGCAGGAACGAGGCGCTCTGCGCAAGCTTTTCCGAGTCGGCAAAGAGTGCCGAGCCAGAGCCCGAATCCGGCCCGCTCCGCGCTCCGCGCGCCGGGCACGCGCGTTGCTCATCCCCTCCGCCGTGGAGAGGAGCAGCATGCAGAATTTTCGCAGGCACGCGGGATTCACCCTGATCGAGATGCTGACCGTCGTCGCGATCATCGGGATCCTGGCGATGCTGAGCTTCAGCGCGATGCGCGGCTATTCACGCCACGAGGACACCCGGCGCGCCGCGCTTTCCATCGCCGGCCTTCTGACGAAGGCGCGCACCGAGGCGACCTCCGGCGGGCGCATGACCTTCGTGCTCTTCGCCGAGCCTGCGGGCGGCTTCGCGCCGTTCGCACCCGGCCAATACGCCGCGCTGGTCGTCGATCAGGACGACGACAAGAAGGTCAGTGCCGCGGACGCAGTCACTCCGATCTTCCTGCCCAACGGAATCAGCCCGGAAGTCAGTGGCTACGGCGCGCACGGAGAGACCACGATGAAGGCCACCGCGCTCCCCGACGACGACCAGTCATTCCAGGTCCTCGACGGCGATCTCACGGGCCTGACGGACGGCACGACGTTCCCGGTCGACCCGATCCTGGGCGTGCCGGTCGCCGCCTTCGGGCCGCAGGGCTCGCCCGTGACCATCGCCCCGAACGTCCCCGCCCACGCGCTCGCGGGCGCGACGCCGACTGACTTGGGCATCGGCGCGGGCGCGGTCTATTTCACCGACAACGACCAGATGCTCGTCGCCGTCGTCGTGAGCCCACTGGGAGACGTCCACACGATGGCCTTCGACAACTCCTCGGACAAGTGGAAGTAGCCATGCGCAATCGAGTCATTCGAGCCGCATCGCGAAACGAATCGGGTTACACGCTGATCGAGGTGCTGATCGCGATGGCGATCCTCGGCATCGGCCTGATGTCGATCGCGGTCGCGCAGATCACCGCGATCAAGGTGTCGTCGCGCAGCAAGAACCTGCAGCAGGCGATGTTCCTCGCGCGTGAGTCGATGGACGACTTCGACGCGCTGCCGCCCGGCGCGCCGATTCTCGCCGCCGCGGCGGTCATCCCCGACCCCACGAATCCGATCCAGGTCGGCAACGACACGACCGATGCCACGCGCTTCAACCGGTCGACACAGGTCGTGCCCAACACTCCCGAGACGAACCTCGCGCGCGTGACGGTCACGGTCACTTGGAACACCTCGAATGTCACGGGCGCGAACCAGGTCCAGCTCACGGCCGTGAAGAGGATGAACTGACGCCATGCGCACTCGAAGCGCCGCTAACGCTGGCTTCTCACTCATCGAGATGATGATCGTCGTCGTGATCATGGGCGTCATCACCGCCCAGCTCTTCGTGGTCTTCGCCAACCAGAAGCGCGTGTTCATGAGCAACGAGCGCGCGCTCGACGTGCAGGAGTCGTCGCGACTCACGCTCGACCTGGTCTCGTTCGACACGCGCATGGCCGGCTTCATGGTGCCGCGCTGGACGGCGGTCTCGAGCATCGACGGCGGAGCGGCCAAGGCCGACCGGCTGTGTGTCTCGTCGAGCTCGTTCGTGCCGATCGGCGGCTCGCCGCAGCTCGACGCGAAGATCCAGCGCTTCAGCGGCGCGGTCGTCACCAACGTCTTCAACGATCACGTCGACGTCCAGGCCGGCTCGACCGACATCGACGGCGACGGCGACATCGACTTCCAGCAGGGCGCCGGCGTGATCATCGCGTCGCCGACCCGGACTTACTGCGCGGTGGTCGAGTCCGCGACCGCGACGCAGATCTTCTTCGCGGTCGAGGATGCCACCGCCCGCCTGGGCGCGGCCAACCCGGACATGCGCGCCGTTCCGGCGAACGTGTACGAGCTCGACGAGGACCCGACCAAGCTCGAGCTGCGCCGCAACGGCCTCCTGCTCGCGTCGCAGGTCGAGGACTTCCAGGTCGAATACTGGCTCGACAACGCGGCGCTGCCGAACGGCGTCGAGGACGGCGACACCGAGTTCCCCGTGAACGATCTTGCCGCGCCGGATCCGCCGGGCGGAGGCATCCCCGCCGACAACGCCCAGGTTCGGCGCGTGCGCGTGAGCGTGATCGCTCGAACGCTGCGCGACGAAGGCCCGAACAGCGCGGCGGGACGCCTGACTTACGCGCGCCCGGCGCTCGCGAACCGCGCCGCGGATGCGGTCGAGGACACGTTCCGCCGGCGCAGCTTCAGCGCGAGCATCCTGCCGCGCAATCTCGTGGCCGTGGGAGACGAATGATGACTCACTCCTCATTTCACTCGCGACTCACTCGCGCAGCGCGCGACGAGCGCGGAATGGCGCTCTTGATCTCGGTCATCGTCCTGCTCCTGATGAGCGCGCTGGGCCTCGCGGCGCTGCAGCACGCAAGCGACGAAGCGTCCGGGAGCGGCACCTCGCGCCGCAAGGACGCGACGCTCTACGCCGCCGAGTCGGGACTCACGATGCTCCAGGTCAGGCTGCTCAACAACTACTGGGCCAGCGCGACGATGAACCCCGTCACTCTCAGTGAAGAGACACTGGTCGAGGACGGGCACGGAAATCCCATTCGCGTGCACTCGGGCGCGCCGGTCAACGGCACGATCCCGGATCCGGCGGGCGCCGTCGGCGCCAGCAGCACCGGATCGAGCGAGCACGCGAACGGCTACATGCTCAACACCGGCAACCAGGGCGCCCAGAGCTTCAAGCCAGTCCGCGCGGATGTGACTGCGTTGGATGTGGCTCAAGGCATGGTCCACCTGCAGTCGCAATTCAGAGTTCACGAGGGGTCTGGCGGAGGTTCCTACTGATGTCCCGGAGTCACTTCTCACGCATCCTGGTGTTCTGCGCGGCGCTCGCGCTCGCGCGCGACGTGCGCGCACAGGCGGGTGACCTAGACATCCTCTCGCGCACGGTCCCGCCGATCGTCATGATCCAGTTCGATACGTCGGGCTCGATGAAGAACATCGTGCTGCCCGACAAGTATCTGAAAGATCGCGGCGCCGGCAGCCCGTCGGTGTGGTTCAACAAGCCGACCGACAACTCGGCGATTCCGACCGGCTGCGTTCCCGCGGGCCCGCCCTCGATCCCGCCCGCGCCGTGCTACAGCACGTCGACCCCGGCATCGCGGCTCGACACCACCTACAAGGGCAGGCTCTCGGGCTCGTTGAGCGAGGACTTTCAGGCGACCTGTCAGGTCTTCCCGAACAAGACCGCCGTCGCGCGCAACCAGTCGATCTGCTTTCCGGGCACCTCTGGCTGCCTGGACGACGACCAGGACGACTCCGATCCGCAGGGCGGCTCGGCGACGATCCGCTGCTGGAACGTGCCCGGCGGCTGCGCGAACGTGCCGGCCGCATTCAGTTGCTCGACGACCCCGGTCGGGTCCGAGCGCTCCCGCACCAAGGCTGACAGCACCGTGGTGAAGCAGCCGTACACGATCATCACGGTGCCCAACGTCTCGCAGAGCCCGGGCACGACGGACTATCCGGTGAACTACCTGTGGTGGCTCGCGCAGGAGATCTCGCTCGGCCGCACCGTCGGCTTCATCAACGAGGACCGCAACGGCGCCGCGAAGGACGCGATCACGCAGCTCGTGAACAACGTCAACGTCGACGGCAATCCGCCGCGCGTGAAGTTCGGCCTCGCGCGCTACGACTCGGGCAGCAACGGCGGCTACGTCGTCGTGGAGCCCGACCTCAACAACAAGACGAACCTGCTCGCCACTCTCAGCACGCTGCCGGCCAGCGGCGGCACGCCGCTCTCCGAGACACTCGTCGACGTCGCGCGCTATCTCGCCGGCTCCGACAAGCTCGGCAAGTACCCGAAGTACAGCCGCGACCTGAACGGCGGCACCACCGGAACCGTGCCGGGGAGCCCGGTCACGAGCTCGTGCGAGAAGCTCTTCATCGTCGCGATCACCGACGGTCTGCCGACGAGCGACAGCAACAACCACTACACGACCCAGGCCCCCGACGGCGGTAACTCCTTCACGGAGACGTTCCCCAGCCCCTACACGGCCGACGGCAGCTTTCTCGACGACGTCGCGAAGAAGCTCTACGCGACCGACCTGCGCACGAGCTTGTCGGGCAATCAGAACGTGATCACTTACACGGTCGGCTTCACGATCGCCTCCACGATCCTGCAGAACGCCGCGAACCAGGGTCACGGCCTCTACTTCCAGTCGAACAACGCGGATGACCTCGCCGACTCACTCACTCAGGCGATCACGGACATCATCGCGCGCAACACGACCCTGACCTCGGCGACCGTGCCCTCGACGCGCAGCGCGTTCGGCAACGGCTTCTACACGGCGTACTTCGTGCCCAGCGGCCGCAAGTCCGTGTGGCCGGGCAAGCTCGAGGCGTACACGCTCGCCGCGGACCTGACGGTCCTCGATGACAACAACCAGCCTGCGATCGATCCAGTCACGAACCTGTTCTTCGAGCCCCGGCATCCGCACTGGGACGTGGGCAAGACACTGCTCGCGGACTACGCGACGCGGACGGTCTACACCACGAAGGCCGGAGTGCGCGTGCCGTTCACGGCCGAGGTCGACGCCGCGGGCGTCGCGCAGAACATCACGCCGGCGATGCTCGGCTTGGTGGCGACGGACAAGAACATCTATCCGGCTCCGGCGACGGACGTGTCCGTCACGGATCCCCTCAACCCGACGACGCTCGACCGCCTGGATGACTCGATCCTCAAGTGGATCACCGGCGCAGACGCGTTCAACGAGGACAACGACCCGAACGGTGATCGCACCGACGCGCGTCCGTTCGTCTTCGGCGACGTGTTCCACTCGAGCCCCGTCGCAGTCGGCCCGCCGCTGCCGTTCATGCGCTTCGAGACCGGCTACGGCCCGTCGACTGACTCGAACTCCTTCATGGGTCGCTACGGTCACCGCGACCGCGTCCTCTACGTCGGCGCCAACGACGGCATGTTGCACGCGGTCCAGGCCGGCAGCTTCACCGATCCCAACGGGCCCGGCGGAGGCGACGAGTACTACACGGCCGGCAACGGCCACGAGGTGTTCGGCTACGTGCCGGGCTTCCTGCTGCCCAAGATCAAGGTCCTGCCGCGCGACGACATCGCGAAGCAGTACTTCGTCGACGGGCCGCCGACCGCCGCGGATGCGTGGATCGACTACAGCCCCGCAAACGGCGTCAAGGACGGCACGGACTGGACCACGGTTCTGATCACTCCGATGCGCGAAGGCGGCGAGGGCTTGATCGCCCTCGACGTGACCAACCCGGCGGCGACGTCGGGCAATCACGGCCCGTATCCGCGACTCATGTGGGAGTTCACGAACCCGCAGCTCGGCCAGACCTGGTCGCGGCCGATCATCACCCGCGTCAAGATGCGCGGCGCGATGGGCTCCGGTGACCTGTGCGGTGCGAACGATGGCGACGGTGACTGCTTCGAGCAGTGGGTCGCGATCTTCGGCGCCGGCTACGAGCCGCAAGCCAACCCGAACCTGGGCGTGTTCACGACCGACCCGAACAGCGCGACCTACGCCAAGGGTCGCGGCGTGTACATCGTCCGGATCTCGGACGGGTCGATCCTCGCGCGCCTCAGCCCACCGCTGCCGACGACGCCGACGCCCCCGCCGACGAGCGGCACCTTCACCGAAATGAAGTATGCGATGCCGGCCGAGCCCGCGGTTCTCGACATGAACTCGGACGGGTTCGCGGACGTCGTGTACATCGGTGACGTCGGTGGGCAGATGTGGAAGTGGGACATCCACGCGGTCGGAACGCTGACGAGCACGGTCGTGCCGACGTCGGTGTGGCCCGCGGGGATCGTCTTCCAGGCGCCGGTCGTGACTCTGACGGCCGGACCGAAGCACTACCACAGCATCTTCCAGGGCGCGGCCGCCGCGCTCTCGAAGGGCATCCTCACGCTGAGCTTCGGCAGCGGCGAGCGCGCGGATCTGGGTTACTCGGGCGCCGCCGACCCGAATCGCCCGACCGATCCGAACGGTCTCGACGACGACAACAACCGGTTCTGGGTCATGCAAGACCGCCATCCGTTCGGCACGGGCGCGTTCCCGACCACCCTGCCGATCATGGAAGCGCCGGCGCCGTCGGGTCACGACTCACTGACCGACATCACGACCACGATGCGCGACGACGACCCGAACGACGCGGGCTACTTCTTCCGCGTGCCGGAAGGCGAGAAGTTCATCACGGACCACATCATCTTCGGTGGTGTCGTAGTGACTCTCTCGTATCTGCCGGATCTGACCGGCTCCGGCTCGAGCAACAGCTGCGCGCTGGGTGGCACCACGTTCGAATACGCGTGGACCCTCGACAACGGCGTGGGCGTGCTGTCGGCGAGCAGCGGCTCGGGCAGCGGAAGCGGCTCGGGCAGTGGCTCGGGCACGGGCACCGAGCGCAGCAAGCCGCTCGGCAACGGCGCGCCGACCAACCCGCGCATCACCATCTCGAAGACTGACGACGGTCAAATCGTCGTGAACGGCACCGTCCAGACCTCGACCGGTGAGGTCAAGCACCCCGAAGGCCTGCCGCCCGGATTCGATCCGGTCCAGCAGATCTTCTGGCGACAGGACTTCTGAACCGAACTGACTCTCCGAGCTGAGTAGCCCGGAGGTCGCGCAAGCGGCCTCCGGGCTTTCTCTTTTCTAGCGACTCACTTCGGGCGAGGCGCGCGCTGCGCCGTCGCGCGGCCTCCCCTCGGCGCTCGCGAGTACGCTCGAAGCCGCGTCGAGGTCCGCGCGCCGGCTCCGCGCGCGAACGCGGAATCGGCAATACGAACGGGTTCTCAGTCCGGTCTTCTCGAGCTCAGTGACGGAGGCCGCGAGGCCGAGCGAGGGCCGTCCCGAGCGAGGACGCAAGCGGCGCAGCCGCGCCCAGCGAGCCGCAGGCGAGCGAAGTCAATCAGTGTCTGGTTTCTCGAGCTGCTCGACGGCCCAGCGGAAGAACTCGGAGAACTCGAGCGTGGGCTCGTGGATCTGCACGCCGAAGCCGGGCGACGGATCGGCGGAGCCCTGACCGTCGGTGGTCCAGCGCACCTCGCCGCGCAGGTTGATCGAGGCGCCCGTGCCCGGGACCTCGAGCTGCAGCGAGATTCCCGCCTCGGGCCGCGGCAAGTCGTTCGAGCGCACGAACAATCCGGCGCGAGAGACGTTCTTGAGCTGCCCGACGCCTTCCGCGCCTTCCGCCATGAAGCGAACTGGGATTCGCGAGGTCAGCACCCGCCGGCGCGCGCGCGCAGAAGCGTTCACGCCGGATAGAATCGGAGCCCGCTCGAGAGGCCTTGAGGCGAACCGGGCGCAGGTCGGCGAGGGAGTCATGCGGATCAGTGACGGATTCGGACGAGGTCGGCCGATGATCTCGTTCGAGTTCTTCCCGCCGAAGGCGGAGGCCGGCTTCGACGCGCTGTTTCGCGCCATCGCCGAGCTGAAGGAGCTCTCGCCGTCGTACGTGTCGGTGACTTGGGGCGCGGGCGGCTCGACGCGTCGCAAGACCGTCGAGCTCACCGCGCGGATTCAGGACGAGATCGGGATCACCGCGATGGCGCACCTCTCTTGTGTGGGCTCGACCGTGGACGAGCTCGCCGCGACGCTCGCGCAGCTGCGCGAGCTCGGCATCGAGAACGTGCTCGCGCTCGGCGGCGATCCGCCGCCAGGCTACGAACCACCGCCGGGCGGGCTCGAGTACGCGAACGAGCTGGTGGCGCTGGTGCGGGCGCGCTTCGACTTCTGCGTCGGCGCCGCCTGTTATCCCGAGAAACACCCGCGCGCGCCGAGCGCCGAGTCCGATCTCGCCATGCTGGTGCAGAAGGTGCGCGCCGGCGTCGACTTTCTCATCACGCAGCTCTTCTTCGACAACGCGGACTACTTCGCGTTCGTGGCGCGCGCGCGCGCGGCCGGAGTGACTGTGCCGATCGTGCCGGGCATCATGCCGATCGTGAGCGGAGCGTCGATCCGCCGCATGACCGCGCTCTGCGGCGCGCGCATCCCCGCCGAGCTCGGCCGCGAGCTCGATCGCGCGGGCGACGACGACGACGCCACGGCCGAAGTCGGCGTCGAGTGGGCCACCGCACAGTGCCGCGAGTTACTCGCGCGCGGCGCCCCGGGCCTGCACTTCTACACGCTGAACCGCTCGCCCGCGACGCGCAGGATTCACGCAGCCCTCTTCTGAGTCACTGCGAGAACGCGCGGCGCTTGAGCTCGCGGACGTACGCGGACAAGTGCGGATCCGAGGCGATCGCCTCGGAGACCTCCTGGTCGAAGGTCGCGGCGGTGGTCTCGAGCGCGGTCTTGTCGATCGGGAAGCCGGTCGCGGCTTCGATGCGCTGCAGGAGCGCGAGCGCGGCGCGCGAGTTCGGCGACGCCTGCACGTAGTGCGGCAAGCGCGCCCAGAGCGAGAGAGTCGGCGTGCCCTCGCGCGCGAGCATCTCCGCCAACACGCCCACGATGCCCGTCGGTCCCTCGTAGCGAGAGGCCGCGAGCCCGAGATCGCGCGAGAGCTGCGGATCCGTGCTCGTGCCGACGACCTGAATCGGCTGCGAGTAGATGACCTCGTCGAGAAATGCGCCGAGCAGAATCACGAGCCGCGCGCCGACGCGCGCCACGAGCTCGCCGACGTGGGCGCAGAACGCGCGCCAGCGCAGGTGCGGCTCGACGCCGAGTCCGACGATCAGATCGAACGCGTGCGTCTCCGAGCGGATCGCGAAGAACTCGTGATCGGGCCAGCGGATCTCGCGGCGGCCGCCGTCGCGCGGGCGCACGTGCGGTCGCACGACGGTGAAGTCGACGAACTCCTCCATGTCGAGCGACGCGAGCTTCGCCGCGCTGAACGTCTCCAGCAGGTGCGCGGCGGCGGTCGTCGCCGCTTCGCCGCCGTCGTTCCAGCCCGCGTAGGCGAGAATCACGACGGGCGTGCGCAGATCGGTGGGTCCGACGATACGCAGGGCCTCGGCTCCGGGCCGATTCGTGTCACTCACGTCGCAAAGCCTCGCACACGAACAGGGGCGGCGCGAGCTAGCGGCTCTCGCCTCCGTCGCTGCCGAGCGCGAGCGGATTTCCCGTCGACAGGATCAGCTCGCCGGTGCGGTACAGGTGCACGCAGTTGCGGCCCGCGTCCTTCGACGCGTACAGCGCGAGATCCGCAGCCTTCAGGAGCGCCTCGGGCGCGAGCTCCGCGGCCAGGTCTTCCGTGCACGCGACGCCGAAGCTCGCCGTCACGTTCACGATCTCGGTGCGCGCCTCGAAGTGGCGGCTCTCCGCCGACGAGCGCAGCCGCTCCGAAACGTACATCGCGGAACGCAGATTGGTGTCGGTCAGCAGGATCGCGAACTCCTCGCCGCCGTAGCGCGCGACGATGTCGGAGCGGCGCGCGTACGCGCGCAATCCCTCGGCGATCCCCTGCAGCACGATGTCTCCGAACAGGTGACCGTAGTCGTCGTTCACGCGCTTGAAGTGGTCGACGTCGACGAGCACGAGTGACAGCGGCCGGCCGTAGCGCCGCGCGACGTTGAGCTCGGACTCGAGTCGCTGATCGAGATACCGTCGGTTCCACAGGCCCGTGAGTCCGTCGAGGTGTGACTGCTGCTCGAGGATGTCCTGGAGCCGCTTCGCGCGCAGCGCCGCGCGCACCCGCGCGCGCAGCTCGACCTGATCGAAGGGCTTGGTCACGTAGTCGACGGCGCCCAGGTCCAGGCCGCGCACCTTCGACTCCGTGTCCGCCGTGCCCGTGAGGAAGATGACCGGGATGCCGCGCGTCGCTGGGTGTTCCTTCAGGCGGCGACACACTTCGAAGCCGTCGACGTTCGGCAGGCCGATGTCGAGCAGAATCAGATCCGGCTGATCCGCGACGGCGCGCTCGATGCCGCGCTCGCCGTCGATCTCCCCGATCACCTCGAGACCCTCGGGCCGAAGGCGCGCGATGACGAGCTTGTGGATCGACTCACTGTCGTCGATCACGAGCACGCGGTTCGGGTTGGGGACTTCCGGATTCAACTCGCCTCCGGAACCACGACCGCGCGCAAGGTCGCGCACAGCGCGTGCGCGCGGTCCTTCACGACCGGTCCGTCGAGGCCCTGCTTCAGCGCGGTCTCGAGCGCCGCTGCGAGCTCGGTGATCTGTGGAAAGCCGTAGCCGCCGCCGGCGCCCTTCAGCTGGTGCGCCAGCGTCTGCAGCTCGCGCATCTCGTCCGCCGCGAGGTGCGCCTCGAGCTTCGCGATTCGCGCCGGCAGTTCGGCGGCGAACTCGCGCACGATCTCGAGCATGTCGGGGTCGTTCTCGTACGCGCTGCGGATCGAACCCATGCCAGTCCCTCAGCAGACCTCAGGAGACTCAGGAATGCGCTCAGACCGAGCGCTTCGCGCCGGCGAACCGGCTCTCCCTCATCGGCCTGCGCTTCGGGCGGGTTGACCCGGACAGGTGCGCGCCGCTGGGCTCAGTGACCCCCGGCCAGCGTGTGCCCGACGTACAGGGTCGTCAGATAGATGGCGAGGAACAGTCCGATCGAGAAGATGAACGTCGAGGCCCAGCCGCCGCTCGCGGGGTCGCTCGAGTGTTTGTCCGCCATGTTGCTCGCTCCTCGCGGTTCGAAGTCGGGCGCCATCGTACCCGAAAATGCTCTCGTGGCCAGTCCAGCTATGATGGCGCCGATGCGCTCCAACGAGATCTTTTCCGCGATGAGCCCCGACGCTGCGCTGGCCTTTCTGGACGAGATTCACCGCGAAGCGCCGCGCGTCGAGGAGATCGCGCTCTCCGCGGCGGCGAGCGCCTTCCGTCTGCGCCCGGTGTTTCTGCGCAAGCAGCCGCGCAAGCGCCAGTCGGAGTGGGTGCGCCAGGCGCTCTCGCGCAACGCGTTCGCCGCCGTCGCCGAGGAGCTCCTCGCCGAGTATTTCCTCGAGTATCACGCGGAGCTGCTCGGTGAGTTGCTCGACGTCTTCGGCCTCGAGCACGAGAAGGGCGTGCTCAAGGGCGACACACCGAAGTGTCCCGACGAGACGAAGCTCGCGGCCGCGGTGGCGAGGTTTCGCGCCGGCGAGAACGCGGCGCGCCGCGAGCTCCTGCTGCGCGCGTTCGCCGCGCAGTCGGCGATCGACTGGCCGCCGCTCGAAGCGCTCTTGTAGCGCGCGCAGGAAGGGAAACGCGATGGATCTCGGACTCGCCGGCAAGGGCGTCGTCATCACGGGCGCCAGCAAGGGCATCGGCCGCGCCGCGGCGCTCGCGTTCGCCGGCGAAGGCGCGCACGTCGCCATCTGTGCGCGCGGGGCCCCGGCGCTGGAGGCGACCGCGGGTGAGCTGCGCGCGAAGGGCGTAAAGGTCTTCGCGAAGACGGCGGACGTGTCGCGTCCGGCCGAGCTCGACGCGTTTCTCGACGGCGCGCGCGCCGCGCTCGGGCGAGTCGACGTGCTCGTGAACAACACGTCGGGGTTCGGGACGAGTGACGACGAAGCGGGCTGGAAGGCGTCGTTCGACATCGACGTGATGGCGAGCGTGCGCGCGTGCTGGAAGGTCGTGCCCTGGATGAGCGAGCAGGGCGGCGGCTCGATCGTGCACATCTCGTCGACCTCGGGGCTCGAGGCCGGCAGCCCGCCGTCATACGCCGCGGCCAAGGCGGCGCTCATCAGTCACTCGAAGACGCTCGCGATCGCGCTGGCGGCGAAGAAGATCCGCGTGAACGTGATCGCGCCCGGCTCGATCGAGTTTCCCGGCGGCGTCTGGGAGA
>Ga0326726_10001325_pt1 | contig 22968 bp, 23 predicted proteins | sample MHFenrmetagenome_2_FD_207603 | JGI IMG/M metagenome (GOLD analysis project Ga0326726, IMG submission 207603) | Lab enriched peat soil microbial communities from Michigan Hollow, Ithaca, NY, United States - MHF15MN | ecosystem: Environmental > Terrestrial > Soil > Wetlands > Peat | place: USA... | reverse complement strand
GAATCCACTCAAGCAGCTCCGCGGTAGAGACAACCGTTCTTCTGAAGTCTTCATATGGATTGGCTATGGCTGCTCCAACCGACGACCCTCCCGCCAGATGATAGACAACATCGGGCAATCCTGCGATACTTCGCAACTGACCGAGATTACTTTGCTGGATCTCTCCGTTGAGCCAAAAGGAAACACCCCAATGCAATGCTTCCATTTCCGGCCACAGACCATGGCCGATGCCGACGACCCGACAACCCGTGGAGTTCAGATACGCTGCGAGATGCCTCCCGATAAAACCATGGGTACCCGTGATCCAGACTGTTTCAGTTTTCAACCTTTTCCCCCCTGAAAGAATAAAGCCTGCCGGGACGGTTATCCAGGCGTTCGAGTACTTTTTTCGCAAAACTCCAGAAAGCAGGCTCTTCCAGCAACAACTGCATGAAAGATGAAAAAGGGTTCCGTCCCAGACGGATTGCGAGTTCACTTTTCAGAGCCTGCTGAGTATAGGGCGCGAAGTTGATCGCACTGCTCCAGGGCGAGAGTACGGTAATATTACCAAAACCTGCACAGCCCAGAGCATCCTTATAGTTGTCGAGAAGGAAGGCGTTCTCTCCTCCGTAGAGTTTGTGCAGAGGATGCTGCTCGAGAAAGGCACCGAGGTCACCGGTTCGAGAGATGACATGCTCACGAACAGCAAGCAGAACTCCCCCTGGTTTCAGTACCCGATAAAACTCCCGACATGCCGAATTCAAGTCCTTCGTATGATGCAGAACCGCCCTTGCAAAAACGACCTCGAAGGAGTTGTCGGCAAAGGGAAGGCGCTCTGAAAATTCAACTTCGACCGAAATCGGCAACTCTGTCTCAGAGGCAAGCCTGCGGATAGCTTCGGCTCCAACAAGTGCGCTGGTATCCGGCTCAAGTGCTGTTACCGTGAAACCATCTCGGGCCAGGGCGTAACTGGCGATTCCCCTTCCGGCTCCGACGTCGAGCGCCCGTCCCGAAAAACCTTTCAGCAGGTTCCTTACGGCGATCCACTCCTCGCTTCGCCAATACCGGTCAGCCGAAGCAGACAAAGGATCATCATAATAACAGTCGAGCACCATCTGCATCCGATCCGGTTGACAACGCAGCCACTCAACAGCATTTTCCCAGCTTCCGAACCGACTATCTGCGTTCATCTTCCCCCAACTCTCGTACCACACGGGCCGGATTGCCAGCAACAACTGTAAATGGCGGTACATTTTTAGTCACAACGCTTTGAGCTGCAACAACTGCGCCTCTCCCAACTGTAACTCCTTTAAGAATACTTGCTCCAAAGCCAATCCATGCCCCCTGTTCTATATACACAGGCTTAATATTGACATAATTCCAACACTTTTCTCCTTTTATCCAATCGGTTACATCTTGCTTTCTATGCCTCATGTAAATCGAATGCGAGTCATGATCAACAATTGTAACATTCCATGAAATAATCACATCATTTTCAAGAACAATTTTCGTATGACAAACAAGATGACTAGAGCCGATATAGCAACGATCACCAATCTGAATACATCCAGTCTGATGATCAAAATCAATCCGACAGTTAATTATCGAATCCTGGCCAATTACAATCCTTCCATTCTTCGTGTTACGAAGATTCCAATAATTAACAACCGCACCAACACCAATGCTTATCGAATTTTGGCGACCAACCACATAACGAAAAATTAAGTTTATGTAATACTTAAGCCATTTCATTCATCTTCTTTCTTTTAGTTCTTCTTAAAGTTTAATGGTAACGCTTGTCAGCAATTAGATCAACCAGCAATCGCCATATTGAGCTTTCCACAGTAAAACAGAATCCTTAAGCGGTAGCCGTGAAAGATGTGGAAACCAAGAGCCGATGCTTTGAAAATTGGATCTTGCTGTTCAGACCTTCGGAAACTGCGATGGTAATTTTTTACTCGAAATAGTTCAGGATGTTGTCGAAATGCCGCTTCGCAGTTCTTTGACCTTAATCATGGGTTTCACCTCTAACTGGTCGACACGTTCAGACCAGTAATCGAAATAGAGGCTTGCACTATCTCGACAACCCTGCTGCCAGAACTCCCGGAACTTGGTCTTAATCGACCAGGCTCTTCCGGTTTTCTGCTCACAGGCCATCAATTGATCAAAGCTTGTCCGCTAGCTATCTTTCTTGTTCTCCGGATTGCTCAGCCAGTTAAACTTCGTGCCAATCTGGGCCCTGTCCCCTGCATGATGAAGCTGACAGGACTCTTGACGACGAACCGTGGCGACCACCTCGTTCAGGGACTTGCTGATGTGGAAACGGTCATGCACAATATCGGCCTGCAGCAAATGCTTTTTGGCAGCAATGGCGAAAGGTTTCCACATATCTATCGAGATCGATTTGACACCATAGCGCTGCGATGCTTCAAGGCTGAGCAGAAGCGATTGTGCTGCATCGGTCGTTCGGGTCTGGACCTCCTCAAGATACCGGCCGTCTTTCAAGTCGTTCAGGGTCATCACCTACTGATGGCCTGCCCGAAAGCTCTTTTCATCAAGACCAAGATAAGCAATCGTCTCCTCTTTCTGGCAGCTCAGGCTTCGCTCAACTGACCCCCTCCCAGAAAACTGGACCAATCTAAAGTAGAGTTTTCGGGCAATGAGTAACTTGAACCAAACGAGGGAAAATTGACATGAAGAAGACCAAATTCACCGAAGAACAGATCGCGTTTGTGAGATGGACCCGCCTCAGTGGACAAAAAACGGGCGAATTTAAGCTAATAACTCACGGTTCATGCAGCTGAATGGCGCTGCACCAATTCAACGAATTTCTCCACGATCATCGCTCCACCCCCGACTGCCGAAGCATAGACATCATCAGGCGTCCGATAGTTCAACGACTGATGCAATCGCTCAGCGTTGTAGAACTGGAAATACTCCCGCAATCCCTGGTGCAGTTCAGCACCTGACGAGTAGCCTTTCAAATACAGGTCTTCGTGCTTGTGGCTGCGCCACAGCCGTTCGACGAAAACGTTATCCAGCGCTCGACCTCTTCCATCCATGCTGATGCGGATCTCAGGATATTGCCGGACAGCACTGACGAAGGCCTCGCTGGTGAACTGGGAGCCCTGATCCGTATTGAAGATCTCCGGTGTTCCATAGTTGCCGAAAGCTTCCTGCAGGCAGGAAACACAGAACACGCTATCCATGGTGTTCGACAATCGCCAGGCAAGGATCTTTCGGGAATACCAGTCAACGATGGCCACCAGATACATAAATCCCCGAGGCAGTCGACAATATGTGATATCGGCGCTCCAGACCTGGTTCGGTCGACTGACCTGGACGCCACGCAGCAGATACGGAAATACCTTGTGTTCCGGATGCGGATCGCTGGTTTTCGGATTGGCCATGATGCCGGCAAGGCCAAGCTTGAGCATCAATCGTTGGACTCGTTTCCTGTTGATTTGATAGCCTTGCTTTCTCAGGTAGTACATCATCCTCCTGCTACCATAGAAGGGGTGCCGAGTGAACTCCTGATCGATCAGTTCCAGCAGTTTCAGCTCTTCAGCGTCTACCCGATGGATGGTCGGTTTCAGGTAATAGGTCGAGCGATTCGTACCGGCTATTTCACATTGACGGGCAATCGGTATCGGCTCCTCGGTGCTGATCCAGTCTCTTCGCCTCTTCATCGGGAAAGACCGAACTTTTTTTAATCCACGCGAGTTCCATCCTCAGTCGACCGATCTCGGAATAGAGTTTCTCCGGATCCTCGATCGGATCAACTGGCTTCGGTCCGCGTTTCTGCTCGAAAAGCGTTGATGCCTGCTGCTGAAGTTCCTTTTTCCAGGTGCTCACCTGTACCGGGTGAACACCGTACTCCTGGGCAATCTCGTTCAGGGTTTTCACTCCAGGGATCGCTTCCAACGCCACCTTGGCCTTGAAGTCCGCACTGAAGCTCTTGCGCTTCTTTTCACTCATACTTGCTCCTTCATTTTGAGCAAGTTACCAACTTAAATCACTGTCTAAAAACCCGGGGCCATCTCATCCGTCGTCCAAACATGGTTGCTGTGATTGACCGTCAAGCCTCGAAGCAAGTATGGATAGACCTTATGGCCTGGTGCTGACTTTGAGGTGTTCGGCTTCGGACCGATGGCCTCAAGCCCCATCAGGCGATAGAGGCGCCTGACACGCTTCAGATTGATCTTGTAGCCTTTATCCAGTTTCAGCCATTCCCACATACAGTAGACCCCGTAATAGAGTTTGCGCAGATAGGACGGGCTCACGTCCCTTCGACCTTCAGCTGACCAATCGTCTTTTAAAGCTGCTCTGTCTCTTGCTTGAAATCTGAAAAACTCCCAAAAAATAGGACGGCTGGTTAAATCCTAAATTCCCGAGAAATTATAACTATGCCCCGCTCTGATCAAGGATGGGAATGTCGAGAGCCTTGAGGATCTGGCGTTGCGGCTTGGTCAGCTCGGTCAGGATGTGCCCATACTTACCGGAGCAGTTGATCCTGGTCAGGGTATCCATCTCTCGGAGCAGCTCCCTGACCGTGTAGTGCTCGATCAGTCCTGTTTGGTGCATCTCTTTGCGCAAGGCACTCATCAGGATCAGGGCGATGAACTGCACGAACAGGCGACCGTCGACGTTTGCTGATGTGTGCATCCGGAGCCGTTTCAGGTCAAGGCTGTTCTTTAGATCGTTGAAACACTTCTCTACCGAATCCTTGTCACGATAGACCCGCAAAGCTTCGACCGGATCCTTGATGCCGCTGGAGAGCAGTGCCTGGAAACCGGCATAGCGGCTGATGTGGCGATTGATCGCCTCGGTGTTGAAGGAGACCTTCATTCCACGTTTTGGCGTCGTCTTGACGATAAAGAACTCCTCATACGCTTTCTGATGGGCTGCGAGCAAACGGCCGGATTCAAGCTCTTCACGGTACTCCAGCAGCGACTCGTTGAAGCTGTCGATTGCTCGGGCGCGGTTGCCGGCGTTGTAGTACAGATGCAGATAGCACCGGCGGCTTCCCCAGGGATAGAGCCGAGAGTTCACATACAGGATTTCATCATCGAGTTTCCGATAGCCTTCCGGACCTTGGATCGTATCGTGGATCTTGTCGATGGCCTGCTGCACCCAGCGATTGTTCAGCGGCACTGATAGGGTGAAATGGTCACGGTGGGCCACCAGGTCGTCGACATTCTTCTTGCTGTAGAAGCCCTTGTCCATCACGTAGTGCATTCGGCCGACTTCCAACGCCTTGAAGGTCTCGACCAGGTTATGCAATGTCGAAACATCGTTGATGTTGCCGGGAGTACGGTGGAAGTAGACCGGCAGGCCGGACTTCTGGCCGAACAGCATGGCAAGGTTGATCTGGGGCAACTGCTCCCCATCCCGATTGTAGCCGTACTTGACGAACTCGTTCAGCTCCGAGTAGAATGAGACCGAGGTGATATCGTAGCAGAGGTAATCGTCCGCCATGCGCTTCTTCATCCACTTGGCAAAGAACGTTTGCTTGCGGTCGGCGCTAATGGCAGCAAGCAATTCGCTGATGCGCTGACTGCTCAGCGACGAGGCGAGAGCAGGAAGGTGTCCATTGGCCCAGGATGCACACAAACTCAATGCGCCACCCTCGGTGGCCAGATAACAGGCCATGGCAAAGAGCTGCTCATGCGACTCCGGGAATGCTGACTTCAGGATGGGGCGCAAGCCGATGCGGTCGGCGATAGGCTCAAGCACAAAGGAGGGCCCGATAACCTGCACTGAAGCGGTGACGGCAGGATCTCGGGCGGCAGCCTGGTTTGGATCAAGCCGCTTTGAGGGCACAAAGGTCCCGGTCACCGGATCGATTTTGCCGACGCAGACCTGCTTGTTCCGAGCCTGCTTGCGTTCCTTATCCCAGACCGAGACGGCCTCATAGACATAAGTGACGCCGGTTTTCTTGTTGAGCTGACGGACCTGATAAGTCATGATTCCCTCCTTTGGATATAGTTATAAATATAACTATGTTTCAGAGGAAATCAAAGGCCTATCAGCGCATAACTATCAGTTTTTCAATGGATTGTCGACGGAATAGTTATAAGACGTGCGGGAATTAAGGTTAAATCGGAAGACCATGCGATCGACAATGTCTTCATCGAACAGCTATGGCAGAGCGTCAATTATGAGTACATTTACATGAATCCTCCGACTGACAGCCTCGAACTCTAACAAGGACTGATGATGGGGTTTAATGACTACAATACGGATCGTCGCCATACCTCGCTCGACGAAGAGGTTCCTACAATGTTTTACTATGTTAAAAAACCTCAGGTACCTGACGCCGCCTAAATAAACTTTGTTTTTTCAAAAAATGGGGAGTTCCTCTCTCGTAATACACAAGAATAAAATGGAAGCCGATAACTTTGAGCCGCTATCGTCGTTGAAAACAGCAGTGCTTTTCCTTGTTTATAACCGTCCTGATACCACAGCACAGGTTTTCGCTGCTATCCGCAAAACCAAGCCTCAGCGGCTCTATGTCGCTGCCGATGGCCCGCGTAATCTTGAAGGCGAAGCAGAAAAGGTCGCGAAGGTAAAAGAGATAGCCACAAAGGTGGATTGGCCATGCAAAGTAGAGACACTTTTTCAGGAGAAGAACCACGGTTGTAAATACGGCCCGAAAACTGGAATATCATGGTTTTTTCAACACGAAGAACAAGGAATTATTCTGGAAGATGATTGTGTGCCGCACCAAGACTTTTTCAACTATTGTGAGATTTTACTGAATCGTTATGTCGATGATGAGCGAGTATGGGTAATTACCGGAGATAACTTTCAGGACGATATTCAACGTGGTGACGGATCATATTATTTTTCCTGCTACAATCATGTTTGGGGTTGGGCAACATGGCGACGTGCATGGCAAAAGGCTGATATGGACATCACGTTCTGGCCGGAGTGGAAGAAAAATAAACGTTGGAAAGATTTCTGGATTGATCCGGCAGCACGGCGCTACTGGACAAAGATCTTCGATCGAGTCTACAAGAAACAGCTCGAATCAGCGTGGGATTATCCATGGACAGCAAGTGTCTGGTATAACGGCGGCTTGACTGTTACACCCAATGTGAATTTGGTTAGCAATATTGGCTTTGGACCTGATTCAACCCATACAACATCTGCCGATAGCCCATTGGAGGGGATGAAGACAGAAGCGCTAGGGATAATTCGACATCCGTCTGTGGTTACACAGGACATTGCGGCGGATCGATACGTATTCGATCATGCATATGGAGGCCGGTGGCATCGTTTTCCGCGCTCTCTGTTTCGTGTTCCCCGCCGAGCAGCTACATTTGCCTATCGCCTTTTGAAACGAAGTTTGAACTTATGAATCATTCATCGCATCCCAAGATCAATCTTGTCTGTGACAGGACTGTGCTCACCATACCATCCAAGAATTCCGCACATCAGACGTTCCCGCCTTTTTGTCCACTCGCGAATCGTCTCAATCCTCTGAATACGTAATCGTACTGCCCTTCTCCAAGCATAAGGCATAATCGGCGCAACTTGTAAATAACCCTGCTCCACTCAGGCATTGACCGACCTTCGAGAATCTGCTTCTGTTCTGTAATGAATCTGTCAGCAAGGTTGCTGGTTTTCGTCTCATCATGGTAACGCAAAGCCCCCCAGACGCTCCTCACGTGAAATCCTTTTGCGTGCTCAGCAACACGAAGAAACCATTCGTAATCGAACGAACAGTGATAGCGTTCGTCCAGGTAACCAATTCTTTCGTGAAGATCACGACGCCAGAAAGAAGCCTGATTAGCAATAAGCATCCCTTCCGCCAGCAATGCATGGTAGTCTGGGGTGATGTATCGAACATCTCTGATTTTTCTGTCGTTCTGATCTATCAGCATCAGGTCGCCGGATATTAGTGATGCTTTAGGTTGTTTCCGAATTGCCTCAGCAAGCTCTCCAAAAGCATGTGGATAGTAGATATCGTCGGAATTCTGCCAGGCGACCCATTCACCCGTCGCCCGGCGTAAACCTTTGTTGATCGCATCGACCTGCCCATTGTCGCGTTCACTTACCCAGTAGGTCAGATAGGGCTCGTATTTTCTTATAATGTCTACGCTTCCATCGACAGAACCCCCGTCAATTATTATATACTCGAGATTTGGATATCCCTGATCCAGCACTGAGGATATGGTACGCTCCAAATACATCGCCTGGTTGAAACTTGGTGTAATAACAGTTATACGAGGATATTCAGGCATTTATAACAATTTTAATCGCTAAACTTATATTTCATTCAACAATATGCCTTTGCGACTTAATGGTATAAACATTAATCCACCGACCCAATATCAAACCAAAAAGTGCAGCGTCATATGTAATATATAGAAATCTCCCATTCAGCATTAAAAGAAAAGGAAAGATGGATACAAATACCAATGATACTTGATTGAGACCTCTGAGTGATACACAGTCACGGTATTTAACATAGTAAGCAAATGAAGTAATCAAAATAATACATACAACGACCGCCCCGAGCGGATAACCGAAAACATTTAGAATATGCAATAAAGGATTATCCATATATAAACCAACATTACCATCTCTAACCATATTGAATCCGGCAGGAATGATATTGGGGTCCTTTAAAGAAAAAAGATGTGACAGCATATATATTTTATCACCGTCTTGACTTGCACCAAAGTCGAATGCCAGAAAACCTAGCGTTCGTTGGAATATTCTGAAGAATAGATACTGGTCAATATACCCTTGATTTGATAGATAATATAGCATGACCAGTGAAAAAGAAATCACGCCGACCAATAGCATATTTGTTCGATAGCTTAGCACAACACCAGACCTGTACTTTCTAAATATTATCATCTGTACATATACTAACATAGCTACAAGCAATAGTATCCTAAATCCAGAAAGAACAACATAGGCCATAGCTGTAATACAAGAAATCAATACCCATAACCTCTTCATTCGAAATGATAATATTATAAAATAACATATAACCATGTAGCTAAAATATATTTTACCATCCCAGCCAGGCGAGTTCATCTGAATGAAATAACTAAGAAATTCGCCAATAACAGCCCCGCATATAACTTGAAATATTATCGAATCAGGCAACTGAGAAACCCTCTTACTTAACAGGGCGAATATTCCGATGATAAACCAAGGCCTTGCCGCACTTAAAACATAAAAAAACTGATCCACATTAGTAATTACCACAAAAAGCAACCAAATCGAAATTAATGAAATTAAAGATATTAATTCACTACGCGATAATGACTGCTTATTACCATGCACATACACCATATATATTGCAGCAACAACCACATGCTCCCACAAATAAAACGGAAGTCCAACCACATTTACAGCCAAATAGTAGCTTAAAGATGAAAACCCAATTGCACCATAGGTTACACCCATAATTCCAGCAATATATTTCCTTAATTTCATTCTATTATTATTACAGAACCATCAAGTCCTTTAAGTCATCTAAGACGCAAGAAAATTGCATCGATTTGTAAAGTTCGTCCATTTTGAGGATGCGTGAACCCCTTTTGAATCGCCCAAAGAGTAAAGCCCTCCCCTTCTAAACGATCAATTATTTCACGCCACAACTTTTGACCTTCATAGAGTGGAACCAGCGACAACTCACAGAGCACGCCATTCGCAAGCTTAAGCGTTTCTCTTGCGCCTTCCAAAACCTGCCACTCAAATCCCTGTGTGTCTATTTTAACAAAGATGCTTATGTCAGAAACGATATAATGCGAAACGATTGTATCAAGAGTTGTAATTACCACAGTCTCTTTACCAATATAGGAAGACCCCTGTTCTGCACTTGTATGAGTATCAAGTATCGGCAATACTGATGAGGAAACCGAATTACCAGCTATGTTTATTTCAATCTTACCTTCGTGGTCTCCCACCACAACTTGATCATACACGTCCCATTGCTTATCATCTATCGCCGATTGTAACAACAGCTTTCTGGCGCTACTGAGTGGCTCGATACTCACTATTTTCCCTTTATAACCATGTGAACGAAGTTCACTAGCGAATTGACCTGTATTCGCCCCGATATCGAAAACAATATTAGCATTCATCAATCGCATTGATTCCAATAGCTGCGCCAGAGGAACGGCAGCAGGAGAAAACCTACTTATTTCTATCCCAAAGATTTTAAATACTTTTCGGATATTTGCCCAGATCAACTTTGTCATTTTTTATCTTTAAATTTTGCAAGTCAAGAGTTTAGACAAGTATCACACCCATCAGCTGGAGATTAACCCATTATTCATTTACCCAGATAAACCAACTTATTAAATCTTTCTAATAAAAGTTTTAATGGTGTCGGATTAGTCCTTTTCAATGTAGCAGCAACAAGCGCAGCTTCATTTACATTCTTTAGCGGCAATTTTTTATCACCCATAATCGTGAATACATTTAAAGCGCGACTGATATAATCCTTACATGTATCGGATAATTTTCTGACGCCATCAAATATAGTTCCATCAGCATAATCCAAGGTCAATCCATGCATTTCAGCAAATTGACTGGCCCAAACATTTACCTCGTCGGGATCGGGACCCGACTGAGAAAGAATAATTTGTAGTTGCTTCTGCCGGGTTGTATTCACTCTTTCCGGATCATGAAATGGTGCTGCCTGAAGGTATGCCTCATAAATAATTGCAGGAATCGATCGAACAGGACGACCATTTATTAATGGCAGATCTTTATGGAAAACTTTTCCCCCTTCAGACCAAAACTTTGCCGCAGGATCATAACTTCTATTTTTTTTACCTACCTCAAATATTGCCGTACCCCCACTATGTATAGAAGCGCCGTTAATGGCCAAAGCCTCATATGAATAAACATAACTTTCCGCCAGCAGGGAAAAGACGATTGCACTGTAAACATCGGGAGTTATTGAGCGATAGAAATCATTTGTCATTGACTTTGCTCTTGATATCAGATCGTACGAAACAAAACCACCATTATACAGCACAGGAAGTTTATTATAGTGCATCCGTCCCCTTAAAACATTATCCAATGACTTTTTCGATGACACTATCCTATATCCTTTACCTGACTCCAAGCTTAAATGTCCATATGATTTATCCAGAAGACTTGGCCAAGCATAGGCACACCCATTCGCGCGCACGGCTTTAGTCCCAGTCTTAATTATTATTTCATTTACTGTTTGTAATGCCCCCGGCAATATTGCGTCATCATCTCCAAGTATTGTAACCCATCCATTTGTGACGTGGCTCAAAGCGAATTCCCAATGCTCAGACATTGAAAGTCGTTTTCCTGGATTTACATACTTTAATTTTGGATCTGAAATTTCCTCAAGCATGTTTCGAGTACCATCAGTGCTTGCATTATCAGAAACAATAACCCTATAATTCTCATACTCTTGTGAAAGAGCTGTCTTAAGAGTATATCGTAAAGTATCGCAACGATCTCTGGTAGGAATTATTATCGTAAAAAATGAATCCGGCATAAAATCAATCGAGCCTTGATTATATAAATAATTTTATCAAACTTGCCTCAGAATACATATTATGAATGTCCTGAATTCAAGCTTTATTCTTTTGAGTAGGCAGAAACAGAAGTAATTCCGGGCAACTATTATTCGCCTGATGGTTAATATTCATGTATTTAATTTTGTAAAGCAATTCAAACCCATCGAACGATACCATGAAAACATCAAATCCGTAATTTTCTGAATTTCCGGAGCTTTCTTGAAATCAATCACACAGCAAGGTTTATGATTGAACACCAAATGGAATCTCTGTGAAATACCAATCTTATTTTTGTTCTTTCATGTAATGTTCGGGTGCTTCGACAACCAAAATCAAAGAGCAAACTTTTTTTCCAAAACCAGACTGAAGAAAAAAATCACTTGCTGAAAGATCCCCATCGACTGCTGAGCCTTGCAATTATTCCTTGGCGCACTTGATCTGCTGAGAATGCAGCAGACAACAAGGTTATGCTGCTGACGACCAATAATCCTATTATCTTATACAAATCAACCATTTCAGGGGGCATCACCCAATGCAAAATCATTGCGACGCCTACCGCCACCCCAAGGGGCTGCAACACATCTTTCCAATACCAGTGCCATTTTTCACTGGTTAAAATTTTACGATACATGAAGTGAATACCTATCAATACATAGCCCGCGTTCAAAGCAACCCACACCCAAGCTGCGCCTTCTGCCCCAAATCGCGGAGTAACCCAAAAATAAACAGGGACAATGATGACGACCCCGATTATGTTAATCCGCGTAGTTAATCCGGTCCAGCCATGGGCAAGCTGGGTCTGGTAGGGCATCCACATCAGGCCGTTGAACAAGTTTCCGAGCGCCAGGAGGCTGAGTAATGTGGCGCTTCGGCGAACCAGTTCAGCATTGTGCGTCCACAATTGCAAAATGGGTTTGGCAAACACAATCATGATGATGGCCGCGCTACCCATGAACGCTGACACCAGTTGTGCTCCTTGATGGTATTTGATGACAAGTTCAGCCTGATTTTTTTTGGCATACAATTCGCTGAGATGTGGAAACCATGCCTGGGTTACTGGACCGATAAGCATGAAAAGCCCGCCTGCCACTACCGTAGCAAGTGTGTAGTAGCCATACTCGCTGAGGGTAAGTAGCTTGGAGAGAATGATTTTATCAGCCTGAGTCAGCAGTAACGACAGAAACGTAATCCCCATCATGCCACCTGCAAAGCGTCCAATACCACGCAATGCTGACATTGAAAACTGTCCGGCACGCCCAGCTTTGGGCAGGGCACGATAGGTCGCAGTTGCCAATACACCCACAGTGAGCAACGAAATAAGCCCTTGCCATATAAAAAAGGCTTCAATTGACGGCGATACCCATATCAAAATGCCCACGGCACCAAGTCCGCGAAGCGTGGCAAGTGCGCTGTTGATGGCATTAAACAAAACTTGTCGTTGCAAGCCGACTATACAACTACGATAAATGCCTTCAACAAAACGCAAGGCTGTGACAACCCCCATGATGCTGAATGCCTGAGCAACCGTGTGAATTGGCAGATCCTCGGAACGAAGCCAGTTGTTGGCCAACCAGCCTGATGCGCCCCAAATGCCCAAGCCCACCAGCGTGGCGATGCTTAGCGAAATAAACTCAATACTGCGTAACAAGTCACGGATGGAGGATGCACTTTGTGAGCCACCGGTAAAGCGCGCCATCTCGCGGTTGAGTGTAGGAGTCATGCCCATATCGAGTAAGCCGAGCCACGCTTGCAACATACCAAACAAGCCAATCAAGCCATATGCCTCTATCCCCATATACTTTATATAAATGGGGATAAATGCCAGCCCCATCAGAGTACTCCAGCCCTGACCGAGGTAGTTTGCTATGAGATTGCGTTTAAGCACCGGCAACCCTGAGTAATGCAGGCATAAATGTTTGAATTATAAATGCCAAGCCAACTGAAACCGAAATTGCATCCGGCCAAATCTTAGCCGTTTTCCAGTGCTTCTCAGTAGCGATAATCCATCCAGTATTTTCGTAAACCGCGGTCAGTTTCATAAGTTCCTTATGTAATGCTGTAATTCATTGTGAAGCACCGATTGATCTGTCAATTCAGGGCTGGCGCACCTTCACATGCTCACGACGCATTATATCTCCTCTCGTGTTTATTGAGTACCAGCAATTGATGTTCAAGCCAATTCCGCAAAAAGCCGTATCACCCCACCCGTTTCAAATACCCGTCAGGAGCCACAGTAATGAGTAGTTTGTGCTGAATGCTTTTATCAATTTCAAATTCCGGGTGGGTTTTCAGGTATTCCCATACTGCAGTTTTAGGGTTGTTACCTGGTCCCCATGGGCGGTCGGGAAACATTTCTGCAGGCATGTCTTCGACAACGGTATCAAACACTACACAATAACTTCCAGCACTTGTAAAAGGAGCGTAAGCCTTAAGTTCTTCCAATACATGATCATGCGTATGGTTGCTGTCGAGACATACCATAATACGATTATAGTTTGCAGCTATCGACTGCACTTGTTCGATGATCTCCGCTGCAACACTTGAGCCTTCGATCATTTGAATCCGTGAAGCCATTGGGTGAGCCTCAATTGCTGCTCGGTTGTGGGCCCGGATATCGATATCAATGCCAAGGACCTTTCTCATTGAACTTCTCGGGTCAATGGTAACTCCTTTTTCGATCGCATCACACATATCAAGCATCGCAAGCATGGACGCGCTGAAAATTAGTGATCCGCCGTGCGCTATCCCTGTCTCTATAATGAGATCAGGCTTTATCTTCCATATCAGTTCTTGTATTGCAACGACATCTTGCGGATATTGGATAATCGGTCGGCCTTGCCATGCAAAGTTATAGGAATACTTTGGAAAAGTAGATGCATTCAGAAAAGCCATACCTACATCACACAAAGGCTTGTTTGCAGAAATTGCTGCAATTCTTTCGGCGACTTCTGTTTGAAAATTACTCATGATCTATTCCAATTAATTTATATTGATTTAGTGTTAATTTTCGAATTTCATCCATATAGTTTGAATTCATAACATAAATAGTTGAAGCAGGCGGGAGACGTCTCATAGCCTGATCTGGGGATAATACCGGTAGTGCCGACCCCGGCAAATATTTGCCCTGTTTCGCAGGATTGATATCAATCGCCATATCAATTACCTGTCCTGTGCGTGCCTTGAGCAGTGAAAAGATGACACCTTTTGATGCTCCACCCCAAATCGCTATTTTTGTTGCTTCTGATCCGATTTGACCAGCAAGGCAACACGTAAAATCTTCTGGGAATATCACACGTTCGTTCAGATTAATGCATGGCTTTTGTACAGTGGAAAGATCAGCGATCACATATAAATATTGTCCACCAAAAATACGCCCCGATTCAATAACCCGACCGAATATCCGATCGAAATCAGTCAGTCGAAAATAATTGACATGTTCATAAAAGATATCGAACCAGGCTCTATGTTCACAGATCCAATCAAAACAGGGAACTTCGATATAAATTTTCCCTTTACCGCCATTAGCATATTTTAATTGCTCAAGGAAATCAACTGGATCTTGCACATGTTCGAGAACATGACGCAAAACTATGGCCTTAGCCGACCGCATCAGACTTGGAGAAAAATACGCCCTTACAACACGATCATTATCGCCCTCATAGGCTGGATCAAATCCGGTTATGTCAAATCCTTTATCCGCAAGCATTTCAAGAAAAAAACCCTTGCCGCAGCCTACTTCAACAAGTTCATCTCGTCCTAATTTCGCCTCAATCAGTTGGGAAACTTGCTCAAGATGCTGTCTGAAATGAGAACTTAACGCTTGTTCATTATTGTAGTTGGAATCATAAATCATTGTCTCAGGCTGAAAGGCCGTATTGTATACCAATCCTGTACTTGAATCTTCAACTAATTCAATATCGCCGGAAGGACACTTTATAGCTTCTTCAGGCGTATCGTATACGCGGTTTTGAAGAATAGGGAATGCGCTTTGGCGATATAATATGTTAACAGGATACATCTCAGGCTATATAATTAGTGCGGAGTCCAATCACGCAAGGCGGGTCCACAAGGTTGTCCGGCCGAGTGCCAAACCTGAGTAAATCACGACGACCATATTCATCAGCAATTTGTTCAGCAAGTTGACGAACGGTAATTGGTATACCTGAACAGATGTTGACCGCTCCCTGTTGACATCCCATCGCTGTTTTGACAATAAGTCGCCCCGCTTCCGAGACATCCAAAAAATCGCGAATCTGTCGTCCGCTGGTAAGTTCCGCCAGTTCTCCAGCAGCAAGTTTAGCGCGTAAATAGGGCACCAGGCGACGCTCGTCTTCACCCTCGCCATAGAGGTAAAACAAGCGGCACCAGGCAAATTCGACGGACTGGGTTGGAAAGTACTGCGAGAGCACCATAAAGGCAGCGGTCTTTGCGGCAGCATATGGAGTCAGCGGTTTCAGTGGAGTGTCTTTCGACAATACGCCAAAGATTAGATCATATTCAAAGCAGGTGCCAATCCCCAGAAAGCGACGTACACCGGCTTGAGCCGAACCTTTAGCCAGATTAAGTGTTCCGCTCAGGCAATTCATATTTATTGGTGATTGCAAATACTTCCCTGGCTCGGCATACCAAGCCGCATGAATCACCGTATCGACTCCAACACATGCATTCTCCCACCATTCCTGACTTTCTGCAAACATGTCTGACGTAGAGATAACACGAGTCACATTGGGCAATAACTCGACCAGATTTTCTTTACCTGTACGCACGACAACCACTATGTCTGCATTTTCGGCAGCCATCGAGCGAACAATTTGTCTACCGACAAATCCTGTGACACCGGTAATTAGTATTCGTCTCACGACAGGCACAGTTTCGGTACTGCCGCAACAAACACCCCGCCCCACTCCCGGATATATCCCAATTGCTCCATTACCTCATCCCTGAGATTCCATGGCAATATGACAACGAAATCAGGCTTATGGTCCTTGATCATCTCTTCGTCAACAATTGGGATACGACTTCCCGGCATAAACTTGTCCTTTTTCGCCGGGTTACGATCAACCACGAACTGTATCAGGTCAGGGCGTACGCCTGCAAAGTTCATCAGGGTATTGCCTTTAGCTGCTGCACCATAGGCTGCAACAGTTTTTCCCTGACGTTTTGCATCAATCAGGAAATCATTCAAGTCGTCTTTGATTTTTTCCGCTTTTTGCTGAAAGCCTTCATATCCCGATCGTTTTATCAAACCAACTGCCCGCTCTTTTTCAAGTATCGTTTGGACATTTTCAGACACAGATTGAGTTCCTGTATCAGTGCGCTGTGCGAACACCCTCAAGCTGCCACCATGTGTGGGGATTTCCTCAACGTCAAAGACGGTCAGGCCATTCGCCTCGAAGATTCGATGTACTGCTGAAAGTGACAGGTAGGAGAAGTGCTCGTGATAAATTGTGTCGAACTGCACTTTCTCTAACAGGTTGAGCAAGTGAGGAAATTCGAAGGTAGCAACACCCTGAGGTTTGAGAATAACCGAGAAGCCTGTCACGAAATCGTTGATGTCCGGTACATGGGCGAGAACGTTATTGGCCGCAGTCAAATCGGCCTGTATACCATCCCCCACAAGATCTGTTGCAAGGCCTTCGCCAAAGAATTCTTCTACTATATCGATGCCTTTTTTTCTTGCTGCCGCAGCAGTGCTAGCCGTTGGTTCGATGCCAGTGCAGGGAATCCCGTGCTCCTTGACATATTGGAGAAGGTAACCATCATTGGCTGCAATCTCCATCACATGGCTTTCCTGCTGCAACCCGAAACGCTCAACCATGGCCTTGACGTACCTTTTGCTATGGTCAAGCCAACTCCGGGAAAATCCACTGAAGTAGGCGTAATCGGCATCGAACAGTTCGTCGGCACGAGCGAAGTCCTCAGTCTGTACAAGCCAGCAGTTTTCGCAGACCAGAACACGCAGGGGGTACCATTTTTCTGGCTCATACAGTTTTTCCGCAGTAAGGTAGGCATTTGAGGGAGGTGCACTGCCGAGATCGATGAAGGTTAGAGTCAATTCTGTGTTGCAATGGCGACACTTCATGATGTTACCCCCTTGAACATGCTGTCAATCATAGGATGATTCTGGTCTCTGGATGATTGTTCCGTTATCGATAAAGGCCATGTGATGCCAAGGCGTTCATCGAGAGCATTCAGACCGCCCTCTGCTGCTGCATTGTATGTGGCCGTATGGAAATAAAGTAATTCGCAATTATCGGTCAAGGTCTGAAACCCATGGGCGAACCCTTCGGGAACAACCAAAGTTTTCCAATTGCTATCTGATAGATATTCGGCGTACCACTTCAGGAATGTCGGAGAATCTGGACGGAGATCCACTGCCACGTCGAACACCTCGCCTTTTAGACAGTTCACAAACTTGAGTTCTACATGGGGCGGATTCTGGAAATGAAGGCCTCGCACCGTGCCTTTATGTTGGGTAAGTGTATGGTTGATCTGCAGAACCATGCGATGTTTCAGCAGATCGTTGAGTTCTTCGACACAGAACATTCGCTCAAAGTAGCCTCGCGAGTCGCCGATCGGTTTTCGCTGCAGGACCTTAAGATCTGGTAACGGTGTATCCTGTATTTCAAAGCGCATGCTCAAAAATAGTAGTTGGTTTGCTCATATGTGCTGATCTGCTTTAGACTGTACGCGCCCATGTCTTCGTTACACTTCCAGGCCTGGAACCATGAGAGCGTCATGTCCAGTGCATGTTCAAGCTTAAGGCGAGGGGACCATTGCAATAACTGCTTTGCCTTAGAGCTGTCGAGCTTTAGCATCGTGGCTTCATGAGGCTGGACTTCGGTGTTGCGTTGCCATTTGGCCCCCGGAATTTTGCTGCACAGATAATCGGCAATCCAACCGACCGGCCTTGCATCCTGTTCTTCAGGACCAAAGTTCCATGCTTCCGCGAATTGCCCGCACTGAGTATACAAGGCTTGAGCGAGCAGGATGTAACCGGAAAGAGGTTCAAGCACATGTTGCCAAGGGCGGATAGCCTTGGGGGAACGTATAATCAGCATTTCCTCTGCATCTAATGCACGCAAGAAATCTGGCACGAGCCTGTCTGCAGCCCAATCACCACCTCCGATAACATTTCCTGCTCGTGCTGTTGCGATATGGATTCCTTGGACATGAAAATATGAACGCCGCCATGCCGCAGTCACTATTTCGGAGCAGGCCTTGCTGCTCGAATAGGGATCATATCCTCCAAGCGGCTCGTTTTCGCGGTAAGGCCATACCCATTCTCGGTTCTCATAACACTTGTCGGTTGTGATATTGAGTACTGCTTTTACCGATTCGCATCGCCTGATGGCTTCGAGTAGATTGATCGTTCCAATGACATTGGTCGTATAGGTATCGACAGGTGCTTCGTAAGAGTATCTCACCAGAGGCTGAGCGGCAAGATGAAAAACGATATCAGGTCGAGCAATGTCGATCGCAGCCTGAAGCGCAATCGCATCTCTGATATCGCCAACCGTATGCGATATCAGCCTCGCCTGCAAATCGGTAACCGTGAAGAAGTTTGGCTTTGTAGGCGGCTCTAATGAGTATCCATGAACACTTGCCCCCATCGCTGTTAGCCACAGTGCCAGCCACCCGCCTTTGAAACCGGTATGGCCTGTCAGGAATACACGTTTTCCATTCCAGAACTGCTGATCAATCACCATTTCTTCCAAAGGGCTTTGCGTGTGTCCCAAAGATATTCCAAATGGTTCTTGTCGCGAAGTGTATCCATTGGCTGCCAGAACCCCTCATGTTCATAGGCCATCAGTTCGCCTTCTTCGGCAAGAATTGATAGAGGATCGCCTTCCCAACTCGTCTGATCACCTTCGATATAGTCGAGACACGATGGGGAAAGCACAAAAAAACCTCCATTGATCTTTCCGCCGTCACCTTTTGGCTTTTCTGTAAAACCTGTAACCTGATTTTCTTTAATGTCCAGTGCTCCATACCGACCGGGAGGCTGTACTGCTGTCACGGTCGCTTTTCTGCCATGATTTTTGTGGAAATCGACCAGTTTGGTGACATCGATATCGCTCAACCCATCTCCGTAAGTAAAACAGAAGGCATCTTCACCTTTGAGATACTCCTGAACCCGTTTTAAGCGCCCTCCTGTCAAGGTATTTTCGCCGGTATCAATCATTGTCACCTTCCAAGGCTCCGCCTTGCGGCAGTGAACCTCCATTTCATTGGTCTGCATGTCAAACGTCACGTCTGACATGTGCAGGAAATAGTTGGCAAAATACTCTTTGATGAGATAACCTTTATAGCCGCAGCAGATGATGAATTCATGCACTCCATGGTAGGAATAGAGCTTCATGATGTGCCAGAGGATCGGCTTACCGCCGATCTCGATCATGGGTTTGGGCTTGAGGTGCGTCTCTTCAGAGATACGTGTGCCGAGACCACCGGCGAGAATAACAGCTTTCATTTATTACGCTATGAGTGCTCAGCTATAAGAGCTGAAAAAGAAATAGTCGAATCAGTTTTCTTTACTTACCATGATATCATACCCATTGGCTTTCAGCAGCACATGTCGTTTGGATTGCTCTAGATCATGGGAGACCATCTCGTCGATCATTTCATCGAGTGTGATCTGCGGTATCCAGCCGAGGTCTGTTTTCGCCTTTTTCGGGTCACCAAGAAGGGTTTCAACTTCTGCCGGGCGGAAGTAGCGTGAGTCGATCCGAACGATGGGTTGGTCAGTGGGACACAATGGAATGGATTGCCGCGTCGCTTCGCTCTTCGCAATGACAGAGGAGGGGGGGCTTTCAATGACGGCAAATCCGACTTCGTTGACGCCGGCACCCTCCCAGCGAATGGTGATACCAAGTGTGTTGGCGGCTTTTTCAATAAATTCCCGCACGCTGTACTGCACTCCAGTTGCTATGACATAATCTTTTGGTTCGGCCTGCTGGAGCATCATCCATTGCATGCGAACATAATCTTTTGCGTGGCCCCAGTCTCGCTTGGCGTTAAGGTTGCCAACGTACAGGCATTCTTCGATGCCTTGGCTGATGTTTGCGAGGGCTCGTGTGATCTTGCGGGTAACGAAGGTCTCTCCCCTCCTTGAGGATTCATGGTTGAAGAGGATCCCGTTGCAGGCATACATACCGTAAGATTCGCGGTAGTTAACCGTGATCCAGTAGGCATAGAGCTTGGCTACCGCATAAGGACTGCGAGGATAAAACGGGGTAGTTTCCTTCTGGGGGATTTCCTGAACAAGGCCGAAAAGCTCGCTGGTGCTGGCCTGATAGAAGCGGCATTTCTTTGCGAGGCCCAGGAAACGAATGGCTTCTAGCAGGCGAAGAGTCCCTAGAGCATCTACGTCGGCTGTGTATTCGGGGGATTCAAAGCTCACAGCCACGTGGCTTTGGGCCGCAAGGTTGTATACTTCATCAGGCTGGACTTCGGCAATGATACGAGTGAGGTTACTACTGTCGCTGAGATCGCCATAATGGAGAAAGAGGTTCCTGTGATTGCTGTGCGGGTCCTGGTAGAGGTGGTCAATGCGTTCGGTGTTCAACGACGAGGAACGGCGTTTGAGCCCATGGACCTCATAGCCCTTTTCAAGAAGCAGTTCAGCAAGATAGGAACCGTCCTGGCCGGTGATGCCGGTAATAAGTGCTTTCTTCATTTTATGCGTGATTGACAAGGAAGACAAACATTGAGACTAATTCCACTTCAGGTAACGTTGCAAAAGCTGTAACTGCTCTCTGCTTTCGGGGTCCTGCCTGACTTTCTGCCGAGCTTCAGAAACGAATGCCCATAGCATAGCGAAAAAACCAGCTGCAAAAGCTGAAACAACAACGATCAAGGCTCGGTGCGGCTTTGTTTTGCTATTAGGCACATCTGCACTATCGAGAACCTGGATCGTCGGATTTTCCCGATTTTCGTCAAGTTTCGCTTTTTCGACCTGCATCATGAGCTGATCGTAGCGGGTCTTGTTGTATTCAACATCACCAACTTTGAGCAGATACTCAAGTTCCTTTCCAGAAGTCCGGCCATTGAAGGCAGGATCGAAGTCATTGGTGGAAAACTCACCCCATAATGTGCTCAACTCTTTCAGGGACTGAAAGTAATTCGGGTTTTTGGCGGGGTCGGAACCCATAACCAGCAATTCGACCTCTTTCATAGCGATTTTAGCCTCGAGTTGACGAGCTGCCAAGACAAGGGATTTAACCTGTGGCTCGGGATTGACATTGCCCAACTGTTGACGAGCCTGAACTACCTCCTGCTCAGCCATTTTGACATCTTCCTGGATATCCAGCAACTGTTTTTCGAGCAATAAGCGTCGACTCGATGCTTCGGTCAATCCGTAGTGGCGCAACAATGGCCTGAAAAATTCAACGTAGGTGTTGGCAATTTTTGCCGCCAGCCGGGGATCATGATCTTCCACACTGATATCGATCGTCCCATCTTTATCAAGAGCAATTTTCGCGGTTGCAGCAAGCTTTCTTCTGGCATCACCCATACTTTTAACACCGTAAACCTGCTGCAAATTGAGCCGATTGATAAGACTGTCCGCCATAGCCTGACTCTGGAGTACTGAGATGATAGCTTCCTTCGAAGCAGCTCCGACAACAGGCATCACTTTTGTGGTGGCCTGATAGGAGCTCGGGATGATGAACGTAATGATTACCGAGATAAAAACAGCTACAAGGGGAAGACCAAGAATGAGTTTTTTGTGCTTTGCGAGAGTGATGGCAAGATCGAGCAGGCTGATCTCGTCTTCCGTTGCCGTATTGGGTTGGCTGGTTTGCTGTGAATGTTGTTCAGACATCGAAACAATGTGTTACAGGTTGGCGCAATGACTCCAACAATAGCATACGCGGCGAGGGGGAGGGGCCGGGGAGGAGGCTTGCTCCCATGGAAATGCCATGGCAAAATCGAGGATGATGATTTAGTTTTCGGCGGGGGTTGTAAGATTGTATGTGCTTGAAAAAGCAAGATTTCTTCTGTTCTGACCTTGAAAGGCTGCTATAAGGGAAGAGCGCAACAACGAAAGGCTTCGCCACCTTCACTCACACCAGCAAAGACATCAACCTGAAAACAAAACGTTTCGCAGATTTCAGAACATGCACCCGTAAATGTGGCCTTTAATATAGTAAATCTATCGGTTGAGTACAACATTCTACAGCCTGATTACATCAATATCAAAATGAGAACAAATCCTGAACTTCTGAATTGCCAATATTTTAAGGCACCGTGTAATCGTCGATTCAAATGGAATTGGTGGCCTTGGCCGGCCGGACATATCCGGCTTAAAGTCGTATCGACAGATTAGATGGATTTTCGGGTCATTTTCGAACTGCATAGGCGTCGATCATGAAGGAAACCTGTTGATGGAATCGAGAAGTCAGGACACAAGGCGGCAGCAACCTGAAAAAGTGAACCATATATCTGTCCAACCTCA
>Ga0326726_10001324_pt1 | contig 22970 bp, 22 predicted proteins | sample MHFenrmetagenome_2_FD_207603 | JGI IMG/M metagenome (GOLD analysis project Ga0326726, IMG submission 207603) | Lab enriched peat soil microbial communities from Michigan Hollow, Ithaca, NY, United States - MHF15MN | ecosystem: Environmental > Terrestrial > Soil > Wetlands > Peat | place: USA... | reverse complement strand
ATAGGGGTCGCGGTGGGGGGGGGCGTCCTTGCCATCGTAAGAAACCAGTTGTTGCTGTCCCCCGCCTTGTAACTGGGATCTCCGGGCACTCTGCGGTTCAACGCTCTTCTCCTGTAAACTAGCTCGCGATGAGACTCCCCCGTTGCTGGTACGCCGCGCTCGTCCTGCTGGCCTGGATCCCCGTCGCTTGGGCTTCCGCCTACAATGCGCGCCCCAAGCTGGTGGTGGTGATCGTCATCGACCAGTTCCGGGGCGACTACCTGGAGCGCTATCGCGACCAGTTCGGCGAAGGAGGATTTCGCGTCTTCCTCGACCGCGGCGCCTATTTCACCGACTGCAACTACGACTACGCCGACACGCGCACCGCTCCCGGACACGCAACGCTATTGAGCGGAAGCTACGCCAGCGGACACGGAATTCTCGCCAACGAATGGTACGAACCGGGGAAAAACAAGCGCGTGACGAGCGTTGAAGACGGGACGACGAAACTGGTGGGCGTCGCCAGCGCAGCTCCGGGAGCATCGCCGCACAATCTCCTGAGCGACACACTGGGAGACGAGCTGAAGCTCGCCACCGGCGGCAAGTCCCGAGTATTTGCAATTTCGCTCAAAGACCGGGCAGCCGTTCTGCCGGCCGGCTTTTCCGGCGATGGAGCTTACTGGATCGACGCCCAGAGCGGCGCGTGGATCACCTCGACTTACTACCGGCCGGACCTTCCCGAATGGGCGCGCAACTTCAATGGCAGCCATCGCACCGACAAATACTGGAACCGCGAGTGGAAAGATGCCGACGGCAACGCTTTAGGGTCGACTGCTCCGCGCAAGGGTAAAGACGGAAGTCCGGCGAGCTTCTACGAAGTCATCGGGGCAACTCCTTTCGCCAACGAATACCAATTCGAGTTTGCAAAAGAGCTGGTGCTGTATGAAAAGCTCGGCGCTGGACCGGCCACTGATCTGCTCATCATCAGCCTCTCCGCCAACGATATTCTGGGTCACCGGGTTGGGCCGGATTCTCCCCAGATGCGCAGCATGGCTCTTCAACTCGACCGGCAACTGGCGGAGTTCATCACTTTCCTTGGACATCAGGTAGGACTGGCGAACCTCTGGATGGCGCTCTCCGCCGACCATGGCATCGCTCCCCTGCCCGAATTCGCGAAGACTCTTCGACTGCCTGCAGCTAATCTGAATGACGACGATTTGCGCAAACAGGTCAATTCCCTGCTCTCGAAAAAGTACGCGAAAACGGCGGATTATGTACTCGATATTGACTACCCGCTGGCCTGGCTGAACGAGGACGCTTTTGCCGGCCACAAAGAATCGGAGGCCGAAGCCGACACCGGCGAGGCAATGGTTCAGACCGGATTCGGGGGACATTTCACGAAGTCCCAACTGGCGCGCGGCGAGATTCCACACACAGAAATGGGCCGGCGCTATGGCCACAGCTACTCGCCTCATGGCGGCTGGTACGTGATGGGAATTCCGACTCCCTTCCACGTGGGCATCTCGTCTGGTACTGATCACGCGACGCCGTTTACGTACGATACTCACGTGCCGCTCGCTTTTTACGGACTCGCGTTTCAGCCCGGTATTTACCGCACGCACGCGGAACCGGTCGACCTGGCCGTAACGCTGGCTTCGCTGCTCGGAATCAATGCGCCGACTCATGCCACCGGGCGCGTGCTGACCGAAGCCCTCCAGCCGGCGCGCCGGCCTACCATCCCCTCCGCAGGAGACAAGCCATGACGCCCGTCGGACCAGACCTGAGCGTCAGTTTCGCCGGCATCGAACTGAAGAATCCGGTCATTGCCGCTTCCGGCACGTTCGGCTATGGGATCGAGTTCGAGGATATCGTGCATCTGGAAAAGCTCGGTGGCTTCGTGGTCAAGGGCCTGTCTAAAGAGCCGATGACCGGCAATCCTCCGCCCCGCCTGTTCGAGACGCCCGCTGGAATGTTGAATGCCATCGGCCTGCAGAACATCGGCGCGCGCGCCTTCCTTGAGGAAAAGCTCCCGGCGCTGCGCGCGAAGAAGGACATCGTGGTCTTTGCCAATGTCTTTGGCTACACGCGGCCGGACTATGAACGCGCTCTTGAGATTCTGAACGAAGGGGAAGGCATTGCCGCGTATGAGTTAAATGTCTCGTGCCCGAACACCGCGCACGGCGGCATTCAGTTCGGCAGCGATCCGCATCTGCTCGACGAAGTGGTGCGCACGGCCAAGCGGGTGGCGAAACGTCCGCTGATCGTTAAGCTCTCTCCCAACGTCACCAGCATTGCGCAGATGGCGCACGTCGCCGAAGAAGCCGGCGCGGACGCAATTTCGCTGGTTAACACGTTTCTCGCCATGGCGATCGACGCGGACACGCGCCGTCCGCGGATCGCGAACGTGACTGCCGGGCTTTCCGGGCCAGCCATCAAACCGATTGCGTTGCGCATGGTATACGACGCCGCCCACGCGGTGAAGATTCCGGTCATCGGCATGGGCGGCATCACGACCGCCGTGGACGTGATCGAATTCATGCTGGCGGGCGCGAGCGCCGTGCAGATGGGCACCGCGAGTTACTTCGATCCGGTTGCGACAGAAAAGCTGGTGGAAGAACTGGCGGGCTACTGCCGAGAACACCGCATCCAGAAGATTCGCGAGATCACAGGCGGGCTGCTGACGGACTAACGCGAAGCGGCGCTCCGGGACCCAGTTACACAACCGCGGATCCGGTATAACTCCACGCTTCCTGAAACTAGAGAAATCGATTGTTGGTGAACGAAGGCGCCGCTGCGCGTTCAGCGGTTTAAAGAAATCCGAAACCAAAGGCTATGATGGAAAACGCGACCCATGAAATGGAGGGGACCGATGGGCCATGGATATAGCATGCTTGGGTTTGTCGTGATCGTGATCCTGTACGCGGTGATCGGGCTCTTGGCGGCGGCGGGCACCATCTACATCGGCCGGAAAATCTTTGCCCCCAAGGCAGAGCAGATCTTCTACGCGATGTTCCTTATCATGATTGCCGCGTTCTACCTGGCTTTCGCGGCCTACTTCGGCGTGGCGACGGCGTGGCGGCTGGAAACGGCTGCGGTCGTGGCGTTTGCCGCGCTCGGCCTGCTGGGCGCGCGCCTTCCCTTCGCCCTGATGGTCGGCTATCCGCTGCACGGGCTGTGGGACTTGCTCCACGAACTGCAGGCGCATGGAGCCTACTCCGCGTTCGAGCCGGGCCGGCTGACGGCGATCCCGCTCGGCTACGGAGTCTTTTGTTTAGCCTTCGACTTCTCCGTGGCAGCGTATTTCTATACGCGACGCGCCGAGTGGAGTGCCACGTGGTAAAGAAACCATGAAGGTCAACGTGTCCCAGGACGTATTGTCCTCGTTCCGCCGCCGGGCGCTCCGACGGTATCCGAAGGAGTACATGGAGACGATCTGGGGACAGGTGAAGGGTGGAGAGGCGTACATTTACGCGTTCCACCCGATCAAGCATAAAAGCGATAAAGACTCCATCCAGTATGAGCCGGTAGAGATCGAGGAACAGCGCGACGAGGAAGCTCCGCTGGAGAAGATGGTATTGCTGGGAACGATCCACACTCACCCGGACGCCAGCCTAGAGCCCAGCCAGTCGGATTGGGAAACCGCCAGGATCGATGGCGACATGATTATCGGCATCTGTCAGATCGCGATGAGCCAAGGGCGCAAATCGTCGCGGGTCCGCTTTTATTCCGAGCCCATCGATGAACTGGTGAAAGGCAAAAGCAGTGTTACAGATGATCGGGACACAACTCGGAGCTGAATCGGAAACGGGTTCGTCGGCCCCGCGTCTCCGGAGGCCGGGAATTCACGAGGAAGCTGCTGGCTGCTCTCAGAACCGGGTCAATGAGTGTGGTCGCGACTTATCCCCAACGACTGATTCCGCCAACAATTTCAGAAAGAAACGGTTATATGAGAGGGAGCAATAATTCTTACTCGTGGGTTGCTGACGTCGGTGATGGTGACAGGTAGGAGTTCATGGCTCTCCGGTAAGGGCCCAGCCATCCGCAAGAGAAAGCTTTGGGCCAAATCTCTCTTTAGGAGATCGAACGTCACATGCCTCGTGTCTCGTGGCAAGAAATACACGCGGCCACCGGAGAGACTCGCGAGCTGACGCAAGTTTTCTCCCTCTTTTTTCTTCTCGGTAGTAGAAGGCGCAATGATAAACATTGGAATCCCGGTTCTCTCTAGAAGCCGAGTCGTCTCACTAAGACTGACGTGACTTGTGTTGTCTTCGCCATCTCCAAACAGGAATACTACCTTCCTGCAATTCGGCAATGCGGACTGCTTGGCAAGAAACTGTACTGATGAATAAACAGCGTCATAGGTCACCGTGCCGCCGCTTCCCCTGCGCTCCAACTTCGAGGCAAGTTTCTGAGTGTTGTTTAGATTCTGGGCATCGATATAGACCTCATCGTTGAAATTGATCAAACTTCCAACGTCAGAGCTGCCCGCGACCACTTGTTTTAGAAGCTGGTCCGCAGCGTCCGTCTGCTGCTTGATGCCGTCTGGCCATCGATTACTCTTGCTCGCATCATTCAGAAGGGAATATTGAAGGCATTTCCCTGCAAGCGGAGTGATCGACGTCACAGCTACCGGTTGATGGTCGACCTCTGCCTTCAGATCAGAGAGTTGGAGAGAGATTGAACTTTCATCATCAACGATGATGGCCACGTTGAAATCAGCTGTTTGCTGACAATACAAGCAAGGGCCGACAAAGCAGCACACAATCAGAGATGCCAAACGTTTCATGGCGGCGAGGATAACACACGGCGGGGCCGCCTCAGACGATGGAAAGGAAGGCGATTGTTGTTACCAGATGAGATGAGAAGGTGGGTCTCCGATGGGATGCTGTAGGGGGCCCAAGTTATCGACGTGCTCAAGGCACAAGAGATAAAGGAGACTGGTCTTGCGTGTTGGATGGAGCAGGGGAAGGAGTGGATGAGGGGCAATCCGGAAATAATTGTTGTTGACCGGCGATTTCACCAAGTACGAGTCAATGAGTGCCGTAGCGATTTCTCATCCATCCTGTGTCGTCTTTTGCTGGCCGTTTTCGATATTTGATTACAGAGGATCGGACTCGGCGGCACGGAATCCCGGAGAGCCCAGGACTTCCCCTGGCGGCGGAGACGATTTCCTGATTCCACATGTTTTGCCAGGAGGCTTTTACGATGAAAGTTGGACGATTCGCGACACGATTCCAATATTGCATGTTCGCTCTCGTTCTCATGAGCGTGGGTAGCGTCCGCGCCATGGCGCAAGCGGGCCACTCGCACACCATGACGCCACAACAACACGAAATGACACCGGGCCAAGCCAGCGGGGCGAGCGCTCTTATTCAAATTGTCCGGGATTCGACGGAGCGCTTCAAGGATGTGTCAGTGGCGGAAGCGGAAGGATATGCCCTGCAATTTGGCTGTGTGAGCGGAGACTCCTCGGGGGCAATGGGACTCCACTTTGTGAACGGGGCGCTGGTGAAAGGGGGCGTAGTGGACGCCACCCGTCCCCAGATCGTGATCTACGAGCCTGCTCCAAACGGAAGCCTGCAACTGACTGGGGCCGATTATCTGGTTTTCGCCGACAAGTGGAATAAGAAGCATGCCGGTCCACCGGAGCTCATGGGACAGCTTTTCCACTTGTTCGACGCCCCCAATCGCTTCGGGCTTCCAGCGTTCTACACGTTGCATGTCTGGGCATGGAAGGACAATCCCAACGGCGCTTTCGTGAACTGGCACCCCAACGTTTCGTGCGAGGCATTCACCGACCTGAACCCCTGATTCGAGGCAGTGGTCAGACCAAGAATGACAGGCCCTTTCGATCTGCAGGCTGGACCGAAGGGCCTGCGTCCTGGTCGTCGAACGACGAGGCAGAGTGGATTGTAATCTGGAGATTTCAGCAACCATCGAGGTAGGGAGTGAAATCGAGAACGGTCGGCTTCCACTTCTCAGGAGCCGGATGCAGACACGATTTCAGGCCGACCTGCGGCATCTCACGGGCCGGCTAGCGCCCGCTGGCATACCAGATCGACCCCGGCGACTGATAGTTCATCCCTTCGCCCCATACCACGTGGCTATCGCCGTGGTTGTCGATGGCCATTCCGAAATAGTCGCCGAACGGGAAGTGGAAGCCTTTCTTGCCGATATAGCGATAGCCGCGGACATAACCAGACAGCCGGGTCTCGTCCGACCAAGTCGCGCCACCCGTGGTTGAGCTGCGATAGTAGGTATTCCAGTGGGGCGCGTTGCGAGTATCCATCCAGGCCACACGAACATCGCCGGCGCTGCCCGCCACAATTGCAGGAAAGGCATGCTCGACGGTGCGCGCCGCCGGGGAGAGGTCAACCCGGGGCAGCCAGCTTTCGCCGCCATTCGTGGAGGAAGAGAAATAGATGTTTTGTGGCCCCATTCGCTTGCTGCCGGAACTCCACAACGCATAGAGAGTTCCGCCGGCATCGGAGGCGAGCGCGATCTGCGCACCCAGGTAGGCCTCGCTGCACTCTGAGTCTTTGCAATCGGGGGCGGCGGCCGAAACATCGAGCAGGTTGGCATTCCAGGTCTTGCCCCCATCCGCCGACTTCGCAACGTACAGGTTCACGGGACCCCGTGCCCCGCCCGCTTTGGAGTAGGAGGCCCACGCCAGGTAGCTGTTGCCCGCCGGATCCACGGTCGCGCCGCCCAGCAACGACCATCCCGGACGCTCGTTATTATTCACGCGCGTGCTCGTGAAGTTGCGCCCTCCGTCCTGGGAGGCCGCGACCCAGACATCCTGCTCGTGATTGAAACCGACATAGACACGCTGGGCGCGCACGCTGAGCACAGGCTTGTCGAGTTCCTCTTCGCTGAGCACTGCGATGGTGAAAGTCCAGGTCGCCCCGGCGTCTACCGACTTCGCCAGGACAACCTCACGCTTTCTGTTTTGCAGCCAGGCAGCGTAGAGCGTGTGCCGGTCGGCCGGATCAACGACGATCTGGGCATCATACTGGCCCGATCCCGACGGGAGGAGCACGCGGGGCGCCTGCCAGGTCTTCCCGTTGTCGTTGCTCACCACCAGCAACATCGTGGGCGCGCTGCAGTCCTTGCAATCAGGCACCTGCCCGTAATGGGGATAAAGGACGTATACGCGGCCCGCGCCATCGGCCGCCAGGGCAGGCTCCCATTGGTCACCGGCCGTCAGAGCCACGCGCTTCTGCGCAGAGAATTGCGGAGGAGCCGCCCAGGCCAGGCTGGCGAGCGCGAACGTCAGCAGTACGAGTTTGGAAAAAATCGATTGCACAAGAAAGGCGGGGAGGGAACGGCCTTAGATAGTGAACTTTACCCTGAAGCCCGTCCCGGGGTCAACGCTGGAGCTAGCCTGCGGTGAGTAGAAGGGGCGTGCCGGAGGTAACGACGAGGGTGTGCTCGAAGTGGGCCGAGAGAGACCGATCACCGGTGCGAACCGTCCATCCGTCCTTGTCCGTATAGACGCGTCCCGAGCCGCTGCTGATGATCGGCTCCACGGTAATGACCAGGCCTTCCTTCATGACCTGGCTGGCCTGGGGGTCGGGGTAGTTGGGAACGTGCGGGGCTTCATGGATGGTGTGTCCGATGCCGTGCCCGCCCAGTTCGCGAATGACGGCGAATCCGGACTTACGCACTTCGCGCTCGACTGCTCTGCCGATCTCAAAAACGCGGAAACCTGCCCGCGCCACTAACATCGCCTTCCGGAAAGCACGCTCCGCGCAGGCAATCAGGCGTTCCGCTTGCGGACTTACCTGGCCGACGGGCACGGTGATCGCGGCGTCTGCCATGAAGCCGTCTTTCTCCAGGGTGACGTCGAGTTTGACGATGTCACCCTCGCGCAACTCGCGGTCTCCCGGCACTCCGTGGACGGCTTCGTCGTTCAAGCTGATGCAGTTGATGCCGGGAAACTTGTAGACCATCGACGGTGCGGAATGAGCGCCGTTGGCCTGCATCACGCGCCCTCCGATTTCGTCCAGATAGCGCGTGGTAACGCCCGGGCGGACTTCCGCCTTCATGGCGTCGAGGACCAGGCGCACGATGCGGCCCACCGCTTTCAAAGAGTTCAGCTCCAACTCATCTTGAATCGACATAGCCGATCTTCCCCATGATGCCGGGCAGGCACGTCAGGCCTGCGGAATTCGCGGCCAGAACAAAAGAAACAACACACCGCTGGCGGCATAGTACGGCCACACGCTGGCGAGCGGAAACCCCATGACGCGCAGCACCAGCCCGAACATTGCGAGCGCCTCGCACAAGGCGTAGGAGACGATATACCCCATCTTCCAGCGGGACTGGATAGCAAAGTCCTCCGGCCTTTCTCTCAACTGGGCTTCCGACTGCAGGACCAAGGTTTTTCGCACCACAAAAATCGCGCCCACCACGCTGATCGAAGCAAACGAGATGGCTTAGAGCACGGTTGAATCGGGGTTCAGCGGTCGTCTGGCCAGTTCCCCCGCCACAACAAACAGCACAATGCTGACCAGCATCGCGATCTGCACCACGCGAATGGTTCGGAGCGCGGCTCTCATGGCCCTAGATTCTGCGCTTAAATCGTTTAACTCACAACCGAAAGCTGCGCACGAATCACCCTGAGTAATGTCGTCCTCATCAGGGCGCCGGGTGATGCTGGCCGGAGCCGGGGCGCACCCGCAAAAAAAGCTGGAACGAGACGGGATTGTCTCCGTAAACGGAGTTCAGGGCGGAAGGTTTGGAGTAAAAGGTAAGGTCCGCGCCCAAAGCCAACTGCCAAAGCCGGCTCTGAACGAGGTCGCGCGCGCCGCCCAACGTGTAGGCGCCAATGCGAAAGTTGGGCTGGGAGGGATCGTCCGGGAAGAGTTCGTCCTTGTCCACGAGTTCGATCCGTGAAAACGCGTAGTTGCGCGCCTTGAAATTCAGGGTGGATTCCAGCAGGTAGCTGTTCAGGTTGCGGCCTTCGAGCTCTTTGTGTTTTCGCCCCCAGACCAGCGCGGTCGCCCATGAGCCGCGGTCGAAAGGCTGCACGTACTCGATGGAAGCGGACTGGCGGCGCTCGCTGCCGGGCTCGAGGGCTTCCGGGTGCTCCAGGCGCCCGTAGCTGTACTGTGCCGTCCATTTACGCGACGGAGCTACGCTGAGCCTCGCCGACCAGGAATCGAGCGCGGCGAACTGGATTCCGTAGCGCTTTTCGTTGGGCTCGCGGCCATTGAACAACGAGCCCTCGATCTTGAACCGGCTCACGATCAACCCGGTGGTCACGACACCAAAGCTGGTGTGGGTGGAATCCTGCAGGTGATGGGAGAGCGGAGCCATAGGCAGTTCCGCCGCTGAGGCGCGATGCATAAAGGCGACAGGGCCCAGCGCCGGCTCGGCAACCGGTCCGCCATAGAACAACCACGAGACCTGGTCGTTGATGGGACGCGTGTAGTAGAGCGAGAGTTCGGCAAAGACGTTGTGGGGATGCTGGTGATCCACCAGCGGCTGCCCGTGATAGGTCTCCCCGGTCTGAAACAACTCTGGGAACCCGGGATGCGGAGCGGTCAGCGACTCGGCCGAAAACATCTGTCGAAACAGAATGGTGCCACGTCCGAGCGGATGCTGCTCCATCAGCATCAGCCAGTTCACCGACTCCGCTTTACCTGCCCCGCGCGGACCGCCCGGCTGGTTGTAGTCCACAAACACCACGCCGTGTGCCATCAGGTCCCAGCGGTCAAGAGACTTCATCCACAAATGAGCGCCCGTCGCGGCCGGCTGCCAACCGGTGCCGGAAGAAGCGTGCGCTGTCGGCATCCAGTCCACGGTTGAGGCTGACATGTCCATGCCTGGCATGGACGATGGCGGCTGCGCCGAATGGTCATGCGCAGCCGCGGTGTGGCCGCTATCCTGCGATTTGACTGACCCAGTCAGGATGCTGATTGTAAGAAAACACAGAATCAATGCACGCACAGCAGGTTCCTCAGGATCGAATCGAGAACACAGCTCTGTGAGTAAGCGCTGCGTAGGCAGAGCTTCTTATACGGGAGAGAGGAGGGATCAGATCCGGAGAGGTGTGGCACCCGGCGGGTCGCCGGAAGAGACAGTGAGCTTTTCCCAGTCGCCGGCTACGAGCGACTTTACGGCAGAATAGATGAGAAGTTTGGAGTCGAGGTTATGGAGGATCGGTTCCGGTAATTGGGATGCCTGGGGGACGGCACTGTTATGGCCGGTCAGGCAGCACTGATAGCTGGTCGAGCGGGGCGCTGGAGTTCCATGGCCGTGCGCGTGGCAACCAGCGGGGTGTTCCGGAAGCTGGGCGTGGAACCGAATCAGCCGGGCTCCCACGGAGCTTCCGCAGACCGCAGTCAGCGCGAGCAGCGCAACAATTCTTGCCAAGCACCCCATCTCCCACCATTGGATGCCGGGAGGCGACCCCGGGGTCGAGCGTTTGTGGCTAAGAGCCCGTGATTTTCATCCGCAGCTCTTCCGGCAGTTTCTCGCGAATCTCGCGGGGCAGCCGATCATGCACATGGCGAGCCCCGAGTTTGGCCGCATCCACCACGGCCATGGGGGCCGGAGTGGCCACCGCGACCGCTAGCCAGATCAGCGCCGACAGAGCAAACCCCGCCAGGGCGGCCACTTCCAGCCAGAAAGCATGGCGCGGGCCGAAATGCCGGATGACACCAAAGGCGAGCAGAAACACGCCCGCCGACAAGGAGGCAAGCACGATCAAAGAAATATCAATGATTCGATGGAGTTGCTGCCGGCTGCGGCAATGCTGGCAATCCGCGAAGTGCCCTTCGTAGTCGCCGCGCATTTCCGCGGCCAGGCCGGAGATGTCGTACCGCCATCCCGCTAGAATTTTCCCTACGATGGGTTCGACACACTGACTCATAGAATGCTACAGCCGGATGGGTTCCAGGGCTTCCGACTGGCTCGCCAGCACCACACGGTTCTGCCACAGCCCCTGGCGCTCGCGCAACGCCTGTTCCGCGGCTGCGCGCGCGATTTCAGGATGGTTATTCTGTTCGGATAAGTGTGCCAAAACCACGTAGGCTGCTCCTCCATCATAGTCGTTGGAGAAGAATTCCGCGAGCGCGTCATTCGAGAGGTGGCCGACGCGGCTCATGACGCGCTGCTTCACCGACCAGGGGTAGGGCCCCGTCCGAAGTTTTTCCAGATCGTGATTGGATTCGATCACCAATATGTCGCATCCGCGCAGGTGATCGCGTACACTCACCGGCATGTAGCCCAGGTCGGTCGCAAAGCCGATCTTGACTCCCTCCGTCCGGAACGTGAAGCCCACCGGATCGGCAGCATCGTGAGGAATGGTAAAGGGTCGGACCTCAATATCGCCAATGTTGAAGCCCGATCCGGAAGCGAACCGTTCCAGCTTCGGAAGTTCCGGAACCTTGCCTTCTTCATCGCGCATTGCCCGACCCCATTCGCGATGCGTGGGTTCGGTCAGGAATACGGGCACATTCAGCTTGGCCGCGAGCCGCTGCAATCCAGCAACGTGGTCGGAATGCTCATGGGTGATCAGGATGGCCGAGACTTGCTCGGGCCGTTCCCCCAGGGCACGCAGCCGCTTGAGGGTTTCGCGGCAGGAAAGGCCAGCGTCCACCAGGATGCGGGTTGTGCTGCTCGCGACCAAGGCACAGTTGGCCTTGCTGCCGCTGGCCAGCAACGAGACGGACACGGCCATATGATCGCAGCTTATCCTTAACCGCTGTGGAAACGGGAGTATCTTTTGAGTTATCCGGGTACCGTTTGGGCGATCCCTACTTACCGGTGAGCAAGTTGTCCACCACACCTCGCCCAAACGCGCCACCGTAGGCGCCCACGATCGCGGGCAGGAACGCGAGGAACGATTCATAGATCTGCGCGCGCTCCGGTTTCTGCGCGAGGATGAAGTAGGCGAGCCCCTCAACAATGGGCACGAACAAGCCGATCAACATCACCCACCGCCAGGGCTTGCGCGGGCGCACAAACCCGAGCAGCATGCAGGAGGCCAGCACGATCATGGCGGTGAACAGCAAGTCGCCGACTTTGATGTCGATCCATCCGGCAAGCACACCGAAGGCTGCCGCCAGCAGATACTGCAGCGAATCGCCGGTCGATCGTCCTTCGGGAAGAATGCCGCCCCAGGCAGTCGTCATATCCTGATGTTCACGAGTAACAATAGAAGCCGCGCCCGCTCTTTCGTCCGAGCCAGCCGGCATCCACCATCTTGATGAGGAGCGGGCACGGCCGGTACTTGGGATCGCCCAGCCCGTCCTGCAGCACGCGCATGATGTCTAAACACACGTCGAGCCCGATGAAGTCGGCCAGCGTCAGCGGCCCCATCGGATGCGCCATACCGAGCTTGAAAACTTCGTCCACTGCTTGCGGAGTGGCCACTCCTTCCATCACCGCATACATCGCCTCATTCAGCAGCGGCATCAGCACGCGATTGGAGACAAAGCCGGGCGCATCGTTCACTTCGACTGGCGTCTTTTCCAGCTTCACCGCAAGGTCCCGCACCGTCTCGAATGTAGCCTGCGAGGTGGCCAGGCCGCGAATCACCTCCACCAATTTCATCATCGGCACGGGATTGAAGAAGTGCATCCCAATCACCTTGTCAGGACGCTTGGTGAGCGCGGCAATTTTCGTGATGGAGATGGAGGACGTATTCGATGCCAGAATCACATCCGGCTTCATGCGGCGGTCCAAGTCGCGAAAGATCTCCGCTTTAATCTCAAATTTTTCCGTGGCCGCCTCGACGACAAGATCGCAACCAGAGAGTTGGGCCCGATCCAGGACCGAGGTGATGCGGCCCAGGGCTGCCGCCTTGTCGGCTGCCGAGATCTTGTTCTTGGCCACTTCCCGGTCGAGATTTTTGCCGATCGTGTCCAGGCCACGATCCAAGAACCGCTGCTCCACATCGCACAGGACGACGTCATACCCGCTGCGGGCGAACACATGCGCGATGCCGTTGCCCATAGTCCCGGCCCCGATGACTCCCACGCGCTGAATTAGCATGCTTGCCTCATTAGATGCCAGAGAACCGAAAAGTTTAGCAGAGCAGGCTTGTGAAATGAGGCTTAGCGTGCGTTACGTCGGTGTAAACCATAGTGCGAGCCATGGAACGGCGATCTCGGGACCGGAACGAGTCGCACGACAACCCGAACATTATCGAAAAGTTTCGCCCCCGCTCTTTCCCGACGGAAACAAATTCTTTTCCTGGCCATAGCAGCGAATTCCGAGCATGCCTGCATCCCATGTAGCGAGTGGCCGGACGCCGAATCACAAGCTGTCACGGCGAATCGGCAGGAGGACCCTATGGGGCAAACGACGAGGATGGCAGCCTACGGACTGGCGGCAACGCTGGCGTTGAGCGGATTGGCCGCGGCACAACGCGACCGCGATGACGATGGCTACTACCGCGATCGCGACACGGCGCAGGCGCGGAGCTACGGCTACCAGAACGGCTACAGTGACGGCGTCGAGAAAGGCCGACATGAGGGCCGGGAGCGCGATCCTAACGATTACCAGACCCCCGACTGGCGTCAGGCGACGCGCGGCTACCAACGCTGGATGGGGCCGGTCGAGTTGTATCAGCGCGAATATCAGGAAGGCTACAGCAACGGCTTCCGCTCCGGTTATGCGGAGGTGGCGGAGCGGTGGCGTGATGGCGATCGCGACGACAGGCACCATGATGGCTGGCGGAGCGGCTACGACCCGAACGGGGGAAATGTGGCCAACCGCTTCGGCTATGAAGACGGTGCAGAGGCGGCGCGCGAAGACATCGAACATCGCAAGCCGTACAACTCAAAACCTCGGGGACGCTTTGGAGGCCGCGATCGCGGCTATCGGCGCGAGTTCGGCAGCAAGGATCGCTACAAAGCCGAATACACCTCCGGCTACCATGCCGGGTACGACTCGGTAATGCGACGCCGGTACTAGATCTATGTTGAAGGCAACGGGGCCGCCGAAAATTCGGCGGCCATTTTGTCCAAATAGAGTGGTTTATCCATGGTCGGCTACCCGGCAGGGGTGCCCTTGGCCGACGATCCGTTAGTAGTGCAATTTCTTTCAGCTTGACGTCCATCGCCGTGAGGGCTACGCTTCCCCGGAGTTTTTTGGGGTGGACCCTCCCGATACTCCCCTTGGCCCACTCCGTTCCGGCCCCTTGGGTTCTTCCCGGTCATAAACATCTCAGTAAGTTCGGGGAACCACCATGCGAATAGCGCGCCTGTTGTCATTGCTTCTCGTCTGCCCTTCTCTGCTCGTCGTAACCACCACCGCATCAAATCCGATCCCCTCAAAACGCCACGCCAGGGTGGTGACCGTCTATGGCAAGCTACCGCTCGCGTTCGAGGTCAATCGGGGACAAACTGACGCGGAAGTGGAATTCCTTTCGCGCGGGCGCGGATACACACTGTTTCTGACACCCGATGAAGCCGTGCTCAATCTGGCGAAGCCCGTAAGCGAAGACACACGCACAACGCCGGACGCCCCCACGATCTTGCGGATGAGCGTGGTGGGAGCTCGCTCCGAAGCATCCCTATCTGGCATGCGCGAACTGCCGGGCAAGAGCAACTACTTCATTGGCAATGATCCGACAAAATGGCGCACCAACGTTCCCACCTATGCCGAGGTAAAGCGCACCGGCGTATACCGCGGGATCGATCTCGTTTTCTATGGGACGCAAGGGCAGCTGGAGTATGACTTTGTGATCGTGCCAGGCGGTGATCCGAAGCAAATTACATTGCGATTCGATGGAGCCGAGGCGACGCTCGATGCCAACGGCGATCTGATTCTGACCGTCAAAGACGGCACGGTGCGCTTTCAGAAGCCGGTGGTCTATCAAACTGCTGACCGCCGCCGCAAACCGGTGGCTGGCCGCTACGTGCTGGCCGGCAACCATGGCGTACGTTTCGAAATCGGAGACTACGACCGTAAGCGGACGCTCGTGATTGATCCTGCGCTCGTCTACTCCAGTTATCTCGGTGGAGCCGACAGCGATGTCGCATGGGCTGTGGCGGTCGACGCGGCGGGCAGCGCTTATCTCACCGGGTCCACGCTTTCATCTGACTTTCCGCCGAAGAATCCCATTCAGACTTATCAGAGCAATGGTTTTCGCGACGTTTTTGTTACCAAGATGGATCCAGCGGGTTCAGCCCTCGTGTACTCCACCTATTTGGGTGGAGAAAGTGAAGACTTCGGGCAGGGGATCGCGTTAGATTCTTCCAAGAACGCCTACGTGACCGGCCAGACACGCTCCAATCACTTTCCCGTCGCGGGCAGTCCTGTGCACCCGGTTTGTGGAGAAGTGCTGGTTAACGGAGTGCCCACCGGCACGTGCAGCTTCAATGAGGCCGATGCCTTCGTCACCAAATTGAATCCCACCGGCTCGGCGCTCGTGTTCTCGACTTTTCTGGGAGGATCCGCGTGGGACGAGGGCCGCGCGATTGCCGTGAACGCCGCAGGCGAAGCCTACGTCACGGGTGAAACCAACGGCGCGCTTCCGACCAACAATCCCAACGATCCGGGATTCCCCCTCACCACCACGGCGTTTCAAAGTACGTACCCGGGGACCTATCTCACTCCATTCTTCGTGAAGCTGAATGCCGCCGGCTCGTCTGTGATCTATGGATCCCTGCTGGGGAGCCCTACTGCGATCTTTCACTCCTATGGCACCGGGGTGGCCGTCGACGGTTCCGGCAACGGCTATATGGTGGGCTACACGTCCGCATCCGACTTCCCCGTGACGCCCGGCGCCTTCCAAACCAGTTGCCAGCCGCTCATAGGCAGCCAGTGTTATTCGACCAAAGCATTCGTGGCCAAGTTCGATCCCACTAAGGGCATGGCAGCATCGTTGGTGTATCCCACATTTCTGGGTGGAAAAACAGCTACTGATACCGAGGAAGCATTCGCAGTGGCCGTGGATAAGAAGGGCAGCGCCTACGTCACCGGTTGGTCCACTTCGCCGGATTTTCCCGTGACTCCGGGCGCCTTCCAAACCGTCTGCCAGAACAACTTTGGCACCTGTCATTTCGTCTTCGTGACCAAGTTCAATCCGGCTGGCTCCGGGCTGGTCTACTCGACTATGCTGGGCAGTAATGTGATTCCGAACGAAGCTACCAATTCCGCGGAGGGGTACGCGATCGCTCTCGATAGCAAGAATAATGCGTATGTCACCGGGCAGGTAGCAGACGCTGCGCCAGATTTGGCCAGTTTCCCCACCGTCAATCCTATCCAGGCTAAATCGCATGGGTTTTCGGATGGGTTTGTCTCCGAATTCAATGCCAAGGGAAGCGCCCTGCTGTTTTCTACTTACTTAGGTGGAACGAATTACGACTGGGGGCAAGGCATTGCCGTGGATACTAAGGGAAGCATCTATGTCGCCGGATACAGTTTTTCCGCCGACTTTCCGGTCACTCCGGGCGCCTTCCAGACCGCCTTCCATGGCCCGTTCAACGGCGGTGGCACGGACGCCTTTATTTCCAAGATCTCGATCTTGGCGGCGGATCTGGCAGTGACGAATTCCGCTCCGGGCACGGTCAAGAGCGGCAGCAATCTGACATACGTTATTGTCCTGACCAATCTCGGCCCGGATACCGCCACAACCGTTGCAATCACCGATAAGACGCCCGCCGGCACTACATTTCAGAGTGTGACCACCAGCATTGGAACTTGCACCTCCCCGGCGGTAGGCGGCGCCGGCACTGTAACTTGCAAAGTTTCGTCGCTCGCGAACGCGGGTACCGTGACGGTCAATCTGACCGTGAAGGTGACCGCGGCACCGGGAGCCAAAGTGAAAGATACGGCGAGCGCAACTTCGAAGGCCCTCGACCCCAACAAGGCAAACAGTTCAGCCAAGGTAACCACGACGGTGAACTGAATCCAATTCGACCGAGGAAAAACAAGGGCCGCCGATTCGGCGGCCCTTTCCATTGCGCAGAGAAAAGTCTATTTCTCAGACGCAACTTTCAAGCGCGTCTCGGCGCGATGCAGAGCATCCTGGGCGCGGTCGTAGTCCAGTTGCGGATCGTTGCTCTTCAGATGCTGCTCCGCCCGCTCTTTGGCCTTCTGCGCGCGGGCCACATCGATCTCTTCCGGATGTTCCGCGGTTTCGGCGAGAATCGTTACTTTATCCTGGAGAACCTCGGCAAACCCCCAGGCGACGGCTAGCGACCTGGTCTCGCCGTGAGCGCGGAAGCTGATCATGCCGACCGCCAACTCGGTAATGAGCGGAGCATGGCCGGGAAGGATACCCAGATATCCGCCTTGGCCGGGAATCTGGACTTCCTCCACTACTTCCTTCACCACCAGCTTGGTTGGAGTGACGATTTCGAGTTGGAATGAATCAGGCATTGGTCGTTCGTCGTTGGTTTCGTCGTGACTTCAAAACGCTAATCGCTTCATTGTTGCCAACGACTAGCGACTAGCGACCAGCGACTGCTCTCACGCTGCTGCTCCCTTCAGTTTCTCGGCGGCTTCCAGCACCTCGTCGATCGTTCCTCGCATGTAAAAGGCCTGCTCGGGAATGTCGTCGTACTTCCCTTCCACAATTCCGCGGAAGCCCTTCACGGTATCGGCGATCTTCACGTAGCGTCCCGGCGTGCCGGTGAACTGCTCGGCCACGTGGAAGGGCTGCGAGAGGAATTTCTGGATCTTGCGGGCGCGGGCGACGGTAAGCTTCTGGTCCTCGCTCAACTCGTCAATGCCGAGAATGGCGATGATGTCCTGCAGGTCTTTGTAGGTCTGCAGTGTCTTCTTGACCATCTGCGCGACGTCGTAATGTTCCTGGCCGACAATGCGCGGATCGAGGATGCGCGAGGTCGAGGCCAGGGGATCAACTGCCGGATAAATTCCGATTTCCGTCAAGGCACGCGACAACACGGTGGTGGCGTCGAGGTGCGCAAACGTGGTGGCGGGCGCCGGATCGGTCAAATCGTCCGCCGGCACGTAGATCGCCTGCACCGAGGTGACGGACCCTTTCTTGGTGGAAGTGATGCGCTCCTGCAGTTCGCCCATCTCAGTCGCGAGGTTAGGCTGATAACCCACGGCCGAAGGCATCCGGCCCAGCAGAGCGGAGACTTCCGAGCCCGCCTGCGTGAAACGGAAGATGTTGTCGATGAAGAGCAGCGTGTCGGCGCCTTCTTCGTCGCGAAAGTACTCGGCGACCGTCAGACCGGTCAGCGCGACGCGGAGACGCGCTCCCGGCGGCTCGGTCATCTGGCCATAAATCAGTGCGGCCTTCGACTCCTCGGGCTTCCCGGGCTTGATGACTCCTGACTCGCTCATTTCCAGCCACAAGTCGTTGCCTTCGCGGGTGCGCTCGCCGACTCCAGCAAAGACAGAGAATCCGCCGTGCTGTTTGGCAACGTTGTTGATCAACTCCATGATGACGACGGTCTTGCCTACGCCCGCGCCGCCGAACAGGCCGATCTTGCCGCCCTTCAGGAAGGGCTGAATCAGGTCGACGACTTTGACGCCGGTCTCGAACATTTCGGCCGTGGTTGCCTGCTCGTCAAAGCGAGGAGCGGGGCGGTGAATCGGCATCGTTTTGGTGTGCGCGATGGGCCCCAGTTGGTCGACGGGCTCGCCGATGACATTCATCACGCGGCCCAGAGTGCCGGGGCCTACCGGGACCGAGATTGGCCCGCCCTGATCGATGGCTTTCATGCCGCGCACCATGCCATCGGTGGCGGACATGGCGATGCAACGCACGCGACCCTCGCCCAGGTGCTGCTGCACTTCAAGAACAACGTTGATGGGCGAAGGCACCTGGAAGCCGTCGCTGACCACGCGCAGCGCCTGATAGATGGGAGGCATCACTGCCTCAACAAACTGCACGTCCACCGCGGGACCTGCGACTTGGATAACGCGTCCGGCATTTTCGGGCATAAGACCTCAGAATTCAGCACTTAGCATTTAGCAATTAGCACTTAGCTGAAAACTTATGGGTTTTGGACTCTTGCTAAGTGCTAAATGCTAACAGCTAACAGCTTCTTCACAATGCTGCTGCGCCGCTCACGATCTCGATGATTTCTTTCGTGATCTTGGCCTGGCGGGCGCGATTCATGGCCAGGGTCAGCGAATCAATCATGTCGGACGCATTGTTGGTCGCCGAATCCATGGCGGTCATGCGGGCGGCGTGCTCGGCCGCTACCGACTCCAGCAGCGCATGAAAAATCTCGATGCCGATGTACTTCGGCAAAATCTCGCTGAATAGCTGCGCGGGCGGCTGCTCGTAAATGTAATCCACGGGCAGGGCGCCGAACCTGGCGGCGGCCTCATCCAGGGCGCTCGTGTCCACCGGACGGATGCCGACACCCGCCGTCTTAGCCGCTTCCAGCCTGCGCTTGCGCTCTTCCTCGGCAGCCTCTTCGGCCATGCGCACATCCACCACGCCGATTTCTTTAATGGGCAGCAGGTGCTGGGCAATCAGCCGTTGCGCGATCACTGACTTGAACTCGTTGTAGAGGATGTAAACGCCGTCGATTTCCCCGCGCGAAAAACGCTCCACGACGCTTTGTCCAAGCCCGGAGGCGAAGGCAAATTCCAGTTTGCCGAGGACACCTACATGCTCGCCCACAATCTGTACCCGGCCGGCGCACGGATAACTCGCTTCGGTGCCCGCGGACTCGGTCGCTCCGACGCCGCTCGGCGGCGCCGCCGGAAACCGACGCCGCATAAAATCCCGCCCCTTGCGGCCGATGCATTCGACGTCGATGTCCTTCTCCGCATTCGACTCGATGAACCGGGTAACGATCTTCAGAATGTTCGTGTTGAAGGCGCCGGCCAGCCCCTTGTCGCCGGTGACGACGATCAGCAGAATGTTCTTTTCAGGACGTTCCGCCAGCAACGGATGCCGCGGCTCGCCGGTAATCGGATCGTAGATATCCGCCCGCGCGACCAGCGATTTCAGAACATTGACCAGCATCTGCGAGTAGGGACGCGCCGCCAGCGCATGCTCCTGCGCGCGCCGCAACTTCGCGGCCGAGACAGTCTTCATGGCCTTGGTGATCTGCCGCGTGTTGACCACGCTGCGGATGCGGCGCCGGATGTCGAGAATGTTGGCCATGAATCTGTCGTTGGTCGTTGGTCGTTAGTCGTTCGCCCTAATCGGTCTGGCTACGTGCCAAGTGCTGAATGCCAAGTGCTATTTCGCTACCGCTTGTCGTGCTTCCACGAACTGCTGTTTCGCTTCTTTGACTACGCGCGACATCTCTGCCTTTAACGCGTCATCGAGAATTCTCTTCTCCATGATCGTGTTGAGCAGGCCGGGGCTGGTCGTCTCCACATACCTGTAAAGCTCCTTCTCGAAGTCGCGCACCTGATCGACGGGCATATCGTCGAGGGCACCGCTGGTTCCGGCAAAGATGATGAGAATCTGTTTCGAGAACGGCAAAGGCTGGAACTGGCCTTGCTTCAGGAGTTCCACCAGCCTCTGCCCGCGGTTGAGCTGTTGTTGCGTCGCCTTGTCAAGATCACTGCCAAACTGGGCGAAGGCGGCCAGTTCACGGTACTGCGCGAGTTCGAGTTTCAGGGTTCCGGCCACCTGGCGCATGGCCTTGATCTGCGCGCTGCCGCCGACGCGGCTCACCGACAGTCCAACGTTTACCGCCGGACGAACGCCCTGGTTGAAAAGATCGGTTTCGAGATAAATCTGGCCGTCGGTAATCGAAATGACGTTGGTTGGAATGTAAGCGGAAACGTCGCCCGCCTGTGTCTCGATGACCGGCAGCGCCGTCAGTGATCCCCCGCCGTTTTTGTCGCTCAATTTCGCAGCGCGCTCCAGCAGGCGCGAGTGGAGGTAGAAAACGTCTCCCGGATAGGCTTCGCGTCCCGGCGGCCGCCGCAGCAGCAGCGAAATCTCGCGGTAGGAAGCGGCGTGTTTCGAAAGATCGTCGTAGATGCAGAGGGCGTGCCGCTTGGTATCGCGGAAGTACTCGCCCATGGCGCACGCCGCATAGGGCGAGATGTACTGCATGGGCGCCGGTTCCGACGCGGAAGCTGCCACCACGATGGTGTACTCCATCGCGCCGGCGTCTTCGAGAATCTTCACGACCTGCGCGATCGAGGAACGCTTCTGCCCGATCGCATTGTAGATGCAGATCAGGTTGTTGCCCTTACTGTTGATGATGGTATCGAGCGCGACCGCGGTCTTGCCGGTTTGGCGGTCGCCGATGATGAGTTCGCGCTGTCCGCGACCGATTGGAATCATGGAGTCGATGGCTTTCAATCCCGTAGCCATCGGCTCGCGCACCGGCTGGCGGTCAATGACGCCGGGCGCAAGACGCTCGAGCGCGATGAACTTATCGGTCGAGATCGGCCCTTTGTCATCAATCGGCTGGCCCAGCGAATTCACCACGCGGCCAACCAGGGCATCGCCCACGGGCACGCTCATGATGCGGCCTGTGCGCTTCACTTCGTTGCCTTCTTTGATCTCGGTGTATTCGCCGAGCAGCACCACGCCCACCTGGTCTTCTTCCAGGTTCATGGCAATGCCGGCCACGCCGTGCGGGAAGCTGAGCAGTTCGCCCGCCATGACTTTGTCGAGGCCATACACGCGGGCGATTCCGTCACCCAGCGAAATGACCGTACCCACTTCATCGACCGCGATCTTGGTCTCGTAGTTTTCGATCTGCTCGCGGATCAGTTGCGAAATTTCGTCTGCTTTGATTTGTGCCATATGAAAAACCAGCTCTTAGCTATTAGCTCTTGGCCGTTAGCTTCTCTCTCCGGTTGACAGCTTTGGAACCATCAACAGCGACAACTTTAGGATTCAGGCTAAGAGCTAAAAGCTAATGGCTAGTAGCTAGCCTTCCACCAACTGTTCCCGTATCCTCTCCAGCTGTCCCTTCACGGAACCGTCGTAAATCGTGCTGCCGACGCGCACTACGGCGCCGCCGAGCAGTGATGAATCCTGCTGATAGCGGGCACGCACCAATTTTCCGGTGAGCTTGCCCACTTCCGCTTCCAACAGTTTCCTTTCCGCGTCAGTGAGGTCGCGGGCGCTGAGCACCTGCGCGTCGGCTACACCCATGCGATCGTTCAATTCCTGCTCAACCTGTTTCAGAATGTCGGAGAGCAGCGGCAAGCGCCGGTGGTCGATGATGACGGCAATGAAATTCCGGACTTGCCGCGACATGCCCAACCGTCGCCCGACGGCATCCAGCACCGCGCGTTTGCGTTCGCCCGGAATGGCAGGATTCTCCATGACGCGGCGCAACTGCAGGCTTTCGGCGAGCAGCGCTTCGGTCGCGCGCAATTCCTGCAGCATGCGCGCGGAGTCGAGCTTGCCGCTCACTACCACGTCGGCAAAGGCCCGCGCGTAGGCGCCTACGACGGAAGCCATAGCTACTTACGGTCCTTTCCGCCGCTTCCGGAGTTGAGTTTCCCGGTAAAATTACGGACCAGCGTCTGGTCGGTGGCGGCATCCACCCGGATCTGCTTCCGGGCCAGCGCGACCGCAAGGTCCGCGGTATGGACCATGAGTTCCCGCCGCGCCTGTTTGGCCGCCGCAGCGATCTCCCGCTCTGCCGCCTGCACGACTTTGCGAACGTCTTCTTCGGCTGCTGATCGGATGCGCGCTTCTTCGGCTCCCGCTTCTTTCTCAGCGACGGTCTGCATCTGTCGAACTTCCACGTCCAGCTTGCTCAACCGCACCTCGATCTCAGCCAGCCGCCGGTTGGCCTCCTGGCTGGCCACCCGTCCTTCTTCGAGCGCGCGCCGGATCGATTCCGAGCGATTGCGCAGAGCGGCGGGCACGCTTTTGCGCGCGAACCAGTAAACGAGGAAAACAATCAGCGCAAAGTTGAAAGCTACGGCCACCAAATGGGCCTGATGCACACTCAGTCCGGTAATTTTCGCCAGCTTCTGGACCACAAAGGAGTGCTTCAGGTTCTCGTTCTCTTCTTCGCCCGCAGCCTCGCGCGTTTCTTTGGCGAGTTCAGCGCCGGGACTCCTGTTCTCGGGCGCTGCCTGAGCGGGCTCTGAAGTGTGTTCCTGCG
>Ga0326726_10001323_pt1 | contig 22972 bp, 28 predicted proteins | sample MHFenrmetagenome_2_FD_207603 | JGI IMG/M metagenome (GOLD analysis project Ga0326726, IMG submission 207603) | Lab enriched peat soil microbial communities from Michigan Hollow, Ithaca, NY, United States - MHF15MN | ecosystem: Environmental > Terrestrial > Soil > Wetlands > Peat | place: USA... | reverse complement strand
CGAATCGTCGCATGCGAGGAGAACGAGGAGGAGCATTGAGACTCTGACAGGGCCGGAAGTCATGAGTCTCCCTTGCCGCAAAGTGAAACGCGCCATGTGGACGCCTAACGACCCCGCATAAGCTGTAGGCCGAGGCGCAAGTGCACAAGCCAGGCCCGCCAGGGCAGGCCGTCTATCCATGAGAAAGGCGACGGCCGCAGGCGTGTCAGCTTCATGCGGTGGTTAAGCGGGACGTCTCACTGGCGCCTCTCGTGTTGCTCACGGACCGGACTGGGTGGGGCCCCGGACTGGCGGCATCTGGCTCACTCCAGGGGCCCCGCTAGGTCGACCGGAGCGACAAGCCACGCGTCCTGGCTTCCGAAGAGACAAAGTCGACGGTCCATTCGGCGGGTTTGGTCGGCGGGGCATGCCTGGTGATGCGCTTGATCCAGGGTTGAGCATTCTGGACATCGAGCGCATCGCCGGAGCCCATGATGTTCAGGCGGTCACTCAGGAACAGCCCGTAGCAGGCCGCCGAATTGGGCTCCTTTTTGCAGGCGGCCGACCCTTCGTTGCTGTGATCGAGGCCCAGCATGTGGCCCACCTCGTGAGGCAGGGCGTGTTGTTCCCAGACGTAGTCTCCCTCGTGGCTGGACCCTCCGGTGATGCGCATCTTCCCGTGCACCCGACGGTATCGAATGGGCTGCGGGAGCGAGCCGATCGTGTGGGTCGGCTTGGTGTTGTCGGAGGTGAACAAGCCGGGCCTCCCCGGGAGACCGGCGTTGGCCCGGAGCCAGTCTCCCGGGTGGGCCAGCCGCACTACGTCGACCACGTGCACGTTCTCCGCTGCCTGCTCGACCAGGTCGATCTCCAGCCAGCAGCGCACGTTGCGGCGGTTACCGAGGGGGTCCGTAAAGCCGTCGTAATCCTTGGGGGGGATGAGCATCAAGGCGTTGTTGAAGACCATATACGCCTGTCGCTTGAATTCCCGCCGGAACGCCTCCCACTCGGCCAGAGGCCACTGGATCCCGGGGGCGATGTTCCCGTCGGTGTCGATGGCCTGAAACTGGGTCTGGCCGACCGGTGGGTTGGCCTGACGGAGGAACACCCGCAGGATCAGCGTGAGCACATAGTCGTGAATGCCCATGGTCAGATCCTGGTAGTAGATCCGCGAATCGAAGTCGTTTCCGTAGTACCGATCGCTCCAGGTGCGTCCCATTTGTCCGACTCCCCTGTCGACGACTACGACCGTGAACCTGGCCCCCAGCGACAGCGTGCTGGTGGGGGCCTGCCTTCGGTTTAGAAATCGTCAACCGGGGGGCGATCACGACAGAGTAGTGCAGTCGAGGGTGTGCCGGGCCAAGGGGCACTCTCTCTCAGGCCAAGCTGCCCTGGGCGATCACGGCTGTGCCTTGACTACGCACCTGACTGGAGGGAGGTCCTTGAGGCTTGGCCTGCTGCGGGATCGGAGATAGTGCGTAGAGCCCGACGTAGGCGAGCGAGTTGACAGTCGCGCTGGGGCGAGGCAACGCATTGGAACAGTGGTACTTAGGGGGCCACCGCAGGCGTCACTGGACAGCCGTATAACGACCCCGCATCCCTGATGTGCATCCCCCTGGAAAGCCGACGACCGCGCCCTGACAGCTTCATGCGGTAGTTCGGTGGCAACTGCGACGATCATCGCCGTTGACCCCGACCGGAGGCGCCCAGCCGGTCGGAGCCAGTGTCGGCTTCCAGCTCGGAGTCGGATGGTGAGAGGGGAATTGGACAAGGGCGGCCCGAGTAAGGCGGACAACCCGAGGCTAGGAGGCCATGACCGCTACGGCCTCTATCGAGAAGAGCAGGTCACGCGGCAAGGCAACGATCGGTGTCGACCGGACGGGCGGTGCATCTGGGAAGTGCTCCGCGTAGAGTGCATTGAGGTCCGCAAAGTCGTCGGGATCGACTAGAAAGCAAGTTGTCTTGATCACATACGGTAGCCCGCTGCCAGCCTCTTCCAGCACCGTCCGGAGATTCGCGAAGGCTTGGCGGGCCTGGCTGCGGAATGTCGGTCCGGCTGCTTGGCCGGTCTTGGGGTCTAAGCCAGCTTGGCCAGCGATGAAAAGGAAGTCACCCGCGCGAACAACGTGGGAATAGGGTCCGGCCTTCGGCGCCGAGGGCACCGTGATGACCTGCTTCGTGAGTGCCATGCGGCCCTCGGGCGGATGAGAGAGGCAACGGTGGCGATTGCCACCTAACGATCCTGCATAAGCTGCAGGGACGCGGCCAGGCCGGCAAGGTCGGCCTGGCCGCCGATTGGTAGTGCCAATTCCCACGAAGACCGATGGCCGCGCCCTGACGCTTCATGCGGTGGTCAGGTGGCACCGGCCCCCTAGTGGGCGTTGTTGGTCGAGTCGGCGTGCTGGAGGAACGCTCGAACGACTGCCAGCATCTCCTCAGGCGCGTCCCACGTCGTGATGTGAGCCGCTCCGGCGATTACAGCCACCTGGGCGCCCGGCGTGAGGTCGGCAAAATGGTGGACGGTGCGTGGATCGGCTTCGTCAAACTCTCCGACTGTATAGAGAACCGGAATCTGGATGTGGGGAAGGTAGGGCGTGCCGTCGTAGCGCCGCAGTGTACCCGTGATGGTGAACTCACTCGGTCCCTGCATATACGTATAGATGGCCTGATTCACCGTCTGAAGGGTGCTATCAAGCTCGGCCTGCACAGGGTGGCGCCAGACGTACCGGCTGTAGAAGTCACCTAGGGCCGCTTGATAGTCTGGGGCGGTGAATGCTTTGTCGGCCTCGCGACGACGAATGGCCTCTTGGGCGGAGTCCGGCAGGGTGCGGATGAGATCGCGCGCGTGGCGCTCCCAGGCAGGGATATCGAGGGCAGGGCTCGCCAGGATGAGACTCGCCACGTGCTCCGGATGCGCTCGATAGTATTCGAGGGCAAGAATGGTTCCCCAGGAGTGTCCCAGAAGATGGACCCGGCGCGTCCCGAGGGCATTCCGGACGGAGTCGAGCTCGGCCACAAAGTGGGCGATGGTGAACAGGAGCGTATCGGTGGTCTGACCCGACTTTCCCGAGCCCAGCTGATCGTAGCGGATGGTGGGGCGGTCGACACCGAGAGAATCGAGTGAGCGGAGGTAGAAGCTCGAATACCCGGGACCTCCGTGGAGCAAGATGACTGGGGTCGCGGGGCCGGTGCCCGAGACGCGGTACCAGACGCGGCCACCGGGGACGGGGAGGTAGCCCTCTTTCGCGACAAGGGTTGCTTCCCCGGTCTGAGACCCTTGGGCCCTCGGTAATCGCCGCTCGGTGCAGGCGAAGAGGAGGAATGCGATTCCGACTATCGTGGTGCAAGAGGCACGTGTCATGGACGCCTCTATGAGATGTGGCGTGGCACGAGTTGCCATCGAACGACCCCGCATAAGCTGCAGGGCCGCAACTCGGGAGGTAAACTCTCCCGGGCACCGCCGGGCTGTCCGTGGACCGTCGCAGAGCGACGGCCTCGCCCTGTCAGTTTCATACGGTGGCTAGGCTGCACTAGGGACGCACGCTGAAGGCAATCAGCCGCGCCGGGCTCGCACTCCCATTCCGCCATGGCACTCCAGATACGGGCTCATACAGCGCCGTCCCGATCGCCAGGGTCTGTGCTGGCGTAACGGTTGGGGAGCCTGGCGTGCTCCACATCGAACTTGTCACCGGGACGACGAGCACCGGCACCGTCCCTTTCCACACGCCACCAGAGGGAACCGTTACATCGAGCACGCAGACGTCCTTGAGACAGAACAGGGTCGTGCTTTCCGCACACGCCGAAGCCTGTGGGCTGGAGCACTCCCGCCGCAGTCCTGACGTGGTAGAGTCCGGATGACCCTGGGACCGGGCAAAGGCGACAATGACGCCGAGAAAGTGGCTGGTGTCGGGATTGGCCGTGGAGTGGGTAAAGCCAGCGGATCGAAAGCGCACGGCCCCGAGGGCGGGACGATCGGCGCGAGCGGAGTCATGCCAAAGGGTGCTGACGGTGCGGGTGTTGCTGGGGAAGACGGTTGCGATATCCACGTCATGACGGTGCATTGGGGTGGCTTGGCCCGGGGGGAGATCGAGGAGATAGACCGTGAATCGGTCAGTCCGGAGGAGCTCGCGGCGCTGGGGAACCTGTGCGTCGGGCACCGGGGCGTCCTGAGCGTGAGCGGAGGCTGCGCCCAGAGAGCACGCCCAAAGAAGGCAAGGGAAATGGATAAGTCGCAGAGCCCACTCGACGGTGAGGGTAGAGGCAATGCATCCTAACCCAGAATAAGCTGCGGGCCGAGGCACGCTCGCGCAAGCGAGTGCTTCGACGGCTGGTGGTCTGTCCCCCGAGAAAACCGATGACCAAGGCGTGCCAGCTTCATGCGGTAGTCAGGCCACGGGCATGACCAGCCAGCACCGCTCCCTCGCAGCCCAGCGGGTTGCGAGATCTGCCCCGAACTGGGAGCGGCCGCTTGAAGAGGCAAGCGTAGGGGTGGGCGTCGGCAGAGCCCTACAACTCTGTCCGCACAGGGCAGTCGAGATGTCAGGACATCAGGCTGTGAGAGCAGCCCCCCGAGCGCCAGGCCTGGACCGCAGCGTGGAGAGTGCTAGGGCTTCCAATTGCCGTCAGCGGATCCGTCTGGGCTCGCGAGCACGACGGTATAGCCATCAGGGTCGCGAAGCCAGAGTTCCCAATGGTTCGGGCCACCGTCCCCGTCAGGGGGATTGCGATGCCGAGGCAGAACGACTTGCGCCTGCGACTGCTCGGCCCGGGCAGAAGCGGCATCGAAGTCGCTGATTTCGAACCACAATAGCACGCCATTGCCATGTGAAAGGTCGGGGTCGCCGATAGGACCGTGGTGATGCTCGACGTCCCAGCGATGGAGCTGGAGAACGAGGCGATCGCGCAACATCAGCCGCTCGTAGTGCGGGCCTCCGTGGCCACTCTGGCAACCCAGGAGACGTTGGTACCAGCGGCTGCTCGCCTCAACATCGTGGACGCAGATCAAGGGCTGTGGATGCATGGCGTTTCCGTGGCCTAACGACCCCGAACAAGCTGCAGACCGAGGCGCGCTCGCGCAAGCGAGCAAGCCGACATCAGGTGTTCCGTCACTTGGAAAACCGATGGCCGCAGGCGTGTCGGCTTGATGCGGTAGTTAGCCGGCTGCTGTGGCGCTACGACAGGAGGAAGCGATGCTCGCTAAAGCGGGGATGGCCGTCGGCCTCCAAGTGCCGGACAATCTCGGCGGCCGGAACGTCTGCCGGTCGCAGGCGTCCCTCAGCGGCCAGGTGCTGAAAGACCTGCACAATGGGGACGACTTCTGCGGTACTACCCCTGACGGCCGTTTGCATGGGGGTCTCCACTACCCCTGGCTCATAGGACCAGACGGTTGCATCCCGAGCAGAGCCGGCCGCTGCGCGCATGTCGAGTTCGGCTGCCAGGACCATCCCAGCCAGACGAAGGGCCGCCTTCGTAGCGCCATAGGCCCCGAGACCGGGAAAGGCCTCTACCCCCGCGCCGGAGGACACGTTGACAATCCTGACCGGGACATTGAGTGGCGCGGTCCGCAATATCCACCCCATCAGCAGGACGGGGGCTACCGTGTTGACCGCGTAGGCCTGCAGCATGCCTTCCGGCTTGAGCTGGTCGACCTGACCCAACAGTGCCACGTCCGCGGCATTGTTCACCAGGGCAACCCGGGCCACGTCGGCGGCGTGAACGCGGGGACTCAATTGGGTTTCGAGTATCGGGGGTAACCGAGCCAAGTCCCCTAGGTCGATGGGCAAGTGGGTGTAGTGGGAAACATCGATGGCGGCCGCTCTCCTGGCGACGCCGACGACTTCCCACCCGCGTGCGAGGAGTTGCCGGGCCACTTGTTCACCGATCCCGGAGCTGGTGCCTGTGACAATGGCTAGGCGGCGAGCGGCCATTGGAACCCTCTTGGGGGAAAGTGGATCTGGGGACATTGAGGGCGACAACGCTACAGCGGGCTAACGACCCCGCGTAAGCTGCAGGGCAGCGGCTAGGCCGGGAACGCCGGCCCAGCCGCCGTCGGGGTGCGCCGGCTTTGAGAAAACCAATGGCCGCGCCCTGACAGCTTCACGCGGTGGTTGGCCGGCGCCGTCTGCGTTGCGCGAGGCTGAGCTGAAGTGCCAAGCAGGCTAGGTCAGCCTCCGCGGGCCGCCGTTTGGAGGGCCCCACCGAAGTTCTTCATCACCTCGGATATCGCGCTGGATAAGATGCCGCCCTTCGCCTTGTCGGCGTTGCGGGGAGCGAGATCCTGGACCGGGGTCTTGGCCGCGGCGGTGGCTTTGCGCGCGCGTTTCTTCTTCATGGTGCCCTCGTCAGTCAAAGGTGGCGTTGAACTAGGATCGGGGGGATAGGACCCCTGACAGATAGATCGCAGTTCGGGCGAGCTAGCTGACACCGCCAGTGCGAGGCCTGGGGGGCACCCGTGGACCGGGGGGGGTCGACCGAGCAGGGCGCTGCGCACCCTGACGTAGATACGCATGCCCGCCTGCAGTCTTCTCACTCGGACGCCCCGGGGAGGGCGGTCTCGGCCCGTGAGGGTCGGAAACCGAGCGAGTGCTCGGCCGGAAGCCCGCCCGTGCGCTGGCGCTTGGCTCCGGTCAAGGGCGCTTCCCTGTGAGCGGGGGTTCGGGCGGGAGCCTGGAAGGCGCTGCCGGCAAGGCGACGCGCCACGGCAAGCAGCTGACGACCTCGCGTAGGCTGCAGGCCAAGGCGCGCTCGAGGAAGCGAGTGCGTCGGCGACTGGTCGTCTGCCCCCCAGGAAAACCGATGGCCGAGGCGTGTCAGGTTCATGCGGTGGTTAGGCGGCGTCGGTGGATTCGTATATTGAGTGCAACACCACCTTGGGCGGGGGCTAGTGGCGAGATCCGTCCTCAGCTCACTGCTTTCTTCACGAGCGCGCTGATCCTTGCCTCTTCGGCGGAGGTCAACTCCTTCAGCGCGAAGGCGACCGGCCACAGGGCGCCTTCGTCGAGGTTTGCCGTGTCGCTGAAGCCGAACGTCGCGTACCTCGTGTTGAACTTCTGCGCGCTTTGGAAGAAGCAGACGACCTTGCCGTCCTTGGCATACGCGGGCATTCCGTACCAGAGTCTCGGCGAGAGGGCTGGCGCGCTGGCTTTGATGATAGCATGGAGCCGCTTGCCCATGGCGCGATCCGGTTCCGCCATCTCGGCGATCTTCGCGAGCACGGCGCTTTCCCCGTCCGCCTTGTCCGCGCGCGGGCCACGGCGCGTGGCCGCCTTCAGCTCCTGGACGCGCTCCTTCATCGCCACTCGTTCCTCGTCGGTGAATCCCTTGAACTTCTTGGTGATCGCGGTGGTGCTCTTGGCGGGCTTCTGCGTGGCCTTCTTTGGGCTCATAGAAACCTCATCATACTGACTTGGGTTGGAAACCTCGCCGCAGTTCGAGTGCGGACCCGCGCTATAACGTGCGCCGCCTAGCGACCCCGCATAAGCTGCAGGCCGAGGCGCGCTGCGCAGGCGGGCATGCCGACGGCCGGGTATCTCTGGGCTGGGCAAACCAATCGCCGAGACGGGTCAGCGGCTTGCGGTAGTTAGGCACCATCGCGTTACGGGGTGGGAGGCGGCTCGGGGCAGGCGGCTCCATCCTTGAGAGAACCGATGACCGAGGCGTGTCGGGTTGATGCGGTAGTTAGGCTGCAGATGCCTCAGATGATACGGACTGAGCCAGTCACCGGCCCCTTGCCACTCGCGACCTGTTGGGCATAGAGATGCCAGGTGGCGCCGGTCCGAATGCCGACCACGTGAGCGCGGACTGGATAGTCCTTGCCTACGCCAAACACCTTGGTTACCCGGCCATGACCCCTGAATCGGCCCATGAGGCGGATGGTCTCCCGGAGCATGGGCCCGCTCTGGCGCTTTCCGCCGGGTTGAATGTGAGCGACGACTAGGCCGGCGGGAAGCTGCTGCACGACAAACACGCACCCGCTCAACTGGCCGGTGACCATGAGGGCGGGGCCAGCCCCGTCGAGCACGTAGGATTCGATATCCGAAAGATCGACATCCTCAGCGCTTGGAATCATGCGAACGTTGTGAGCCGAGACTGCAGTAGTGGACTTCCCATCGATCCCAGCAGTGTAGGAGGCAGCGAGAAAGTTATCAGGTGCGAATTTGAAGCCTTCGTTTGTACCCAGGGCTTGGGTGAAGTTGTCATAGTAGCCGAAATAGTAGAGGCGCGAGGCGGACTGTGAGTGCCCGGCGATGGAGAGAAAATTGCGTCGCAGGAAGGTCACTGGGTCGTTCTTGAGCTGATATAAGGCAGTATCGAGCTTCATGGACAACCTCCTCAGCAGGGGGGCTAGAAAGGCGCCACATAGCGGGGGTGATCCCGCCTTCGAAGGCATAGGTGAAGCGGGTGCCGATGCTTTGCAGGCGTAAGGCAGCCTTCGTTGTTGGCTCACGGTTGGAGTGGCTCCGGGGGGCCTCGACACGGGAGTCTCGAGAGGGGCCCAGGAGGCTAGGGCGACATCGGTGCCTGCCCGGCCAGGGCTATCTCGCCGTCGATCTGGACCGGCGGCAGAAGACCTGGCATGGTCAAGGTGGCTCGGACCGGAAGCACCTCTTGGCCTTTGAGGGCTCCACTATTGATCGCTGCCTCGACTGCCTTCTCGATCTCCCGTTGGGCCGTGATCCCGAACCGCTTGAGGAAGCGGCGGATCTCGAGATTGAATGCATCCTCGTTCATAGGGCCTCCTTGCAGGGTGCGGCCTCAATCCGGGGCGTGGCGTGAGACCACATCGCGGCCTGACGGCCGCTCATAAGCTGCAGCCCGGGGCGCGCTCGCGCAAGCGAGCAAGGCGACGGCCGGTGGTCTCTCCCACAAGCAAGCCGATAGCCGAGGCGGGTCAGCTGCATGGGGTAGTTAGACGCCGCCGGTGTTGCTCAGGGCCTCAGTGGGAGATTGGAGGCGTGTAGGTGGACGATGCGCCAGCCGACCGGGTCCCGGTGGAACACGAGAGTCCGCCGTCCAATGGTGTCTGGCACGTCGGAGAGCTCGAAGGTCACGAGGCCTACGTCGTCAAAGATGCGAATGGAAAGGTCGGACAGGGCCAGGTGGAGGTAGGGTGGGCCAGGGCGGGACGCGCGGATACTGTCGAAGAAGGCTCGAAAACGGCCTTCGACCGCAGTTCGGTCGCGGAGTCGCTCAGCGGTGTCGGCGCGAGGCCAGTAGGCATCGACCGAGTCACTCAAGTGGGCGGCGAAGCCGGCCCAACTGAGGCTATCGAAGGCCTGGAGGAAGGCTGTGGCCGCTGTCGCAACCGCGGCCGAGTCCCTCAGGCGCTGAGTTTGGGCGTCCACAGGCGGGCCAGGGGTACGGCAGCCAAGGGCAAGAGGGACGGCGAGGAGGAGATAGTGTGACTTGCGCGAAGACACGGGATTGCACCGGGCGAGGTAAGAAAGGTGGCGACTAACGACCCCGCAGAAGCTGCAGGCCGAGGCGCGCTCGCGCAAGCGAGTGCGTCGACGGCTGGTTGTCTGTGCCCCAAGAAGACCGATGGCCGAGGCGTGCCAGCTTCACGCGGTAGTTAGGCCGGCCGGGATGGGGCTGGTGGTTGGAATAGGCGTTGGCTGTGATCCGGAGCACCTACTCCGACGTCATCCCGATTGTCGCCAACCATGTGTCCACCAACTGAGGCCATCCTGTAACCGGAAGGTTGGTGCGCCGCAGCCCAAACGCATGCCCGCCATGCGCATACAAGTGCATCTCCGCGGAAACGCCGGCCTTCTTCAGCGCAGCATAGTACACCAGCGAATTCTCCACGTCGTCCACCGGGTCGTCCTCTGCCTGCAGCAGGAATGTTGGCGGTGTATTGCTGGTGACAGGAATTGCCGGATTCAATTGAAAAGGTCGCGAGGTGTTCTCGAGCATGTGCCCCGGATAAATGGCTACCGCAAAGTCAGGGCGGCAGCTCTCTGTGTCAGCCGCATCCACAGCGCGGTACAAGCGCTTGTCGAAGTGCGTGCTCATGGCGGCCACCAGGTGCCCACCCGCCGAGAACCCAAGCACTCCAATCTTGTGCGGGTCAATGCGCCACTCGGTGGCGCGAAAGCGCACCAGCCCGACCGCTCTCTGCGCATCCTCCAACGCGACGGGTGATTTCGGATACGCGCCTGACTTCGGAAACTGCCCCGCACCCGGCACGCGGTACTTTAACAGCACACACGTGATCCCCTTGGACGTCAGCCAGTCACATACCTCCGTCCCCTCGAGATCGATGGCCAGAATCTGATAGCCGCCCCCAGGAAATACCACGATCGCAGCGCCCGTATTCCTTCCTCGGGGGGGATAGAGCGTCATCGTAGGCTGAGAAACTCTGTCTACCAGAACCCATGGCCTGCCGCCAACGAGCTGGTCGTTCGCAGATCTGGTATCCTCGGGTCCTGCGGGAGGCTGCGCATCAGGAGCCGGTCCTGGCCATATCGGGACTTGCGTATGTCCCGGCGACGGCTGCCAGCCAGTCGTCTGGGCGGTCAGACCGCCAAACGGAAACCCAACGCAGAGAGCAAAGATCAAAAAAGGCTTCATCTCAGTCTCAATTCAATGCAACCATGAGATTCTATGGCTAGCCGGCCGACGAGCAATGTGCAGGATATCCAATGCGGCGGAGAGCCAAGCAGAAGCCCGGCCGGGTCGGCAGTGGGGATACTCGGGCGAGTGCGGATCGCCGAAGCGGAGCGGAGCCGCTGTGCTCTGATGATGTCGGCCTCAGGGGAGATTGGGCCGGCGGACGTGGCGGCACAACGACTCGGTGGCTTGCGGCACCTGAAGCAAGCTGCTGGGGTGGCTCGGTGCGTGGCTTCGAATACGCGGAGCTCCCACTCCAATCGATGCACGGGCCGCCTAACGGCCCCGCAGAAGCCGCAGGCCGGGCGCGCTCGGACAAGCGAGTGCGACGACCGCAGGTTGTCCGTCCCTTGTGAAGACCGATGGCCGAGGCGTGTCAGCTTCATGCAGTAGTTAGGTGGCAACGTCCCAGGCCGTTGGATGGCGCTGCTCGCCGGGCCCGGAATAAGCACGCTCGACGCGGGCGACGCGCACCTCGTAGTGCTCGTACCACCGTTTCAGGCCGGTCTCCTGAGCGATCTGGTGCTCGGCGTGGTCCTTCCACGCCCGCACGGCCTCGGGGCTTTCCCAGTAGGACAGTGTGACACCGAACCCCTCGGCGTTGCGAACAGCCTCGAAGCCCAGATACCCTGGCTGTGCCGCGGCCAACCGACCCATGCGTTCGGCCATGGCGCCATAGCCGTTATCACCGGGCGTACGTCGCGAGGTGAAAATGACGACATAGTAGGGAGGCTTACGGGCTGGGGCAAAGGCGGGATCCGACGACATCGGCGCTCCAAGGGCTCTGAGGACTCTAAGGGCGGAGGCTGCGCGACCGTGGGGCAGCGAAGAACGAGCGGAATCTGCCTAAGCCTGGTGCTGCAGGGTAGTGGTGCGGGAGTACGCTGGGGAGCGTAAAGCGAGCAGGGCATGGCGCCGAAGGCCAGCCGCGTGTCGTATCGCCACCTAACGACCCCGCAGAAGCTGCAGGCCGAGACGAGGACGCACAACCCAGCCCCGGCAGGGCAGGCCGTCTGGCCCTGAGAAAGCCGACGGCCGTAGGCGGGTCAGCTTCATGCGGTAGTCAGGTTGCGTGAACTGGTCATGCCGGTGTTACGCCCAGTTGCCCAGGATCGCCCCCATGGCAGTGAGGTAGACCAGCTGATAGCCGGCGTCGATCAGGAAGGCGGCAAGTGGCTTGTCGGAGTAGAGATTTGCGGTAAAGCCAATTGGCAACGCGAAGCCCACCCAGGCGTGAAAACCCCAACCGGCGCCGGCTCCCAGGGTGGTAGCACCGAGGCGACTTAGGAAGAGATGAAGGATGTACGCAATGAGGATGAACGCGACGAAAGAGCCGAGGTAGGTGTTCGCCGCATTCGCCCGCATCGCCGCCACCTTCTCCGGCGAATAGCCATTGGTGCGTACCCACGCCTTGGCGAACAAGAGCGGCGAGTACCACACTGCACCGAGAAGCCACGCGACGACGGCGGCAGCCAGAATGAAGGGCCAGTGGCCAAGCGACATAGGTCGGGACTCGGGGAGATGGTTGGCGAAAAGAGAGTGGGGCAACCTAACGACTTCGGAAAAGCTGCAGGCCGAGGCGCGCTCGCGCAAGCGAGTGCGTTGGCGGCTGTGGTCTGTCTTCTACGAAGACCGACGCTGAGGCGTGTCAGCTTCGTGCGGTAGTTAGACCGGGGCGCTTCGCGGGCCGGGTTGCGCCTCGTCAGGGGGACGCGGCCCGTCGACTTGGGGGCTGCGCGGAGTTGCCCGGCGCTCGTAGTGGGTCCAGTCGTCAGGGCGCCAGGGGGATGGCTCGCGGTGCCGCGCGCGAAGGAGAAGACCCGCCCCAACCAAGGCGAGGGCGATGGCGAGACTCAGCCCCCCAAGCGCGAACAGTCCCCAAGCGGCCAGGGAGAGGGTGAGTACATAGCACACCAAGGCGGCCGCCAAGGCGGCGAGGCCCCCCTCCCGGAAGTGACACCGCGGGGCGCGGGTCCAGCCGCGCAGCGCCTCCCAGACGAGGACGGCGGCGGGAAGGGCGAACCACCACGCGCGCGGATGGGGCGGGCTCCCAATGACCCCGGCGAAGATGGCGGTCAAGAAGGCCCACAGGAGGAGGGTGATGGGACGGCGCAGCTGATCCAGCCAGGTCCGGTAGACGCCGTGGCCCAGCAGGACGAGGGCGGCAGTGGCGAGGGTGGCCTCGACGAAGTGCTGGACCGTCATGGGGCTCTCCGGACAGGGCTGGAGCAGGGTAGCACGCCCTCGGCCTGACGACCCCGCAGAAGCTGCAGGCCGAGGCGGGCTCGCGCAAGCGACCAAGACAACGGCCGGTGCCTCCAAGAACCCGATGGCCGGGGCGTGTCAGCTGCATGCGGTAGTTAGGCCACAGAGGCACCTACTCGAGCTCCCCCCGCAGCGCGGCGGCAATCCGGTCCACGAGTGCGCGTAGCTGCACTGCACTTCGGCGGGCACTCCGGTTCCAAAGGGTTCTGGCGATGAACCCAAAGGGGAGGAGGGACCCGACCCCGACGGCAACGCTGGCCAGGGCAGGGAGGGCGGTGGTGGCTGTCAGGCCAGCCAGCACTCCGGCGCTAACGGCCCCGAGGTAGTAGGCGAACTGGCGCCCTTCGAGACGAAGGTCAGCCCGGATCACGGTTGCGGCGGCTTCGGGGTTGATGGTAAGAGAGAGCGCGGAGAAGCGAGAATCCTGTTCCCACAGAAGCCCGTCGCCCAGCTCGCGCACGGACCCTGCGTCGGGGGCCAGGGTGCGGACGAGGGAGGAGAGACGAGGGAAATCGTTGGGGATCAAAGTCTGTTCGACGGACCGACGGTAGTGGAATGCGGGGATGACTCCCAGGACAGAGGCCGGTCGGCGCTCGGAGCCTGGGACCGGGGCACCCGTCGTTTGGGGTAGGGCGGCCTCGGACGGCGGTGGGTGCGCCCGCTTCGGAACCGGGTGAGGCGTGGAGTTGGTCATGAGATCCTCGACTGTGGCCTAACGACCCCGCATAAGCTGGAGGGCGCGGCCGCGCCCTGCAAGCCCATCCCGGGCACCATCTGGTCGTGATCTAGACGAGGTTGTCCAGGTCAGGGAGAAGGACGATGCCTGCCTGGTCGTCCGCGGCAGAGTGCGCAACGAGGGCCATGCATGGCGCGCCGGAGCGGTTGAGGACCAGGTGATGCGTGTCGGCGGGAACGTAGACATACTCGCCGGCCCGTGCGCGAAGTAGGTGCTCGAGGCGGTCGCCGAAGTACATCTCGGCCTCACCCTCGATGATGTAGGCGGCGGTTTCGATCCCTTGGTGGAGGTGTGTCTTCGCGCGGGCGCCATCGGGCAGGGTGAGTACGGTCATGCAGAGGGCACGCGAGCCGGCCGTCGCGCTCGTCAGGCCAGTCAGGTAGGTGAAGCCTTGGCGTCCGGTGTAGCTGGGACCGGAGGGGATCACCTTGCAGGTGGGTGCGGTCACTGTGCGGCCTTACAGGGGGTCTTGGAGGCACCGCGACGCTGGACCTCAGCTGCCGAATAACGACCCCGCAGAAGCTGCAGGCCGAGGCGCGCTCGCGCAAGCGAGCGCGACGACGTCTGGCTGCCTAGGGATCGAGCAAACCGATGATCGAGGCGTGTCAGCTTCATGTGGTAGTTAGCCGACGCCGGCCATCGCCTCCCGCCGGACCTGAGCGAGGATGGCATGCCGAATGAGCCCACTGCCGGAGGCCACAACCCGCCAATAGCGGTGGAACTGGCGACGAGTCGCCGGATCGGCGCAGCGGACCCGGGTTTCGGTGGCCAACTGAGCCCCGCCGGGCGTGTCGGTGACTTCGAAGTTCCAAACACCTTGGGCGAGACCGATGGGCAGGGCGTCCCGAAACCGTTCCGGTGGAACCCGCACGATCTCGGCGGCCAGGGTCCAGAAGCGACCGGTTATGCCGAGCACGATCTCGTGGGCTGGCGCCTCTTCGAGCAGGATGAAGTCTGAGTGCTCAAGGTTAGCCAGAGACGCCCGAGTGGTGCCGGAACGTCGCGTCAGCCGCCGCCAGGTTGGACCCGGCTCCCGCAGAAGGGCTGGCAAGAGGCGGACGCCCATAAGGGCCCGTACCAGCCAGGGGCGACTGAAGTCGGTCGCCCGGAGAGCGGCATACACCTCACTTCGGGGCGCACCGATTTGCACGGCGTACCGCGCCGCGACATCATACTCGGGCATCCAGGAATCGAGGAGAGGCATCGCGGCGTTCGGCTAACGGCCCCGCATACGCTGCAGGCCGAGGCGCGCTCGCGCAAGCGAGCAAGAGGGCGGCCGGTGGTCTGTGTGCTGAGCAAACCGATGGCCGGGGCGCGTCAGCTTCATGCGGTAGTCAGGTGGCTGCTTCTCGTACGTGGCGTCGCGCATGCCAGTAGGAGGGCATCACGCCGGACCAGCCCGGGAGGAAGTGAATGATGGCGAACTCCTCTGCCGCGACCAGGACCTGGAGAATCGCCAGGCCCCGGAAAGGGAGGGGAGGACCGCCCAGGAGCAGGAGCGGTAACGCGAATGCCATCCCAACGGCGGAAGCCTTGGAGGCCAAGGTGTGAAGGCCCGGGATGGTCCGCCACCGGAGAACGGACCAGACGGTAGGAGCGAAGTAGGCGAGGACGGCCACCCCGAACCAAGGAATCTCGCGCCAAATGAGCTCCGGCCATAGCCAGAACAGGCTCGGTAGAAGCGCCAGTACGAGAACGTAGTCGCCCGCGCTGTCAAGGCGGCGGCCGAGGTCGGACGTGGTACCCCAGCGCCGGGCAAGGAGTCCGTCAAGGGCATCAGAGAGGAGACACGCAACCAGGAGGGCCCAGAATGCGCGGGGTTGCTGCACGGCCGCGGCGGGCAGGAGGGAGAGCGCGAAACCGATCCGCAGGGCGCTAAGGAGGTTCGGGAGCAGCCTTTGGACGCTGACCATGTCGCAAGTCGAGGGAACACCGACAGCCACCTGACGACTCCACATAAGCTGCAGGCTGAGGCGCGCTCGCGCAAGCGAGTGCGTCGACGGCAGTTACCCGGCAGCGTAGCATTACTGTCCGGTAACCAAGATGCGGATCCGCGCCAACTGATGCAGGTGGGCCAAGTCATGGCCGGCATACAGGCGTCGCATGAGGTCGAGGTTTTCTGCGCCGCGCTCGCCGTGGATACCCACCCGCAGCAAGGCCGCGGGAGAAGCATCCGTCCACAAGGAAAGGTTGGCCCGTCGAAGGACCGTGAAGCGCTCAAGGCTTGCTTGCGGATCCGTCTTCTCGTAATGGAGACGTTGTGCCCAGAGGTCCTGATCGAGCGGGGCCAACGGGGGTCGGTCATGGGCCAGAACCATGCGGACGCGATAGGAACCCACGAGCTCAGAATCTGCCAGGTGCGCGATCACGAAGCGGGTCGACCATTTGCCGGGGGCGTCGGGCGTGTCGAGGTGAACCGGGGGGACACGTCGGAGCGCTTCGCGCAGCGCGGAGGGGGCCTCTTGCAACACCTGCAGGGGGTTTTGGGTGCCGAGGAGATCCAACAGTGCGGCAGAATAGGCCTCCGCTTGGGCAGGGGTGAGGAGGCCGGAGGCAGTGAGGACGGACATGAGGGGGCTCGGAAGGAAGGGCTGCCGACCAACGACCCCGCATAAGCTGCGGGCCGAGGCGCGAGTGCACAAGCCGGCCCAAACCGATGCCCGAGGCGTGCCGGTGTCATGCGGTAGTTAGGTGGCAAGCGACGCCTCACGCGATGCTTCGGGCGCATATCGTTTCCAAAGCTGATCGGCCACTGACCAGCCGAGGATGCCGGCTACTGTCACATCACTCAGAAAGTGGGCGCGGCTCAAAACGCGGGCGAAGGCACAGCCAACCGCGAGTCCGTACCAGAGCACCCGGGTGCGCGGCCAGACACGTGCCAGGGTCGCGCAGGCCGCAAAAGCCACGATGACGTCACCACTCGGCATTCCGAAGCCGGCGGTGGAGAATGGGCGGTCGGAGAAGGCCCGGAAGACATAGAGCCCCACGCTGGGGCCCGGACGTTCCCGCCGGACGAGGAGCTTACAGAGTTCGCTTAGGGCACCGCTCAGGGTGGGCGCCACCATGAGGAGCATGGCGTGCCGTCGGCCAGAGGGAGTGGTGGTGCTGCGATAGAAGGCGAGGCCGATGAGGAGCCAAAAGGGCAGGTAGCCCAGGGTCCTGAGAAGCCGACCCCAGCCTTGGTCGTAGACGCTCGGGAGGCTGAGGTGGGCAAAGGCCCAGGAGTCAGCGAGAAAGGCCGTGAGGACCAGCGCGGCCGCTCCGAGGCCGAGCAGGAGGGTCCGGCGGCTTGGAATCGTGTGGGCAAGCTCCATGGTTCGAAGCTAGCCGTTTGGGTGGAAGGAGGCGACTGATGGGGACAACTGAAGACTGCCACCTAACGACCCCGCATTAGCTGCAGGGCCGCGGCTACTTCGACAAGACCATCCCGGAACCGCTTGGCTGTGGTTGGGCCGTCGCAAAGCGACGGCAGCGCCCTGGCAGCTTCATCCGCAGTCAGGTGGCAACAGGACGGCTCTCGCGGGCGCAGCTCGCCGGATAGTCGGAGGGTGCGCGAGACCGGAGGTTAGAAGGCCAGTGTGACCGGAGGCAGGCGGTAGCGATGCTGCTGCTGTCCTACCAGACTCGCCAAGGCGCCCTGACGACCCAGCCGGTCCTCTGCGAAGAAGAGCACACTGCGGACCTTCTGCCCATGGGCGACCACCTCATCCTCGGTGCAGCCAGTGCTGGTGGTGAGTTCGGCCAGGAGGGCATCATAGCGGGCGCGGTGCTTGCGGGCCATGCCTGAGGCGGACACGTCATAACAAAGCCGGTCGAACGGGCTGTCCCAGGTGACGTCGAGGTTGCCCGGAGTTGGGGCGGCTACGCTTGCGGGGGAAATCGCCGCGGCGCGCTCGCGCTTTTCAGCGGATGTAGGGACGGTCATCAAAAAGCTCCTGTCAGAGGCGGGATCGCCAGAGCAGGAGGGACGCTGATCTGGGGTGGATGGAGGAACACTCTAATGATAGCTGGGTGTACCGAATGGTGCGGCCCGCGGTCCGCGCGGAGACCGGACGCCACGGGGAGGTGGGTAATGTGCGCGGTTGCCACCTAGCGACCCCGCATGAGCTGCAGGCCGAGCCGCGCCCGCGCAAGCGAGAGCGTCGCCACCTGGTGGTCTTTGCTCCGAGCAAACCGATGGCCGAGGCGTGTCAGCTTCACGCGGTAGTTAGGGCACAGCGCTGGCGGCCAGAACCGGTCGCTACCGGCCAGGAGAGGTGCGCAAAGCCACAGCGGTGGCGGAAAGGCGGGGACACCCGCCGCCAGAGCTCAGGGTGTTAGGGTCTTGCCGAACCGGCGCCCGGTCTCTTCCAGACCGACCCGCGGGTAGAAGGCACGGGCGTCGGCACGGTGCGCTTGGGTGGTGACCGAGAGGCGCTCACACTCTGACTCGCGAGCAAAGGCCTCAACGGCCTCGACTAGGGCGCGTCCGACGCCTGCTCCACGCACCGTTTCATCAACGACCAAGGCGGTCAGCCAGGCCACGTCCCGTGGGCGATTCAGGACGGAGAGGACATGGATGGTCGCGAGCCCGAGGACGGTCGAGCCCTGGTGCGCCAGGAGAACGACTGCCCGACTGTCCGCACCTAGCCGGTCGAGACGGTGAGGAACGGCCGTCCCGCGGCGGTGGCGTGTCGAGTCTGGATGGCGGTCATTACTTGTTCTCTGCAGTCTGGCTGCCCGAATGTTGGCCTAACGACCCCGCATAAGCTGCAGGGCCGCGGCTTGCTCGGCAAGCCTTGCGTTGGCACCGCCGAGCTGTCTCAGCCCCCACTTAACGTCTCCGGGCAGCCTCGAGGATCTGCCTGGCCTGGTCAACGCTGGTGACCACCTGGGTTCCATAGCACGCCGCGGTCCAGTAGGTGGCTCGTTCGGCCGGGGTGGACTCGGGTAGGGGGACCAAGACCAGAAGGTAGGTGGCACCCACTGTCCAATCCGGACCGTCCAACTTTGGCAGCTCGCCATAGAAGTCGTGCTTGCTGTCATTGCGGTGACCGACGAGTTCCACCAGCGGCTGGTAGGTCAGGATGGCATGCTGCATAGTGACATAGGGCCGAGCACCCTCGTCTGGTGGCTGACGGTCCAGGATGACTCCGGTGAGTCGTGCCACGATGACCACCGGCGAGGTTCCTTCCGAGGTAATGCGCGGGAAGGGGAATGCCGGACAGGGATGTTGGGCGTGGAGGCTTGCCGGAGCGCTGGCGACCATGGAGAGGAGAACGCAGGCCCAAGCCAGGATCCGGGAGGCCTGGGCGCCTACGGCTGCCTGACTGCAGGGGTGGGAAGGGAGAGGCTGTGCTGGCATGGCGACGCACTGGAATTCGCACCCGAGAAGCTTTACGGCAGACTAACGACCCCGCCTAAGCTGCAGGCCCAGGCGCCCTCGCGCAAGCGAGCAAGACGACGGCCGGTGGTCTGTCCCCTGAGCAAACCGATGCCCGAGGCGTGTCAACTTCATGCGGTAGTTAGATGGCCGTCAAGGCAACCACCGGCCCGAACGCTACCGCAGCGTGGCCAGGCCTCGTGGTGTCCGGAAGGTGGCCACCAAGCTGGACCGGGAGCCGGGCTCGATCCGGAGATCGAGTCCGAGTGCCTGAATCTTGAAGCGAAGGCTCTCGGGATCCGGATCCTCGGCATGGAAGTCCGTGAGGGCGATAGTGGCGGGGGCCAACCCTGCCGGGTGCGGGCTAGGTCCCCAGTCGATAAAGAAGGGCACAGGGCCGCTCTCGGGGACTTGGAGGGGGTCGGTCAACTCCCAGCTGAGGATGGTTCCGTCTGGCTGCTGCCGCGTCCCTGGGGTAGGGAGGCCGAGCCGGATCCCTCGGGTCATGGCCTTGGCGACGAGGATGCCGAGATGGGTCCCCTTGGCCGCCCAGGTGACGAGGCGGGGGGAGGTCAGTGTTGCCAGTCCAAAGATCAGGGGCCTGGCGTTCGGGCTGCGGCCCGGGTCGGGCCCGATGAGTTCGAGGTAGGTGGTCGGACTGAGAGGGAGGATGGCGTTTCGGGTGCCCCAGGCGGGGTGAGTCCCGCCAGGGAGAGGCCGGACTCCGAAGGTGCCCTCAATGTGGTCGAGGCTCCGCTCGAAGGAGGGGCTAGCGTAGACGAGATGATCGAGCGAGGTCGGGACTGGCGTCACTGCAAGGGGCACCGAAGAGGGAAAGCCATCGAACGACCCCGCATAAGCTGCAGGCCGACGCGCGCTCGCGCAAGCGAGGGCGACGACGGCAGGTCGTCTGGACACCTGGAAAACCGATGGCCGAGGCGTGTCAGCTTCATGCGGTAGTTAGACGGCGCACGTGCGTCGTGGCACGGCGGAAGGGGATGGGCTAAGGGCTCTGAGCCACCCGGGGGCCAGTACGCTCAGAGTATCGCGGCGACGGGCCCTGCGGTTCCCAGCCACTCACGAGTTCCACCCGTCGGAGCCAGGCGCCCACCTTGAGGGAGCCGTGGCGCCTGAGATGAAGAGATGCGAGGGGTTTTCACCCTGGGCCATCGTTCGGCGACCAGGGGTCTGGCGTAGGGGGCTGTCGGTTGGACACGACCTCAGGTGCGGGAGCGAAGTGGACGTCCAAGGGGTTCGGGGCAGGCAAAGCCCGAGGGCCTGCGGTGCCTGGAATGGACGGGTCAGCGTGGGGCACCGCGGGTGCGGTCCGGAGCGCCTTGCGACGTTGCTTGACGTTCCAGACGGCGGTCACGAACTCCCGAGTGATGATGATTCCAGCGAACGCGACCAAACCCCATTTGGCCAGGTTGGGTAGGCCGAGGAGCTGGAGTTTCAGGTTTAGTAACAGGGCGTGAACTGCAGACGGGTCCAGGCGGGCCTCCTTGCGGTAGTGTGCCATCTGACAACCCCGCATAAGCTGCAGGCCGAGGCGCGCTCGCGCAAGCGAGTGCGTCGACGACTGGGTGTCTGTGGGCTAAGAAGACCGATGCCGAGGCGTGTCAACTTCATGCTGTAGCTAGTTTGGGCCGTCGCAGGGCGACGGCCGCTGCCCTGTCAGCTGCATGCCGTAGTTAGATGGCGACGCGGGGGCCGTTGGGGTCGAGCACCAACCACGGCGGGGTCGTGGCGAGCCCGAGCGCGGCCCCTAACTCGCGCACGGTCCAGGCCACCGACCCGAGCCTGGCCCGGACCGGCAGGGCCCGGTTGAGCGCGTCCCGGCTGAGGGGCGCGGGGAACAGCACCACTACGATGGTGGTGGGCGGTTGGGCCGAGGGGGCGGCGGGGCGGGCTTCCCAGTAGACCCGGAGGGTGGCCGGTGAGCGGATTGAGATGGAGGGATCGTCGAGATACCCGGTGCCGGTCCCCACCCGAGGCACAAAGCCGCTCTCCTCCTGCTGCCGGGAGCCAGGGAGGGTCGGAATGGAAAGCGGATTGGGCCCAACGACAAACTGAGGCAACAGGGTGACCGAGTCCGGCATCAGCCATTGGATCGGCTGTCCCGGAGTTACGACGAGAACCGCGTAGTAGGCTGGGCGCTGGAGCGTGATCCGAAAGTGCAGGGAATCCGGCCGCGTGAGGCGACTTGGCCGGGGGGAGCTTGGGGTCGCGGTCGCGAAGGGTGTGGCCGAGGTACAGCTGAGGAGCCCGAGGGCACCGATGAGAAGCAGGAACTGGCGTCGCACGATGGAACCCTCCAGGCGACCGGTTTCACCGCCATCTAACGACCCCACATAAGCTGCAGGCCGAGGCGCGCTCATGCAAGCGAGCGGGTCGACGCCTGGTTGTCTCGGCCCTACGCAGACCGATGGCTGAGGCGTGTCAGCTTCATGCGTAGTTAGACCGCGCAGCCTGCAACAGTCAGGTGTGCGGGGGTGGGGAGGCTCCTATCGGTGACGGCCTGGCGGCACCCACCCAGTGTAACAAGGAGGACGACGACCCACCAATCCTGAGGCAAGGAACAAGTGTCAGGCCGGTTGGGCCTTACGGAGGGCAATGGTTGCAAAGGCCAACGCCAGAATGCCGTAGATGGCGACGGTCGACCAGCCCATCGCATTGACGCCGCCCGAGAGCTGGAGACGGACGGCGACCCAAAAACCGGCGAGTTCGCCCAGGCAGGCGGCCCAGGCGACACCGGCGGTGTGGGCTTCGGAGAGACTCCGGAGCATAAGGAACACCAAACCAAGTTGGAGGAGCGCAGCACCGAAGAACTGGGTCATGAAGAGTCCTGCTGCGTCCGTCGTGACGCCGTACTGTTGGAGGCCGAATGAGGGAGCGACAAGGAAGGCGAGTCCAAACAGAATTCCGAGAGTCCCGGCGACTGCCAGGAGCGTGCTAAGCCGCATTGGACGCCTCGCGGGTTGGGGGTCGGGCCAAGCTGAAGGACTGAGGGGTCACGGTGGAGAACCAGAACGCCAAGATAGCGGTCTAACGACGCCGGATAAGCTGCAGAGCCGCGGCCGGCTCGGCAAGCCCAACCCGGACACCATCTGGCGGTGCGGGGATCGTCGCAAAGCGACGGCCGCGCCCTGCCAGCTTCATGCGGCGGCTAGCCGGCAGGCGCGGGCTCGTAACGACCTAATAGGCCATCGTGTCGGCCATGAAGAGCGGCCCGCGAGGGTGGCCTTCGGCTGTGGCCTTGAGACGGAAGAGAAGCTCACCCCACACGGTGTTGCACGAGACGAAGTAGTCGGTGTCGTCTGCCCAGCCTGCGTGGCGGAACCGGAGGAGGGTCGCGGACCCTTGTGTTGATAGCGCGAAGCTCAGGGTCGTCTGCGCCCACTCACGGCCGGTCTCGCAGCGCCAGGTGGCGTTCGTAGGCGAGATGAAGGTCTGAGGCCGGAGGCGGTAGATCGTCTGCCGGTTGAAGAAGCCGAGTTCGACGGCTTGGGACGGGTCTGAGACATCGCGAGCGTCGGCCGCCCACCATTTGGTGAACCCGTCTGCGGTCGCGAAGAACGGGAAGATCACGGCCGGGGTAGCGCCGATCTGGAGCTGATGACGGATGTCCGGCATACTGCACCTGCAGGGAAGGAGCACTACTGCCGTCTAACGACCCCGCATAAGCTGCAGCCCGAGGCGCGCTCGCGCAAGCGAGAGTTGGGAGTACTGCCATCGGTCCTTGGTGGCCTTGGTCGTACCTGAGCGGCCGTCCAGGGTGAGGGCAAGCCGGAGAAAGCGGCGAAAGCCGCTGTTGGCGGGATCCGGTGCCGAAGTGTGGCCCTATTGGCTCGCCCGTCGCCAGCACCGCAACGCGGCCCACCCGAACGCGATGGCCAGCACGGGAAAGACGACAGCCCCGATATACGCTCCTTTGCCCCCGGCACGAGTCTGCTGGAGCATGTGGGTGACGGCCAAGAGGCGGATCGTGTAGAAGACGAAGAACGCGCTGACCGCTCCGA
>Ga0326726_10001322_pt1 | contig 22977 bp, 26 predicted proteins | sample MHFenrmetagenome_2_FD_207603 | JGI IMG/M metagenome (GOLD analysis project Ga0326726, IMG submission 207603) | Lab enriched peat soil microbial communities from Michigan Hollow, Ithaca, NY, United States - MHF15MN | ecosystem: Environmental > Terrestrial > Soil > Wetlands > Peat | place: USA... | reverse complement strand
TTCGACATACACAGGGAAATCGGGTCGTACCTGGGAGGCGTGCACTTCGAACTGACGGGGGACGATGTCACCGAGTGCATCGGCGGTGCCCGCGGACTCACGGAGGCCGATCTGGTGCGTTCGTATCGATCGCAGGTCGACCCGCGATTGAATTACGAGCAGGCGCTGGAATTGGCAATGCTCGTCGCACGGCGCGCACGACGCGCTTGATACCATGGGACCAACCGATCGACTCAGTGAGGTGAGCCGCTGCCGCTGAATCGGTCGAGGGCGCCCCAGGCTTCGGCGTTGGTTACCAGGCGCGATTGACCTGGAGCAAGGCCCTCGAGGGTCCAAGGTCCGACCCGCCAGCGAATGAGACGCAGCGTTGGCAGTCCAACGGCGGCCGTCATGCGGCGAACCTGCCGATTGCGACCCTCCGTAATGGTCAGTTCGATCCAATGGGTCGGCACGCGCAAGCGATGCCGAATAGGCGGATTGCGGGGCCATAGCTCGGAAGGTTCCGCAGGCACTAAACGAGCGTCCGCCGGACGCGTGCGTCCATCGGAGAGCTTTACGCCGTGGCGCAGTGACTCCAGGGCTGTGGTGCTCGGAGTGCCTTCCACTTGTGCCCAGTAGGTTTTCGGCAGGTGCGAGCGCGGCTGCGTGATACGGGCCTGCAAAGGACCCTGGTCCGTCAGCAGAATCAGGCCCTCGCTGTCAAAATCTAGACGTCCAGCGACGTGCAGACCCGGAGCGTGCGCATAATCGGCGAGCGTGGCGCGGCCCGCGCGGTCAGTGAATTGGCTGAGGACGCCATAGGGCTTGTTCAGGAGCAGGAGCGGCACGCGCAGAACCTTATATAAGTCATATACTTATAGATACTAGTTGATCAATGACTACATCAGCGGAGAACAACGTTTGAAACTGAAGGCTGCTACGGGTTCGCATTTCGCCGGGCCCATGTCGGAACGTTTCGATGAAATTCTGACACTCGAGGCTCAGGACTTCGTCGCGAGCCTTGCGCGCCAATTCACGAGCCGGGTCAGCGACGTACTTGCGGCGCGTGCCGCGCGGCAGCGCCAGCTCGACGCCGGCGAACTTCCCGATTTTCTGCCCGACACGCAGGCGATTCGCGCAGCGGACTGGAAGATTCCCGGGATTCCGCGCGATCTGCTCGACCGGCGCGTGGAAATTACCGGCCCGACGGAACGCAAGATGGTGATCAATGCGCTCAATTCCGGCGCGCGTGTATTCATGGCGGACTGCGAGGACTCCCTGACGCCAACTTGGTACAACGTCATTCAGGGGCAGATCAATCTGCTTGACGCTGTCAGGCGCACGATCGGCTACGTATCGGCCGAGGGCAAAGAATATCGTCTGCACGAAAACCCGGCGGTGCTTCTGGTTCGCCCGCGTGGCTGGCATCTCCTCGAAAAGCACTGGTTGGTGGACAAGGCGCAGGTTCCGGGAGCGCTGGTCGACTTCGGCCTTTATCTTTTTCACAACGCCAAAGAGCTGAAGGCACGAGGAACCGGGCCTTATTTCTATCTGCCAAAACTCGAAAGTCACCGCGAGGCGCGTCTGTGGGCCGACATATTTCGCGAGGCAGAGCGGCGGCTCGGTCTTGCCCAGGGCACGATCAAGGTCACAGTCCTCATCGAGACCGTTCTTGCCGCATTCGAGATGGACGAGATCTTGTACGAGCTCAGGGATTACATCGTCGGGCTCAATTGCGGCCGCTGGGATTACATTTTCAGCTTCATCAAGAAATTCAGTCATCGACCGGATTTCGTGCTGCCGGATCGTCAGCAGGTGACGATGACGAGTCACTTCCTGCGCTCCTACTCGCTGCTGGTCATCAAGACCTGTCATCGTCGCGGTGCCTTTGCAATGGGCGGCATGGCAGCCCAGATTCCCATCAAGAATGACCCGGTCGCCAACGAGGAGGCGCTCTCCAAGGTGCGCGCCGACAAGGAGCGCGAGGCGACCGACGGACATGACGGTACCTGGGTTGCTCATCCCGGCCTCGTACCGATCGCCATGGAAATCTTCAATCGCCATGTTCCGGGCGCGAATCAGCTCGACCGCCTGCGGCCGGACGTTGTGGTAACCGCGAAGGATCTGCTGACCGTGCCACAAGGCAAGATCAGTGAAGCTGGGCTACGCAACAACATCAGCGTGGCCGTGCAATACATGGCCGCCTGGCTTGGCGGCAATGGCTGTGTCCCCATCAACAATTTGATGGAGGACGCAGCGACCGCGGAAATCTCGCGCGCGCAGTTATGGCAATGGGTTCATCACACAGCCGGTGTTCTGGACGATGGCCGGCGGGTGACGCTGGAGCTCGTGCGCGATTTCATGGGTCAGGAACTGAAGCGCCTGCGTGACAAGCTTGGCGACGCACAATTTGGAAGCGGTCACTACGAGCATGCGGCCCGCCTCGTCGATGAGCTGACCGCGCGTGCAGAGTTTTCGACATTCCTCACACTCGCCGCATATCGCGAAATCGACTGACCCTCGCACCGTATAATCGCTCCAGCAAACGGGAGACCACTCATGTCGGATGAGGCGCGCAGGATTCAGGAGGACTGGAAGAGCAATCCGCGGTGGCGCGGAGTCACACGCCCATACCAGGCCGCTGACGTACTTCGATTGCGCGGCAGCGTCGCCATCGAGTACACGCTGGCGCGACTCGGCGCGGAAAAACTCTGGCGATACGTGCACGAGAAGCCGTTCGTCAACGCGCTCGGCGCGCTCACCGGCAATCAGGCAATGCAGCAGGTCAGGGCGGGCCTCGATGCAATCTATCTTTCGGGCTGGCAGGTCGCGGGCGATGCGAATCTCGCCGCGCAGATGTATCCCGACCAGTCCCTCTACCCGGCAGATTCGGTTCCCGCGGTGGTCAAGCGCATCAACAACAGCCTGCAGCGCGCGGATCAGATCGATAGCACCGAAGGCAAACGCGATGTCGACTGGTTCAAGCCAATCGTCGCCGACGCGGAGGCCGGCTTCGGCGGTGTGCTGAACGCATTCGAACTAATGAAGGCGATGATCGAAGCGGGCGCTGCTGGTGTGCATTTTGAAGATCAACTCTCGTCGGCGAAGAAGTGCGGCCACATGGGCGGCAAGGTACTCGTGCCGACGCAGGAAGCGATCTCCAAACTGGTTGCGGCGCGCCTTGCGGCAGACATTTGCGGCGTGCCTACCGTGCTCGTTGCGCGCACGGACGCGGAATCGGCAAACCTGCTCACGGCGGATGTCGATGAGCGTGATCGCCCGTTCATCGAGAAGCGTGAGCGCACTGCCGAGGGGTTCTTCTATGTCAATGCCGGAACCGCATCAGCGATCGCTCGTGGCGTCGCCTATGCGCCCTATGCGGATCTCGTCTGGTGCGAGACCGCTGTTCCCGACCTGGAGCAAGCGCGCGCTTTTGCAGAGGGCGTGCACCGGCAGTTTCCGGGAAAGCTGCTGGCGTACAACTGCTCGCCATCGTTCAACTGGAAGAAGAAGCTCGACGACGCGACCATCGGCCGATTTCAGCGGGAACTCGGCGCGATGGGCTACAAGTTTCAGTTCGTGACGCTCGCCGGCTTTCATGCGCTCAATTTCAGCATGTTCGAGCTGGCGCGCGGCTACCGTGAAACGCAGATGAGCGCCTACGTTTCGCTCCAGCAGGCGGAGTTCGCCGCTGAGTCGCGCGGTTACACGGCGACGAAGCATCAGCGCGAGGTCGGTGCAGGTTATTTCGATGATGTAACCCAGGTCATCACATCGGGCACGTCGTCGATCACGGCACTCACGGGCTCGACGGAAGAGGCTCAGTTCCACGGCAAGAAGAGCTGACACTTCGCGGAGCAAGCCATGACGCAGACCGGCGGCGCCACACGCTTTGACTCCAAGGCGTTTGTGAAGTCGTTGCCAGCCCGGCCGGGCGTCTACCGGATGTTGAACGATGCGCGCGAAATCCTCTATGTGGGCAAAGCGCGGAGTCTGCGCGATCGCGTCGGCAGCTACTTCCACACAAGCAGCTTCGCTCCGAAGGTGCAGACGCTGATGACTCAGGTGACGGATATTGAAGTCACCGTCACGAATTCGGAAATCGAAGCGCTGCTCCTTGAATACAACCTCATCAAGGAGCACAAGCCGCGATACAACGTACTGATGCGGGATGACAAGAGCTTCCCGTATCTGCATCTCGACACGCGACACGTCTACCCGCGCATTGCCTACTACCGTGGCCCGATCGGCGTTGCGGGCCGACTCTTTGGTCCTTATCCGAACGCGTTCGCCGCACGCGATACCCTCAATCATCTGCAAAAACTCTTTCGCCTGCGCCCCTGCGAGGATTCCTATTTCGCGAACCGGTCACGGCCGTGTCTGCAATACCAGATCGGGCGCTGCTCGGGACCTTGCGTTGGCCTGATATCGGTCGAGGACTACGCAAACGAGGTGCGCACGGCCGTCAAGGTCCTGGAGGGACGCAATGACGAGGTGAATGCCGATCTCGCGCGCCGCATGGAAAGCGCTGCGGCGGCTCTCGAGTATGAGAAGGCGGCCGGCTTGCGCGACCAGCTGGCGCGTCTGCAGGAAGTCCAGGCAGAGCAGATCGTCACTTCGGCACGTGGGGAGGATGCGGATGTCGTCGGCATCGCGAGCGAACGGGGCCAGCATTGCGTCGCCATTCTATTCGTGCGAGGCGGCCGCAATCTCGGCACAGTGAATTTCTTTCCGAAGGCGCCGCTTGGCGATTCGACGGATGTGCTGTGCTCATTTGCCGAGCAGTACTACCTGGCTCACGATCCGCCGCGCCGAATCATCGTGAGCAGTGGGGCGGCGCGGCTCGCGCCACTCGCCGCAACACTGAGCGCACGGCACTCCCGCAAAGTGGAGATCACTGCCGGAGGCCGCGGGCTCGGCGCCCGTTGGCGCAAGATGTCGGACGAAAACGCCGCCCAGGCCCTCAGAATGCGCCTGACAAGCATTGCGGGGCTCGATGCCCAGTTCACGGCGCTTGCCGACGCATTGCAATTGCCCGAGGAGCCGCAGCGCCTCGAGTGTTTCGACATCAGTCACACCAGCGGGGAGGGCACCGTCGCCTCATGTGTCGTGTTCGGACGCGAAGGGCCCGTCAAAGGTGAGTATCGACGCTTCAACATTTCAGGTGTAACGCCGGGTGATGACTATGCGGCACTTCACCAGGCGATCACGCGTCGCTACACGCGAGTGAAAGGCGGTGAAATCCCCGCGCCCGACGTCTTGCTCATAGATGGCGGCCGCGGACAGATCGAAGCGGTGCAGGCGGCGCTCAACGCGTTGGCCGTGGCTCCCCGACTTCTCGTCGGCGTTGCGAAAGGCGCAGATCGGCGCGCGGGACAGGAACGTCTATTCTTGTTGGGGTCCGACGTGCCCACTATACTGCCGCCGGACTCGCCCGCCCTGCACCTCATTCAACGCGTGCGCGATGAAGCTCACCGGTTTGCCATCACGGGCCATCGGCGCAGGCGCGCGAAGCGCCACCAGGAATCGGTGCTGGACGTAGTGCCGGGGCTGGGCCCGGTCAAGCGTCGCGAGCTTCTGAAGCATTTCGGCGGTCTGCAGGGAGTACTGAGGGCTGGCGTTGCGCAGTTTGAGGCGGTACCCGGGATCGGGCCGCAACTCGCGACGAGCATCTACGAGCATCTGCATCCTGGAGACTAGCTCTGGCTTCGCACCTGAATCTGCCGAACGCTCTCACCTGGCTCCGCATCGTGCTCGTGCCGATGCTGGTCGTGCTCTTCTATCTGCCGTGGCCCTGGTCCGACCAGGCGGCCGGCTTGTTGTTCGCCGTTGCCGGTATCACCGATGCCTTCGATGGCTATTTCGCGCGCAAACTCAACATGACCTCGCGCCTCGGCGCGTTTCTCGATCCAGTTGCAGACAAGCTGATTGTGGCGGTCGCGCTAGTGTTGCTCGTGAGCAAGAACGCTCACTGGTATCTGGTGCTGACCGCCTGCGTGATCATCGGCCGTGAGATCGCGATCTCGGCGCTGCGCGAATGGATGGCCGAAATCGGCGCGCGTCGCAAAGTGGCGGTATCGACCATGGGGAAGATCAAGACCATTCTGCAGATCATCGGCCTCAGTCTGATGCTGTTTGCCGGCGGCCAGAAAGGCTTCGCGCTGCTCGCGGTGCCCATCTACTGGCTCGGCCTCGCCTTCATTGTCCTGGCGGCAGTGCTAACCCTATGGTCCATGATCCTTTACCTGCGCGCGGCGTGGCCGGATCTCGCCGCCCGCAGTGGCAGCTCCGATTGAAATGTAAGTCGCGGATTGGCCGACGATTGTTGACTCACCCCACCGCCTCCGTACAATACCGGCCCTCGTCAGGATCCGGGCGGGAATAGCTCAGTTGGTAGAGCGCAACCTTGCCAAGGTTGAGGTCGCGAGTTCGAGTCTCGTTTCCCGCTCCAGTTTTCATTGCGAGACCCCGGGTCGCCTCCCGGGGTTTCTCGTTTCGGTGGCCCGCCGAAGCAAGGCTAGGTGGCAGAATGGTCATGCAGCGGCCTGCAAAGCCGTCTATGCCGGTTCGATTCCGACCCTAGCCTCCATTTCCGTGGCAAATCGGCATAGCACACGAGACAGCCAGGCCCTGGTGGCGAAACTGGTAGACGCAACGGACTTAAAATCCGTTGGACCGAAAGGTCCGTGCTGGTTCGAGTCCGGCCCAGGGCACCAATGCTGACCGCGAAGAATCTCCACCAATGGCGGGGGGAGCGGCATGTGCTCCGGGGCATTGGCTTCGCACTTGAGGCCGGTCAACTGCTGCACGTCGCCGGCCCGAACGGCACCGGCAAGACGACTCTTCTGCGTGTCGCATGTGGGCTCTCACAACCGGAAGAAGGCGAGCTCGACTGGCGCGGTCAACCGATCGCAAGACTCGGTGCGGAATTCTTCTGGGACCTGGCTTATGTCGCCCACGATGCGGGACTCAAGGGTGATCTAACCGCACGCGAGAATCTGCGCTATGCCGCGGGCCTGCGCGCTACGGCAAGCGACGCGGACATCTCGTCCGCGCTTGCAACCTTGAAAGTGGCGAGCTGCGCTGACTTGCCGACTCGCGCATTGTCGGCGGGTCAGAGGCGGCGCGTCGCATTGTCGCGCCTCCTGATCGGCAGCGCTCCGCTGTGGATTCTGGATGAACCGCTCACCAATCTCGACGCCGCCGGCGCAGCGCTCGTGCTCGAACTCATAGCGCGGCACCTCGTGTCCGGCGGCATGGCGCTGGTCGCGGCACACGGCGAATTGGCTCTCAGCATTGGCCGCATTTCCCGGCTGGAGCTGACGTGACCCCACGTACCGGTATGATTCGGGCCGCGACCCTCCTTATCGAACGTGACCTGCGTCTGGCTTTCCGGCGCGCGAGTCAACTATGCCATCCGCTCGTGTTCTTTCTTGTCGTGACCACGCTCTTTCCCTTGAGCCTCAGCCCGCAGCCGTCGCAACTGAGAGACATCGCGCCCGGTGTGCTCTGGGTTGCCGCACTGTTATCCTCGCTCTTGGCGCTCGACGCCCTGTTGAAGTCGGACGCCGAGGACGGAACGCTCGAGCAGTTGGTGTTGTCAGGTCAACCGGTGGTCGTGCTGGTCACGGCCAAGACGCTGGCGCATTGGCTGGTCGGCGGTCTGCCGCTGGTAATCATCTCGCCGCTTGCCGCCATGTCGCTCGGCGTTGCTCCCGACGCCATGCTCGTAACAGCGGAAGGTCTATTGATGGGTACGCTGACGCTCAGCTTTCTTGGCAGTGTCGGCGCCGCGCTCACGATCGGTGTTCGCCGCAGCAGTGTGTTGCTCTCACTGCTGGTCTTGCCGCTCGCGATGCCGCTCCTGATTTTCGGCGCGCGCGCCACGGATCTCGCAATGGCAGGCGAAGCGTCGAGCGGACCGCTGTATCTGCTTGGCGCGCTCCTCGCTTTCACTGCGACTCTTGCGCCGTTTGCAGCCGCCGCCGCCGTACGCATTGGTGTGGAGTAAGGGAAAGAACGCATGTGGCTCTGGATTCATAAACTGGGATCGCCGCCGCACTTCTATCGCATCGCGGGTCTGTTGACGCCGTGGTTCGGCTGGAGCGCAGGTGTCCTTATTGCGGCGGGCGTGGTCAGCGGCTTGTTCTTCGCGCCGCCGGATTATCAGCAAGGCGATGGCTTTCGAATCTTGTACGTGCACGCGCCGAGCGCGTGGATGTCATTGTTCACTTATGTCGTGATGGCCATCGCTGCTGCGATTGGGCTCATCTGGCGCATGAAGGTTGCCCATGCGGTCGCCGCAAGTTGCGCACCGATCGGCGCGGCGTTCACGGCCGCCGCTCTTTTCACAGGTTCGGTCTGGGGCAAGAAGATGTGGGGTACCTGGTGGGTCTGGGACGCGCGCCTGACCTCGGAATTGATTCTCCTCTTCTTGTATCTTGGCTACATGGCACTGCGGTCGGCCTACGACGATCACCAGAAGGCGGACCGCGCGAGTGCGATACTTGCGCTGGTCGGTGTAGTGAATGTCCCCATCATTCATTATTCCGTCGTCTGGTGGAATACGCTGCACCAGCCCGCAAGCGTCACGAAACTCGCGGCTCCCTCGATCGATCCGTCCATGCTGCTGCCTCTCATTCTTATGTTCTTTGGTTTCAATATTCTTTTCGGTGCCTTGCTCTTGACGCGCGTGCGCGGTGAAGTCTTGATGCGCGAGCGCAATGCCGATTGGATTCGGGAACGGGTGAGCCAGCCATGACCCTGATCGAGCATCTGCAAATGGGCGGCTATGCGGCCTATGTCTGGCCCGCCTATGGCTTCACCGCCATCGCCATCGTCTGGATGATCGTCGGCGCCCGTCGTGCGCATCGAGCGGGACTCGAAGCCGCGCGGCGGCGCATCGAAATGGAGAGGTCGCACCAATGATTGCGCGCAGCAAACGCCTGGCTGGGGTTGTCGTGGTGCTCGTCGGAGTAAGCCTCGCGGCATTCCTCGCGTTACGCTCCTTTCGCGAGAACCTTCTCTACTACTACACGCCAACGCAGCTGGCGGTGGGCGAGGGCGCCGGCAATCGAGCGGTGCGTCTCGGCGGCATGGTGACCCACGGGAGCATCGTGCGTCAGCCGGGCAGCCTCGACGTGCGGTTCGTCGTGACTGACTACACGCGCAGCGTCGCAGTGCGCTACACGGGCGTGCTGCCCGATCTTTTTCGCGACGGTCAGGGCGTTGTCGTGCACGGTCATGTGAAGGACGGCGAGTTTCTTGCGGACGAAGTGCTCGCGAAACACGATGAGAAATACATGCCGCCCAATATGGCGGGTAAAGTGCCGCCGCCGGCAGGGATACAGAAATGACAGCAGAACTCGGACAAATCGCACTCATCCTGGCATTGTGCCTCGCGCTCGGGCAGGCCGTATTCGGCCTCATTGGCGCGGGTTTTGGCTGGGGCAACTGGATGGCTGCCGTCCGCCCGGCGACACTGGGACAGGCAGGCTTCGTCATTCTTGCGTTCCTGCTGCTCGTATCGGCCTTCGTCGGTAACGATTTTTCCGTGCAGTACGTGGCGCTCAATTCGAATTCAGAGCTGCCGACCTTCTATCGTGTCGCCGCCGTCTGGGGCGCGCATGAAGGATCCATGCTGCTGTGGGTGCTGATACTCGCACTCTGGTCGGCCGCGGTGGCGTTACTCAGTCGCTCGTTGCCCGAAACTTTTTCATCGCGCGTACTCGGCGTTCTCGGAATCATCAGCAGCGGCATCCTGCTCTTCATACTGTTGACTTCGAATCCGTTCTTGCGCGCCGTGCCTGCGCCGTTCGACGGCAACGATCTGAATCCGCTGCTGCAGGATTTCGCGCTCACCATTCATCCACCGATTCTCTACACCGGCTACGTAGGCTTTGCGGTTGCCTTTGCGTTCGCGTGCGCGGCCATGATCGAAGGGAAGCTCGACCAGACCTGGGCGCGCTGGACCCGGCCGTGGACTACCGTCGCATGGCTCTTTCTGACCATCGGCATCACGCTCGGCAGCTGGTGGGCCTACTACGAGCTCGGCTGGGGTGGGTGGTGGATGTGGGACCCGGTTGAAAACGCCTCGTTCATGCCATGGCTCGCTGGCACGGCACTGATTCATTCGCTGGCGGTAACGGAGAAGCGCGGGCTCTTTCGCAACTGGACTCTGCTGCTGGCGCTATTCACATTCTCGCTGAGCCTCCTTGGCACATTCCTCGTGCGCTCGGGCATCATCGTTTCGGTGCATGCGTTTGCTTCCGACCCGTTGCGTGGAATCTTCATCCTCGGGCTGCTCGCGGTCTTCATTCTCGGGGCGCTGACGCTTTACGCCTGGCGCGCCGGTCAGCTGCGGTCGGACGCCGGATTTGAATGGTGGTCGCGGGAGTGCTTCCTGCTCCTGAACAACGTCCTGCTCGTCATTGCCGCAGTCTTGATACTGCTCGGCACGTTGTATCCGTTGATGCTGGCGCTCATGAAGCTCGGCACGATATCCGTGGGGCCGCCGTATTTTCAGCTCGTATTTCTAATCCCGGTGCTGCCACTGATCGCACTCTTGATCATCGGCATGCACTCGGCATGGAAACGCGCGCGCATTGCACCGCTCAGGCAACGCGTGGTGACCTGTTTGATCGTTGGCGCGCTGGGCGCAATCGCACTGTCGTTCGTTTATACCGGCCGCGTACGAGCGATGGTGCTGATTGGCTTGCTCCTCGCGATCGCAACGATGGCGTCCGCAGCCTGGGTGCCGTTCGATTACCGGCAGCGGCGCGTCCCAATGCCGCGCGGCGCGCTGGGCATGGCGATCGCTCACTTTGGCGTCGGCCTGTTCGCGGTGGGGGCGGCGGTTGCCTCGGCATATCAGATCGAGCGCGACGTTTCGCTCGCGCCCGGCCAGAGCGCGAACGTCGCAGGCTACGAATTTCGCTACGTCACGATGCGCTCTGTCGAAGGCCCCAACTATCACGCGCGCGAGGCCGATGTCGTTATCACGGATGCGCAAGGCGGGCTGGTGACGACTTTGCATCCCCAGAAGCGGACGTATCTCGTGCAGCAGCAGCCGATGACCGAGGCCGGTATCGACGTCAGCTGGAAGCGGGATCTGTTCGTCGCTCTGGGCGAGGATCTGGGCAACGGCGCCTGGAGCATGCGTCTGCAGTACAAGCCTCTCATTCGCTATTTGTGGCTGGGATCGCTGTTGATGGCATTCGGCGGGCTGATGGCGACGACCGATCGGCGCTACCGCACGGAGCTCGCGCAAGCGCGCGCTGAGACGACGGTGCCGGTGCGGCCGTGAAATTGAGATTCTTCCTCCCCGCCGCGGCGGTCGCGGTCCTGTGCGCTTCGCTCTGGTACGGACTGAATGCCATCCGTGGCGGGCAGTACGACCCACAGTTGATCGAGTCGCCGCTCATCGGCCGCGCAGCGCCCGACTTCATTGCCGAGAATCTTCTGGAGCCGGCGCAACAAGTGGCCCGCAGTCAGTTCTTGGGCAAGCCCTTTGTTCTAAACGTCTGGGGCACCTGGTGTGTCGGTTGCCGTGAAGAGCATGGGGCGCTGCTGGCAATCGCCAAGGAAACAGACGTTCCGATCGTCGGTATCAGCTGGAAGGACGACAGGCAATTGGCACGCGATTGGCTCGCGCAGCTGGGCAACCCTTACCATGTTGTGGGCGTCGATCCCGAGGGCAAGATCGCAATCAACTGGGGCGTCTATGGAGCACCGGAGAGTTTTCTCGTGGGCGCCGACGGCCGCGTTCTGCACAAGCGTATCGGACCGATGACGCTCGACATCTGGCACCAGGATTTCGTGCCACTGCTCAAGAAGACCGGGAGTAGCCCACAGTGACAGTGATCCGACCGCTTGCGACGCTCATGCTTGGGATTCTGCTCGCCGTGGCAGCGCATGCCGTCGACACCGAAGTGCCCCTGGCGGATCCCGTGCAGCAGGAACGCTATGAGACTCTGATTCACGAGCTGCGCTGCCTGCAATGCCGCAGCCAGTCGCTTGCCGATTCCGAGGTTGACCTCGCGGGTGAACTGCGCAGCGAAGTGCGGCGTCTGGTCGCTGAAGGCAAGAGCGAAGCGCAGGTCAAAGCCTTCCTGACTGCGCGCTACGGCGACTACATCCTGTTCCGTCCGCCACTCAATGAGCGCACGTGGCTGCTGTGGCTCGCGCCGGCATTGCTTCTGCTCGGCGGTTTACTGATCGCCTGGCGAGTTGTACGCCATAGAACCGGCCTCGTATCCGGCGATCCAGAAGAATTCGACGCTGGGGACCGCGAGCCGTGATCTTGTTTTACGCGATCGCCGCGTTGATGGCGGCGTGCTGTGTGTGGCTGATTGCACGGCCTCTCATCAAGCGGTCGGCCGTGGGCGAGGCACCCAGATTCGCGCCGCGCATCAGCGTCGCGGTTGCCTCAGTTGCCGTGGCAATCGCAATCGCCGGCATCTACCCGTTCGCGAGTAACTGGCGCTGGCAGGATGCGGAACGTGCCGCAGCCGAGAGCCAGGCATCGGGCAATGCACTGTTCGAGCGTCTTGAGCGGCATCTGCGCAGCGCTCCCGAGGATCTCGACGGCTGGCTGACGCTTGGACACCTCCACGCGTCGCGCCAGGAGCTCTATCTCGCAGCCGATGCGTATGAGCATGCGGTGCGCCTGTCGAACGGATCGAATGTCGAAGCACTCCTCGGCCTTGGCGAGTCCCTGGCTCTTACGGACCAGACAGCGCTCAACGGCCGGGCAGGGGAGATGGTCGAACGCGCGGTCAGTCTCGATCCCCGCAATGTGCGGGCGCTCTGGTGGAGTGGCGCGGCAGCCTACCAGCGCAATCAGCTGGCGCTTGCCCGCACACGCTGGCAACAGCTGCTGGCAGGAAATCCACCGCCTGACATCGCGCAGATCCTTACCGTCAAGATTTCAGAGATCGATAAACGCATCGGGGCAGCCACTGGCGGCACTACGCCTCGGCCCGCGGCGGCCCCAGCGGCCGGCGCCCGGGTGCGCCTGAAGATTGAGCTCGCAGACAGCATGAAGCCAGGCGAGTCAGCTGGCGCGCTCTTCGTGCTTGCTCGTCATGCCGGAGAAGCAGGCCCGCCACTTGCTGTGAAACGTCTCGCACTTGGCTCCTGGCCGGTTCAGGTCGAGCTAAGCGAGCAGGATTCGATGATTCCTAGCCGCGTGCTCACGGTGGGCGACGAGGTACAAGTTGTTGCGCGCATCTCGCGTACAGGCACAGCCGCGCCGGCGAGCGGCGATCGCTACGGTGAAGTTCACTATCGGGTCGGTAGTGATGGCCTCGTGACACTCCGTATCGACAAACAGATTCAATAAGACGCGAGATCCGGACCTTGGTCGATCTCTCATCCAACACAATTTGTCATAATATACATTATGCGAAGTATTGGATGGGTCGGCACAGGTGCCGTAAGGCCCCTATTTCCAGATCAACCGACGAGCATCCACATCGCTGTCGCTTCCAAGGCATTGTGCTGATCTAAGCCTCCCTGCTTGCTCAAATGGCCTTGGAAACGGGACAGGCCGTTCCCTTTGAGCATTGGTATGAACGTATCCCCTTAGCGGTTTCAGTGCGGGAGCTTGCAGATGGGATCGGGCAGATCCGCACGCGGCATTTGCCTGTCCAGCGTGATTTCCAGGTGCCTACACGCCGTCTCCTCGTAGTGCCACCACGCGGCCAGCCTGCGCCGCTCAGGTTACCGATCGTCGCGGATTCCAATCGACAGCCCCGCAGCGTGTGATTGGCGCACGCACCTTGAGCACAGTAGGCGGCGCCTGGAGCCGTCCCCAAATTTTTTATAATCAAGATATTAAGGAATAGTACTAAAGTAATATCTATGCCCAACGCGAATAAGCGGGCGCGTTTTTCCAGCAAACTGCGAGCATTCCTCTCGAGCGAGGATCGCCGTCGACACGGCAATCGATGGCAACGGAGCCGCAATTTCAGCCGTTGCCTTTCACACATCGAGGTGTATATTTCCTGCGCACCGTATTGATACGGTTGAGGTCTTCTCTAGAACAACAATTAAGACACTACCTGAGCTTTCGGCGTTACGGGGATCAAGGAGGATGCGCGCCGGCGGCGGGTACAGGTCGCTTTGAGGCTCGCATGAATATCGCCTGGGAACGGTTGCATTTGGCAACCGCAGAGTTGGCTCGCTCCGGTTCGATCAAAGAGCGCCTTGTCGTCGCCTATCTCAATCATCTCTCGACGCTGTCCGAGACAGATCTTCCACGTGAGTTGCGCGAGGACTTCAGCGGCATGACCCATGCGTTCAATCGCGTGCGTCCGCTGCCGGGTGAAGATGCCGTGCACGCAAGTATTCGCAAGATGTCGAACGAGGATGCGGATCGCTACGCGTCGCGTATCGTGGCGATGCTTGGAACGGTGGCGCGTCATCAGATGAACGGCCGGGTTCCGCAAGCCGCCGTTATGCAGCTCTACGCGGCAGAAGCCTGATTCGACGTCGCGCGCCCGCACGGCGCGCAGCTAATCGAGCTTGAACTCGATTGTGTCAAAGCGCGTCGTATCCTCGTGGCGCGCCTGACGGCGGATGGCATCAACGAGGTCGCGCTCATTCCAGCCGATGACTTCATCCGCCAGATCCCGCACCGCCTTCGGGACCTCCGTCTTTGCGCCAAACGCCTCGAGCAGTACCACAGGCTTGTCGCAGGCCTTCGCGTAGTTCAGTTGAAAGATGAACATGTCGGGATGCGCGCGGTGCAGGCCCGCCAGGGCGACCACCACTTCGGCCGGCGCGATCTGCTGACGGAGCGCTTCGCGCTGCGCTTCCTTGTCGCTGCTTGGCAGGCGATCCGGCGCACTATAGTTCTGGTAGTAGAAATTCCCCGTGCTTTCCAGATACTCAAAAACGCGCTGATAGTCATCCCCCGTTTCCCACAGGTGCGTCACGAACAGCTTGATCGGATTGCGCTCAGACATGGCTGGTAGTCTAAACGAACCAGCGCCGCGCGAATAATGAGACATTACATGGCGCCCATTTAAGGTTCCACGGACCGGCGCCGCTCTATAGAATTGCTCGGGCGCCGCCCTCCCCCAGGCGAATCCCGAGTGACAGAGAACCCGACCTGATGCGATTCCTTGTGTACAACATCCGCTACGCCACAGGCACGGGCCCGGCGTTTCATCTGCCCGTGCCTGGCGCCGGCTACTTGAGAAGCAGCCGCCAGGTGCTCGATCGCATCACACAGTTCATCAAGTCCCAGGACGCGGACGTCGTAGGCCTGGTCGAGGTGGACACCGGTTCGGTGCGCACCGGGATGGTGAATCAGGCGGACTACATCGCGCGCTCAATCGGTCACTACTCGACCTACGAATGCAAGTACGGCGCGAGTTCGATCAACCAGCTGATGCCGATCGTGCGCAAGCAAGGCAACGCGTTTCTCGCGGCACCGCGCGTCACTGGCGAGCGCTTTCACTACTTCGACACCGGAATCAAGCGGCTCATAATCGAGCTGGAACTCGATGATGTCGCGATCTTCCTCGTGCACCTGTCGCTCAAGTATCGCCATCGCCACTATCAGATGCGCTATCTGTACGAACTGATCCGCAAGTCTGTCAAACCCGTAGTCGTCGCCGGAGACTTCAATACGTTCTGGGGCGAGCACGAGATCTATCTGTTCATGCAGGCCTCTGGATTGCGCAGCGCCAACACCGAAGGCAAGCCGTCCTACCCGAGCCGCAATCCCAGGCGTGAACTCGATTTCATCCTGTACAGCGACGGCATCGAGATCACGAATTTTTCCGTGCCGCAGGTGCAATTCTCGGATCATCTGCCGCTGGTCTGCGATCTGCGCGTAGTCGCGCGGGTCGCGCCGCGCACGGAGACGGACGGCTCGCGAATTGTGGCCACGGCCATCTGACGGAGCGCCGCGCCGCATATTGCTGGAAAGGGAGCAACGCTGCATGACGACCGCGGTCCACTGGAAACTCGAGCGCGACGCCGAAGGCATCGCCTGGCTCGGCGCCGACAAGCGGGATGCGTCGGCGAACGTGCTGTCAAAAGACGTTGTGCGCGAGCTTGCCGAGTTGATGAACGGAATCGAGGCCGACGTGCCGCGTGCCCTCATCGTCTACTCCGCGAAGCCGAGTGGATTTGTCGCCGGCGCCGACATCAAGGACTTCACCACGCTCAAGACGCCCGACGAGGCCTTCACGCTGATCCGTGCGGGCCAGCAGGTGTTCGACCGCATCGAGGCGCTGCCCTGCCCGACGGTCGCTGCCATTCATGGTTTCGCGCTGGGTGGCGGCCTCGAACTCGCGCTCGCCTGCCGCTACCGGGTCGCGGCCAACGATGGCAAGGTCAGTCTCGGACTGCCGGAAGTGCAGCTCGGCATCCATCCGGGGTTTGGCGGCACGGTGCGGAGCGTCCGCCTCCTCGGCGTTCGGGTCGCGATGGACCTCATGCTGACTGGCCGCCCCTACAGGGCCGATAAAGCGCTCGCCGTCGGTCTCCTGGATCGACTGAGCCCGCCGGCGGAGCTGCGCAACAGCGCCAAGGCAATCGCTCTCGCGCAGCCGAAGCCGAAAACTCGTGGGCTGGTCGACACGCTTCTCAACCTTGGGTTTGCGCGGGATTGGCTTGCGTCAAAACTCGAAAAGCAAGTCGGTGCGCGCGCCCGCCGCGATCAGTATCCGGCGCCCTACGCCATCATTGATCTCTGGCGCCGCTTCGGCGCCAGCGGTGCGGCAGCCTTTGAGGCAGAGGCACGTTCCATTGCGTCCCTCATGTGTTCGCCGACGGCGCGGTCGCTCATCCGCGTGTTTTTCCTGCAGGACCGATTGAAAGCTCTCGGCGGCGGCAAGGCAGCGCAGGAGGTCAAGCACGTGCACGTTGTCGGCGCTGGCGTGATGGGAGGCGACATCGCAGCGTGGTGCGCCTATAGGGGCATGACGGTCACCCTGCAGGACCGTGGCATCGAATTCATTCAGCCGGCGCTCGCCCGAGCGCAGGACCTCTTCAGCAAGCGCTTGCGCGATTCGGAGCTGGCGCGCGCCGCGGCGGGACGCCTGCGAGCCGATGTCACGGGGGAAGGTGTGCCGCAGGCCGATGTGGTGATCGAAGCCATTTTCGAAGATGTCGATGCCAAGCGCGCCCTCTATGCGACGCTCGAGCCACGCATGAAGCCCGGCGCACTGCTCGCGACCAACACTTCGAGCCTCATGCTCGAGACGCTGGGGGAAAAGCTGGTGGATCCTGCGCGCCTCATCGGCCTGCACTTCTTCAATCCAGTGGCGAAGATGCAGCTGGTCGAGGTCATCCGCTCCAAGGCGACGCGTCCCGAGTCGCTGCAAGCGGGGCTCGCCTTCACGCGCAAGCTCGATCGCCTGCCCTTGCCCTGCCATAGCGCGCCCGGTTTCGTGGTCAACCGTATCCTCATGCCATATCTCAACGAATCTTTGTTCGCGGCCAGGGATGGCATCGGTCTCGCCGACATCGATGAAGTCGCGGTCAATTTCGGCATGCCGGTCGGACCGGTGGAGCTTGCGGACACGGTTGGACTCGATGTGTGCCTGAGCGTTGGCCGCATCCTTGCCCAGGCCTTCGGCAAGGAATCGCCGGACCAGATCGCGAAGCTCGTCGAAGCCAAGCAGCTTGGGCGCAAGAGCGGACGCGGACTCTACGAATGGCGCGATGGCAAGCCGGTCAAGCCGCCACGTACCGGCACGCCTCCCGCGGACCTCGAGGACCGGCTCATTCTTCCGATGTTGAACGAGGCGGTCGCGTGCCTGAGGGAGCAGGTCATCGAGGAAGCGGACCTGCTCGATGCCGGCGTGATCTTCGGCACCGGCTTCGCGCCGTTTCGCGGCGGGCCAATCTACTACGCGCGGCAACGCGGACCCAAAGCCATTGTGGAGCGTCTGAAAGCCCTTGAAACGAGCTACGGCGCTCGCTTCAGGCCGGACGCGGGATGGGCGGCGATCTGCGCAACGTGAGGCACTCGCGAATCTTTAGGTTTCGCGCGCCGGACGGCGCGAGCCCCTGTGCTAACATCCGGCCCGTTGTTTTGGACCTCGAACTCACGGTCCCGGAGCCGGCGCTGATCCCGTCGCAATGGAAGAAAAACCCGTAGACCTCGACATGCTGATGCAGTTCTCACCGCTTGACGGGCTCAAGGCGGAGAATTTGCACGCGCTCGCCAAGAAAACCTCGATGCGCGAGCTGCCCGCGGGGCGCTTGCTGTTTCGCGAAGGCGATACCGACAAGAAGACTTATTTCATTGTCTCGGGTGCTGTCGAGCTCAGGGCCAACGACAAAGTCGTTACCGTCGTGCGCGGCTCGACGCCGGAGGCGCGTAACCCGCTCGCCCCTTCCGCGCCGCGACGCTTCACCGCGCGCGCTATCGAATCGATCGAATACATATCGATCGACAGCGATCTGCTCGACGTCATGCTGACCTGGGACCAGACGGGTTCCTACGAGGTCTCGGAACTGAAAGACGGTGAGCGCCAGGCGCAGGCGTCGGACGACTGGATGACGACGTTGCTGCAGACCAAAGCGTTTCATCGCATCCCGCCCGCAAACATCCAGGCGATCTTCATGCGTCTGCAGCGCGTGACCTACAAGCCGGGCGAAGTCGTCATCAAGCAGGGCGATGAAGGCGACTATTTCTACGTGATCGTGCGCGGACGTTGCTCGGTGACGCGTGAAACGCCGCTCAACAAGGAAGGCATCAAGCTCGCCGAGTTGGGCGTTGGCGATACCTTCGGCGAAGAGGCGCTCATCTCGGAAGCCAAGCGCAACGCCACCGTCACGATGCTTACCGAGGGCGCGCTCATGCGGCTCGGCAAGCTGGACTTCACGACGCTCCTCAACGAACCGATGCTGCAATGGGTGGATTTCGCGCAGGGCGCCGAGATCGTGCGCGAGGGCGGCAAGTGGCTCGACGTGCGGCTGCCGAGCGAATTTCAGAACTTTCGCGTGCCGGATTCGATCAATATTCCGCTCTATTTCATACGCCTCAAGTTGAACGCGCTCGATCGGAACGTGCGCTACGTGGTCTGCTGCGACACTGGCCGCCGCAGTTCCGCGGGCGCCTACATCTTGAGCGAGCGTGGTTATGAAGCCTATGTGCTGAAGGGTGGCTTGTCCGCAACCGATCTCGCGCGGCCGCGCGGAACCTAGATTCTCTTCGCGCGCCGCGCTGAACGCCGCTCGGCGCTACATCGTATGCGTTGGCTTATCGCCGCCGAGGGCACCGGCGAGATAGTTCTCGATCTTCTTCTGCGTCTGACCGCGATCCTGGTCGCTGAACTGCACGCCAATGCCCGCCGTGCGTTTGCCCTGGGCGCCGCGCGGTGTCACCCAGATCACCTTGCCCGCGACCGGAAGCTTTTCGTCCTCGCCCATGAGGTTCAAGAGCATGAAGACTTCATCCCCAAGGCGATAGTTGCTGTTCGTCGGAATGAAGAGGCCGCCGTTCTTGACGTAGGGCATATAGGCAAGATAGAGCGCGCTCTTGTCCTTGATGGTGAGCGTCAGCAGGCCCGGTTTGTTGAGTGGTTGTCGCAACTTCATCAATTCCCGACTCCGTGCGTGGGCCGCTTCGCCGTCGCGCCAAGCGCCTGGCGCAGATCGAGCAACAGGCTCTCCACTGCCATCGTCATGTTCAGTGACGTAGTGCTCGTAACCCTCAGCTGCTGCAGACGATCGAGCACGCGATAGAGGCCGCGTATCTTCAGCGTTTCATGCGCGGCTGGCAAGCCGCAGGACGCGCCCGTCTGTGCCGTTTCGGTGCCCCCGAGCGCACGCGCGATGCCTTCCGTGACCCAGGTCTCAAGCCAGGTGACACGATCGGCAAGTCCGCCCTTCCCCGCCCGCGTCCATGAATCGGCCGCAGCTGGCACATCCAACGCACCGCGGCCGAGGCGATCGACTACCTCGCGCATGTCTCGATCGATCGTGCCGAATTCGCGTGCCGCCAAATCGAGCGCGCGCAGCGGCGCGCCGCGGGCGAATCGCAACAGCGCCGGCGCGTCGGAGTCTGGCAGTTGCTCGCGCAGCCACTCGCCGGCGGCGGCGCTGGTCGGTGCGCTGATCACGAGCCGCTGACAGCGACTGACAATGGTGGCGGGAAGCCGCGCACGGCGGTGGGCAACGAGCACGAGCAGCGTTTGCGGCGCCGGCTCCTCCAGTGTCTTCAGTAACGCGTTCGCCGCGTTCGTATTCAAGCTCTCCGCGGGAAAGACAATAACGACTTTGTAACCGCCCTGATGACTCTTCAACGCAAGATCGACGATCAGCTCGCGCACCTCGTCGATGCGAATCTGCTTGCTGTCCTCAAGCGGCGTGAGCCACCTCAGATCCGGATGTCCGCCGCGGCTGATCGCCGCGCAGGATCGACACTGTCCGCACGGCCGACTGCCCTTGCCCACGCATAGAACGCGCGCCGCGATCCAGCCGGCCAGCAGTTCGCCGCCAAGTCCCTCGGCGCCGAGCAGCAGCACCGCGTGGGGCGGACGGGCGCCGCTGAAGGCCTCGCGCAGCTGGCGCTGGGGAGATTCGAGCCACGGCGGTAAGGCGCTAAACATCGATCCTCGCTGAATTCACTTGGGGCGTAGTCGATACCACTGAGTTAGCGCATTCGCTGCGCGAGCGTCCGCTCGATACTCGCCGAGACTTCCGCCAAGGAACTCGACGCGTCGATGACGGCAAAGCGCAGCGGCTCCGCGCGCGCGCGCGCCAGGTACTTCTCACGGACCACCCGAAAAAACTCCGCGCGTTCGTTTTCGAAGCGATCTGCGCGGGCCGCGCCGTGCCGCTGGGCCGCGCGCGCGAGCCCAAGCTCGACGGGCGCATCCAGTAACAACGTGAGATCCGGTCGCAGCGTTCCCTGCACCAATTGTTCGAGCTGCGCGATGCTCGCATCGCTGATGCCCCGACCCGAACCCTGGTAGGCGTACGTCGCGTCGGTAAATCGGTCGCACAGCACCACAGCTCCGCGCGCGAGCGCGGGGCGAATCAGGTTATCCAGATGCACCGAGCGCGCGGCGAACATCAACAAGAGCTCGCTCACTGCGCCGACACTCTCGTCCTGCGGCTGCAGGACGAGAGCGCGCAGATTCTCGGCCAAAGGCGTGCCACCCGGCTCGCGAGTAACGATCACCTCGCGACCGCGCGCTTCAAGCCAGGATCGAATCGTGGCCACCTGCGTCGACTTGCCAACGCCCTCGATGCCTTCCACCGTGATGAAAAATCCCGTCATCGCGAGCCGGTCCCGTTGCGTTGCCGCGCCAGCAGACGTTTGACGGCGGCGTTGTGTTCGGCAAGCGTACTTGAAAAGTAGTGGCTGCCGTCGGGCGCTCCGGTCGCCACAAAGAAAATCGCACCTGTATCGAGCGGCTGAGTGGCTGCGATCAAGGCTTCACGACCCGGCAACGCGATCGGCGTTGGCGGGAGCCCCGCTCGCGTGTAGGTGTTATACGGCCCATCCGTACGCAGATCGCGCGATCGCACGTCGCCATCATAGCGCTCGCCGAGTCCGTAAATGATGGTCGGATCTGCCTGCAAGCGCATGCCGATGGCCAGCCGATGCACATAGACGCCCGCAATCTTACGGCGCTCCTCGGCTCGCGCACTCTCCTTCTCAACCAGCGACGCGAGGGTGAGCGCGTCGTAGGGGGTCGTGATCACCGCAACCGGCGTGCGCTTCTCCCACGCGTCTGCGAGTTCCGAGCGCAGGCGCTCATGAGCGATCTTCATAATCTCGAGATCCGGCGTGCCGTACGCGAAGCGATAGGTATCTGGAAAGAACTGCCCTTCCGGATGCACGCCGCTGGATCCGACGGCGGACATCACGTCCGCATCGGACTTCCCCGCGAGCGTCTGCCGCACGCCGGCGGTGGCCGCAAGCGTCCGGCGCAAATCGCGATACGTCCAGCCTTCGACTATCGTGATCTGCTCGAGCAGCACGCGTCCGGCGACGATGTCATCAAGCAGCACCTGCGCTGTTTCTCCGGGGCTCAGCTCATAGAATCCCGCTTTCAAGCGATCTGCCTTGTGGGTCCAGCGCGCGTACCACACCAGGATGCGCGGATGTTGAATCAACCCGCCGGCAGCGAGTTCCTGCGCGACCGACGCGGCGCTCGCACCGGCTCGAACTTCAAGCCGGCGCTTGCCGGTGAGTTCGAGCGGCGTATCGAGGACATGGCGCAATCCTGCATACGCGGCCCAGGAAGCCGCGGCACAGATCGCCAGGGCGATCAATACGACGGCTGTAACCTTGCGCACCGAAGATTGCTGACTCCTCATGCGGGAAACCTAGACCGGCACGCCGAGAATTCGTTGCAGCGTGCGGGTCGTCGGACCCATCGGATAGTCACGTGACTCGAGCGCTCGCACGGGCCAGATTCCGAGCACGGCATTGGTTAGAAACAGTTCGTCCGCGGCCGCGAGATCAGCTCGCGTGAGATTTCGCTCCTCGGTCACAATTCCCGCGGCTCGCGCGGACTCGATGACGAGACCCCGCATGATGCCGCTGACGCCGCAACGATCGAGGAGTGGCGTCAGGAGCGTCTGATTGCAAACGGCAAACACGTTGCTCATCGTGCCACCGATGATGCAGCCACGCGAGTCGCTCATGAGTCCTTCGGCAATCTCTGGATCGGTCCATTCGGAGCGCGCCAAGACGCTGTCGAGCCGATTGAGATGTTTGAGTCCGGCGAGCGCAGCGTTTTCGTTCATGGGTGTCGTGCAGTGGCGCGCTCGTACGCCAGACACTGCGGTCGCTGCATCGGAAGTGCGTGCCGCGTGCCAGGTGACGATACGCGTTGGATTCTCCAAGCCGCTCGGCCGATACCCGCGAGGTCCTGAACCTCGAGTCACAATGAGTTTCAGTACGCCATCCGCTTGGGTAGCAGCAACCGCTGTGATTTCGCCTGCTATCTGCGCGAGATCAACGCGCTGCAACGCGAGCCGCTCGCACCCTGCGCGCAGGCGCGCAAGGTGCCG